>ERZ772892.723-NODE-723-length-39672-cov-18.559154_pt1 | contig 39672 bp, 28 predicted proteins | sample MGYA00512126_ERZ772892 | MGnify/ENA primary metagenome ERZ772892 (study PRJEB29015, sample SAMEA2737697) | human gut metagenome | biome: human gut; feature: human-associated habitat; material: faeces | place: China | collected 2012 ... | reverse complement strand
TAAACAGAAATAACTGTTTAATTTTCAATTAGATAGAGATTGTATGATGTTTCGCCACGTGCATTGTCGGATTGAATGACAATCCAGCATGTCTGGCAACATGCCGCAAGGACATGTTCATCGTCTTATAGTAGCGTTTGATCGGAAAGACCTTATTACCTTCCAGATGCAGATTTTTATAACGGTCGTAGATCATTTCAGCAACGGGAAGGAGTTTGACACGGAATTGTGTACCTGTCTTTTGCCGCTTGTCGATGATCCAATAATCCCCATTGTCGTCTGTATGAATATCGGCATGGGTCAGCTTTGCTACGTCCGAATGGCTCAGGCCCGTAAAAGCGCAGAAGACGAAGGCATCCCGGTTAATGCCCGTTCGGTAGTTAGGAAGTTCGACGTCCATCACGGCCTGCAATTCCGAAGCGGATAAATAGCGCCGTTCGGCGTATTTAGGCCTGACATGGAACCCTGCAAAAGGATCGACGAGAATCCAGCCGTTCTTATAGGCCGTATAGGTCATCAGACGCAGTTTCTTGACTCCGGCACAGATCGTCCCGGAAGCAAGACCCTTTACCGTGGAGAGGTAGACGACGAACTTTTCGATAAACTCCCGCTTCAGCTCTTTGAACGGAATGTCCTTTACATGGTATTCGTATTCGAGGAAAGCGGCAAGACGCCTGCGACGCAGACAGTAATCCTCATAGGTGGAATAAGCGCGGTCTTTGCCCACACGCTTGCGGAACTCCGCAAGATATTCGTCGAAGGTCTGTAACAGCAGGCGGCAATCATCGCCCATACCGAGGAAGGCGTTGCGGACCTTTTCGGCCGTTATGTATGAATCCCGGTCGCAGAGACGCTGATACTGTTTGCCGATATTGGTCTTGATATTCTCCAATTTCTCGTTGATGCGCTGCGATTCGAGACTTTTGCCGGAAGCTTTGTTGGCTTTGGCATCCCAGAGGGAGGAACGGACGGTGAGTTTGCAGCTGAATTGCGACATCGTGCCGTTGATGGTGATACGGCCCATGACGGGAACCTGACCCGATTTTTCGGACTGCCTTTTCACATAGAAAAGGACTTTGAAAGTGCTGCGTTGCATGATAACTTGAACTTTGAGGATGGGTTAAACGTTAAGTCAAGTTATTTGTTATGCGGAAATTCAATGCAACGAACTGAAAACGACTGCCTTAAATGCAAATAAAAGCATTTCGGGCAGGTAACGGATAAGTAACACAACTCACCGTTAAACCTGCCCGATTTTGCTTTTCTATTGCTCGGAGCACATGCAGAAGAGAGAATTAAATAACTGTAAACAAAATATTTACTCTTTTCTGCACTTTCTCTTACCTACAAAACTCCGGCTTGTAAGGCCGGGGTTTTTTGTTCCAACTCCCGGCGAGGCGGAGTTACCGGGTCGTCGGGTGTTGTTTGCGGCGAATTTGGGGATTGAATTTCTGTTTGTCAGATACAAACTATATTTTTTAGTTTAAAAACTATGTAAAATAGTTGGATGTGAATTTTTTTTAGTTGCCTTTGCTGGCGGACACTGGGATATACTCGTTTGCCCGGTTTTAAAAACAACCGACGCTATGGAAAAACTGACACGCAGGGAAGAGGAACTGATGCGCTGTTTCTGTGAACACGGCCCGCTGTTCGTGCGGGAACTGGTCGCGCTGGCCGTCGAGCCTAAGCCCCATTTCAATACGCTCTCGACGATGGTCCGCGCCCTCGAAGCCAAGGGCTATGTCGGTCACAAGACCTTCGGAAGCACCTATCAGTATTATCCGGTGGTGACCGAGGAGGAGTTTTCCCGCCGCACGCTTGGCGGTGTCATCAGCAAGTATTTCGAGAATTCCTATCTTGGGGCGGTTTCCGCGCTGGTCGAGGAGGAGAAGATTTCGGTCGAGGACCTTCGAGAGCTGATCGACCGCATCGAAAATCAAAACCGCCGGTAGCCATGTACGCCCTGATGATCTACAGCCTGAAGGTCGGCGCCTGTCTGGCGGTGTTTTACCTCTTTTTCAAACTGCTGCTGAGCCGCGAGACCTTCCACCGCCTGAACCGTATCGTGGTGCTGGCGGCTATGGTGCTGTCGTTTATACTGCCGTTCTGCGTCATTACGATCTACCGTGAACTGCCTGCCGCACCGGAGATGCCGGCTGCGGAGCAGCTCTTCGAGGCGCCTGCCGAACCGCAGCCCGAACCGTTTCCGTGGGATAAGGCCGCGGCCCTTGTTTTTCTGACCGGAGCGGGGGCGACGCTGCTCTGGACGTTCGGATCGGTTTTCGGCGTGATCCGCATGATCCGCCGGGGACGTCGTGAACGTCTGGCCGACGGAACGGTGCTGGTGCGTATCGGCCGCTCGGTGACGCCTTTCAGCTGGTATCGTTATATCGTATTGTCAGAGAAGGATTTGGCCGAAAACGGCGACGCGATCGTCCTGCACGAAAAGGCTCATCTGCGTTTGCGCCATTCAGTCGATCTGCTGCTCACCGATCTCGCGGGCTGCCTCCAGTGGTTCAATCCCGCGATGTGGCTGCTTCGCCGCGAACTGCGGGCCATTCACGAATACGAAGCCGACGAGGCTGTCCTCGACAGCGGCGTCGATGCGAAACATTATCAACTATTATTAATAAGGAAAGCTGCCGGCGGGAGGTGGTACTCAGTCGCCAACAGCTTTAATCACAGTAAACTTAAAAACCGTATTACCATGATGTTACGTAAAAGATCGTCGCGGTGGGCCGTAGCCAGAGTGCTTTTCGTGCTGCCGCTTGCGGGACTCGCCCTCGGAGCGTTCGCCCGCACCGCCTATGTGTTTCCTGATGACAAAGGTAAAAAAGAAAATGTTACGATTCTCATTCGGAACGCAAAAATCGACCCTTCGGACGGAAAATCCGGCAATCCGCTGATTCTGGTGGACGGCCGCGAAGTGAGATCGATCGATTCGCTGTCGCCCGACCGGATCGCTTCGATTTCGGTGCTCAAGGATGCTGCGTCGGAAGCCCAGTACGGTGAAAAGGGCCGGGACGGCGTGATTATCGTCACGACGAAGGAGGGCGGTGCCGACCCGCAGATGCAGACGTTCACGTACGGCGGCAACAGCAGTTCGACTGCCGTCGTGGTGCGCGGAGCCGGGACAGAGCCTGATTCCCTTGCGGGGAGGGTGCGTACGATGACCTACAGGATCGACGGCAGGCGAGACTCGCTCGGCGGAGACATGGTCTGGAAAATAAACGGGCGGGACGTCGATGCCGGCGACTTGGAAGAGTTGTCCGGAAACGTCCGGTCGATCCGCATTATCAAGGACGCCGCCGTGCAGGGGGAAGATTCCGCTGCTGCGGAGGGGATGATGCGCATTATGACCGGACAGACGATGCAGGCTGCGGACGCCGGCCTGAAAGCAGCCGAAGCGGGGATGCAGGCCGCCCGTGCCGGGCTGGATGCGGCACGCCGGTATATGTCGGCCGAGGAGTGGAAGCAGGCGCAGAAACAGCTCGAAACGGCGCAGAAGCAGCTGGACGAAGCCCGCGCGCAGGCAAAGTCGGAAATCTCCTTCTCCGAGGCGATCGCAGTCGATATGCAGGACTCCTCCGCCGATACTGCTGACGGCGGGGCGGTCGTCGCGGGTGCGGTCGGCGGGACGGCGTCGGAAACGCCGTCTTATTGGCGCGTTACGACCGGCGAAGGCACGATGCGCGTGGATCATTCGAAAACGGAGTCCGGCAAAACGGTCTTTACGGGCCGCGTCACGCTGCACAATCCTTCGGAGATACCGGATAACTACGTGATTTTCATTAACGGCGAGCAAGCGTCCAAAGCGGACGTGCTTCGGCTTGCACCCCAGAAAATCAAGCGTATGGAGGTGTTGCGGGGCAAGGAGGCCGCCAAGGAATACGGTGCCGGCAGCGAGGGCGTAATCAAGATTACGACGCGCAGATAGCCGCAGGTAACCGCAGACAGCCGGAGGGGGACGGATTGCCGGGTTGAGACGATAAAATCCGTTGCCGTCCGGTTGTACACGACGAAAACCAACCGCCATAAGCATAAAAAGTTCGCGCCCGGAACGGTTCTGCCGTTCCGGGTTTTTTCGGCGTGCGGGCAATGCAGGCCCGAAACTTGCGGAAATCGTCCGTGACAAGTTGTCCTTGCCGGCGTAAATTCCGGTTGGCGGCAGTCTCGGCGGGTGTCGGCGCGGTGAATTTTCAGCCCGGCCGCCGTCGGTTTTGCCGGGACGACGCCTTCCCTGCGGAGAACCGTTCCGTGCAAAACCGAAAAATTTGGTTCTGCGCCCGGCTTGCGCTATCTTTGCATGGGAAACACAAAACAGAAGCTATGAAACGCCTGCTATTTTTTCTTACAGTCGTAACGCTCGTCTCGTGCGGCCGGTCGTTCGAAAAATGTACGGCCAAATATGCCGAAGTAGGGGAGGTGAGCGACAACCGCGCGGCCGTGCTCGACATCAACGAGGGCGTAGGCCGCTGGGGCTATGTCGATGGAACGGGGCGGCTGGCGATCGAATGCCGCTATGCCGACGCCCGCCGATTTGCCGACGGACTGGCTGCGGTGCAGGTCCCCGAAGGAGCTTGGGGATATATCGACACCGTGGGACGGCTCGTGATCGCTCCGCAGTTCGTGCTTGCCGAACCGTTTGAGGACGGCATGGCGTGGGTGCAGGCCGCGGGCGAGCTTTGGGGCCGCGTTGATAAGTCGGGGAAGATGGTTATTCCCTGCCTGTATTCCGAAATCGGCGAGCCGGACGAGCGGGGCTGGATGCGTGTGCTGCGCGACGGCAAGTGGGGCTATCTGCGCGAAAACGGCGAAGGGGTCGTGCCGTGCGACTACAACCTGATCGGCGAGCCTAACGCATACGGGCTGATTCCCGTGACGAGCGGCGGCAAGCACGGCTTCTTGGACGCCGACGGCCGCGAAGTGCTTCCCTGCTTTTTCACCTACATTTCCGATTTCAAGGACGGCTATGCCCGGACGAACTACGGAGGCAGCATGATGCTGCGCGACGAGCCTTACGGCGGGCAGTGGGGACTGATCGATACGCTGGGCCGCGAGACGATTCCGTGCCGGTACTACTACCTCGATACGCCGGGCGAAGGACTTGCGGCCTTTATGCTCGAACAGTTCGGCAATTACGGCTATGTGGACGTAAAGGGCAATGTGGCGATTTCGCCCCGTTTCGCCGTGGCGAAGCCCTTTTCGGGCGGTGTCGCCGTGGTGAGCTACAACAATGTCAATTACGGACTGGTGGACCGCAACGGCAATGAAGTCAGCTCGTTCCGCTATAAACGCATCGGGGAGTTCCATGACGGTCTGGCGCCGTTCAATACCAACCTTTACGGCATGAATTTTCAGGGGATGGAGCCGCGCTGCGGGTATATCGACACCGAAGGGCGCGAAGTGCTCCCCGCCAAGTGGGACGATGCCGGCGAGTTCAGCGAGATGCGCGCCCCGGTGATGCGTTTCGGCGTAAATTCCGAGGATTTCTACGACGCCCGCTGGGGCTATATCGCCACGAACGGCCAGCTCGTCGTACCCTTCAAATACCACGAGGCATATCCTTTCAGCTGCGGTCTGGCCCGCGTTTTCGTCAAGGGGCTGGGGTACGGCTATATCAACCGCAAGGGCGAAGAGGTCGTTCCCTGCAAGTATCAGGAAGCCGAAGATTTCCACGACTTTACGGCGAAAGTGAAACAGTACGACCGGGTGATGACGATCGACGACAAGGGGCAGATCGTCGAAGGGCAATAAAAAAACGGAGGTCCGAGACCTCCGTTTTTTTGTTGGCTGTCCGGTCCGCCGACTTATTTGAATCCCACGATTTCGGGCCGTGTCGGACGGTAACGGTATTGTTCGATGCGGGTCTGGTTCGATACGCGGACATATTCGCTCTCGACCAGTCCGCGTTTGCCGAAGGCGAGTCCCAGACGTATCTGTATCGTGTTGAAAATCAGCCTTTCGTTCTTGATGCGCACGCCGAAGCCGAACGAAGTGAAGAAGTCGTTCTTGAAGATGTTGGGGGAATAGCCGATCAGTCCGAAGTCGGCGAATCCGAACAGGGCGATACGGAAGCCGAGGGGCTGGTAGGGGGTGAAAAATACGGTCTCCGTGTTGAGGATCATGCGGTTGGTGCCGGTGACATGCTCTTTGAGCGCCTGCAGTCCGTTTATGCGGGTCATGCGGATTATTTCGTCGCTGCCCGTGCCGCGGTTCCATCCCTGCGTATAGTTGAAGGCCAGAAACTGGCGGATGCGGCTGCGTTTGAACATGAAAAGGTTCGAGAACCACTTCAGGTCCACGTCCACCGCACTATGGCGCCACATGCCGGTTGCAAGGTCGATATAGCTGCCCAGCGTGAAACTCCCCATGACGTAGCCCACCGAGCGGAATCCGCCGGTCGTATAGGTCATGCCCAGATACATTTCGTCGTTGAATTCGCCCCACGAGTATCCGCCGACCAGCTCGGCCTTGTAACCCGTCGCAAGGTACTCCCTTGTGCCGAATCCGTAGATCATGTTGGCCGAATAGAACTTCTCGCGGTAGAGACCGGCCCCGAAGAGCATGGCGTCGTAGTCGTGCAGCGCGGGGTTGTGGTTGGGGGCTACCAGCGGCCGCCGGCTGAAACGGGCGTAGCTGTAGCGTCCCGTGAAATATATGCTCGAATTGATGGAGCGGATATAGCGCGACTTGCCGCCCCATGCGTCCAGATTGCGGACCTTGATGAGCAGCGAAGTGTCGAGGTCGATCATGTAGCGCTTCGACTTGACATCGCTGTACGTAAGGCCGATTTCATAGTCCGTCGGACGTATGAACTCCTTGCGCAGCCCCATGTTCAGCTCCGAGTTGTAGAAGTCGCGTCCGGCCGAAAAATCCGCCGTGTAGAAACTTCCCAGAACGTTGGGGATTTCGTATTCGACGATGTTGCCGCCGTATGAGAAGTCTTTGCGGCTGAAGTTGGTATTGAACTTCAGGGTGTTGCCCCAGCCGAAAATGTTGGCGTCCGACAGTCCGACCATCGTGCGGCCCTCGCCGTGGATGGCGCCGTCGACGTTGATCGTCCAGCTGTCACGGGTGCATATGACCATATTGACGCGTGTCGAATCCAGCGAATCGGGCATCAGGGTGATATCGACGTCGGAGATGTAGGGGCGCGAGCGGAGCAGCTGCTTGTTGCGCACGATCAGCTGCGGGTCGATCTTGTCGCCCGGCTTGAAGAGCAGGTCGCGGCGGATGACCCGGTCGCGCGTCTGCATGTGTATCTTGTTGCCCGTACGTTCGAGCCAGTTGCCGTCGGAGTCGAAGGGATGCTGACGCTCGATGGTGATGTCGCCCACGGTTTTTCCCGCATAGGGTTTCAGCAGGCGGCTTTCGTCCACTACGCGGCCGCTGAATGTGGTGTCCAGCACGGGCTTTACGAAAAGCATTCTGTAGAGCATGCGCGGCACGGCGCGGCGGTTAGTCTTGGACTGGATGCTGTCATATAGCCTTTGATTGCGCTCGGAGGTGGCGGTGTTCAGGCTGTCGGGCTTGAATCCGTCGGGCGAGTTTATGTTGGGCGAAGTTATTTCGGGACCGCGCATGCCGGGACCGGCCGTTCGGGCGAAACAAACGCTCACTGCCGCGAGGACGGTTAGTACGAGTATGCAGATCCGGCGATACATGTCATCAAAGATAACGTAATTTTTCGGCAAAACGTATAAAAAAGCGGCTCCCCGAAACAGGAAAAGACGGCCGTGACGGTCGTCTTTTCCTCAATATACACTCTCTGCGGATGTTATCTCCGGGCATGTCCTGCGATTTTTCCGCCTTCCGGAATCGTACCGGGGCCGTGACGCCGCGTCGGAGTCCGTCTGCGCGCCCTTCCGGTTCTACCTGCGTCCCTCCTTGGCCTCGATACACTCGGTGGCGTGGGGCACTTTCATCAGGCGCTCCTTGGGAATGAGCTTGCCCGTGGTTTTACAGATGCCGTAAGTCTTATTCTCGATACGCACGAGCGCCATTTCCAGATTGCGTATGAACTTCATCTGGTGCGCCGCCAAGCGTCCGCTCTCCTCTTTCGAGAGAGTCGCTGCGCCCTCTTCGAGGACCTTGAACGTCGGCGAGGTATCTTCCGTGTCGTTGTCTGCCGTGTGGGTGATAGTGGCGCGCAGCAGCTCGTAGTCCGCACGCGCGTTCTCCAGCTTCTTCAGGATAAGCTGCTTGAACTCTTCGAGTTCGGCGTCGCTGTATCTCGTTCTTTCGTCTGCCATAGTCGTCTTCTCCTTAATTAGGTTTTATGTAAAATTAACTATTTTTTTCGTAAATACCAAATTTTACATCTCATTATACGATTCCGTCCGGACATACCCGCGCATCGTGCTCAGCATGAAACGCTTGCCGTTCCAAATTCACCGAAAAAGGGACTCGGAGACGTTCCGGACGGGCTAAATCCGCGTTACGGCGATCCGTACCGGCTCGTCATCGACATCCGAATCGACGATCACTCCGCCCGCAGGTTGTGCCGCGGCCTTGACCTCGACGGCCAGCGTCTGCGATGCGATGTAACCGGCGTATTTGGCGACGGCGTCGGCCACGAGCTCCTTCTGCTCGATCTCGACCCGGATCTTGTCCGTCACTTCGAATCCCGAATCCTTGCGGATATTCTGGATGCGGTTTATCAACTCGCGTGCCACGCCTTCCGCGCGCAGCTCCTCCGTTACGGTGATGTCGAGCGCCACGGTCAGCTTGCCTTCCGACGCCACGAGCCAGCCCGGCATGTCCTCCGAGGTGATCTCGAAATCGGCGGGGGTTACGGCGATCTTCTCGGCGCCGAGGTCGAGGATCGTCTCCGGAGCGGCTTCGATTTCGGCGATCCGCTCCTGCGTGAACTCCGCGGTCATGGCGGCGATCTGCTTCATGTATTTGCCGTAGCGCGGTCCCAGCGTCTTGAAGTTGGGCTTGATGCGCTTGGTGATAATGCCCGCCGTGTTCTCGATCAGCTCGATCTCCTTGACATTCACCTCGTTCATGATGAGCGTCTTCACGGCGGCGATATGCTGCGCCATTGCCGGGTCGAGCACCGGAATCAGTATTTTGGTCAGCGGCTGGCGCACCTTGATCGAGACTTTGCGGCGCAGGGCCAGCACCATCGACGATACGCGCTGGGCCAGCGACATCATCTCTTCCAGATCGGCGTCGATCAGCTTCCCGTCGGCCTTCGGGAAGGTCGAGAGGTGTACCGATTCGTCCGTATGGCGGCCGCTTACGGCGTTCAGGTCGCAGAAAATGCGGTCCGAGATGAACGGTGCGAACGGCGCCGCGAGCATCGAAACGGTCTCCAGACAGGTGTAAAGCGTCTGATAGGCCGCCAGTTTGTCCTCGTTCATGCCGCCGCCCCAGAAACGCTTGCGGTTGAGGCGTACGTACCAGTTGGAGAGGTTTTCGCCCACGAACTCCTGAATGGCGCGCGCCGCAGGCGTCGGGTCGTAATCTTCGAGCGAACGCGTCACGTCCCTGACCAGCGTGTTGAGCAGCGAGATGATCCAGCGGTCGATCTCCGGACGCTTCTCCACGGGAACCTCCGGCTCCCGGCCCGTAAATCCGTCCACGTTGGCGTAGAGGGCGAAGAACGAATAGGTATTGTAGAGCGTTCCGAAGAACTTGCGGCGCACTTCGTCCACGCCGTCCCTATCGAATTTGAGGTTGTCCCACGGCTGCGAGTTGGAGATCATGTACCAGCGCGTGGCGTCGGCTCCGTAGGTGGCCAGCACCTCGAACGGATCGACGCCGTTGCCCAGGCGCTTGGACATCTTGTTGCCGTTCTTGTCGAGCACAAGACCGTTCGAAATGATGTTCTTGAAAGCCACCGAGTCGAACAGCATCGAGGCGATGGCGTGCAGCGTGAAGAACCAGCCGCGCGTCTGGTCCACGCCTTCGGCGATGAAGTCGGCCGGATAGACCGTCTTGAAATGCTCGCCGCCGTTCTCGAACGGGTAGTGCAGCTGCGCATAGGGCATGGCTCCCGAATCGAACCACACGTCGATCAAGTCGCTTTCGCGCTTCATCGGCTCGCCCTTCGACGAGACCAGCACGATGCCGTCCACATAGGGGCGGTGCAGGTCGATATTTTTGGTCGAATAGTTCTCCGCCGACATGTCGCCGACCTTGAAATTTTTGTAGGGATTCTCCTTCATGAAGCCTGCGGCGACCGACTTTTCGATTTCGCCCGTCAGCTCTTCGATCGAGCCGATGCACTTCAGCTCCGAGTAGTCCTCCGTCGCCCATACCGGCAGCGGGGTTCCCCAGAAGCGCGAACGCGAAAGGTTCCAGTCCACCAATCCTTCGAGCCACTTGCCGAAACGGCCCGTGCCGGTCGATTCGGGTTTCCAGCGGATCGTCTTGTTCAGTTCGATCATTCGCTCGCGCAGGGCCGTGGTGCGGATGAACCACGAGTCGAGCGGGTAGTAGAGCACCGGTTTGTCCGTACGCCAGCAGTGAGGGTAGGAGTGGGTGTGCTTCTCGATCTTGAAGGCCTTGTTTTCGGCTTTGAGCATCACCGCGATGTCGATGTCGAGCGTCGTCTCGGCATCGCAGGCGATATTCGGATCGTATGCGTTTTTCACATAACGGCCCGCATACTCCTTGTATTTTGCGGCGTTGACATTATTTTTCACGAATTCGGGATCGAGCTCCTCCAGCAGAAAGAATTTGCCCTGCCTGTCTACCATCGGCTGGTTTTTGCCGGCCTTGTCCACCATGAACAGCGGCGCAATGCCTGCGGCGCGGCCTACGCGGTCGTCGTCGGCACCGAACGTCGGCGCGATATGCACGATGCCCGTACCGTCCGAAGTGGTCACGTAGTCGCCGACGATCACGCGGAACGCGTCGCCCATCGGCTTTACCCACGGGATGAGCTGCTCGTAGCGGATGCCTTCCAGTTCGGGACCCTGCCAGCTTTCGCCCGTAATCTCATAGGTTCCCTCCATTTTCTTGGTGAAGTATGCGGGCACGAGCTCTTTGGCGAGGATGACCGTCTGCGGACGGTCGGTATAGGGGTTGCGGCATTTGACCTTGACGTATTCGATCGCGGGACCTACGGCCAGCGCCGTGTTCGAGGGCAGGGTCCACGGCGTGGTAGTCCAAGCCAAGAAATAGAGCGGTCCCTCGACGCCGGCGAAAAGCTTCTCGCTCTTCTGGTCGCGGATGACTTCGAACTGCGCCGTGCAGGTCGTGTCCTTGACGTCGCGGTAGCAGCCGGGCTGGTTCAGCTCGTGGGTCGAGAGACCCGTTCCCGCCGCCGGCGAGTAGGGCTGGATGGTGTAGCCCTTGTAGAGCAGCCCCTTGTCGAAGAGCTGCTTGAGGAGCCACCACAGCGTCTCGATGTATTTGTTGTCGTAGGTGATGTAGGGATCGTCCATGTTGACCCAGTAGCCCATCTTGCGGGTCAGGTCCTCCCACATGCCCGTAAACTCCATGACGGCTTCGCGGCAGGTGCGGTTGTATTCTTCGATGGTGATCTTTTTGCCGATGTCCTCCTTGGTGATGCCGAGCTTCTTCTCGACGCCCAGTTCGACCGGAAGTCCGTGCGTATCCCAGCCCGCCTTGCGGTGCACGAGGTAGCCCTGCTGCGTTTTGTAGCGGCAGAAAACGTCCTTGATCGTACGGGCCATGACGTGGTGGATGCCCGGCGTGCCGTTGGCCGACGGGGGGCCTTCGTAAAATACGAACGCGGGGTGTCCTTCGCGCGTGGTGATGCTTTTATGGAATGTATCGCGGGCGTCCCACTCGCCGAGCACGTCGGCGGCCGTCTGCGCCAGATCGAGACCTTTATACTCTTTGAACTTCATGGTGTATGTGTTTTGTTTTCGTTCGGATCCTGCACCCGGAGCAAAGCCGGAACTGCCGGAAACGTCATTCGTTTTCCGACAACTCGCAAAGATATAAAAAAGATTTGAAAATCTGCAAAATTCCGCCGATTAGGCCGCCGCCGCAAAAACGGCGTGGGCTTATTCCGCGATCGGCATTTCGACCCGGAAGCAGGAACCTTCGCCGACGGCGGAATCGACGCCGATTTGTGCGCCCATCTGCTCCGCGATGCTCTTGCAGATCGAAAGTCCGAGTCCGGTGCCCTGCGTGAAGGTGTCCACCTTGTAAAACCGTTCGAAGATTTTGTCCAGCTCTTCGGCCGGAATGCCGATGCCCGTGTCGCGGACATAGAGACTCAGCCGGTCCCGTTTGCGTTCGAATCCCACCGTGACGAATCCTTTTGGTGTGAATTTCAGTGCGTTGCGGATGAAGTTGGCCAATATCTGCATCAGCCCCTGCCTGTATTGGCAGACGGTGCAGGAGGGCAGTCCCTTTTCGACGTCCAGCACGACTTCCTCCGGAGTCTGCAGGCGGAACGTTTCGACGGCTTCGCGGCAGAGCGTCCGCAGGTCGAACCGGGTCCTGACCAGATCGGCATGCCCCGATTCGATGCGCGAGAGGTCCAGTACGTCGGATATGATCTGCAGCAGCAGTCCGTTGTTGAGCGACACGATGTCGTTGTACTCTTTGCGCACTTCGGGGTCCTCCTCGGTGGTCAGCAGCTGCGAAAAGCCTACGATGGCGTTGAGCGGCGTGCGGATTTCGTGGCTCATGTTGGCGAGGAACGCCGTCTTGAGCTTGTTGGACTCCTCGGCCCGCTCCTTGGCGGCGATCAGCTCCTGCTCGGTCTGTTTGAGCGCCGTGATGTCGTAATTGATTCCCAGCATGTCGATCACCTGCTCCTGCGGCCGGTATTCGCGGCAGATGAGGTGGCTTTTGATCCATGTCGTCCGGCCGTCGTCGTGCAGGACGCGGCAGGAGACCGATGCCGACTGTATCTCCCCGGACTCGAACTGCGCCAGCCGGTTCAGCAGCACCGTGCGGTCGTCGGGGTGGATATGACGGTATTTGCCGATGACGTCGCCGATGGCGGCCGTGTCGGCTTCGCCGTAGTTGCGCAGCCAGACGCTCTGCGCATAACCCTCTTTGTTGCAGAGGTTGTAGTTGATGTATCCCACCTGCGCGTATTCGGAGATAAGGCGGAACAGCGCTTCGAATTCCGTGAGCCGGTCCTGCGTCTGGCGGAGTTCCGTGTTGTCGATGTTGATGAGCAGGTAGTGGGTGATTTCGCCCGTGTCGTTGTAGAGACACCGGATGCGGGCCGTCCAGTCGATGTAGCCGCTCCGGCTGGTGTCGTAATAGCTTCGGGCTTTCGAAAAATCGTAGCGTGTGGTGAAGTCCGTACCCCGGCCTTCGCGGATGCAGTCCTTGATCTCGGCCGAGAAGTTGGGGTTGTCGAAAATGCTGAGTCCCCGGATGCCTGCCGGATCGGTTACGCCGAACATTTCCAGATCGCGGGCGTTGATGTCCACCAGATGCCCTGTGCGGTCGTATATCTCGATGCCGATCGGGGCGTTCTGAATGACGTTGCGCAGCAGTTTCTCCTTTTCGTCGAGCGCCTGATGCGCCGTGACGACGTCCGTGATGTCGAGGATCAGGATCACGATCTCCGTCGCGTCGTTGGGGGTGTTGTAGAGGAAGCTGCGGCAGTAGCGGCCGGTTTTGGAGGCATGCCACTGGTCCATCTTGTAATCCCCCAGCCTGATGGCCGCCAGCTCGTCGATGTGCCGGTCTACGGGGATGTCTATTTCGCGGGCGGTCTTGTCGAGGTAATCAGCGGCGTCTACGCCCAGAATCTGCTGCGCCGTCTGGTTGACCGAGAGGAAAAGGTAGTCGGTCGCCTGGCCGTCGTCGTCGTAGAGCAGCCGGATGCGGAAGTAGCCGATCGGCAGGTGGTCGAGCAGCTCGTCCATGTGTTTGTTCTCCTTCAGCACCGCGTAATAGTTGCTTTCGAGCGTGAGGACGTCCGCCTCTTTCCGGCCGGCGACCGGAACGCGCTGGAGGTAGCCGAAGAGTTTGATGCCCTGCTGCGGGTCCGATTGTTTGCGGACGAGCTGCGTATGGATCCATATTTCGCCTTCCGGCAGTACGACGGGGAACGTTTCGTCGAAATGGTTTCCGACCTTGAGCGACAGGAATTCGTTGTGTATCCGTGTCCGGTAATCTTCGCGCGTCAGCGGCATCAGTTCCCCGACTGCGGCCCGGTTGCTGCCGAGTCCCAGCAGATCGACGATGTAGTCGGAGAAGAACAGTTCGCCCGTGCGGAAATCCGCCTTCCACCACCCCATTTGGGCCGCGTCGAGCAGCTGCATCAACGATTGAAGATCGGGAGCGCCGGAGGTAAACATAACGGAGTCGCAGTTAAGTGTATGAAAGCGTGCGGGTGACGCGGGCCGGATTGCCGGCGGCAACCGAATCCGCGGGAATGTCGCGCGTAACTACCGAACCCGCTCCAATTATCGCGCCGTTGCCGATCCGGACGCCCGGACAGACGATGACGCCGCCGCCCAGCCAGCAGTTGTCGCCGATGGTGATCGGTTTGCCGGCTTCGCGGCCTGTCGCACGCAGGTCGGGGTCCAGCGGGTGGTGCGGGGTGAGCAGCTGTACCTTGGGGCCTATCAGCGTATTGCGTCCGATACGGATCGGAGCCAGATCGAGGAAGACGCAGTCGAAATTGACGAAAGAGCCTTCGCCGATATGGATGTTGTAGCCGTAATCGCAGTAAAAGGGCGCGCGGATGAATCCGGCTGCATTGGGACAGAGCTCGCGCAGAGCGGCGCGGTATGCTGCGTCGTGGCCGGGACATTCGACGTTGAGCCGGTGCATCAGCAGCGTGGCGCGGTCGCGGTCGGCCGTCAGCTCCTCGTCGCGCGGGTCGAACCATTCGCCCGCCAGCATCTTCTCTTTCTCGCTTTTCATACGAGCGGGATATTTTATTCGAACGACTGCAGTTCGATCAGTTTGGCGTAGATTCCTCCGCGGGCCATCAGTTCGGCGTGCGTGCCCTGTTCGGCGATGCGTCCGTGATCGACGACGATGATCTTGTCGGCGTTGTGGATCGTGCTCAGACGGTGTGCGATGACTACCGAAGTACGGCCCTCCAGCAACTTGTTGAGGGCGTCCTGCACGAGTTTTTCGCTCTCGGTGTCGAGGGCCGAAGTCGCCTCGTCGAGAATCAGGATGTCGGGGTTTTTCAATACGGCGCGGGCGATGGAGAGACGCTGCCGCTGGCCGCCCGAAAGTTTCACGCCGCGGTCGCCGATATTGGTCCGATAGCCTTCGGGCGCTTCGGTGATGAAGCAGTCGGCATTGGCGATTCGGGCCGCTTCGACGATCTCCTCGTGCGAAGCCCCGGCCTTGCCCATGGCGATGTTGCCTTCGATGGTGTCGTTGAAAAGCACGGTGTCCTGCGATACGACGCTCATGTGTGCGCGCAGGCTCTCCTGCGTGTAGTCGCGGATCGAAACGCCGTCGATGAGGATGTCGCCCGCCGTGACGTCGTAGAAACGCGGAACAAGCTCGCTGAGCGTCGATTTGCCGCCTCCCGACGGTCCCACGAGCGCCACGGTCTCCCCGCGTTTGATGTCGAACGAAATGCCGTCGATCACCTCGCGGCTGCCGTCGTAGGAGAAGTGTATGTCGCGGAATTCGATCTTGTCTTTCAGGCCGTTCAGCTCCAGCGCGCCGGGCTTGTCCTGAATTTCGCTCTGGGCGTCGATGATCGAGAAGATGCGCTCTCCGGCCGCGATGCCCTGATTGATGTTGGCGAACTGGTCGATGAAGGTGCGCACGGGGCGCGTGATCTGCGAGAACATGGCGACGAAGGCGATGAAGCCTTCGGGGCTGAGCGACCCCTTGAATACGAGCGAACCGCCGAATACGAGGATGACGCCCACGGCCGAGATGCCGAGGAATTCGCTCATCGGCGAAGCCAGCTGCTGGCGGCGCGCCATTGAGAGGGTCAGCCGGGCCAGATCGGCGTTCAGGTCGTAGAACTTCTGCTTGATATAATCCACGGCGTTGTAGCTCTTGATGACCTTGATGCCCGAAAGGGACTCGTCGAGCGTCGATACCAGTTCGCCCATGCGCTGCTGGCTCGTGCGGGCCGGGTGGCGCAGGCGTTTGACGATGCTGCCGATGATGAGGGCCACCACGGGCAGAAACAGCACCGAGAAGAGGGCCAGCTCCCACGATATGGCGACCATCATCACCGTGTAGCCGATGATGAGGAACGGCTCGCGGAAAGCCACCTGCAGGGTGTTGGTGATGCAGAACTGCACCACGCCGACGTCGGAGGTGATTTTTGAAATGATGTCGCCCTTGCGCTGGTCGCTGAAAAAGCCGACGTGCATGTCCACCACCTTCGAGAACATCTCGTTGCGCATGCGCTGCAGCGTGCGGGTGCGCATGTTCTCCACCGTCCAAGAGCCCAGATAACGGAACAAGTTGCTCAGCAGGCTCACGAAAATGGTCACCACGGCGAGCATGAGCAGTACGTTTTCGGGGTTGTATTCGTTGAACAGATGCGAGTAGGTGAAGTTGAACAAGGCTGTCAGGTATTCCTGATTGAGGGCCAGCGGGGGAAGTTTCTCCACATATACGAACGTGTAGTCGGCGTCGAACATCGTCTTGAGGATCGGCATGATCAGCAGGAACGTGAGCGAGTTGAACAGCGCGTAGAGCAGCGAGTAGAAGAAATAGGGAATTGCGTACTTCTGGATGGGGCGGGCGAAACCCAAGAGCCTCATGTATATTTTAAGCATTACGGGCGGATTATTTGCAGGTTATGTGATAATCGGGACAAAGATAGGAATAATAATGATAAAATCGGACCCTGCGGGTCAAAAGTGCGAAGTTTAGGAGAAATAAGGGCCGAAAAAGGAAAAGAGGCGGGCGTTGCCGCTCACCTCCCTTCCGGTTCATAACCAGTGTCTTCCGATAAATGCGCCTTGTCGTTGGCGGCGGCCACGGCCAGTTGGTCGCAGCGGTTGTTCTCGACCGTATCGGCATGCCCCTTGACCCATACGAACCGCACATTGTGGCGCCGGTATATGCGCAGGAAACGCATCCACAGGTCGGGATTCTTCTTGCCGGCGAACCGTTTCTTCTCCCAGCCGAACACCCAGCCTTTCGTCACGGCGTCCACGACGTATTTCGAGTCGGAATAGACCGTGACGTCCGACCCCTCGAACTTGAGCGCTTCGAGCGCCGCGCAGACGGCCGTCAGCTCCATGCGGTTGTTGGTCGTCAGGCGGAATCCCTGCGAAAGCTCCTTGCGGTGAGGGCCCGAAAGCAGCACCGCGCCGTAACCGCCCGGTCCGGGATTCCCCAAGGCCGAGCCGTCGGTGTATATGGTGATTTGTGCCACGCCGGATTATTTCAGCGCCGCCAGCTGCTCCCTGATGGCCGCGATTTTCGCTTCTGCGTCCGCCTGCTTGGCGCGCTCGTTCATGACCACCTTTTCAGGCGCCGACTGCACGAAGCGCTCGTTCGAGAGCTTCTTCATGACGCTTGCGAGGAATCCCTCGTAGTAGGCGAGACTCTCCGTCAGTTTCCCGATTTCGGCTTCGACGTCGATCTTGCCCGCCATCGGCACGAAATACTGGGTAGTCTTGACGATGAACGCCGCTGCCGCGGGGTCTTTCTCCGTCACGGTTTCGACGGCCGTCAGGTTGGCCATCTTCCGCATCACGGGAGCGTATTCGGCGGGGTAGTTCTCGTCGGCGATCACCTTGAGCGTCAGCGCTTCCTTCTGCGGCAGGTTCTTCTGGTTGCGTATGTTGCGCACCGAGGAGATCGCCTCCTTGGCCAGCTCGAACCGGGCCAGCAGGCGCTCGTCGGCTTCGACCGGCTGCGGCATGGGGGCCGTGCAGATCGACTCGCCCTCTTTGCGGGGCGCGAGGTCCTGCCAGATCTCCTCCGTCACGAACGGCATGAAGGGGTGCAGCACGCGCATCAGTTCGTCGAAGAATCCGCACGTCGCGGCGAACGTCTCCGCATCGACGGGCTGTCCGTAGGCGGGTTTCACCATTTCGAGGTAGAGACCGCTGAAGTCGTCCCAGAAGAGCTTGTAGGCCGTCATGAACGCCTCCGAAATGCGGTACGACCTGAAGTCCTCGTCGATCTGGCGCAGTGCGCGGCCCAGCGTCTGGCGGAACCATTCGACCGCCAGCCGGTTGTTGTCGTCCTGCGCAGCCTTGTCGTCCGCCGACCAGCCGTTCACCAGCCTGTAGGCGTTCCATATCTTGTTGCCGAAGTTGCGGCCCTGCTCGCAGAGCGCTTCGTCGAACATCACGTCGTTGCCGGCCGACGACGAAATCAGCATCGCCATGCGCATGCCGTCGGCGCCGTATTTGGCGATCAGGTCCAGCGGATCGGGCGAGTTGCCCAGCTGCTTGGACATCTTGCGGCCGATCTTGTCGCGGACGATGCCCGTGAAGTATACGTTGCCGAAGGGCTTTTCGCCGCGGTATTCGTAACCCGCCATGATCATGCGGGCCACCCAGAAGAAGATGATGTCGGGACCCGTCACCAGATCGTTGGTGGGGTAGTAGTAGCTTATTTCCTGATTGTCCGGGTTACGGATGCCGTCGAAGACCGAAATCGGCCAGAGCCACGACGAGAACCAAGTGTCCAGCACGTCCTCGTCCTGACGCAGGTCGCTCGGCTGCAGCGAGTCGTCGCCGGCTTTCGCACGCGCTTTTGCGAGCGCCTCTTCGGCCGTCGGGGCCACGACGTACCCGCCCTTGGGCAAGTAGTAGGCCGGAATCCGCTGTCCCCACCACAACTGGCGCGAGATGCACCAGTCCTTGATATTTTCCATCCAGTGACGGTAGGTGTTCTTGTATTTTTCGGGCACGAAGCGGATCGCATCCTCCATGACGGCCTTGGTCGCGGGCCGGGCCAGCTCCTCCATCGAGAGGAACCACTGCATCGAGAGCTTCGGCTCGATGGCCACGCCCGTGCGCTCCGAGTATCCCACGTTGTTGGTGTACTCCTCGGTCTTTTCGAGCAGGTCCGCCGCGGCGAGGTCCTTCTCGATCTGTTTGCGGACGTCGAAACGGTCCATGCCGACGTACATGCCGACCTTGTCGTTGATCGTGCCGTCGTCATTGAAGATGTCGATCGTTTCGAGACCGTATTTCTCGCCCAGCATGTAGTCGTTCACGTCGTGCGCCGGGGTGACCTTCAGCGCGCCCGTACCGAACTCGATATCGACGTATTCGTCGCGGATCACCGGGATCGAACGGTTCACCAGCGGCACGATGACGCGCGCATCGGCCGGCAGGGAGGCGTAGCGCGGGTCGTTGGGGTTGACGCACAGCGCCGTGTCGCCCAGAATGGTTTCAGGGCGCGTCGTGGCGACGATGATCGCCTTGTCCGTGCCCTCGATCTTGTAGCGCAGGTAGTAGAGTTTGCCGTGCGACTCCTTGAAGACCACCTCTTCGTCCGAAAGCGCCGTTTTCGCCGCGGGGTCCCAGTTCACCATGCGTACGCCGCGGTAAATCCTGCCCTTTTCGAACAGGTCGCAGAAGACTTTGATGACGCTCTCGGTGCGGGGTTCGTCCATCGTGAAGCAGGTCCGCTCCCAGTCGCACGAGGCGCCCAGCTTGCGCAGCTGCTTGAGGATCATGCCGCCGTACTTCTCCTTCCATTCCCAAGCGTATTCGAGGAACTTTTCACGCGAGAGCGACGATTTTTCGATGCCCTTTTCGTGCAGCATCGCCACGACCTTGGCCTCGGTGGCGATCGACGCGTGGTCCATGCCCGGTACCCAGCAGGCATTCCTGCCCGACATGCGGGCGCGGCGCACCAGCACGTCCTGCAACGTGTTGTTGAGCATGTGCCCCATGTGGAGCATGCCCGTTACGTTGGGGGGCGGAATTACGATCGTATAGGGTTCGCGCTGATCGGGTTCCGAGTGAAACAAGCGTTTTTCGATCCAGTAGTCGTACCATTTCGACTCGATCTCCTGCGGCGAGTATTTGTCTGCGATTTGCATAGGGATGAAATTGTTTTACTTCGTTATTTGACCTGCAAAGTTATTAACATTCTGTCAAAGATGAAATAAATATGACGAAAAAATCGTTACCTTTGCGACATTATATATTTGTAAGCTATGAGTAAAAAAGATAAATTCGAAACAATCGAAGTCGAAGACGTGAACCTGCTTCCCGATCTGCTCGACGGCAATCACCGCGTGATCCCCATCGTGACGGGCGGTGACGAAGTCGTCGAAGAGGTGGAGGTTCCTGAGATCATTCCGATTCTCACGCTGCGCAGCTCCGTGCTCTTTCCCGGCGCCATCACCCCCATTACGGTGGGCCGCGACAAGAGCATCAGTCTGGTGCGCGCCGTGAATGCCGAAGGCGGTATTCTGGGCGCCGTGCTGCAGCGCGAAAGCGACGTCGAAGACCCCGCGCCGGACGACATGTACAAGGTCGGCACCGCGGCGCGCATCATCAAGATTCTCGAAATGCCCAACGGCAACCTCACGGTGATCCTGAACGGCTTGGAGAAGGTCGAGATCCGCGAATACATTACTACCGAACCCTACTTCCGGGCCCGTGTCACCGCACTGCGCGATACCACGCCCGATCTGAAGAGCGTCGAGTTCGAAGCCCTCGTGGACTCGATCCGCGACGTGGCGCTCAATATCATCAACGTCTCGCCGTCGATGCCCAAGGAGGCGGCGTTCGCCATTAAGAACATCGACTCCAAGCGCGGCATCATCAACTTCATCTGCTCGAACATGGAGCTGACGGACGAGGACCGCCAGTCGCTGCTGGAAGCCCCCGGCCTGCTGGCCCGCGCCCGCAAGCTGCTCGAAATACTGATCCGCGAGCAGCAGCTGGCCGAGTTGAAAAACCAGATTCAGGAGCGCGTGAAGCAGGAGATCGACAAGCAGCAGCGCGACTACTACCTCCAGCAGCAGATGCGCACGATTCAGGACGAGCTGGGCGACGGCGCCGACGCCGACATCGAGAAGATGCGCGAGGAGGCCAAGAAGAAGAACTGGCCCAAGGAGGTCGGCGAGACCTTCGAGAAGGAGCTGCAGAAAGTCGAGCGGCTGAACCCCGCCGTAGCCGAGTATTCGGTGCAGATGACCTATCTGCAACTGCTGCTCGAACTGCCGTGGAACGACACGACCAAGGACAATCTCGACCTCAAGTGCGCCCGCGAACAGCTCGACCGCGACCATTTCGGTCTGGACGAGGTGAAGGAGCGTATTCTGGAGCATCTGGCCGTCATCAAGCTCAAGGGCGACCTCAAGTCGCCGATCCTCTGCCTCTACGGCCCTCCGGGCGTGGGCAAGACCTCGCTGGGCAAGTCGGTGGCGGCGGCGCTGGGCCGCAAGTTCGGCCGCATTTCGCTGGGCGGCCTGCACGACGAGTCCGAGATTCGCGGACACCGCCGCACCTACATCGGCGCCATGCCGGGCCGGATCATCCAGACCATCAAGCGGTGCGGTTCGTCGAACCCCGTGATTATCCTCGACGAGGTGGACAAGGTGACCGTTTCGAACCACGGCGACCCGTCGAGCGCACTGCTCGAAGTGCTCGATCCGGAACAGAACACCACCTTCCACGACAACTATATCGACATGGAGTACGACCTGTCGAAGGTGCTCTTCATCGCCACGGCCAACAACGTGGCCAACATCGCCCCGGCCCTGCGCGACCGTATGGAGATGATCAACATTCCGGGCTATCTGGTCGAGGAGAAGATCCGCATCGCCTTGGACCACCTGCTGCCCAAGCAGCGCGAGGCCCATGGCATCAAGGAGCAGGAACTCGTGATGACGCCCCAAATCGTCGAAGGCATCATCTCCGGCTACACCCGCGAGTCGGGCGTTCGCTCGCTCGACAAGCTGCTGGCCAAGATCGCCCGCGCCCGCGCCAAGCAGATCGCTTTCGACGAAGTCTTCGCGCCCGAAATCACGGCCAAGGACGTCGAGAAGATTCTCGGCATGCCCAAGTTCCTCCGTGAGGAGTACGAAGTGGGCGGCATGACGGGCGTGGTGACGGGCCTTGCGTGGACCGAGGTCGGCGGCGACATCCTCTACATCGAATCGGTGCTGACCCCCGGCAAGGGCAAAGTCAGCCTGACGGGTAATCTGGGCGAGGTGATGAAGGAGTCGGCGACGATCGCCCACGAGTGGGTGATGGCCCACCACGCAGAGCTGGGAATCGACGCTTCGGCGTTCGAGAAGAACGACATCAATATCCACGTGCCGGAGGGGGCGATTCCGAAGGACGGGCCGTCGGCCGGTATTACGATGGTGACCTCGATCGTCTCGACCTATACCGGACGCAAGGTCCGGGAGCGTATCGCCATGACGGGCGAAACGACCCTCCGCGGCCGCGTGATGCCCGTGGGCGGCGTTCGGGAGAAGATTCTGGCGGCCAAGCGCGCCGGCATCACCGAACTGATCCTTTCGGAGGAGAACCGCAAGGACATCGCCGAGATCAAACCCGAATACGTCGAAGGGCTGACGTTCCATTACGTGAAGACCAACGACGAAGTGCTGAAACTGGCGCTCGTCTGAAGCGAAGATGCAAGTAAAAGGTGAAAAGTTTTGATTTTCACCTTTTACTTTTTATTTTTATGGCTAAATAACCGAGACGATGAAATTTATCGCAATCATACCGGCGCGTTACGGCTCGACGCGCTTTCCGGGCAAGCCGCTGGCGATGCTGGGCGGCAGGCCCGTCATTCAGCGCGTCTATGAGCAGGTGGCGGGCGTGTTGGACGACGCCGTGGTCGCCACCGACGATGAGCGTATCTACGATACCGTGCTCGCTTTCGGCGGCCGGGCCGAGATGACCTCGCCGGACCACAAAAGCGGCACCGACCGTTGCTGGGAAGCCTATCTCAAACAGGGCAAGACCTACGACGTGGTGGTCAATGTGCAGGGCGACGAACCTTTTGTCCGGGCCTCGCAGCTGGAAGCCGTGAAACGCTGCTTCGACGATCCGGCGACCGACATCGCCACGCTGGTCAGGCCTTTCGCCGCGACGGACGGTCTCGAAGCCCTCGAAAATCCCAACTCCCCGAAAGTGGTGCTCGACGCGCAGTCGCGCGCCCTCTACTTCTCGCGTTCGGTGATCCCCTACTTGCGGGGCGTCGAACGGTCGGAGTGGCTGGCGCGCCATACGTTCTACAAGCATATCGGTCTCTATGCGTTCCGCACGGAGGTCCTGCGCGCGGTTACGGCCCTGCCGCAGTCCGCGCTCGAAAAGGCCGAGTCGCTCGAACAGCTTCGCTGGCTGGAGAACGGCTATAAGATCGGCGTGGGCGTTACCGATGCCGAGACCATCGGCATCGACACGCCCGAAGATCTGGAGAAGGCAGAAGCCTTCCTGATCAGGCATGGAAAATGAAAAGTCGGGAGTCGAAGCCCGGCTGCTTGGCGGGCGGCGGCTTCCCCGGCCTTTGTTCTTAACTCATAATCGAATCTTATGAAGATCAAATTTATCGCCGGACCGTGCGTCATCGAGTCTGTCGAACTGCTCGACACCGTGGCGCAGCGTCTTGTGGCGATCAACGAAAGACTCGGCGCGGACATCATTTTCAAGGCGTCGTTCGACAAGGCCAACCGCACCTCGATCTCGTCGTTCCGCGGCCCCGGACTCGAAAAGGGGCTTCGGATGCTCGCCGACGTGCGTGCGAAGTGGGGGCTGAAGCTGCTGACCGACATCCATGAATCGTGGCAGGCCGCGCCCGTGGGCGAAGTGGTCGACGTGATCCAGATTCCCGCGTTCCTCTGCCGCCAGACCGACCTGCTGGTCGCTGCCGCGAAGACGGGCAGGACGGTGAATATCAAGAAGGCGCAGTTCCTGTCGGGCGCCGACATGCTCTATCCCTACGAAAAGGCCCGCGATGCGGGCGCTTCGGAGATATGGCTCACCGAGCGCGGCAATATTTACGGCTACAACAACCTCGTCGTCGATTTCCGCAATATTGCGGAAATGCTGCGCATCGCCCCGACCGTGGTGATGGACTGCACCCATTCGGTGCAGCGTCCCGGCGCCGCAGGCGGCAAGACGGGGGGCAACCGCGAATTCGTACCCGCCATGGCGCAGGCCGCCAAAGCCTTCGGCGCCAACGGCTTCTTCTTCGAAGTGCATCCCGACCCGGACCATGCCAAGAGCGACGGCCCGAACATGCTGCAGCTCGACGAACTGGAAAACCTCATTAAAACTCTGCTATAATGACCGATACCACGAAAGCCCAGATTCTCGATCTGGCCCGCAAGGCGATCAACACCGAACTGCTGGCGCTCAAGCGCATGAAGGAGACGTTGGGCGATAACTTCGCCGACGCCGTCGAAATGATCCTTTCGGGGCAGGGCAAATGTATCGTTACGGGCATGGGCAAGTCGGGGCTGGTGGGGCGCAAGATCGCCGCGACGCTCGCCTCGACCGGTACGCCCAGCTTCTTCCTGCATCCCGGCGAAGCCTTTCACGGCGATCTGGGCATGATCTCGAAGGAGGATGTCGTGCTGGCGCTCTCCTATTCGGGCGAGACCGACGAAATCCTGAAAATCGTGCCTTTCATCCACTCCAACGGCAACAAGCTGATCTCGATGACCGGCAATCCCGAATCCGCGCTGGCCAAGAACTCCGACGTGCACCTCGACGTAAGCGTCGAAGAGGAAGCCTGCATCCTGCACCTCGCGCCGACGACCTCGACCACAGCGCAGATCGCCATGGGCGACGCGCTGGCCGTGTCGCTGATGCAGATGCGGGGCTTTACGAGCGTTGATTTCGCACGCCTGCATCCGGGCGGAAGCCTCGGACGCCGCCTGCTGATGACCGTCGGCAACGTGATGCGTTCGCACGATCTTCCGGTCGTGGCGCCCGATTGCTCGGCGACGGACATGATCCACGCCATCAGCAAGGGCGGACTGGGACTCATCATCATCTGCGACGGCGAACGTATCGAGGGCATCGTGACCGATGGCGACGTGCGCCGCGCCATGGAGCGCCGCCGCGCCGAGTTCTTCAACATCAAGGCCGCCGATATCGCTACGCCGAATCCGAAGACGATCTCTGCCGACCGGAAACTGATCGAAGCCGAGAAGATGATGACCCGCAACAAGGTCACCTCGCTGCTCGTGACCGACGAAGCCGGCAAACTGCAGGGCGTGATCCAGATTTACGACATAAAACTGTAGCGGGTGTTCATCGTACTGCTGACTTACAAACTGCCGCTTGCGGAGGTCGAACGGCACCTCGCGGCGCACCGCGAATACCTCGACCGCCAGTATGCCGCAGGGACGTTTCTCTGTTCGGGGCCGCAGAATCCCCGGACGGGCGGCGTCATTCTCTGCCGCGCCGCGGACCGTGCGGCGGTCGAGACCCTGACGGCGGAGGACCCGTTCCGCATCCACGGCGTCGCCGATTACGAGATCATCGAATTCTCGCCCGTCAAACGCCTGCCCGGATTCGAAGCTTTCCTTTGATTTAACCGTTTGCTCAACCCGACCGATATGAAATCCTTCCTCTTCTCCCTTGCCGCGCTGGCCTTGTGCGGAGCCTGTTCGCAAAATACCGAGGTTACCTCCCCCGACGGCACGATCCGTCTGGCGTTCGCCGTAGACTCCGCCGGACGCATGACCTATTCGGTTACGGACGGCGGTGTCCGGCTGTTCGAACCCTCCCGACTGGGATTCGAAGCCGCCGAGGCCGATCTCGGCGGTGGTTTCGCCGTCGAGCATGTGTCGCGCACGAGCGTCGATGAGACGTGGACCCAGCCGTGGGGCGAGAACAAGGAGAACCGCAGCCGTTACAACGAAATGGCCGTGCGGCTGTGCAACGGCGGCGGCGTGCGGCTGACGCTGCGCTTCCGGGTATTCGACGACGGGCTGGGATTCCGCTACGAATACGAAGCGTGCGGGGCGGATTCGCTCCGTGTGACGGACGAACTGACCGAATTCCGTTTCGCCGCCGACGGCGATTCGTGGACCATTCCCGCCAGCTTCGACACCTACGAACTGCTTTACCGCAAACTTCCGCTGAGCGAACTGGCCGACGCCAATACCCCTGCGACGTTCAAGGTCGGCGGCCTCTACGGCAGCATTCACGAAGCGGCCTTGTACGACTTTCCCGAAATGACGCTTCGCAAGACGGACGGACTTGCGTTCAAATCGGATCTCGCGCCTTTGCCCGACGGCACGAAAGCGCATGTCGGCAATAAATTTACGACCGCGTGGCGCACCGTGCAGCTGGCGCCCGATGCCGTGGGGCTGATCAATTCGTCGCTGATTCTCAATCTGAACGAACCTTCGAAGATCGGGGATACGAGCTGGATCCGCCCGATGAAGTACGTCGGCGTGTGGTGGGGCATGCACCTCGGCGTCGAGACGTGGGCGATGGACGACCGCCACGGCGCGACGACCGAAAACGCCAAACGCTATATCGACTTCGCGGCGGCTAACAATATTCAGGGAGTGCTGTTCGAGGGCTGGAACGAAGGCTGGGAGAACTGGGGCGGCAGCCAGTCGTTCGACTTCACGAAGCCCTATGCCGACTTCGACATTGCAGAGATCGTGCGTTACGCCCGCGAACGCGGGATCGAGATCATCGGCCATCACGAAACGGGCGGCAACATCCCCGATTACGAACGCCAGCTGGAGCGCGCCGTCAAATGGTACGCCGATTTGGGAATACACAACCTCAAAACGGGCTATGCCGGCGGTATCTCCGGCGGCAACAACCATCACGGGCAGTACATGGTGCGCCATTACCAGCACGTGGTCGAGACGGCCGCGAAATACCGGATGACGGTCAATGCGCACGAACCGATCAAGGACTGCGGCATCCGTCGCACGTGGCCCAACATGATGTCGCGCGAAGGTGCGCGCGGCAAGGAGTGGGACGCTTGGAGCGCGGGCAATCCGCCGTCGCACGAAGTGACGCTTCCTTTCACGCGCCTGCTCGCCGGGCCGATGGACTTCACGCCCGGCACGTTCGACATTCTCTATGAAAATACGCGCAACTCGCCGCGCCGCAAACTCTGGAACTGCGGTCCTGAGGTCGATATGCGCGTGAATACGACCCTTGCCAAGCAGATCGCCGAGTGGGTGATCATCTATTCGCCCGTGCAGATGGCTTCGGACCTGATCGAAAATTACGAGGGGCATCCCGCCTTCCGGTTCTTCCGCGACTTCGATGCGGACTGCGACTGGTCGCGCGCGCTGGCGGGCGAACCGGGCGAATTCGTCGCCGTGGTGCGCCGCGCGGGGGAGAATTATTTTCTGGGTGCGGCGACCGACGAACAGCCCCGCACGCTGTCGCTGCCGCTCGACTTCCTGAAACCCGGCACGAAATACCGCGCGACGATCTACGCCGACGGTCCCGATGCCGATTGGAAGACGAATCCCACTTCCTATACCATTTCGGAACGCGAAGTCTCGGCCGCCGATACGCTCGAAGTGGCGATGGCTCCGGGCGGCGGGCAGGCCGTGAGCTTCATGCCCGCGATGTAGCGGCGCAAGTCGTCGGGAACTCTCGGCCCCGAAGCCCTCAGCCACGGATGTAATGCGGCATCTCGGCGGGTATTTCCATCGAAATCTCCACCAGACCGCCTACCTTGTCTCCGGTCCGCCAAGCCGTCTGATAGATCATCTTGCGGACTCCCTGTTTCTCGATGGTGTAGGCGTTCGAACCGCCCTCGGCCGTCAGGCGGCGGATGATTTCGCGCGAACGTTCGTTGTGGCAGCCGAAAAGATTGCTGCCGATCAGATTGCCGTGCCGGATATAGGTCGCACGGGCTTTCTCGTTCATGTAAAGGATCACGCCTTCGGTGTCGCAGACCGTGACGGCGCAGTTCATGTCGTCGGCCCAAGGGAAAGGATTTTCTGTCGTCATGGCTGTTCGTTTTGTGTCGGTGGGAAGAGAGCCCCTCTCCTTGCGGAAAGAGGACGGCTGCATCTGCGCGGGCCGAGGGTCACTGCTGTATCTTGACCAGCTGTTCGCGGTAGGCGTTCAGGATGCGGGATTTGGAGATGAAGCCCATGTAGCGGTTCTGTTTGTCCACGACGGGCAGCATCCACGTATGTTTGTCCTCGAACTTCTGGACGACGCTCTGGATGGCTTCATGCTCCAGAATCTTGTCGGGCGGCTGAATCATGTAGTCCGAAATCGGATGGCCGTATTTCTCGCGTTTGAACATGTCTTCGCGCAGGTCGTCCAGCTGGATGATGCCGAGCAGATGCCCGAAGTTGTCGATCACGGGGAAGATGTTGCGGCGCGCCGTCGAAATGATGTGTACGATGTCGCCCAGCGTGAAGTTCTCCCTGATGCGCAGGAAATCGGTCTCCATCAGTTCGTCGAGTTTCAGGAAGACGAAGACCGACTGGTCCTTGTCGTGGGTCAGCAGCTCCCCGCGCAGGCGCAGCTGCTTGGTGTAGATCGAATCCGGATCGAGGTAGTAGTCCACGGCGAACGAGATGCAGGCGGTGATCATCAGCGGAATGAACAGCCCGTAACCGTTCGAGAGTTCGGCGATCAGGAAGATCGAAGTCAGCGGCGCCTTCATCACGCCCGACATGACGCCCGCCATGCCGACCAGCGTGAACGAGACGATCGACACGTCCCAGTCGAAGAAGGCGTTGCACAGCAGGGCTATCGACGCGCCCGTGAATGCGCCCACGAACAGCGACGGGGCGAATGTTCCGCCCACGCCGCCCGCGGCGTTGGTCGAAGCCATGGCGATGACCTTGAAGAACATCGTGGCGATGACGAAGAGTATGACAACCCAGTCGATGTCGCTGAAACGGTAGAAGAGCGAATTGTCGAAGAGTTTTTCGGCCTGTCCGTGCATCAGCGAGGTGAATCCTTCGTAACCCTCGCCGTAGAGCGGCGGGAAAATGAAGATCAGGACTCCGAGCACGGTGCCCCCGACGATCCACTTCTTGTATTGCTTGTCGATCTTCTTGAAAAGCGTGCTCACGCGCAGGTTCGTCGAGGTGAAATACCACGACATCAGTCCGCAGCATACGCCCAGCAGGATGAAGAGCGGTATCTGCCAGAGTTCGAACGCATCTGCGGGTGCCAGCGTCACGGCCAGAATCGGGTCGAAGCCCCGCAGCATGAAGGCCATCGTCGTGGCCGTGATCGAGGCGATGAGCAGCGGAATGACCGATCCTGCGGTGATGTCGAGCATCAGGATTTCCAGCACGAACACCACGCCCGTGATCGGAGCCTTGAAAATGGCGGCCAGCGCCGCGCCGGCGCCGCAGCAGAGTAGCAGCGTGGTGTGCTTGTAGTTGAGCCGCGCGATCCGTCCGACATTCGAGCCGATGGCGGCTCCCGTCAGCACGATGGGAGCCTCAGGTCCCACCGAACCGCCGAATCCGATGGTCGTGGCGCCGCCGACGATCGAGGTCCAGCAGTTGTGGCCCGCGATGCGCGAATTGCGGCTCGACATGGCGTAGAGCACGCGCGTGACGCCCTCCGAAATATTGTCCCGGACGATGTATTTGACGAACAGCGTCGCCAGAATGATGCCGACGGCGGGGTAGATCAGGAACAGGATGTGGGAGCTGTCCACCGGAAACCAGTTGGTCAGTCCGTATTTGATGCCGTACAGCAGCATCTCGAACAGATAGGTGCCCACTCCGGCGAGCACGCCGACGACCACGGCCAGAAGCATCATGATCTGGCTGTTGCTCAGCCGCCTCGTGAGGCGGAGGAACGTGCGGTAGATGTGGTCGGCGCGTAAGTTCAAATCCGTCGTGGTTTTATTGCTGTTGCGGTTTTATTCCTTGTGTGCGAAATGTTCGGCCTGACTTGCGATCAGCTCCTTGTCGTCGAAGTAGTCGATCTTCATGGCGCGTTTCACGTCGGCGAGCGTTGCGGCGGCGACTTCGCGGGCCGCTTCCGACCCCGCGCGGAGGATTTCGTACACCTCGCCGATGCGTCCCTCGTAATATTTGCGGCGTTCGCGGAACGGCTCCAGCATCTCGTTCAGCACCGCGATCAGGAACTTCTTGACCTTCACGTCGCCCAAGCCTCCGCGGCGGTAGTGGGCTTTCAGCTCCTCCAGCGAAGGGTAGTCGGGCAGGTATTTCGGGAAGTGTTCGGGACGGCTGAAGGCGTCGAGGTAGGTGAATACCATGTTGCCCTCCACCTTGCCCGGATCCTCCACGCGCAGGTGGTCGGGATCGGTGTACATGCCCATGACCTTCTTCTTGATCTCATCGGCGCTGTCCGACAGGTAGATGCAGTTGCAGAGCGACTTCGACATCTTGGCTTTGCCGTCGGTTCCCGGCAGCCGCATGCAGACCGCGTTTTCGGGCAGCAGAATCTCCGGTTCGACCAGCGCGGGGCCGTATACCGTGTTGAATTTGTGGACGATTTCGCGCGTCTGCTCGATCATCGGCTCCTGATCCTCGCCTGCGGGTACGGTCGTGGCTTTGAAAGCCGTGATGTCCGCCGCCTGACTGATCGGGTATGTGAAGAATCCGACGGGAATGCCCTGACGCTGCTGGGTGTCGCCCTCCGTGTTGTTCTCGGCGAAGCCGCGCAGCTGGATTTCGGCCTTCACGGTCGGGTTGCGCTGCAGGCGCTGTACCGTGACGAGGTTCATATAGTAGAACGCCAGTTCGCACAGTTCGGGAATCTGCGACTGGATGAAAAGCGTCGATTTGTTCGGGTCGAGACCGACCGAAAGGTAGTCGAGGGCGACTTCGATGATGTTCTGGCGCACTTTTTCGGGGTTGTCGGCGTTGTCGGTCAGCGCCTGCGCGTCGGCGATCATGATGAAGATGCGTTCGAACTCGCCCGACTCCTGCAGTTCGACGCGGCGGCGCAGCGAACCCACGTAGTGTCCCAGATGAAGTCGGCCCGTCGGACGGTCGCCGGTAAGAATGATTTTTCCCATAAAACGATTAATCCTCCGCTTGACGAATTTAAGTTATCTATGGCTTCGGGCAGCTCCAGAGATGCGGAATTCGCCAAGCTCGCATTACGGCATCCTCGATGCCGGTTCCACATCCGGAATCCTGCCCAAACTCCCTTTCTGCCGGGAGTTCCGGCTTCCCCGCGGCACTGAAACTGCGGTGAAAATCAGTGCCGGCTCTCGTTTTTTTCGGTATTTTGTGGACAAACATACGAAAAAGCGCGCGGGCGACCTAATAAAGTTGTTGTTTATAGATTTTTTTTATATTTTTGCTCGTCGGAATAATTGTCTGCTATGACTATAATTCAGCTTGAATACCTGTTGGCCGTAGCCAACTGCGGCAGTTTTTCGCTGGCCGCCGAACATTGTTTCGTGACCCAGCCCTCGCTGAGCATGCAGGTCAAAGCCCTCGAAGAGGAGCTGGGCGTGGTGCTGCTCGACCGTTCGAAGAAGCCCGTGATCCCGACCGAAGCGGGCGACGTGGTGCTGGAGCGTGCCCGCGAAACGCTGCGGGCCTATAACAACATCCGCGAATCGGTGGCCGAACTCAAGGGCGAGACGTCGGGTAAACTCCGGCTGGGCGTCATCCCGACCATTGCCCCGTACCTGCTGCACAAATTCATCCCCGCTTTCGTGCGCGATTATCCCAAAGTCGAACTGGAGATCTCCGAGATGATCACTTCCGACATCGTCGAGGCCCTCAAGCGCGACCGTATCGACGCGGCGCTGGTGGCCAGCGGCACCTGCGGCGAGGGGATTCTGGAGCAGGAACTCTTCAACGACCGTTTCTTCGCATACGTTTCGCCCGAAAACGCCCTTTATGAGCGCTCAAACATCCGCATCGAGGACATCGACCTGCGCGATCTGGTGATTCTGAGCGCAGGAAACTGTATGCGCGACCAGATCATCGAACTCTGTCAGGCCAAGCGCGACATGCCGTCGCACTACTCGTTCGAATCGGGTTCGCTCGATACGCTCATGCGCATCGTGGACTGCACGTCGTGTCTTACGATCATTCCCGAAATGGCTGTCGAATACATTCCCGCGGATCACCGCGACCGGCTGAAGATGCTGGCCAAAGGCGCCACGTCGCGCAAGATCGCGGTCGCCGTGCGCCGGACCTATGTCAAAAGTTCGATCATCAAGGCCCTGACCGATACGATTATGGCCAATGCCCCGGAGGTCGGGAACTGACGTGCTTTTCACGAAATGAATGCGCCCGGCGGTTTTTTCTGCCGGGCGCGTTTTGTTTTTCGGATCCTGTTTTTTCGTTCCGGTCTGTGGCGCGTTGCTGCTCCGGTCTGTGGCGCGCCGCTGTTCCGCCCTATGCCGCGTCGTCATCCTCGGTCTGCATCGGTCGCCGTCCCCGTTTGTGCCGTGTCGCCGCTCTCGCCTTGTGCCGTGCCGCTGTTCCGCCCTGTGCCGTGTCGTCATCCTCGGCCTGCATCGGTCGCCGTCCCCGTTTGTGCCGTGTCGCCGCTCTCGCCTTGTGCCGTGCCGCTGTTCCGCCCTGTGCCGTGTCGTCATCCTCGGCCTGCATCGGTCGCCGTCCCCGTTTGTGCCCTGTCGCCGCTCCGATTTGCGTCGCATTGTCATCCGCTGTCTGCGTCGTGTCGCCGTTCCGGTTTGCGGATGGCCGCCGCCGGAGAATTCTGCGGACGGTTTGGCGGGGAATCTGTGCGGGCTGCGGGGCTCTTGCGGCCTTTCCCTGCGTTGCGGCGATTCCGGTCGGGTCGCCCGCCCGCTTTTTTGTAGCTCTTAATTTTCAAATCTCATTCTATTTTCGTACCTTTGCAAGGTTATAGACACCTATTGAAGATTTATGGATAAACTGATCGAAACTATCGTAAGTGCGATTGAAGATAAAAAGGGTAAGGATATTGTATCGTTGGACCTCTCAGGTTTCGACGGAGCCATATGCTCCCGGTTCATCGTGTGCAACGCCGATTCCACGACGCAGGTCTGCGCCATTGCCGCAAGCATCGAAGAGAAGGTGCTCGAAACGCTGGGCGAGAAGGTCTGGCGCATCGAAGGCCAGCAGAACGGCGTATGGGTCGCCATGGACTACGTGGACGTCGTGGTGCATATTTTCCAGACCGAACTGCGCAGTTTCTACAAACTCGAAGAGTTGTGGGCCGACGCACCCATGACCAAATACGAATACGAAGAGTAATTTTTTAGTATGGCACAACAACGCAAAAACAATAATAGGATGAATATGAACATGCCGAGGCCCTCGATGCTGTGGATCTACGGTCTGATCGGCGCGTTCATCATCGGCTGGTACGTATTCGGCGATGTCAATGACACGCCGCTGCCCAGCGACTGGACGACGGTCCGGGAGATGGTCGAAAAGGGCGACGTGGAGAAAATTCAGGTCGTGAACCGCGATCAGGCGCAGGTTTTTCTGAAGAAGGAGGCTGCCGAACAGTACCGCAGGGATACGGTGGACAAACGTTTCAAGCGGCTGCCCGAAACGGGCGTGCAGCTCACCTTTACGATCGGATCGGTCGATTCGTTCCGCGAAGATTTGAAGAACGCCGAGCAGCAGTCGGGACAGACCGTGCCGGTGGTCTATGAGAACAAAGCCAACGACTGGACCAACGTTATCAACCTGCTGCCGTGGGTGTTGATTATCGGCGTTTGGATTTTCATCATGCGCTCGATGTCGCGCGGCGCCGGAGGCGGTGCGGGCGGCGGCATCATGAATGTCGGTAAAGCCAAGGCGCAGGTCTTCGACAAGGACGCTTCCAAGCGTGTGACGTTCAAGGATGTGGCCGGACTGGAGGAAGCCAAGGTCGAGATCATGGAGATCGTCGATTTCCTCAAGAAGTCGGAAAAGTACAAGGAACTGGGCGCCAAGATTCCCAAGGGCGCCCTGCTGGTAGGCCCTCCGGGAACGGGCAAGACGCTGCTGGCCAAAGCCGTGGCCGGCGAAGCCAACGTGCCGTTCCTTTCGATTTCGGGTTCCGATTTCGTGGAGATGTTCGTGGGCGTGGGCGCATCGCGTGTCCGCGACCTGTTCGAGCAGGCCAAGCAGAAGGCTCCCTGCATCGTCTTCATCGACGAGATCGACGCCATTGGCCGCGCCCGCGGCAAGAACGCCGGATTTTCGGGCAACGACGAACGTGAAAATACGCTGAATCAGCTCCTCACGGAGATGGACGGCTTCCAGACCAATACGGGCGTTATCGTCCTCGCGGCGACCAACCGCGCCGACATTCTCGACAAGGCGCTGATGCGCGCCGGGCGTTTCGACCGTCAGATCGAGGTGGGGCTGCCCGACGTCAAGGAGCGCGAGGCGATTTTCAACGTCCATCTGCGTCCGCTGAAACTCGATCCGCAGCTCGACCGTGAGTTCTTGGCGCGCCAGACGCCCGGTTTTTCGGGCGCCGACATCGCCAACGTCTGCAACGAAGCGGCGCTGATCGCCGCGCGGCACAACAAGAAATTCGTGTCGAAGGAGGATTTCCTCGCGGCCATCGACCGCATCGTGGGAGGTCTCGAAAAACCCAATATGCCGATGACGGCCGCCGAGCGGCGCGCCACGGCGATTCACGAAGCGGGGCACGCTACCGTCATGTGGTCGCTTCCCCAATGCGATCCCGTGCTGAAGGTCACGGTGGTTCCGCGCGGGCGGAGTCTGGGCGCGACGTGGTATGTGCCCGACGAACGCCGCATCCACGTTACCAACGAAGCCCTGCAGGAACGGCTGGCCGGGTTGCTGGGCGGCCGGATCGCCGAGGAGGTCAACTACGGAACGCTGGGCGCAGGCGCGCTGAGCGATCTGGAGCGGGCGACCGAGACGGCCTATGCGATGGTGGCCTATTACGGCATGAGCAAGAAGATCGGCCCGATCAGTTATTACGACTCGTCGGGCACGCGCGATACGTTTACCAAGCCTTTCAGCGAGCAGACGGCCCGCGACATCGATACGGAGGTGCGCCGCATCATCGAAGAGGCGTATGCCAAGGCGCGTGGCATCATCGAACGGAAAAGCGAACAGATCAACCGGATGGCGGATCTGCTGCTGGAGAAGGAGACGATCTATGCCGAGGATATCGAACGCATACTCGGCCCGGCGGCGCAGGTGCCGCGGGAGGATGACGACCCGAAAAAGGGTGTCGTCGTCGCCGACGACGATGCCGCGTCCGGAACGGCGGCTGCGCCGCCGGACGCTCCGACAGCCGGGACCGGAACGACGCAGGAAGGCGATGCCGGAAGTGCGTCGGGAACGAAAACCGCCGCTTCGGGAGCCGCGAACGCCGAAAAATCCGAACTCAAGTAACCGACGAATCTAACCCGCTGATATATCTGATGAGTGAAAAAATGAAGAACCTCATGGTGCGTACACTGAGCGGCGCAGTCCTCGCAGTGGTGGTGCTGGGGGCCGTAATCTGGTCGCAGTGGAGTTTCGGCGCACTGTTGCTGGCGATGCTTGTCGCCGGCATGCTGGAATTTTACGGGCTGGCCGAAAAGCAGGGCAATGCCCCGCAAAAAATCGTGGGAATGGCGGCAGGCATCGTGCTTTTCGCGCTTAATTTCGCGTTCGTGTCGGACGACATCGAAATTCTGGGCGGCGCCAGTCAGGCTTTTGCCTGCGGAATGGCGTTTATGCTCCTGCTGATACCCGCGATGTTCATCTGCGAACTTTACCGCAAACAGCAGAATCCGGCTTCCGGAATCGGCACGACGCTGATGGGCGTCTGCTACATAGCATTGCCCCTTTCGCTGATGTGTTATATTCCGATCATCGGAAGCGAGGTGTGGACTCCGTGGGTGATGATTTTCTACATCTTCATCATCTGGGCCAACGACGTCTTCGCCTATCTGGTGGGAATGTCCGTCGGACGGCACCGCATGTTCGAGCGTCTTTCGCCCAAAAAGTCGTGGGAGGGATTCTTCGGCGGGCTGGCCGGCGCCGTGGCGATGGGCTATGCCGCCGCGCGGGTATTGGATGCCGATGTATGGGCGTGGCTCGGTCTGGCGCTGGTGGCGGCCGCAACGGGCGTGCTGGGCGATCTGGTGGAGTCGATGTTCAAACGCGCCGCGGGCGTCAAGGATTCGGGAAATCTGATCCCCGGACACGGCGGTGTGCTGGACCGCTTCGACGCCTTGCTGCTCTCGGCGCCGTTCGTCTTCGTCTATATGCTTTTTGTTATGTAACTGCAATCCTAAATTAAGTTATGAGAATAAATAAAGAAGGCTACAAAATTATCGGCATTTCCGGCGCCGTTTGCGTATTTTTGTGGTGGTTGATCTATCACCTGCTGGTCAGCGACGCGAATATTTCGCTGTTGTGGGTGAGCGCCGTGCTGTTGCTGCTGTTCTGGTTCTTTATCGTCGCGTTTTTCCGGGAACCCCGCCGCGTGCGCATCCACGATGCCGACCTCGCCTTTTCGCCCTGCGACGGCCGCGTCGTCGTGACCGAAGTCGTGAAGGAAAACGAGTATCTGAATGAGGAGATGCTCCAGATTTCGATCTTCATGTCCGTCACCAACGTCCATATGAACTGGGTTCCCGTGGGCGGTACCGTCGAATATTTCAAATACCATCCGGGCCGTTTTCTGGTGGCGTGGCATCCCAAGTCCTCGACCGAAAACGAACGCACCACGACCGTGGTGAAGATGGCTTCGGGACAGAAGGTTCTCTTCCGTCAGATCGCAGGCCTGATCGCGCGCCGTATCATCTCCTATATGAAAGTGGGTTCGCCTGTGGAGCAGAACAGCGTCTGCGGCTTCATTAAATTCGGGTCGCGCGTCGATGTGCTCGTTCCGAAGAACAGCGAACTGCTGGTCGAGATCGGCGATCCTGTGGTGGGTTCGCAGACTCCGATCGCACGCCTTCCGAAAGCTTAATTCATCCGATGTATGAGGGCGACACCCCAGACCTTCCTGCGGTTTATTGCGGGCGCGGCGGTTGCTGCGGCCGTCCTCTTTCTGGTCTGGTACTTCCGGTCGATCGTCGTCTATGTGCTGATCTCGGCCGTGCTGGCCGTCATGGGCAATCCGCTGGTCAAACGGCTCGCGGCATTGCATATCAAGGGCTGGAAAGTGCCCCGCTGGCTGGCGGCGCTGGCGACGCTGATCGTCATCTGGGTGGTGCTGGCGACATTGTGTTCGCTGTTCGTGCCGCTGGTCTTCAATAAGATCTACCAGTTGTCGAACGTCGATTTCGCCACCGTCGTGGCGAGCATCGAAGAACCGATAGCCCGCGCCCAAAGCTACCTGCACGAATTCTTCGCCATGCCCGAAAGCACCTTCTCGCTCTCGGAGGCCCTCGCGTCGGCGCTCAAGCAGGTGATCGACATCGAGTCGCTCAACACGGTCTTTGCGTCGATCGTCAATGTCGTGCTCTCCTCCGTGATCGCTATTTTCTCCATCACCTTCATCACCTTCTTCTTCCTGCGGGACGAGGGGCTTTTCTATGCTATGATTACGGCGATGTTCCCCGAACGTTATCACGAGAACATCACCCGTGCGCTCGACTCCGTAACCCTCTTGCTGGCGCGCTATTTTACGGGAATCCTCTCCGAAAGCCTGCTGTTGATGGTCGCCGTGTCGCTGACGATGATGGCCTTCGGGATGAAAGCCGCCGACGCGGCGTTCATCGGGCTGGTCATGGGCGTGATGAACGTGGTGCCCTATGCCGGGCCGCTTATCGGCGGCGTGGTTTCGGTCTTCGTGGGCATCGTGACCCCGATCGGGGGCATGACCGTGGGGCATACGGCCGTCGTCATCATCGGTTCGCTGCTGATCCTCAAGGGGCTCGACGACTTCGTGCTGCAGCCGACGCTCTATTCGTCGCGCGTCAAGGCGCATCCGCTGGAGATCTTCCTCGTGATTCTGATCGCCGGGTCGCTGGCCGGAATCCTCGGCATGCTGCTGGCGATTCCCTCCTATACCGTACTGCGCGTCTTCGCCAAGGAGTTCTTCTCGCAGTTCAGTCTGGTGCGTAAACTGACCGAAAAAATCTGATGGAAAAGGTGATTATCGAGGGCGTTGTGGAACACGGACGCCGGCTCGGACGCGAGCTCGGATTTCCGACGGCGAACGTGGCCGTTCCCGATTCCGTCGCCGCGGAGGACGGCGTTTACCGTTCGCGTGCCGAGATGGACGGAGCGGTTTACGACGCGATGTCGAACCTCGGCCGCAATCCTTCGGTCGGCGGGACGGCGCGGCGTCTCGAAACGCATATTTTCGGCTTCCGCGGGGCGTTGTACGGCCGTATGCTGCGCGTGGAACTGCTCGAAAAGATCCGCGACGAGCGGCGGTTCGATACGCTGGAGGAGCTGCGGGCGCAGATCGAAAAAGACAAGGAATATATTTTGAAATTAAAATAAACAGTTATGTATTTAGACTTGACAATGCCCTACAAGGTAGCCGACATGTCGCTGGCCGGGTGGGGACGCAAAGAGATCGAGATCGCCGAGCACGAAATGCCCGGACTGATGGCCGTGCGCCGCAAGTACGGCCCGCAGAAGCCGCTGAAAGGCGTGCGCGTCATGGGGTCGCTGCATATGACCATCCAGACCGCCGTGCTGATCGAGACCCTCGTGGAACTGGGCGCCGACGTGCGCTGGTGTTCGTGCAACATCTTCTCGACGCAGGACCATGCCGCCGCCGCGATTGCCGAGACGGGTGTTCCCGTTTTCGCATGGAAGGGCGAGACGCTGCCCGAATACTGGTGGTGTACGGTCATGGCGCTGTCGTTTCCGGGCGGCAAAGGCCCGCAGCTCATCGTGGATGACGGCGGCGATGCGACGCTTCTGATTCACAAGGGCTTCAAAGCCGAGGACGACGCTTCGACGCTCGATTACGAACCCTCCTCCTACGAAGAGGAGGTGATTATAGACACGCTGAAGAAGGTGCTTGCCGAGGACAAGGATAAATGGCACCGCACGGTGGCCGAATGGAAAGGCGTCAGCGAGGAGACCACTACGGGCGTACACCGGCTCTACCAGATGCAGGAGGCGGGCGAACTGCTCGTTCCGGCCATCAACGTCAATGACTCCTGCACCAAGTCGAAATTCGACAACCTCTACGGCTGCCGCGAGTCGCTGGCCGACGGCATCAAGCGTGCGACCGACGTGATGATCGCCGGCAAGGTGGTGGTCGTGTGCGGCTACGGCGACGTGGGCAAGGGTTGCGCCGCGTCGATGCGTTCGTACGGAGCGCGCGTTATCGTGACCGAGATCGACCCGATCTGCGCCCTGCAGGCGGCGATGGAGGGCTTCGAGGTGAAGACCGTCGAAAGCGCTCTCGGCGAAGGCAATATTTTCGTGACCTGCACGGGCAACTGCGACATCATCACGCTGGAGCATATGGAGCGGATGCGCGATCAGGCGATCGTCTGCAACATCGGCCACTTCGACAACGAGATACAGATGGCGCGGCTCGAAAAGTCGGGCGCCGTGAAGACCAATATCAAGCCGCAGGTCGATAAGTTCACCTTCCCCGACGGACATTCGATTTTCGTGCTGGCCGAAGGCCGTCTCGTGAACCTCGGCTGCGCTACGGGCCATCCCTCGTTCGTGATGTCGAACTCCTTCACGAACCAGTGTCTGGCGCAGATGGAACTCTGGCAGGAGAAGCTCGAAGTGGGCGTTTACCGTCTGCCCAAGCATCTCGACGAAGAGGTGGCGCGCCTGCATCTGGACAATCTGGGCGTGGAGCTGACCCGCCTGACCGAAAAACAGGCGGATTATATCGGCGTGAGTCCCGACGGTCCCTACAAGGCGGAGCATTACCGCTATTGAGACCGGCGGCATCCGGCATGGAAAAAGAGGATACCCGTGATGAAGTGCACCCCAAATATTGGACGGATTAGTATTTGTTTAGATGGCATGAGTTC
>ERZ772892.717-NODE-717-length-39802-cov-22.689058_pt1 | contig 39802 bp, 45 predicted proteins | sample MGYA00512126_ERZ772892 | MGnify/ENA primary metagenome ERZ772892 (study PRJEB29015, sample SAMEA2737697) | human gut metagenome | biome: human gut; feature: human-associated habitat; material: faeces | place: China | collected 2012 ... | reverse complement strand
CCGTCATCTGCAACATCGGCCTCGACCACACCGAGGTGCTGGGCGACACGCTGGAAAAAATCGCCTCCGCCAAGGCGGGTATCATCAAGGGCGGCGACGCCGTGATCTACCGCGGCAAGCCGAGCGTCGAGCAGGTCTTTGCCGATGCCTGCGCCAGAACCGGCGCGCGCCTGCACAAGGCGGATTTCGACGGCATCCACCTCAAGCACGCCGACTTCACCGGTCAGGTCTTTGACCTCGGCGCGCGGAAGGATCTGGAGATCCCGCTGCTGGGCGAGCATCAGCTCAAAAATGCCGCCGTCGTCGTCGCGACGGTGGACGCGCTGACCGCCAAGGGCTGGAAGATCTCCGAGGAGCAGCTCCGCAGGGGCCTGAAAACCGTTTCCTGGCCCGGTCGCTTTGAGCTGCTGCGCAAAAAGCCCGTGTTCTTCGTGGACGGCGGGCACAACCCGCAGTGCATGGCCGCACTGGCAAAGAATCTGGAGCAGTACCTCTCCGGCCGCCGCCTGATCGCCCTGACCGGCGTCATGGCCGACAAGGATTACTCCGATATGTACCGGACGATGGCGCCGTATTTCTCCGCCTTCGTCACCGTCACGCCGGAAAATCCCCGCGCACTGCCCGCGGAGAAGCTGGCCGAGATGCTCGCGCAGTTCGGCAAGCCCGTGACCGTCTGCGCAAGCGTAAAGGAGGGCGTGAAGACCGCCATTCGGCTGGCCTCCGGAGAAAACGACGCCGTCGTTGCCTTCGGCAGCCTCTACATGGTGGGCGATATTCGCACCGCCGCAATGGAAAAATAAAAAGATTTCCCGGAACGAATCGTTCCGGGAAATCTTTTAATCTGGGAAGCGCTTCTTCAGCGCCGACTCCGTCTTGGCGATGCACACAAAGATCGGGATCAGATTGATCAGACACAGTCCTGCGGTAACGCCGCCGATCGCCTCTCGGGAGGCGCGCAGCAGCGCCAGCAGCAGCGCGGCGGAGAGCAGCGCCATGCCCAGTCCCGTCCGGAAGAAAAATTTTCCGCAGGTCTCGTTGGCATAGCGCCACGTTTCCTCGTTTTTCATCGAGCGCGCGGTCCGGTAGCCGACAAGGCCGTTGATCTTCTTCGGGCAGCGCTTCCACGACAGCAGCCCGGCCAGCGCCAGAACCGCCGGAATGATCAGGGATATTCCGAAACAGATCCACCAATTTTCCATATTCACGCCTCCTTTGGATAGGACACATGCCGTACGCCCACAGTGGGTATTGGAAAAAGAACCTGACGCTTCTGCACCAGGTTCTTTTCTGGAGCGGGTGACGAGGCTCGAACTCGCTACCTCCACCTTGGCAAGGTGGCGCTCTACCGGATGAGCTACACCCGCATTCAATTGCGGATTTTATTATAGCGTCCGGCGGGCGGTTTGTCAAGAAATTTTTTCAATTTTCCGCATCGTCCGGCGGAAGATTGTCGCCGAAGAGCGTGCGCCAGTAGTCCGACTCCAGCACCCACGCCGAGGCCGTGAATTTGTTGCTCACCACGCTGTTGATGCGAGTGATCTCCTCGTCGGTCAGCTCCGTGCCGTCGAAGGGGGTATACTCCCCGGTGGGCATATAGTAGCTGCCGCGCTCGGTCAGCCAGCTATGGTCGCTGAAAATGATAAGCGGGTCGGCGTCGGAGAACACGTCCTGCCCCATATAGAGCCGGGAATCGAAGTCCAGCCCGAAGAGATTCGACAGCGTGGGCAGCAGATCGAGCGAGGAGCAGGGGCGATCGACCGTTTCCGGCGTCATGCCCTTTTTATAGATGATGCAGGCGTTGCGGTACATCTCGAAGCGCTCGTCGATCTCGTGGCCGGCCAGCTCGCTCTGCTCGTCGACGGTCAGGCCGTAGGGGTAGTGGTCGGCGGAGAGCGCGATGACGGTATTGTCCGCCACGCCCGCCTCCTCCAGCCGCTCCAGCAGCAGCGCCAGCGCCCGGTCAAGCTCGATGTTGCAGGCGAGATATGCCTTCGCCGCATCGCTGTAGGGCAGATCCTCGACCAGCTCGCGGTTCTTCGCGGCCATCATATTGCCGTAAAAATTGTACTCCAGATGGCCGGAAACGGTCATATAATACGCATGGAACGGCTCTTTTCCCATATAATCCGCCGTGGACAGGTCGATCATCTCGACGTCCGATTCCGGCCACGTCGCCTTGACATCGAGGCCGTTGCCCAGTCCCTTGTAGATATAGCCGAGGTTCGGGTGTGACTCGTTGCGGTCATAGAAGGTGTAGGTGTGGTCGTGGTAGGCGTAGGCGGAGTAGCTCAGCTTCTTGAGCTGCTGCACCATCGTCAGCGGCATGGCGTTGTTGGAGGTGCGGCTGAAGCTCCACACGCCGTTTTTCGGGATCGTGCCCGTCAGGGCGACATATTCGCCGTCCGAAGTGGACACGCCCCAGATGGGCGTATAGAAATTCGTGAAATGGAAGCCCTGCGTCGTCAGCTTGTAGAGCGTCGGCGTCAGCACCGGATCGACCGCCAGATAGGAAAAGCCCTCCGCCGTGATGAGAATGAGGTTGCAGCCCTTGAACATCCCGGTTTTTTCGTTCTTTGCCGTGGGGGTCTGAACGGAGAAATAGTCATGGAGCTGGCGGATGGTGGGATCGGTTTCGCTTTCCATCAGACTCGCAAAGTCGATATCCAGCACATTGGGGCTGGTGTCAACGGGCGGCTCGGTCGGCTCGGTGGAAAGCTCGGTTTCGGAGGACGGCTCCGTAGACGGCTCCGTGGGCACCGGCTGCTCCGGCACGAGCGCGCCGCCGCGGAAGCCGAAGATCAGGCGATGGACATCCAGCCGGAAGGCCGGCAGCAGCCCCAGCCGGGACACCGCAGAGGTCAGGTCGTTGGTATTATGATACAGATCATAGGCCGACAGCGGCTCTCTGCCGAAGGCAGGCAGGAGCAGCACCGTGCCGAAGTGCATCGCAGCTGCGAGCACAAGGACGATCACCAACCGGTACCAGCGCTTCGGGCGGCGGCGGCTGAAAAAGCGGCCGAAAACCGTCAGGCACAGGGGCGGGATGGCCAGCAGCACCAGCGGCAGCCAGTTTTCGCCCATCGTATGTATCGTCACATTCCAGAATTCCAGCACCTGTCCGCCGTTCCCCATGGAATAAGCTGAATAAAAACAGCCGAAAATCCGGAAATAAATGAGCTGAGATGCGTAAAACAGGAAGAAAAACCAGCTCACCACCAATTCCAGCACGCGGTTGACCTTTTCCGGAAACAGGCGACACAGGAAATACAGACCGAGCGCCGGAACCAGCGCAAACAGGCAGGCAACGGCCAGCCCGCTCTGCCAGAAACCGCGCGCGGTAACGGCGCGCAGGATGACTTCATTGGTGCAGAAGCTCAGGTAAAAAAACGGCAGCAGCCAGATGTGGGACCGTTTTGGATGTTTCATGGGATGCTTCTCCCTCTCTTTTTTTCATTTCTTGCCGATAGTCTGAAAGGCGGCATTTCGCGCTGCGAAATGCCGCCTTACTCTTCTGTGAACTCAGGCTTCGATGTCCGCGAAGTCTTCCTGCTCCTTATTGCACTTGCAGCACGGCAGGTACTTCTTCAGATCATCCCAGAAATGGATCACTGCAACCGCCGCAGCACCTGCCACGACAACGCCGCCGATGATGGCCAGAATCAGCTTCAGGGTGCCATTATTCTTCATTGGATATACCTCCTTATTCTTTTCTTTGTGCTTATAGTATACCGCTTTTTTGGAATTTCGCAAGAGTTATTTTTTGAATTTTTTATGGAAAGTCTGCGGAACCGCCGCGGTTTTGACGGGCAGAATGTGAGATTTTAAGCCAGCGCGTAGTGTGCGGATAATCAGACAACGACGATATAATCCGATTTTCTCGGGGAGGCCGGTTTCTCCGGGCCGTCGGCATAGCCGAGCAGGCAGTGGCCCACACCGATGTAGCGCTCGTCTACGCCCCACGCGCGCAGCAGCGCCTTGCCCTCGGCGCTGTTGAATTCCTCGCGGGCGCGGTTCACCCAGCAGGAGCCGACGCCCAGACTGTGCGCGGCGTTCATCAGGTTGCCCATCACGAGCGCGCCGTCTTCGACGCAGGTGCGCACCTCCGGATCCGTCAGCACCACCAGCACGGTGGGCGCACCGAAAAACGGCTTTGCATTGGGATTGCCCAGCACCGCAGCGTTCATCCGCTCCAGTGCGGCGATGTCCTCCGGCTTCTGCAAAACGACGATCTTCGCCGCCTGCCGGTTCATGCCGCTGGGGGCATAGGTCCCGGCCCGCAGGATCTCCGCCAGTGCCGCCTCATCCACCTGCTTCGGCAGATATTTCCTGCAGCTTCGGCGCTCTACCAGACACTTCACGACTTCGTTCATTGTAATTCCTCCTTTATACTCCACGGACGGAAACCTCGCCGGAGTTGACCGTCCGGATGTTTCCATCCTCATAACGAACCACCAGGCCGCCGTCCTCGTTAACATCCAGCGCGAAGGCCGGTATCTGCTCCCCGCCGCGCAGCAGGACGACCCGCTTGCCCAGCGTCACACAGGCGCGGCGATATTCCAGCATCCACGGGCGGCGGTCGCCCTCGAGCACCTCCGCCAGCTCTTGCAGACGTCGGATGAGCGCCAGCGCCAGCTCATTCGGGTCGAGCTCGCGCCCCGTGATGTCGGCAAGAGAGGTCGCAATGGGGCGCACCTCCGGCGGAAGCTGCTCGATCTCGGTGTTGCAGTTGATGCCGATGCCGATCACGGCGTACTCCAGCCGGCCGCTCTCGGCCTCGCAGGAAAGCTCCGTCAGGATGCCGCAGAGCTTCTTGCCGTGCCATTGCAGATCGTTCGTCCACTTGATGTCCGCCTCGACGCCGCAGCTGTCGGCGATCGCACGGCGCGTGGCCACTGCCGCCAGCGCCGTCAGGTGCATCAGATGCCCAAGCTCCACCGCCGGGCGCAGCAGCACCGACAGGTAGACCCCGCCCGGCGGGGACACGAAGCTCCGCCCCAGCCGGCCGCGTCCGCCGGTCTGGTGCTCCGTGACGACGACCATGCCGTGCGGCGCGCCCTGTGCGCCAAGCTGCTTTGCAACGTTATTGGTCGAGTCGACCTCCTCCGGGACGACGACCGTCCACGGCGGAGCCTGCAAAAGCGCCGCGTTCAGCCGTGCGGCGGGGCGCAGGCAATAGCCCCGGTTCGGCACGGAGTCGATGCGGCAGCCCTCGGCGCGCAGCGCCTGCACCGATTTCCACACGGCGGCGCGGGAAACACCCAGCTTTTTGCTGATCTCCTCGCCGGAAATGTATTCGTCCTGCCGCAGCAGAGCCAGAACTTCTTTTCTTCCCATAGTTTCAGATTCCTCTTGCTTTTTTTGCAAAAATGTACTATAGTAATTGTAAACTGTTTTTCCGAAAATGTAAACCGTTTTCGGAAACTTTTTTGCTTGGATTGTAAACCGCAAAAATCAATTGTAAACCAAGGAGGAACCATCCCATGTCCAAATCCGCTCTCCGGACGCGGTCGCTGCTGCTGACCGCTCTGTTCGCCGCGCTGACCGCCGTCGGCGCCTTCCTGCGAGTCCCCGTCGGTCCGATCTCGTTCACCTTGCAGGTTTTCTTCACCTGCACCGCCGGCCTGCTGCTCGGACCGTGGTACGGCGCAGCGTCGCAGGCTGTGTATGTCCTGCTGGGGCTGATCGGCGTGCCGATCTTCACCGAGGGTGGCGGTTTGATGTACGTCGCCAAGCCCAGCTTCGGCTTCCTGCTGGGTCTGATCCCCATGGCGCTGATCATCGGCCTGCTCACCCGCCGCGAAAAGTGCGGCTTCTGGCGCATGGTGCTGGCCTGCGTGGCCGGTCTGGTCGTGCTCTATGCCATCGGCCTGCCGTATATGTATTTTGCACTGAACGGCGCGTGGTCGGTCGAAAAAACGCTGGTGTCCGGCTGCGCGATCTTCCTGCCCTTTGACGCGATGAAGATCGCGCTGGCCAGCCTGCTCGGCTGCCGCTTACAGCGCGTGCTGCGGAGGTAAAAGGCAAAACAAAATTCTGGATTTTTCCACCGCCTTATGGTATACTGGTCGTACCATTGGATCCGTGCGGGGGGTAGGAGAAATGACGGGACTTTATATTTTTCTCGGCGTGACCGCCGGGGTTCTGATGATCGGCGGCATTGTGTATCTTGTCGTCCGGCGCAAGGTCAAGCGCTTTGCGAGGCAGAGCTTCGGCACCTCCGACCTCTCCTCCCTGATGCGCGCCGCGCAGGACGCGGCGCAGGATGAGAGCTATGAAGGGCCGAAGTCCCTCTCAGGCGGCGACAGCATTTTCATGCCGCGTATTTTGCGGGATTTCCCGAATTTCAATCTGGAGCGCGCCAAGAGCCTCGCCCGCGAGGAGCTGACGAAGCGCCTGTCCGGCAAGCCGGAGCTGAAAATTCACAAGATCATCCTGCACGACTACCAGCGCGCCGCGAACGAAAAGACCATCGTTTTTCAGGCGGCTGTGCAGTACAAGGAGGACTGCCATGTGAAGCAGAAGCGCTATTGCCTGCACTATGCCTACCTTCTGCCGGAGGACGGCGGGGCGACCGTCGCGGGAAGCTGCCCGCACTGCGGCGCGCCTTTTACCAGCACCACGCAGACCAACTGCCCGTACTGCGGCTCGCTGGTGGCGAATGTGCTGCGCAACACGTGGAAGTTCACTGACTGCTACGAGAAATAAGCGAAGATTCGGTTTTTGACCGTCTGTCCGGAGGCTTTCCGAATGGAAAGCCTCCGGTTTTTTGGTGGCGTACCGCCGGGGGCGGTTTCATTATTGCAAGTGCCTGCACGCGGAACGGCCAAGGCCGTTCCCTACGGGGACGTGGGGAAATCGCGGGCCGCCGCGTAGGGCGCGGGGGAATTTCCTGCCGACACATAGGGTGCGGACGGAATTTCCACAAAAATCGCCGGGCGGGGAATCCCCGCCCGGCGTTGCTCTCTTTTCCCGGGAAATGCTTATACCTTCAGACTGCCGAGGCAGACGCACTTGCCGCTCTTGCGGTCAAAGAGCATGATGTCCTCGCCGGAAACGCTGACCGGCACCTGCGCGCCGATGGTGAACAGGGAGCTGCCGAACACTACGCCCGTCAGCAGGAAGTCGCCGATGCGCACCTTGATCGTGGACTCCATGCCGGTGGGCATGGCGCCGTAGATCTCGCCCTGCAAACCGTTCGGGTCGCTGATGTCCAAAAATTCCGGGCGCACGCCCAATACGAAGTCGCCGTTGGTGATCACCGGCTCCTCGGCCAGAGAATCGTCCTCCTCGGTGACGCGGGCGATATGATAGCGGAACACCTCGTCCTTGTTTCCCTTTTCGACCGCGCCCTTCTCGCCGGCCTTGCGCTTCTTCTCCGCCAGCAGCGCCGCTTCGTCCGCGTCGCGCTGCTTAAACCATGCGGAAAGATCGGTCGCTTCCTTCGGGCGGAACACGGCCTTATGTCCGCCGAGCAGTGTCAGTGCAACGGAGCCGTCGGCCGCCTGCGTGCCCTTTGCCTCAATAAAGTTGATGGAGGGATTGCCGACAAAGTCCGCGACGAACAGGTTCGCCGGCTTGTGATAGACAGACAGCGGGGCGGCATACTGCTGCAAAACACCGTTGTTGATCAGGCAGATGCGTGTGGCCAGCGTCATGGCCTCCATCTGGTCGTGGGTGACGTAGACGAAGGTGGAGCCGGTTTCGACGTGCAGACGCTGCAATTCATAGCGCATTTCCAGACGCAGCTTCGCGTCGAGGTTGGAAAGCGGCTCATCCATGAACAGCACCGTCGGCTCCGGGGCGAGCGTTCTGGCGATGGCTACGCGCTGCTGCTGGCCGCCGGACAGCTCTGCTGGGTAGCGGTCCATGAACATACCGATCTTGACGATGCGGCTGACGCGGCGGACGGTGAGGTCGATCTCCTCCTTCGTCAGCTTGCGCGTCTGCTGGACGGGCTTGCCGTCCTTGCACCAGCGGTACTCGGCATCGAGCGTGCAGCCCGCGGCCTCGGCCGCCTTTTTGCCGGCCTCCGCCTTTTCCTTCAGCGCGGCGACCTCGGAGGCAAAGCCCTTGCCGCTCTCCGGATGGCAGCCGAGCAGGCGCTTGGCGGTGAACTGCGAGAGAGTGAAGGCATCGATCAGCTTCAGGACGGCCTTTTTCTCGTCGAGCTTTCCGGTGCGGTCGCGGCAGTCCTCAATGACCTTGGCGGCCTCCGCGGGCGCTGCGAGGATCTCCGCCAGCCGCGCGGCGTTCTTCGCCTCGAAGTCGATGCGGTCCATCGGCTCTTTGATATTGGAAAGGCCGAAGGAGATGTTGTCATAAACGGTCATATTCGGCCACAGGGCGTAATTCTGGAAGAGGAAGCCGACCTTGCGCTTGTTTGCCGGGACATTGATGCCCGCTTCGCTGTCGAACACGACCTTGTCGCCGATGGTGATGCGGCCGGAGGTGGGCGTTTCCAGACCCGCGATCATACGCAGGGTGGTGGTCTTGCCGCAGCCGGAGGGGCCGAGCAGGGTGACAAAAGCGTTGTCTTCGATGACGAGGTTCAGATCCTCCACGGCGTAGAATTTGCCCCAACGCTTGGTAATATGTTCTAGTCTGATTTCAGGCATGGTTTATCCTCCTATTCCTTTGTCGAGGCTGGCGCCCGTGACTTTATTGACGATGGTATTGCAGACAAGAATGGTGACGATCAGGATCAGGTTGATGCCGCTGGAGAAGGCATACAGGCCCATCTCGTCGAAGTAGTCCAGCGTGGTCGAGAGGATGAAGCCCTGCACGCACAGCAGCATGAACAGTGACAGCTCACGCAGACAGGTCATGAACGGCAGCAGGTAGCCGCTGATAATGGACGATTTCTGGATGGGGATGATGATGCGCGTCATGCGCTTGAACCACGGAATGTCCTGAATGATGGCCGCCTCCTCGATCTCGCCGGAGAGCTGGAGCATGGAGTTCAGGGAGCTGCGGCTGGCGAAGGGGATGTACTTGACCGTGCCAACGATGATCAATAGTGTGTAGGTATTGAACAGGTTCAGCTTTTCCGTGGAGAACAGGACGAAGAAGGCCGCGCCCACGGCGATGGAGGGCATCAGGTAGGGCAAAAACGCCATGGAGTTGACATAATTTGCCCATTTACTTCGCCGGTTTTTCGACACCGCGTAGCCGATCATCGTGCCGATGGTGCCCGCGATCAGGGCGCAGCAGACGCTGACGAGAATGGTGCCGCCGAATGCCTTCCAGATCGTCTTGTTATACAGGATGCCCTTCTGGCCGTACATACCGTTTTCGGTGACGTTCTCCGAGGTGACCCACCACTTGGTCGTCAGGTTGGAGGGGTCGCCCGTGTAGAGGAAGGAATAGTCGCCGGGGTTCGGCAGGAAGGTCTCAAACGCGAAGGAGGCGATGGGGAAGATGCTCGTGAAGAAGGTGATGACCACAAGCAGCAGAGCGATGATGTACTTGCCCGCCTTGCCCAGATTGATCTTGGAGATCTGACCGGACTTGCCGGAAACGGTGGTGTAGTTCTTGCGGCTGTGCAGGGAGATCTGGTTCATGAGCATGATCGCCACGCCGAACACCATCATGATGATCGCCAGAATACCGGTTTCGCCGGTGTACTTGTCGTTCATGGACACGTACTTGGTCGAAAGGGTGTTCAGGCCAAGGTAATGCGGCACGGGATAGGAGCCCATGGCGCTGCCGAACACCAGCAGGATGGTCGAGAGAATGGCGGGCTTCACCATCGGCAGGGTGATGCGCAGCATGGTCTTCCAGCGCGGGGTGTCGAGGATGGTCGCGGCCTCCTCCAGATTGGCGTCCATGTTGCGGAAAATGCCGCCGATCAGGATATAGGCAAAGGGCGCATAGTGCAGGCCCAGCACGACGATGCTCGGGAACAGCCCCTTGCACCACCAGCCCGGCATATTCACGTTGAACAGCGCCGCGAGCAGGCCGTTGGACGTGCCGGTGACGGCGTTGGAGTTAAAGAGGTTCTGCCACACGACGGCCAGCGTCCACTGCGGCATGATGTAGGGGAAAATGAAGATGGAGCTCAGATACTTCCGCCACGCCAGATTCGTCCGCGTGATGAGGAAGGCGAAAATGCCGCCGAAGAGGATGGACACCAGGCAGGTGCCGACCGCCAGCAGAACGGTATTGAGAAGCGGCATCCACAGGTTCTTCGTGGCCATCTTACTGGTAAAGAGGTCGATATAGTTGACGAGAGTATAGCCGTCCTGCTTCTGCGTGAGATAGGCGTCGATGGTGCCGGGATGGATCTTAAAGGTATCCTTGATGATGGCGACGATGGGCGCGACCGTCGTGAAGGTCAGCACGATGCCCAGAAGCAGAAGGATGATATTATAGGGCTTGGAAAAGTAGGTCTTGAGCTTGTTCAGCAGGATCGTACTTTTGCTCGCCCGCAGGGGGGTGGATTGGTTCATGGCACGCTCCTTTTCCGGGATGGTGCGCCGTGGAAAGCTGCGCACGGACGGACTGAGATGGTTCAGCCCGCTCCTGCGCAGGCTTCCGCGGCGGAATGGCAGGCGCCCCTGGACGCGGCGGGAAATCGCTGGTCCAAGGGCGCCGCGAATTTTACTTTACGGAAGCTCCGGTCAGATTTCTGATGATCGGAGCTTCCTGTTTTTCACTCTTTGTAGAAAAGAGAGGTCAGATCTTAGCCTGCGCTGTACTTGGTCAGCATCTCGATCCAGCTGCCGACCGTGAAGGCGACGGATGCGCAGTATTCCGGATCTTCCAGAACCAGCTCGCCGTCGGTGGTCCACCAGTCGTAGCCGCGGTCGTTCTTGGCTGCGAATTCAACCGTGGTGCCGTCCTCAGCCATGCCGCCGATGGAATGATGGAAGTTCTCTTCCGTCTCCGCAGCGACGTTCGGGTTGGAGGAGTAGCCGCCCATGTCCTTGCCCCATGCGGAGAAGCCGTCGGCGGTGCAGGTCATGTAGGCGATGAAGGCGCAGGCAGTCCAGGGCAGCGGGCTGTTGTCGGTGACGAAGAGGTAATGGCAGTAGCCATAGCCGCCGATGCCCTTGTAGCCGTCCTCATAAGCGGCGACCTTGATGTTGTTGACGGAAACGGAGCTGGACTCCTCGACGGAGCGGAGCTTGGAATAAACCAGCAGGCCGAACTGATCGGTCGCGGAGGCGTCAACGAGGGTGTTGCAGATGGGGCCGTCGTCGGTCTGGGCGTTGTAGCTTTCGACCCAGAGCTTGATCCACGCCAGAGCGTAGGCGCCGTCGGCACCGAGGCCGAGGTCTTCCGCTTCGGACTCCATCGCCTTGATAGTGGGCTGGAAGTAGGTCTGCTCGTCGGCGGGCAGTGCTTCATAGGCTTCCTTCAGCCATGCAGCATAGTCGTCGCGGGTCAGCATGTACAGGAAGTTCTTGCCGACGATCTCGGAGTCGATGTCCATGAACAGGCCATGCTCGCCCTCGGCAACGAAGTCCCAGCAGTTGTCATAGGTCTTGGAGCCGGTGGAGTTGTACATGAAGACCTTGTTCAGGGTCTGCAGGGGCAGGAAGCCCTTGTACTCATCGGCCGTGGTCTTGTTGGCGTCCGCCCAATCCTTCGGGATGAAGGTGTCGAGGATGGCGGTCTGGACCATCTTGCTTTCGATCTGGTTGCCGTCCTGGATCAGGGTCATGGCGAAGGTGCCGGTCTCCTTGAGGGAGTCAGCGGTGAGCTGATCGAAAATTTTGTTGTTTTTCGGCTGCTGCCACTCGAATTCCATGGTATAATTGGGATCGATGGTCTGCAGATATTCGATGAACAGAGGCAGGGCGCTCTTGCCGCGGCTGGAGTTGCCCACGCCGTAGAACATCTTGCCGTTGGACTCCTCGATGGCCTTCTTGGCCAGCTCTTCGAGGGTCATGCCTTCGGCTTCCTTGATGATCTTCTGAACAGCGGTGAGGTTTTCCTCAGGCTCGTTGTCCTTGGATTCCACGGGGGCCTTGCTTTCATCGGAATTGTTCGGCGTTTCACCAGACGGCTTGGTCGGTTCCTGCGTGCCGCAGGCTGCCAGTGCCAGAATCATGCAAACGGCCAGAAGCAGTGCGAGAATTCTTTTCATTGCGATTTCCTCCTATACACTATACAATTTCGGACACCGGGCGGCACTTCCGCCCCGATCCTTGGTTTTATTGTACCTTTTCCCAGGACGATTGAACAGTGGACAAAACTGCGTTATTTTGTAGGATTCTGAGATTCTTGTGCGTTTTTAATGAAAACCGGATGGATTCTATGTTATAATTAGGCAAAGTGCAGACAGATCATGGAACAAAGGAGAACAGGATGAAAAAACGGGCTTTCTTCCGTCTGGCGGCGGTGCTGGCGGCAATGTGCCTGCTGGCGGGCTGTGCGGCGGACGCCGCGCCGGACGGCGCGGACTTCGCGCCTGCGCAGGAGCAGCGGCTGGTGGTCTACACCTCCCATAAAAAAGAGGTCTGGTGGCCGATCGTCAAGGAATTTGAAGAGCGTACCGGCATCTGGGTGGACGTGGTCACCGGCGGCACCATCGAGCTGCTGGAACGGATCTCGTGGGAGGCAGACGCCCCCTGTGCCGACGTGATGTTCGGCGGCGGCGTGGAAAGTCTGGAAGCCTACAGCGAATACTTTACCCCCTATCTCTGCGCCGACACGGCGGACATCGCCCCGCAGTATCGGACCTCCGACGGGCTATGGACGCCCTTTTCCGCTCTGCCCATCGTGCTGATCTACAACCCAAAGCTCGTCGAGCGCACCGAGCTGACGAGCTGGCAGGATCTGCTGAGGCCGGAATTCTGCGGGCGGATCGCCTTTGCCGACCCCGCCGTTTCCGGCTCGTGCTACACGGGGCTCGTGACCATGCTCAGCGCGGTGGACGCGCCGCAGGAGGACACGCTCCGCGCCTTTGCGGAGAATCTGAGCGGCAAGCTGCTCTCCTCCTCCGGCGACATCCTCGACTCCGTCGCCGACGGCACGGACTGGGTGGGCATCACGCTGGAGGAAACCGCGCTCAAGCGCATCGCTGCGGGCGAAAACCTGCGCATGGTCTATCCCTCCGACGGCACCAGCGCCGTGCCGGACGGCAGCGTGCTTATCCGCGGCGCGCAGCACGCGGAAAACGCCCGGCGCTTCCTCGATTTCACCGTCAGCCGCGACGTGCAGTCGCTTTTGCAGGATTCGGAATTCTCCCGCCGCAGTGTGCGCAGCGACATCGAGCCGCCTGCGGTGCTGGTGCGGCTTGAAAAAATTCCGATGACGGCGTATGATATTTCGCAGGCGAGCAGCGAGCGCGGCGCGATCCTCGAACGCTTTCAGGCGCTGCTTGACGGGGAGGGCGAGAAATGAAACGATCGTACTCCTTCCGCAAGCGGCTGTTCGCCGGGTTTCTGATCGTGTCGCTCGTGCCGCTTCTCATCTGCTCGGCGATGCTTTTGCAGATCTTCCGCTTGCGCATGACGAGCAGCGCCGACACGCAGTCCGAGCAGGCGCTGGACGAAAGTATTCTGGCCCTCGACAAGCTGGATGCGGGCATCCGCGGCGCGGTGCAGGCGCTGCGCGGCAACCGGACCGTCAGTCAGGCGCTCTTTGACGAGCGCGCGGAGGACACATTGGTCAACGGCCAGCTCTTCCGGGCCTCCGGCGAGGCGAAGAACTTCGCCCGGCTCGATCTCTATGACATCAGCGGCCTCTGGCGCTACTCCACGCAGACTGCGCCCGCGAGCCTCCGCCTGCCCACAAGCTGGGGCATTTTATATGAGGCGGCACAGGCGCCTGAAAACGAGCTGGTTTATATTTCCGGTGAACAGCCCTCCTCCGACGCGGTTTTGCAGGGCGCTGCCCTGCTCACCGACCCTTACGGCGCACCCTTGGGCTATCTGGTCATCAGCGTTTCGCCCGCGGGGCTGCAATCGCTGCTGGGCGGCAAGGCCGGCGCACAGAATGTTCTGGCCGTTCTGAGCCGCTACTGGCGTCCCGTCTACTGCACGAACGACACGCTGGGCGACCAGCTTGCGGCGAGGCTGCGCGCGCAGCTTCTCTCCGGCGGGACGCTCTCCGGCTTGTCCGAGGACTACGTCTACCGCATCCGCAGGCACGAGGCGACGGGGCTGTGCGTCGTCTTACAGCAGCCGCAGGTCTTTACCCGCAGCACGATGCGGCTGTTATACACCGTGAGCATCTCCTGTGCGCTGATTTGCATCGGCGTGTGCGTGGTGATGAGCTTTCAGATGAGCCGCCAGCTTTTCCGCCCCATCGGGCAGCTGCACAACGCCTTGCAGCAGGTCGGCAAAAACAATCTGGAGGTCCACGTTCCGGTGCTGCAATCGGACGAGCTGGGCGAGCTGGCCCAGCAGTTCAACCGCATGGTCATCGACCTCAAGCGCAACCAGCAGCTACTGGTCGACAACCAGCGCGCGCTCAACGAGGCGCAGATCCGAATGTTACAGGCACAGCTCAACCCGCATTTTCTCTGCAACACCCTCGACACCATGAAGTGGATCAGCAAGATCAATCAGGTGCCGCAGGTCGCGCTGATGTCCACGGACCTCGCCGATATTCTGCGCTTCTGCATCCGGCCGGAGGAATTCGTTTCCCTGCGGCAGGAGGTGGAGGTCCTGAAGCGCTATATGGAGATCCAGCGCATCCGGCTGGCCGACAGCTTCACCTTCTCCGTGGAGGTCCCGGCGGAGCTGGAAGACTGCCTTGTGCCGAAAATGATGCTCCAGCCGCTGGCGGAAAACGCCGTCCTGCATGGCCTGTCCGGCGTGGACGGCGGCCGGTTGGAGGTCACGGTCTCTGCCGCAGACGGCGTGCTGCACATCTGCGTGGCGGACAACGGCGCGGGTCTGCCGCAGGAACTGCTGGGAAAATACCGTCCCCACGCCGCAGGCGAGGGACATCTGGGGCTGTTCAATGTGGACACCATTCTGCAAAAACACTACGGCGCGGAATTCGGCCTGTTTCTGGCCAACCGCGCGGAGGGCGCGGGCGCGGTCATCACCGCCACGCTGCCCGTGACACGAAGGGAGGCGTCCGACCATGCTGAAGGTACTGGTCGTTGAAGATGAAGAAATGATCCGCAAGGGCATCGTTCTGACGGTGGACTGGGCGGCGATCGACTGCGTGGTCGTGGGCGAGGCCGCCAACGGCGAGGAAGCGCTCGCCGTCGTGGAGCGCTGCGAGCCGACGCTCATCATCACGGATCTGAAAATGCCGAAGATGGACGGCATCGAGATGCTGCGCCAGCTCCGCGAACGCGGCTGCCGCGCCCCGGCGATCATCCTGACCGCCTACGACAGTTTTGAGTACGCCCGCAGTGCGATGCGGCTGGGCGCGGTGGACTTCCTGCTCAAGCCCTTCCACGACGGCGATCTGGAGCAGGCGGTGCTGACGCTGCAAAAGAAGCTGGAAACGCAGGCGGTGCGCGCCAGAGAGGTCGAGCTGCCGAAAAAGGGCGGGCAGAGCCGCTATGTGCTCTCCGCCATGGACTGCATCGCGGAGAACTACGGCAATCCGAACCTGACCGTGGGCATGATCGCCCAGCAGCTCGGCCTGAGCGAGGGGCATCTGAGCCATTTATTCAAGAAGGAAACGGATTCGACGCTGCTTTCCTATCTGACGCGCTACCGCATCCACAAATCCATGGAGCTGCTGCGCGACTGCCGCCGGAAGGTCTACGAAGTGGCCGAGCAGGTCGGCTACCGCGACATTGCCTATTTTTCCGCCACTTTCAAGAAGCTGACCGGCATCAGCCCGTCGGAGTATCAGGACAGCACAAAATAGAAAGGAGTTTCCCGTATGATCCGACTGATTGCCTGCGACATCGACGGTACGCTGCTGTTTCCGTGGCAGCGCGAGGTCGCGCCCGCAGTCCTGCACGAGATCCCGCGGCTGGCGGCCAAGGGCATCCGCTTCTGCCCGACCAGCGGGCGGCGGCTGGAGAGCCTGCGGCGGCTGTTTGCGCCCGTCGCGGACGAGCTGTATTATATCTGCGAAAACGGCTCGACCCTTTATGCGCCGGGCGGCGCGCTGCTGGGCCACATCGCCATCCCGCGCACGGACGCGCTGACGATCTGCCATGACATTCTCGCCCGGCCGGACTGCGAGCTGATGGTCTCGGGCGTAAACGGCTGCTACCTCTTCCCCAAGGGGCCGGAGATCGTGGAGGTGATCCGGGAGGTCGGCAACCATCTGGTCTATGTGCCCACGCCGGAGGATATTCCGGAGGAAATTCTCAAGGTGTCTGCCTTCTGCCCCGATCCTGCTGCGCTCGTACCCAAGCTGGCCGGTCTTTCCCTGCCGCCGCGCATCGCAGGCGAGCGCTGGGTCGATTTCACCCGGTCGGACAAGGCCGACGGCCTGCGGCGGCTGGGAGAGCTTCTGGGCGTCGCACGGGAAGAAATTCTCGCCATCGGCGACAATTATAATGACGTTGGGATGCTCGACTATGCCGGAAGCGCCTATCTGATGGCTTCGGCTGCACCGGAGCTGCTGGCGCGTTTTCCGCAGCATTGTGAGCGGGTCGAGGAGCTTCTGCAAACGCTGTGACCGGCGGTTTGTTTGGTATAATACTGATTCTTGATTAAAACATTTAATCAAGAATCCCGTGTGCTACGCACACTCGCATCGTGCGAATGCACGCTGCGCCGTCTCATGCAGAATCTGACGCGCCTTCGGCGCTATAAAAAGCATTTCAAGCTTTTTAACAGATTCTAGTATAAAGTATATGCGCCGGGAACCCGAAATAGAACGGGTTCCCGGCGTTTTTGAGGGGTTTTTCATGGGAACCGCCGATGGCGGTTCCATTATTGCGGATGCCTGCACGATGGAACGGTCTGCCCGCAAGGGGCACGCCGCACCCCTAAGACGGCAAAGCCGCCAAGGGCTGCGCAGAAGAGCGTTCCCTACGGGCGCAGAAAGGCGCAGGCGGGTTCCCCGTCTGCGCCTCAGTCTGTCAAAAAACCACCCAAACGGCTTAGATTCTGGTATAAGGGTCATGGATTACGAATGGCTGTATGACCGGCTGACACCGTATTACTGCCATGACAACGGCCGACCGGGGACGGACCCGGTCGTGCTGATCAAGATGGTGCTCATTCAACATCTGTCTGCAAGCGCTTTCCGGACGAGCTGACCAGTGAGATTTTCTAGCATATTCTCAACAACCGTATGGTCGATCCGAGCACAATTTTCATTGACGGCACCCATATCAAGGCCAGTGCCAACAAGAAGAACTATCAGAAGGAACAGGTTGCGAAAGCGGCAAAGGTCTATTTCGGACAGCTGCGCAGAGAAGTCAACGAGGAAAGAGAAAAGCTGGGCAAGAAGCCCATTGAAGACACTGAATCTAATAAAAAGACGCGAACCAAAAGGTTCGCGTCTTTTTATTAGATGTACTGCTGCTTGATCACGTCGATGACGCCGCGCGTCGTCAGGCGCAGGGTCGGGATGACCGGCAGCGACATGAACGACAGCGTCATAAACGGGTCGATGCCGCGGGAAACGCCCATCTCAAAGGCCAGCTCCTTCGCGTGCTCCAGCTTTTCGTTGACCGTGACGAGGCTCTCCTCGCTCATGATGCCCGCGATCTCCAGCACCACGCCGCCGAGCAGCTTTCCGTCCTCGACAATGGCGATGCCGCCGTGATGCTCCACGATGGCGTTGGCCGCGCAGGCCATGTCCGCCTCGTTCGTGCCGACGACGATGATGTTGTGCGAATCGTGGGAAATGGACGTGGCGACCGCGCCGCGCTTGAGGCCGTAGCCTTGCAGATAGCCGAGGCCGATGTGGTGCGTGTTCTTATGCCGCTCGATGACGGCGATTTTCAGAATATCCTTTTCAATATCCACGCCGCTGGCATAACCGTTGTCCGTAGACACGATCTCGCCCGGCACCAGACCGATCACGCCGCGCGGGCGCTCGTCTTTGAAGTCCTCCGCGCTCAGATGCGCCACATGGAAGGTGTCGTGCGCGCGCTTGACCAGATAATCGTCGATCTCCGGTGCGGGGAAGTCCTGCACCTCACCGTTCTTGCAGGTCAGAACGCCCTTCTTGTAGACCAGCTCGACGTTGAAGTTCTCAAAATTGTCGATGACCGCGAAGTCCGCCAGATAGCCGGGTGCGATCGCGCCGCGGTTGTTCAGCGCGAAATAGCGCGCGGGGTTGTGGCAGGCGGTCTTGACCGCGACGATGGGGTCGACGCCGTAGGAGATGGCCTTCTTGATAATATAATCAATGTGGCCCTTTTCCAGAAGGTCGATGGGGTGCTTGTCGTCCGTGCAGAACATGCAGCGGTCGTAATACGGCTGCTTGAGCAGGTCGACCAGCGCTTCCAGATTCTTCGCGGCTGTGCCGTCGCGGATCATGATGAACTGGCCGTTGCGCAGCTTGGCCATGGCGTCCTCCATGTCCGAGCACTCGTGGTCGGAGTAAACGCCCGCGGCGACGTAGGCCGCCAGATCCTTTCCGCGGATGCCGGGCGCGTGACCGTCGATCTTCTTGTGATGCGCCTGCGCCGCGACGATCTTGGAGATGACCTCCGCGTCGCCGTTGATCACGCCGACGAAGTTCATCATCTCGGCGAGTCCCTGCACGCGCCCGTGCTCATAGAACGAGTCGATCGCGCGGTAGTCGAGGTTTGCGCCGGATTCGTCCAGCGGCGTGGCCGGGACGCAGCTCGGCAGCATGAAGCGCACATCGATGGGCAGGCCCTCGGTGGCCTGGAGCATATAGTCGATGCCGTCGGTGCCCATGACGTTGGTGATCTCATGGGGATCGGTAATGACCGTAGTCGTGCCGTGCGGCAGGACGGCTCTGGCGAATTCCTTGGGGGAAACCAGCGAGGATTCCAGATGGATATGCGCGTCGACGAAGCCGGGGCAGACGATCTTGCCGGTGACGTCGACCTCCGTTTCGCCCTCATAGCTGCCCATACCGACGATCTGGCCCTTGGCGACGGCGATGTCGCCCTTGCACAGCTCGTTGGAAAAGACATTGATATACGTGGCGTTCTTCAGAACCAGGTCCGCCCTTTTCCGTCCGGCGGCGACGTCCACGAGGTGCTGCTTCTTCATCAGCTTGCGCTGAATCCGAGCGGCGTAAGTTTCATTTTGTACTGCCATAGACACATCATCCTTTCCGAATTCCACATCAGGCGACGAATCGCGTCAGGTTGGTATTGCACTCATCTTACCATAAAAGCACTGATTTGTCCAAACGGAAAAGTGTACAAATTTCCGGGGCGATTTTTGACACAGACGTTGCCCCGCCCCGCCCGCCGTGGTATAATAACTGCAAAAACAGTTATTATACCTGCTTATCGCCATTTTCCTCCCCGGCTGCGCCGGGAACCGGAAAATATGGCTGCATTATACCATTTCGCTTGCGCTTCATGGGTATAATGAGGGGCAAAGAAAGGGGACCTTCCGATGAATCTTCTGCTGCATATCTGCTGTGCGCCCTGCGCCAACCAGTGCATCGACGTGCTGCGCGCCGACGGCCACGCCCTGACGGGCTTCTGGTACAATCCGAACATCCACCCCTTCACGGAATACCGCAGCCGCCGCAACTGTCTGCGCGAGTATGCCAAAACCGTAGAGCTGCCGCTTCTCGAGCGGGACGAGTATGCCCTGCGGCCCTTTGTCCGCGCGGTGGCGGAGGACATTTCCGGCCGCTGCGTCAAGTGCTATGAGATGCGCCTGTCCGCCGCGGCGCAGACGGCGGCCGAAAACGGCTTCGACGGCTTCACCTCTTCCCTCTTCATCAGTCCCTATCAGAACCACGAGCTGCTGCGCGAGGTTGCCGAGCGCGCCGCCGCGGCGCACGGCGTGACGTTTTTCTACCGTGATTTCCGGCCGTATTTCCGCGCCGGGCAGGAGCGCGCGCGGGAGCTGGGGATGTACATCCAGAAATACTGCGGCTGCGTCTTTTCCGAGGAGGAGCGCTACCGCAAGCCGAACCAGATCATCCGGTAAGGGCCGCGTCCCTGTGGGTGCTGCCGGATTTTTGAGTTATTCCGCTGCCGGCAGTCCCGTAATTGCGGCGCACAATCAGAATCAAAAATGCAAGGGCAGGAGCCATCGGCTCCTGCCCTCTTTTTTAATACTGCGAGGCGGTGATCTCGCAGAGCTGCCCCTCCGGCGAGCAGAACGACCGGCAGTGCGTGACATAAAGCGTATCATTGAAGGAAAACTGCGGCAGATTCAGCGTGAAGGTCGATGCCGGCTCCAACCGCGCCGTGCCCGTCAGCAGCAGCTTGAACAGGCGGCGATTGCGCATGGTTTCGTAGATGATCTGCTTCTCCGAATAGATGCACTCCTTGAGATAGCGCCGGGCGCGGCCGCCCTCCAGCACGAACGCGGAGTTGACGCGCGGCTCATAGCCGTTGTCCTCGATCAGGCGAAACTCCGAGACGACACCCCGCCGCCGGTCGAGCAGCTTTGCCGAAATGATGTCTCCCGGCCCCAGCGTCACGCCGGAGGCCGTGCGGGTGAAGGTGATGCGCATCGCGCCGTCGGCCCGGATGTAGCACGGAAGTGCCTCGACCGAGGCGGCAAAGTTGGAGATCACCTTCATCGCCGAGTCGCCCAGCGAAACGTGGAAGGTGTCCGGCACCGTCGTAGGCTCATCGTAGTAGCACGCCACGCTGACCGGCCCGACATAGGTCTGCGCGATCATTTTCATCGTGGGCTTGCTGTAGTCCGCGGCGGGAAACTCATAGTCCATCAGCAGCGCCGCCGTACTGCGGCCGTAGAGCTTCAGGATCCCTCCGGCCGCGCTGAGGCTGACCGTATAGCCGTCGACGCGCCCGCTGAAAAGGAGCGTCGTGCCGTCCTTCAGTTGGAACGCGACCGCGCTGGACAGCGTCTGCCGCAGTGCCGGATCAAAGGGAAACACATAGTAAAACGAGTCGCGGTCGGCCTTGTCCGCCCGGACGATCTCCCATTCCAGCGGCTCCGGCAGCTCCGTGTAGCTGGTCTGGTTGACGATCTTGACATAACCTTTGATCATATCGGCGCCTCCAGAAAGGAGAAACGGTAGTGGATGCAGTTCTCCTCCGGCTCCAGCCAGTAGTCCAGCTCCTGCGGGTAGACATTGATGTTCCCCCACTGGGGATGCTGCACCATGCCCATGTCGCCTCCGCGAAAAAGTGACAGCAGGCTATGCAAATTTGCCAAGGCCGATGCGCCAAAAAATACGCCCTCCCCGGAAAAGACGCGCGGCGCGTAGCCGAACTCCTGTGTGCACCACAGCCCGTTGAGGTACTGGTGCTGCACGATGCGGCACTTTTGCGTCACATGGCAGCTTGTCGGATTATTCGGCCACGTAAAGGTGCTGAACTTCATCAGCGTTTGCATTCGTCATGCCTCCTCTCCATCCGTCTGCACGCTGCGCGTGCCGGCGACGAAAACCATCTCCTCGATCACGGGCTGCTCCGGGTCTGCGTTTTCCCGGATGGAGATCCATTCGCAGCCGGAAAATGTGACCGTCCGCCCGTGATGCTTGATCGTCGCCGTAAAATTCTGCAGGTCGAACAGGGAAATGCCGTCGTTCAGGCCGGGCAGGATGGGATAGATGCGCCGCAGCGTCACCTCGTAGCGCCGCTTCCCCGGCAGGATCCCGCTCACCTCGCTGTCCCAGAAGCCGTAGACCGGCTCGCGCGCGGCGGTGCAGCGGATCTGATAGCTCTGCACTGCCGCCGTCTGCTTGCCGCCAAAGCAGACGGTCAGTCCGCGTTCTGGGAAAAACACCGGTTCCGTCATGTTCCCGCCTCCTCACTGGCGTAATACATCCACACGTCGCCCGTTACGGTAACGGTTTTACGGAAGCAGTCCGCCTTTGCGTCATAGCTCGTCTGCCCGGCGGCGATCCCCGTGCAGCGGAAGGGCGCGCCGTCACGCTGCACCGCCCGCAGAAGCGCCTCCGCCTTCTCCTCACACAGCGCTGCCCCCTGCGCCTGCGCCGAGAAGACCTCCAGCATCAGCTCCGTCGAAAGCAGCCGCCCGAAGTATCGGTTTCCCTCCCCGTCCGCACCGAGATAGGTCGAGATCAGCGTCCGCTTTGTTTCCGTTTTGCCGGGGCCGACGGCGACGAGATAACTTTTCAGCCGCGGAAACAGCGCGGTGTTCCCCGCACGCACCGCGTGGAAGCCCTGCTGCGTCAGCCATTGCAGCATTTTAGCGCTCAGGTCCATGCTTCTTCCTCCCCGCTTTTCACGCACAGCGCCCAGAGAAACACTGCCTTGTCCTGATAATAGACCTTATCCCAGCGCCGGATCAGATAAGTTCCATCCCCCACGGTCATGTACTCCACCGCGTCCAGAGCCTCCCCCGCCCTGCCGATGTAGAGGTACTGCCCGGGCGGGATGACTCCCGCGCCGGGTATTTCTTTCTGCATGGCCTGCATACTTTTGGAGGTCACCGGCTCCAGCAGGCCGATGGCCGAAGCGTCGGTGCCGTCGGACTTGTGAAGCGTCACGGCGCGGCCGAAGCGCGCGAGCATCCGTTCGATCCGTTCCCTCACGCCCGGACCCCCCGGAATGCGGTGCCGCCGTCGCACCATGGCGCCAGCAGCTCCTCGGCCAGCTTCCGCATCGCGCCGCCGTCGGCGAGCAGCTTCACGGACAGGCCCGCCGCGCCGAACTCGGAAACCTCGCCCTCCTGCGCCGCGCGGAAGAGCGAAACCGCCGTCAGCGCGGCCGCCGCCGTAAAGCACTTGCCGCAGTCCTCCGGCGTGACGCCCGGCCGCAGGCGGCGCTGCAATTCCTGCATTGCCGCATCGCAGAGCGTGTACAGCAGGGTCTCCTCGCCGGCAGGGAGCGCGCCTACGATCTGCAAGGCCGCCGTTTGGATGTCGGTTTGCAGACTCATATCAGATCGCAAGAACGTTCGCCGCGTCGTCGCAGATCTTGGCGAAGCCGGAGATCGTCGTGATGGACGCGCGTTCCAGCTGGCGGTCGATCAGCTTGTCATATTCCACGCAGACGTCGCCCGCGCGCACCATCTCCAGTGCGCAGTTCTTGTCGAAGGCGAGGATCTTTCCGTCGGGCACGGCGCCGGTACGCAGCAGATCCGCACCGAGCGGGGAGGACAGCTTGCCGGTTCCCTGGAAGTTCAGACCGGTCAGCGGATTCTGGAATTCGCTCAGCTTGAGCAGGGACACGATCGTGTCGTTGCCGACGAGCATGGTGTTCATCTCAAAGGGGGCGAACTGCGCCCAGAATTCCACAAGCTGTGCATAGGTCAGCGTTCCTCTGGTGCCGGAGATGGGCTTGGTGCCGATGGTGTAGGTAGTCGCGGCGTTGCCGTTGCCGTCGCCCTTGATCAGGACGTTCACGGCGTCGTCCAGAAGCATTTTCTGGATGTACGAGCCGATCTGCCGCAGCATCACGGAGAACAGGTCGAGCTTCTGGAAGCGCAGCGCCTCATAGGATGCCACGAGCATCCGGCCGCGCTTATTCAGTCTGACCAGATGACTTCTGGTCTTGACCGTGGTCGCGGGGATGTCGGCACCCTCGGCCACATCGGCTAGGCGCTTTTTCTCCTCTCCGGGGACGGAATAGATGCTTCTGTAATCCATGGAGTCGATGTCGGTGACCGTCGCGGTGATCAGCGGCAGGATATTTGCCTCCTCCATGCCCTGCTTGACGACGCGGGAGATAAACTCCGGGAACAGTACGGCGGATTCGTAGGTGGAGAAGAACTTTTCCACCATATCCGAGCCCGCGCCCTTGACGCGGATGTCGAAGCGCTTGAGCTGACGCTGGAAGGCGTCGGTGCCTTCAAAAGCGGTGCCCTTGTAGTTTTCGGACGGGTCGAGGCGCTCAAGCACCTGCGTGAAGGTCTTGCCGCTCTCGCGGTACATGCCCTTTTCCAGACGAATGTGATCAAATGCCATAATAAAGCCTCCTTACGATTTACAGAAAGAATGTGACGGTCTTTTCGGTGGTGTCCACGTGTACGACGAGATAGCTCTTGCAGCCGGAAATGACCTTCATGCTGGACGTGTCGTTGTCGTAGCCCAGCGTCTGGTAGCCGCAGGTGGGCGCCGTACCGGTGTAGGGCAGGGTGATGCAGCCGGAAACGACCACGCCGGCGATGCCGTTGCGGACGCTCCTGACCACGCCGATAATATCGCCCTGATCCGCCGGCTCGCCGACGGTGTCGTTGTCGGTCACTGCGCAGGGATAGCCGACGTCTGCATTCGTAGCTGCCTTGAAGCTCACGATTCTTTCTCCGATGGAATCAAAAGAAAATGCCATAAAAATTTACCTCCTGATTTTTTTCGGGAAGCGCCGCATCAGCGCTTCCTCAGATCATGTAGGCGGCCTCCACCGCCGGTTGTCCGCTTCCCGCAGCGGGAAGCTGCGCCTGCGGCGGGAAAAGCTCAGCAGCCTTTTCCCGCATCTCCTTCCGCCAGGCGCACAGCGCCTCGCCGTCCAGCGCGGCGGCGGCCTTTTTCAGGACCGCCTCGGACGCGCCGAAGTCCAGCAGCAGCCCCAGAGAAACGACTTCCTTTTCCATCTCTCCGCGCTGTGCGCGGCCGAAGGCCGCATCCTCCTCCAGCGTGTGCAGCGCGGTTTGGAGTGCGCCGTCTCCGCTGCGCTCGACCAGCTCCTTGAGGGTCATGGGTTTCCCTCCCTTCATTGCCTTAAGTACGCCCGCCTCCCGCTGCGCCGGAACGGCAACAAAGGAGAATTCATAGGCGTCCGTAGGTTCCGCCAGCACCGCCAAACACAGCTTTCCGTCATAAGTGACGCCCTTGCGGTGCGCGCAGGAGCCGTACTCCGCCCCGCAGACTGAGCAATAGGACCTTGCCATTGCGCAGCCCACGGAAACCTCCTTCTTGATGCCGCCCTCGATCTCCTCGATCAGCGCGGCGTTTTTCTCCGACCGCAGCAGATAGGCGTGCGCGATCAGGCAGGACGCCTGGCCGTCCCGCACGACCTCCGTGTCAAAAATGCGCGCGACCTGCCGCTGCGTGGACCACTCATGGTCGCAGATGCCGGTCTTGCCGAGAAACAGCGCCGCGAGTTTTTCCAGCGCCCCGGTGTCGAAACGCTCAAAGTCCCGGTCGGGCTGGTCGTCGCACAGCCGGACGCGGAAGCAGTAGACCTCCTCGGCCGTCAGCGGCGACTTTGCATAGCGGTTGATTTTTTCGAGCTGCCCGCCGTCCGGCGTACCGGAGCTTGTCAGACGGGCTTCCTTACAGAGTTTGATAACGAACCACCTTCCTAACCTTTTTCAGAATTCAGCTTCTGCGCCTGCGCGCGGTAGAGCTGCGCCTGCGCCTCTTCCACAAGATCCTGTAGCGAGATATCCTCCCAGACGATCTCCGCGCCGCCGCCGAAGCCGTTGAGTCGCAGCCACAGCTCGCAGATGCGGTACAGCGCCGGCTCCACCGTGCGGCGGATGGACCACAGCTCGCTCGTCAGCATATCCGCCTGCTGCTTGCTCATGCGCTCGGTCGTCGACCAGCTCAGGCCCAGCAGGAAGGGCGGCAGACCGGTCTTGGCGACGAGCTGCTCCATGATCTGGCGCACCGGCACCTCCGAGTCCAGAATTTGCCCGTCCGCGCCGATGACCTTGACGGACACGTCCCCCACCGCGACGAAGTCCCGCACCACGCCGCTCTTGGCGTCCTGCATGGCCTCCGACCACTCCTGCGCGATGGCCTCGGCGCGCTCGGAGGCGCTGCCGCGGTCGGCCGCATCCGGCTTGCACACGACCGCGTAGCGGACGTTGCCCGCGCGCTCCCAGTTGACGCCGATGGTGTTGTAGATCTTCAGCAGGATGTCAGCCAGAAAGGGCATACTGCGCAGCAGGGAAACACCGTAGGGGTTGGCCGGCTCCGGGTTGAGCGTGGTGAACAGCAGCAGATGCTGGTACGGCAGCCGCCGCAGCGTGCCGTTCTCGTCATAGGCGCAGAGGGCAAACTCCAGCGGGCTGTCGCCCTCCTCCACCTGAAGCTGCGCCACATCGCCCCAGCACACCGCCGCGAGCCGTCCCTGTGAGACGATCATCTCGCCCACCGCGCGCCCGTAGGTCAGAAGGCTTCCGAGATAGGCCGACAGAAAGCTGTCGATGCCCCGCTGCCCCCGCCCGCAGGGCACGGTGCGCAGGAATTCCGTCAGCCCCTTCTGTGCCGCGGGATTCTCGCAGACGACGCTCATGCTCCCGCTCAGACGCACCAGCTTTTCGATGGCGGCGTCGAGCACGGGCAGCGCCTCCCGCAGGGACTGATACAGCCGGTACTCCCCGCCGCCCAGCGGCATATAGGAGCGCAGGGATGCGAAGGGATGTCCCTGCCCGCTGCGCAGCTGCGTCGCCGCCGCAGGCTGGGTTTTTGCACGTTTTGCTTTCAAACTTCCTCCTCCTTTCGGGAAAAATATGATAAACGCTTCCGCGTATTATCCCTTAAAAATTTCCTCGCCCCGCGGGCCGCCGCACGGCGCGCGCCGCCACCGCCGCGCCGCCCGGCCCGGACAGCACCGTCGCGGCAAAATAGCGCATGTCGTCCATCGCGTGATCGTGCTCCTTCTTGACCGCGTCGCGTCCTGCGTTCAGATCCCACACGTACTGCTCCATTTCGCGCAGGCAGTCGCGGCAGGTCGCGCAGATCACGAGCTTCCCGCTTTTCAGCAGATCCGAGGTCTTGCGGATGCCGCCCAGCACGTCGTTGTCCGCCTTGCGGACGTTCCAGCCCTCCTGCCGCAGCAACGCGATAAAGCTGGCCGCCGAGGGGTCGACGATCACTGCCGTGATCTCCCGCGTCCCGGCCAGCTCCCGCAGCGCGGCGGCGTATTCGCTGTCGGTCATCTGGCGCATCTCGCGCCGCGAGTCGAAGTAGAATTCCTTCACGCGGTACCACACGCCCTTCTGCAATCCCCACAGTCCGAAGGATGCGGGATTGACCGTTCCGTAGTCGCAGGAGATATACCACTGGGAAAACTCTCCCGGCGGCACGGGCGGCGCGTCCGCTGCGTCGAAGAAGTCATACACCCGCCCCTCCGCAGCGACCCACTGTCCCAGAATGAACCGCCGGTAGAACACGCCCGAATACAGCCGCGCGTAGCGCTGGCGGATGGCCGGCGAGAGCGAGGGATTGTCCTCCATGGTAAAGTGCAGATACAGACAGTTGCGCGCCTGCGCGCCGAGGATCCACTCGTTGTAAAACCAGTGCTGCGGCCCCTCCGGATTGCAGTTGAACCACAGGCGGCTGCCGGTGACGGAGCAGCGCGCGCAGGCCTGTTCGACGAAGCTGCGCGGCATCAGGGCGACCTCGTCGAGCAATATTCCCGCGAAGGTGATGCCCTGGATCAGCGCCGAGGAGCTTTCGTCCCGCCCGCCGAAGATGTAAAAGTCATTTGTTTTTCCCCGGTAGGTCACGCGCACGAGATTTTCCGTCCGCTTTTCCTGCACGCGGAAGCCGATCACCTTCAGTTTCGGCAGCAGCTCCGACAGCACGTTCCGCCGCAGCGAGGCGATGGTCTTTCCGCAGATGCCGAAACGCGTCCCGCGGAACGTGCTGCACGCCCAGACGAAGAAGCTCAGCCCCATGCACAGCGTCTTTCCGGAGCGGACGGCGCCGTCGCAGATGATGGCCTCGCAGCCGTGCCAGCGGCTCTGCGGCCGCCACCAGTTGAGCACGACGCGCTGCTTTTCGGAAAAGATCACAGCGCCTCGCCGTCCCCCGCGGCCGCCGCAAAGAAGGCCTCAGCACAGTCCACGTCCCCGCCGCCCGCCTCCAACAGGCGCTCCAGCGCGCGGATGCGGTCTACGAGCTTGATCTCCACCGTCCCCTTCTCGTTGCGCTTCACCTCGCTCAGCAGGCTCAGGTCGAGCGCGTCCACGTCCGGCGTGTCCTCCAGCACCAGCTTTACGCAGTCGTTGGCCCGCCCGAAGGCAAATCGCGCCAGCTGCCGCAGCACGTCCTGCCGCTTCACCTCGCCCAGCGACCGCTGCAATTCCAGCTCCTTCTGTACCCCCGGCATTGCGAGCAGCCGGATGCCGTCCTCCCCGCCGACCGCTTTCGCCGCCCGCCCGGCGTCCATGCAGCGCAAATACGCCGCAGCAAACCGCCGCTTTTCCGGAACACTCATTTTCATTCCTCCACTCAGAATCTCCAAAAGGCATACAAAAACCGCGCCTTCAACCGAAGGCGCGGTTTTTAGAGAAATTACCCCGTTTTGTGCAACTGTCCGAAAAATTTTGTGTTTTAATCCCGTCGGGCCGTGTCCGGCTTCGCCGCCGCGATTGGCCCCATGCAGACGCGCTCCTGCGCGCAGTTTCCGCAGTATCCGCCGTGAATGGCCGGCAGCTTCGGGTCGTGCAGCTCGGAGTGGCTGCCGGGCGCAGGCTTCTGTTTTTCCATAAAAAATCCCTCCGCCCTTAGTTTGGCGGAGGGAGGATAAATTACGCGCAGAAAAAATTGGAAATCATTCGCAGGTCTGTACCAGACGGAACGCGCCGTAGCTTCCGGCGTCGTTGCCGAGCGTCGCGAGAACAAAGCGCGTCGGCTTGCAGGCATAGAAGCACTTCTCCTTATAATGGCGCGCCACCGCCTCGGTCAGATAGCTGCCGGTCTTGCTCACGCCGCCGCCCAGAACGATGCACTCCGGGTCGCAGACTGCGGAAGCCATGGACAACGCCTCCGCCAGATAGCCGAATACCACTTCCAGCGTTTCTTCGGCAAAGGCGTCGCCCTTCTTTGCCGCGTCAAAGACGTCCTTGCAGGTCAGGTTTTCCACCTGCCGCAGGCTCGTCTGTGTCTGTGATGCGGCCAGCCGCTCCTTCGTTACGCGCACGATGCCGTTGGCGGAGGCGTACTGCTCCACGCAGCCGCAGCGCCCGCAGGTGCAGGGATGGCGATCCGGCGCGCTGATCGCGATATGTCCGATCTCGCCGCCCGCGCCGTGCGCGCCGGTCAGGACCTTGCCGTCAAGAATGATGCCGCCGCCGATACCGGTACCAAGGGTGACAAAGAGCGCCGACCGGCAGCCCTTGCCGCCGCCTTTCCAGTATTCGCCCAGCGCCGCGACGTTGGCGTCGTTGCCGGCCTTCACGCGCAGGCCGGTCAGACCGCCCAGCACGTCGTGCAGATTGAAGCCGCCCCAGCCGCCGATGTTGACGCAGCGGTCGAGATCGCCCCGGTCGTTGACCGCGCCCGGCACGCCGATGCCGATGCCGATCACGTTTTCCTTTGCGATCTTCTGCTCCTTCAGAATGTCCTCCACCGCCGCGGCGATGTCGGGCAGGATAGCCTCTCCGCAGGCTTCCGTGCGGGTCGGAATCTCGCGGCAGGCCAGCCGCTCGCCCGTTTCGTCAAAAAAACCCAGCTTGACCGTCGTTCCGCCGACGTCCACGCCAAAACCGTAACGCATTGTGATTTCTCCTTTTCTGGTTTCTCCGCCCATTATAGCGTATCGCGCAGCATTTTTCCATCCACCGGGCAAAAAAATGTTGAGTTTTTTGAAAACTTGCAGTAACATAAGGGTAGATTATCACAAAGGAGAAATGCAGTATGCTGAAAGTTGATATATCCAACGTCTGGGGCGACCTTTCGCTGCCGGATATGCTCGCGGCCGAACCCGAAGTTTTCGCCGCGCATAAGACCCTGATGGAGGGCAAGGGCGAGGGGCACGATTTCCTCGGCTGGCTGAACCTGCCGACCTTTGAGGAAACGGACGAGCTGCGCCGCATCCGCCGCGCCGCCGAGCGCATCCGCGCCGACTCCGACGTTCTGGTCGTCGTCGGCATCGGCGGCTCCTATCTGGGGCCGCGCGCCGCCATCGAGCTGGTCAAGGGCCAGCACCACAACCTCAAGGACTCCGACCCGCAGATCTTCTTCGCGGGCAACAACCTCTCCACCCGTGCATGGCAGGAGCTGTGCGGCCTGCTGGAGGGCAAGGACTTCTCCGTCAATATCATCTCCAAGTCCGGCACCACCACCGAGCCGGCCATCGCCACCCGCGCGCTGCGCTGGATGCTCGAGCGCAAGTACGGCGCAGAGAAGGCCAAGAAGCGCATCTATGTCACCACCGACCCCGCCAAGGGCGCCCTGCGCCAGATGGCCACGGAGGAGGGCTACGAAACCTTCGTCATCCCGCCCGATGTCGGCGGCCGCTACAGTGTCCTGACCGCCGTCGGCCTGCTGCCCATGGCCGTCGCGGGCATCGACCCCATGGACGTGATGCTGGGTGCGGCCCGCGCGCGCAAGGAGCTGGACGTCCGCTCCTTTGAAAACCCCGCGTGGCAGTATGCCGTCATCCGCAATCTTCTCTACCGCCGCGGCAAGGCCATTGAGATCCTCTGCTCCTATGAGCCGAGCTTCCGCTGCTTCGCCGGCTGGTGGCAGCAGCTCTTCGGCGAGAGCGAGGGCAAGGACGGCAAGGGTCTGTTCCCCGTCGCCGCGGAGTTCACGGCCGACCTGCATTCTCTGGGCCAGATGATCCAGCAGGGTCAGCGCAATATCTTTGAAACCGTCGTGCGCTTTGCGCCGTCGCGCAAGCCCGTCACGATCGAGCCGGACTGGAAGAATCTCGACGGCCTGAACTATCTGGAGGGCAAGACGCTCGACTTTGTCGAGGAGCAGGCCTTCCTCGGCACGCTGAGCGCCCATGTTGACGGCGGCGTCCCCAACATCATCCTGCAAACCGACGAGGTCGACGCGGACACGCTGGGCGAGCTGTTCTACTTCTTCGAGCTGTCCTGCGGCATTTCGGCCTATATGCTGGGCGTGAACCCCTTCAACCAGCCGGGCGTGGAATTCTATAAGAAGAATATGTTCCACCTGCTGGGCAAGCCGGGCTATTGATAAAAAAATCAACCGCACGGTTGCAAAATCAGGGAAAGCCTGATAAAATGGGTGCATAACACAAAGGAGGTTGTTTCTATGGTGAAACTCATTGCAGGACTGAAGGGCTCCGGCAAGACAAAGCAGCTCATTCACGACATCAACGAATCCGTGAAGAACGAGGCCGGCAGCATGGTCTGCATTGAAAAGGGCACAAAGCTCCGCTACGACATCGACATTCGTGTGCGTCTGATCGACTATCAGGAGTATTCCATGGGCTCTCTGTCCTTCCTGAAGGGCTTTATCAGCGGTCTGCACGCCGGGAATTTTGACATCAGTCATATTTTTATCGACAGCTTCTACAAGCTGGTAGACAATGCGTCCGTGCAGGAGGTCGAGGATTTCGTGCTCTGGTGTGAGCAGTTCGGCAAGGCGAACGATCTCTGCTTTACCATCGCGGTTTCCGAGGATCCGGAGAAGCTCTCCGAAGCGACCAAAGCCTTCCTGTAATAAAATCAAAAAACTGCCGCCGATCCGGATGGGTCGGCGGCAGTTTTGTATTGTCCGTTACTTTTTTTCGATCGCCATGACCTTGTCGATCCGGCGCTGGTGGCGCTCCACGCCGGAAAACGGCGTGTCCAGCCAGGTGTCCACGATCTCCAGTGCGAGCATGGGGCCGACGACCCCGGCGCCCAGCGCCATCATGTTGGTGTCGTTGTGCTCGCGGGTCAGGCGGGCGGACATCTTGTCGTGCAGCAGCGCGCAGCGCACACCGTTCACCTTGTTCGCCGTGATGCTCACGCCGATGCCGGTCGTGCAGACCAGAATTCCGCGTTCGCACTCGCCGGAGGCCACCGCCTCCGCCGCCGGGCGGGCATAATCGGGATAGTCGCAGCTGTCCTTCGTGTAGGTGCCGAAGTCGCGGCACTCGAAGCCGCGGGCTTCCAGATGCGCCTTGATCTCGTTTTTCAGTTCCAGACCGCCATGGTCACAGCCAAGAGAAATTTTCATCATACAAACCTCCAAAAATTCAGGGTATCCAGAGTTCCATCAGATAAAACAGGGGCATCGCCACGGCGCACAGGATCTCCGCACCGCGCCAGCGCCGGCCGAGCGTCGTGAGGGTCCACGCCGGGAGCGCCAGCAGCGCCGCGGGCAGCAGATCGACGCCGCCGAGCAACCGCAGCGCAAAAAACGGCAGCGGCAGCAGCAGAAGCGCCGCACAGCGCAGCTCGCGCAGACGGATCAGCCCGTGCAGCACCGGCAGCAGCGACGCCGCCGCGTACAGCAGCACATAGCACTCGCGCCACCGCAGCACGGTTTCCGGCGCAGTCTGCCGCAGCCCGGCAAAGCCCCGTCCCAGCGCGCCCAGAAGCGCGGAAAAGAAGCTCCCGTCGGCAAGTCCCAGCACCGCAAAGGACTTCCCCGCCAGCAGTTCCCGCCCCGCATAGAGCACGGGAACGCACAGCGCCACGGTCAAGACCGTCAGCCCCAGCGACGCAAGCAGCGCCCGCAGGCGGGCGTGCTCGGCAAAGTGCCAGCGCTGTAGCTGTGCAAAGACATATGCCCCCACATAGACGGGCGCCAGCCAGAAAAACCTCCCGTCCAGCAGCACCGCCGCGCCGAACAGCAGCGTGAAGCCCGGCAGCAGCAGTCCCGCCGGGAAAAGGCCCTTCTTCGGGTCTCTCCCCATCCAGAGCTGGAGCACGGGCAGCGACAGCAGAACCAGCGCCGCAGCCGGTCCCTCCGGCAGCATGGCCGGGAGCAGCGCCGCGGAAAGTGCCGCCGTCAGCGCGTCGGCGCACAGCAGGCGAAGCCACAGGTAGGCTGCCGCCGCTTCCAGTGCGGCATAGGCCGTCTGCCAGTGCAGAAAAGCCTCCGCCCGCAGAGCAAAGCCGGACGCGGCCAGCACCGCGACTGCCGCGCCGCATACCGCCGCCAGCACGCCCCACGGCGCGTCGAGCGCGCGGAGCCTGCCGCAGCGCAGCGCGGTAAAGCGCGGCCGGTCGATCCTTCCCATCCACTCGGTCGTGCCGCGGCGCGGCCGCATGGCGGAAAAGTAGAACAGCAGCAGCGCAAGCGCGAGGATCAGAAAGCCTGCCACCGGCACAAAGTGCTCCGGCGCCCAGTCAGCCATTCGGATGTCCACGGGTCCACCCCCTGTTTTCGCCGGGGAACCAGGCCGTTTCCCGGTATTTTTTTCATTTTACCACACTTTTCTGCCGAGCGCAAGGACTTACCGCAGCGCCGCGATCGCCTCTTCCAGTGCGCTTGCAAAGGCGCGGATGTCGTCCTCGGTCGTTTCGTCGGAGAGGGACACGCGGATGGAGCCGTCGATCAGCTCCGGTGCCGCGCCCATCGCCTCAAGCACATGGCTCCGGTGGCCCTTGCTGCACGCCGAGCCGGCGGAAACATACACGTCCCGGTCCTGCAAGGCGTTGATCAGTCCCTGCGAGCGCAGGCCGCGCACCGCCAGATTCACAATGTGCGGCGCTTCCTGCGCGCCGAGCAGCGTCACGCCGTCGATTTCTGTGACCAGCTCGCGGCACAGCGCCGTCAAGCGGTTCTGCTCCGCAATGTCGTGCTGGCGCGTGGGCAGTTTTGCCTCGCAGGCGGCGGCAAAGCCCGCAATGAGCGGCAGCATCTCCGTTCCGCTGCGCAGCTTGGATTCCTGCCCTCCTCCGTAGATCAGAGGCGGCAGATTCAGCCCCGGCCGCAGATACAGCGCGCCCACGCCCTTCGACGCATGGATCTTGTGTCCGGACACGGAGATCGCGTCCGCCCCCAGCGTCGAAGCGCGGAAGGACACCTTGAAGAAGCCCTGCACCGCGTCGGTGTGAAAGATCGCGTCCGGGCAGACGCGGTGCGTCAGCTTCGCCATCTTCTCGATCGGCATGACCGCGCCGGACTCGTTGTTGACCATCATGATGCTGACGAGCACCGTGTCCTTCCGCAGCGCGCCCTGCAATTGCTCCAGTGTGACGCGTCCCAGCGCGTCCGGCTGCAAATACGTGACCTCAAAGCCGCGCTCTTCCAGCTTTTTCATGGGATTGAGCACCGCGTGGTGCTCGACCGCCGTGGTGATCGCATGCCTGCCGCGCTTTGCCATCCGCTCCGCGCCGGAAAAGATCGCCCAGTTGTCGGCCTCCGTGCCGCAGGAGGTGAAAAACACGCGCTCGGGCTGCGCGCCCAGCGCCGCCGCGACGCTCTGCCGCGATCTTTGCAGCAGCCGCGCCGCCGAAATGCCCAGCCGGTGGACGGAGCTGGGATTGCCCCAGTCCTCGGTGAGCGCGCGCAGCGTGGCCTGCACCGCCGCCTCGCAGGGGCGGGTCGTCGCGGCGTTATCCAGATAAATCATTGTACATCCTCCCGGATCATCTGCCGGTAGTCCAGCGCCTTGAAGCCCATGCGGGCATACAGGCGCATCGCGCCGACGTTTTCCTCCTCGACCTCCAGCCGCAGGCGGCGGGCGCCCAGCGATGCTCCGTAGCGGCGGAGAAAGTCAAAAAATTCGCTGCCCAGCCCCTGATTTCTCGCCTCCGGCCGGAGATAAAGCTCCTCCAGCCACAGCTCCAGCCCGCCGGCCTCATGGGAATATTTTTTCGACAGCAGCGCGTAGCCGCAGGCCTTTTCGCCCCGACACAGCAGGAAGCAGCTCTGGCTCGTGCCCTCGGAAAAGAGGTCGTCCAGCGCGGCCTCATGATAGGCTGCCGGGACAGGATGCAGCACCGCGTCGGAGCGGTAAAATTCGTCAAACATCTCCCGCAGGATCCCGCGGTCGTCCGTTGTTGCCGTTCGGATCATAATAGATCGTCCTTTCGTTGCATTACATAAAAAGCTGCCCCGCGTTCGGGCGGGGCAGCTCAAAACCGCGGTTTACTTTTTCTTCGCCAGCGCCTCGCGGATCTTGGCGCAGATGCCGTCCGCCGTCAGGCCGTAGGCCGCCAGAACCTCGCCCGCCTTGCCGCTGCGGCCGAACTCGTCGTTCACGCCGTGGCGCACGACCGGCACGGGGCAATGCTCGCCGACATATTCCGCGACCGCGCCGCCAAGACCGCCGATGATGTTGTGTTCCTCGGAGGTGACGATGCAGCCGGTTTCCTTTGCGGCCTTCTCGACCAGCGCGCCGTCGAGCGGCTTGATCGTGTGCATATCGATCACGCGGACGGAAACGCCTTCTTTTGCCATCGTTTCGCGCGCGGCCAGCGCCATCTGCACCATCATGCCCGTGGCGATGACGGTCACGTCGCTGCCGGAGGCCAGCTCGATGCCCTTGTCCAGTTCAAACTTGTAGCCGGGGATCTCGTCGGTGACGGTGTCCACCGCGGCGCGGCCCAGACGCAGATAAGCCGGGCCGTCGTAGTTCAGCAGCGCCTCGACGGCGAGCTTCATCTCGTGACCGTCGCAGGGGCAGAGGACCTTCATACCGGGGATGACGCGCATGAGTGCGAAATCCTCGATGCACTGATGCGTCGCGCCGTCCTCACCGACGGACAGACCGCCGTGCGAACCGACGACCTTGACGTTCAGATGCGGATAGGCGACGGAGTTGCGCACCTGCTCCCATGCGCGCCCGGCGGCGAACATGGCGAAGGTGTTGGTAAAGGGCTTGAAGCCGCAGGTGGCCATACCGGCGGCGACGCCGGTCATGTTGCACTCCGCGATGCCCATGTCAAAGAACCGCTCGGGGTACTTGGCCGCAAAGCCCTTGGTCATGGTCGCGCCCGCCAGATCGGCGTCGAAAACGACCAGCTCCGGATATTTTTCCGCCAGCTCTACGAGCGCCTCGCCGTAGGCGGCGCGGGTTGCGATCTTTCCTGCCATATTACTTGCCCTCCAGTTCCGCTAATTTTGCTTCCAGCTCGGCCTTGCCCTGTTCGTACTGCTCGTCGTTGGGAGCCTTGCCATGCCAGCCGGCGTTGTTTTCCATGAAGGAGATGCCCTTGCCCTTGACGGTCTTCATCAGCAGTACCGTAGGCTTGCCCTTGACGGTCTTGGCTTCCTCGAAGGCGCGCACGAGCGCGTCGAAATCATGCCCGTCGACATGGATGACGTTCCAGTTGAAGGCCTCAAACTTCTTGTCCAGCGGCTCGGAGGGCATAACGTCCTTCGTCGCGCCGTCGATCTGAAGGCCGTTGACGTCCACGACCGCACAGAGGTTGTCCAGCTTGTACTTTGCGGCGGACATCGCCGCCTCCCAGACCTGCCCCTCCGCGATCTCGCCGTCGCCGAGGACGGCATAGACGCGGTAGTCCTTCTTCGCGACCTTGCCGGCCAGCGCCATGCCGACCGCAGCGGAGATGCCCTGGCCCAGAGAGCCGGTGGACATATCCACACCGCGGACATAATGCATCTCGGCGTGGCCGGACATATGCCCCTTGATGGAACGGAAGAGCTTCAGATCCTCCACGGGGAAATAGCCGCGCAGCGCCAGCACGGGGTACAGTGCCGGTGAGCAGTGACCTTTGGACAGCACGAAGCGGTCGCGGTCGGGCCACTGGGGGTTCTTCGGGTCGATGTTCATCACATTGAAATAGAGCGTGGTAATGGCGTCCACGGCGGACAGGCTGCCACCGATGTGGCCGGAGGCCGCGGTGTGGACGGCGAACAGCCCCAGCAGGCGCGCCTTATACGCCATGATCTCCAGTTGTTTCCCGTACAGTTTTTCCATGATCTTCCTCCTCAGAATTTGATGCGCTCTGCCAGATAAGCCTTCAGCTCACTGATGGGGATGCGCTCCTGCTGCATGGTATCGCGGTCGCGGACGGTGACGGCGTTGTCAGGCGAGATGCCGTTTTCGGGGTCGCCGACGGTGTCAAAGTCCACGGTGATGCAGTAGGGTGTGCCGATCTCGTCCTCGCGGCGATAGCGCTTGCCGATGGAGCCGGCGTCGTCGAAATCGACCATAAAGTCCTTCTGTAATTCGTGATAGATCTTCTCCGCCGCGGGCGAGAGCTTCTTCGACAGCGGCAGCACGGCGGCCTTGAAGGGCGCGAGCGCCGGATGCAGATGCAGCACGACGCGGATGTCGTCGTTACCCTTCTTGTCCTGCCCGACGACCTCTTCGTCGTAGGCGTCGGCGAGGAAGGCAAGGAAGCTGCGTTCCACGCCGAGGGACGGCTCGATGACATAGGGGATGTATCTCTGGTTCTTTTCCTGATCGTAGTAGGTCAGGTCACGGCCGGAGGTGTTCTGATGCTGGGTCAGGTCGTAGTCCGTGCGGTCTGCGACGCCCCACAGCTCGCCCCAGCCGAAGGGGAACAGGAACTCGAAGTCGGTCGTTGCCTTGGAGTAGAAGCAGAGCTCTTCGGGGTCGTGGTCGCGCAGGCGGAGGTTCTCCTCCTTCATGCCGAGGCTCAGCAGCCACTGCTTGCAGAAGCCGCGCCAGTAGGCAAACCACTCCAGATCGGTGTTCGGCTCGCAGAAGAACTCCAGCTCCATCTGCTCGAATTCACGCACGCGGAAGATGAAGTTGCCCGGCGTGATCTCGTTGCGGAAGGACTTGCCGATCTGGCCGATGCCGAAGGGCAGCTTGCGGCGCGTGGTGCGCTGGACGTTGGCAAAGTTGACGAAAATGCCCTGTGCGGTTTCCGGACGGAGGTAGACGGTGTTCTTCGCGTCCTCGGTCACGCCCTGAAAGGTCTTGAACATCAGGTTGAACTGGCGGATGTCCGTGAAGTTGTGCTTGCCACAGGTGGGGCAGGGCACGTTGTGCTCCTCGATGAAGGCCTTCATCTCGGCCTGCGAGAGCGTGTCGACGGGCTTTTCCAGTTCCATGCCGTGCTCGGCGCAGTAATCCTCGATGAGCTTGTCCGCACGGAAGCGCTCGTGGCACTCGCGGCAGTCCATCAGCGGGTCGGAGAAGCCGCCGAGGTGGCCGGAGGCGACCCACGTCTGGGGGTTCATCAGGATGGCGGCGTCCAGGCCCACGTTATAGGGGTTCTCCTGCACGAATTTCTTCCACCATGCGCGCTTGATGTTGTTTTTCAGCTCTGCGCCGAGGGGGCCGTAGTCCCAGGTGTTGGCCAGGCCGCCGTAGATCTCGGAGCCTGCGTAGACGAAGCCGCGGTTCTTGCACAGCGCGACGAGCTTATCCATTGTTTTTTCAGTGTTTTTCAGCATAATCTGCCTCCAATTCAGGTTCTCTTCTGAATCATTATAGTATACGCTTCCGGCGAAGTCAACCGAAAAGCTGTGATTTCAGGGTGCAAGCGCGCCGAAAACGCCGTCCTCCCGTAGCCCCTCGATGCGCACGCGCAGGAGCCGGTTGTGTAAGTCCTCACCCGCGGCATAGACCTTCACGCCGTTTGGCGCGTGGCCGGTAAAGAGGCCGTCCTCGATCTGCTCGAACAGAACCTCCTGCACCGTGCCGAGCATCGCCGTGTCGAAGGCCTCGCGCAGCTCCTTTGCCACTGCGGCCGCGCGGCGCGCACGCTCCTCCTTCACGGCCTTGGGCACCTGCTCCGGCATGGCCGCCGCAGGCGTCCCCTCCCGCCGGGAGTAGGGGAAAATGTGCATATGTGCAAAGCCGCAGCGCCGGATGAATTCCAGCGACTGCAAAAATTCCTCCTCCGTTTCGCCGGGGAAGCCGACGATCATGTCCGTCGTGACGGCGCAGCCGGGGAAGGCACGCTTTAGATCCTCCACGCTTTGCAGATACCGTGCGGTGTCGTACTTCCGGCGCATCCGCTTGAGCACGGTGTCGCAGCCGCTCTGCATACTCAGGTGAAACTGCGGGCAGAGGTTCGGATAGGCCGCCAGCTTGCAGAATTCCGCGTCGATCACGCGCGGCTCCAGAGAGCCAAGGCGCACGCGCACCTCCGGCACGGCCTCGCACAGCGCGGCGATAAGCTGCGGCAGGCGGCTGCCGTCCTTGAAGTCCCAGCCCCAGGAGGCGATTTCTATGCCCGTGACGACGATCTCGCGATACCCCTCCCCGGCCAGCCCGCGCGCCTGCGCTGCGGCGGTTTCCAGCGGCAGCGAGCGCACCGGCCCTCTGGCATAGGGGATGATGCAGTAGGAGCAGAAATTGTTGCAGCCATCCTGCACCTTGAGCATCGCGCGGGTACGCGCGGCAAGGCCGCCTGCGGGCAGCACCTCGAAGGTGCGGCGGCGCAGCGCCTCGTCGACCTGAATTTCCGGTCCCTCCGCGCCGCCGCCCAGCTTCTGCAAAAGCCGCTGGACGAATTCCTCGCGCCCGGCGCTGCCGGAGATCACGTCCACGCCCAGCGCGGCGATCTCGTCGGGGTTGATCTGCGCGTAGCAGCCGCACACGCCGATCACGGCCTGCGGATGCTCCCGCCGCAGGCGGCGGATGAGCGTGCGGTTTTTGCGGTCGGCAACGGCGGTGACGGTGCAGGTGTTGATGATGATCGCGTCGCAGCTTTCGTCGTTTTGGCAGAGGGTGTGACCCAGCGCGGCGAGCTGCTGCTCCATCGCCTGCGTTTCATATTGGTTGACCTTGCACCCCAGAGTGTAACACGTAAATTTCATAAATTCTCCCCAAAATTTCCGCGCGGGCGCGCCGAAATATTAAACAAAAAACGAATTGAAAATTTGTACATTTCGCCGGTATACTATGCATAGATTCATTATACAGGCTTTTTGCCGGAAAGTACAGGGTTTCTTTGAAGGAGGTGTGTTTATGACCGTGCAGTTCCATTCTCTGCGCGATATCCGGGAATTTGTCGGCCTAGCAACGCTTCAAAGTTACCCCATCCACGTGGCGGATGCCGCGGGCGCGACTGCGGATGCCAAATGCTTCATGGAGATGTTCACCGTGGAGTTCACGCAGCCTTTGACGCTGCTGGTCGGCGCCGATGCCGATGCCGGCCCGTTTCTCCGCGGCGCAGCGCGCTTTCTGATCGATCCCCCCCGCCGCGATGTGAGTGCCCGCAAGAAGGTTTGAAATTTCGCCCACACCCTGCGGGACGTTACAAAATTTCGTCCGCCCCCGTAGGGAACGGCCTTGGCCGTTCCGCGTGCAGGCACCCGCGATAATGAGAAT
>ERZ772892.705-NODE-705-length-40313-cov-8.045134_pt1 | contig 40313 bp, 31 predicted proteins | sample MGYA00512126_ERZ772892 | MGnify/ENA primary metagenome ERZ772892 (study PRJEB29015, sample SAMEA2737697) | human gut metagenome | biome: human gut; feature: human-associated habitat; material: faeces | place: China | collected 2012 ... | reverse complement strand
TTCGCACTAGAGAGTTTGAACCTGATGGTCCTAACTATACACCAAGAATTTCAGGTATTATCGAAATTAACGATGGCAAAATGGATATGAATATGTCTATTCTAAAGAGTGATGACGGTGATCCAAATTCTTCACTAAGATTTACTTATTCTTATGAAAATCCACTAGCCGGTAAAGGTAGATTTATTCATACATATATGAATGACGGCAATCCACTACCAAGCTATGAAGGCGAACCAACTCTTGTAGATGTTAATAATGATGATATTGATACATTTACTAATAAGGTATGGAATGCACTTAACGAAGATAACAAAGTATCTCTATTCGTAAGATATATTGATATTGCAACAGGTAAAGCAACATCAAGAATTATTAATAAAAATAAATAAGGAGAATTACTATGCACGAACTTGAACTAAAGTATGGTTGTAACCCTAACCAGAAACCATCAAGAATTTTTATGAAAGACGATAGTGACCTTCCAATCGAAGTTCTAAACGGTAAACCGGGTTATATTAACTTTTTGGATGCTTTCAACAGTTGGCAGTTAGTTAAGGAACTAAAGGCTGCTACAGGCCTACCTGCTGCTGCATCATTTAAGCATGTTTCTCCTGCAGGTGCTGCTGTTGCAACAGAACTTTCAGATACACTAAAGAAAATCTACTTTGTAGATGACCTAGAACTTTCACCATTAGCATCAGCCTATGCAAAGGCCAGAGGTGCTGACAGAATGAGTTCTTACGGTGACTGGGCAGCACTTTCTGATGTATGTGATAAGGAAACTGCTTTACTGCTAAAGAGAGAAGTATCTGACGGTATCATTGCTCCTGGTTATACTGACGAAGCACTTGAAATTCTAAAGACTAAAAAGCGTGGTAACTATAACATTGTTAAGATTGACCCTAACTATACACCTGCTCCACAGGAATATAAGGATGTATTTGGTGTTACTTTCCAGCAGGGCAGAAACGAACTAAAGATTGATGAAGAATTCTTAACAAAGAATATTATCACAGAAAATAAGGAACTTCCTGAAGAAGCAAAGAGAGATTTACTTATTGCTTTAATCACTCTAAAATATACACAGTCAAATTCAGTTTGCTATGCAAAAGACGGTCAGGCTATCGGTGTTGGTGCAGGTCAGCAGTCAAGAATTCACTGTACTCGTCTAGCCGGTAATAAGGCAGATATTTGGTACCTTCGTCAGCATCCAAAGTGTCTAAACCTACCTTTCAAGGAAGATATCAGAAGACCTGATAGAGATAACACAATTGATGTTTATATTTCTGATGATTACGAAGATGTACTAGCAGACGGCACATGGGAACAGTTCTTTACTGAAAAGCCTGAACCACTTTCAAGAGAAGAAAAGAAAGAATGGTTAAGCACATTCTCAGGTGTTTCTCTAGGTAGTGATGCATTCTTCCCATTTGGTGATAATATCGAAAGAGCCAAGAGAAGTGGCGTTCAGTATGTTGCACAGCCTGGTGGCTCAATTCGTGATGATAATGTAATTGATACTTGTAATAAGTACAATATGACAATGTGCTTTACAGGTATTAGACTATTCCATCATTAATGAGGTGACTTAAATGAAAATATTAATGGTTGGTTCCGGTGGTAGAGAACATGCCCTAATCAAGAAGTTACTTGAAAGTGATAAGGTAGATAAGCTTTATTGTGCTCCCGGTAACGGTGGTATTTCAAGAGATGCAGAAGTTGTTGATATTCCTGTAATGGATAAAGAAAAAATGGTAGCTTTTGCAAAAGACAATAACATTGATATGGTTTTTGTTGCTCCTGATGACCCACTTGCAGACGGTATGGTAGATGCTTGCGAAGAAGCCGGTATTCGTGCATTTGGTCCAAATGCTAAGGCTGCTATTATTGAAGCATCAAAGGTTTTCTCTAAGAACCTAATGAAAAAGTACAATATCCCAACTGCTCAGTATGAAGTTTTTGATGACTCAGAAAAGGCAATTGCTTGGGTTAAAGAAAATAATATGGCACCATGTGTTGTAAAGGCTGATGGCTTGGCACTTGGTAAGGGTGTTCTTATTTGTCAAACTGTTGAAGATGCAGTAGAAGCAATTAAGACAATTATGGAGGACAAGAAGTTTGGTTCTTCCGGTAACAACATTGTTATTGAAGAGTTCCTAACAGGCCCTGAAGTTTCTGTTCTATCCTTTACAGACGGTAAGACAGTTAAACCTATGGTTAGTTCAAAGGACCATAAGAGAGCATATGACAATGACGAAGGTTTAAACACAGGTGGTATGGGTACAATCAGTCCAAACCCTTACTATACTGATGAACTTGCTAAGCAGTGTATGGAAGAAATCTTTATTCCAACAGTAAATGCTATGAAAGCAGAGGGCAGACCATTTAAGGGTTGTCTATACTTTGGCTTAATGATGACACCAAAAGGACCAAAGGTAATTGAGTATAATGCTCGTTTTGGTGACCCTGAAGCACAGGTTGTACTTCCAAGACTAAAGACAGATTTAGTTGATATTTGTGATGCAATTATTGACGAAAGACTAGATGAAATCAATATTGAATGGTCAGATGAACCAACTGCTTGTGTTGTTATGGCAAGTGGTGGTTATCCTGAATCATACAAAAAGGGTATTGAAATGTTTGGTCTTGATGATAATGGTCAAGTTGAAGGTGCAACAGTATATCACGCCGGTACAAAGTATGAAAACGGCAAATTCTACACAAACGGTGGCAGAGTTCTAGGTGTTACTGCCAGTGGTAAAACTCTTGATGATGCACTTAATAATGCTTATAATGCAGTAAAGAAAATCTCTTTTGAGGGTGCACATTATAGAACTGATATTGGTCGCACAAAATAAATTTAAATATTTAAACTTAAATGCACATCATTTTATGGTGTGCATTTTTGATTATTATTTACCGATCCTTTAGTTGACATTTCTCTTGAAAATTATTATACTTTAAGTTATGACTAAAAGGAGAAGTATTTTATGACATTTAATATAATTACACTGGGTTGTAAGGTTAATCAGTACGAATCTCAGGTTATGACAGAGGTTATGCTAAAGGATGGTTTTACTCATAGCCAAGACAAAGACCATGCAGATATTTTTATTGTAAATACTTGTACTGTAACTTCTGTAAGTGATAGCAAAAACAGAAAGCTAATCAGAAGAATTAGAAGAAATAACGAAAATGCAATTATTGTAGTAACAGGTTGTATGTCACAAGCATTTCCTGAAGATGAAGTGTATGAAATTTGTGACATTGTTGTTGGTAATACAAATAGAAAGATAATCTCAAAGTTAATTAAAGACTATGTGGCAAATTCAGACCACTATGTAAATGTTGAAGAACATACAGGTGGAGAAATTTTTGAACCAATCAAGATTACTAACTTTGAAGAAAGAACAAGAGCACAGATTAAGATTGAGGACGGTTGTAACCGTTTCTGTGCATATTGTATTATCCCTTATGCAAGAGGCAGAGTTCGTTCAAAGGATATTAATGAACTTAGGGAAGAAGCAACAGACTTAGCATCAAAGGGCTTTAGAGAAATTGTACTAGTTGGTATAAACCTTTCTTGTTTTGGTCAGGATACTAACTTGAATTTATGTGATGCAGTAGAAACTGTAGCATCAGTTGACGGTATTGATAGAGTAAGACTAAGTTCCCTAGAACCTGAAAGACTTGACCCTGAGTTTATCGAAAGACTTGCAAAGTGTGATAAACTATGCCCGCAGTTCCATTTGTCTTTACAGTCAGGTTGTGACGAAACCCTAAAGAGAATGAACCGTCATTACGATACAGAAGAATATAGAACTATTGTAAATAACTTGCGTAAAGCATTTAAAGATTGTGCAATTACTACTGATGTAATGGTAGGCTTTGCAGGTGAAACTGAAGAAGAATTCCAGAAGTCCCTTGACTTTGTTCATTCTATTAAGTTTGCTAAGGTACATACTTTCTCTTATTCTCGTAGAAAGGGTACAGTAGGTGATAAGCTACCTAACCAGGTTGACCCACAAATTAAAAGTGAACGCAGTAAGAAAATGATTGAAGTTACTCTAAAAGATAGAAAAGAGTTCCTTAGAAATCAGCTTAACAATACATATTCAGTTCTGTTTGAACGAAAGAAAGAAGAAGGCTACTGGGAAGGTTACACAATGAACTATACACCGGTAAGAGTATTTTCTGATTTAGACCTAAACGATAAGATTGTAGATGTTAAATTAACAGATGCTTTTGATGATTATTGTATAGGTGAATTAATTTAATTTCATAGTAAGGTTTGCAATTTCCTTAGTTGCAGATTTTTCAGATAAAGAACTATAACTGTATAGCATTATACCATTATAGTTCTTTTTTACTGCAATTTCATATTCTTGCTTTAGTATATCGTCAAAGTCACTCCAAGTGCCACTGTCACTGTCATCAGTACCGGCTTTATATCCGGCAAGACCTGAATATATTTTGATATTTTTATTTGTCTTAATCTTTAACCAATCATTAATAGCGTCTTCATATGTAAGAGCCGGATTGTCTAGGCTAAAGTAAATTTGGGGACAAATGTAGTCTATATATCCATCTTTACTGCACCAAGTTTTTACATCAGCATAAATTTCCTTGTTGTTGTCAACATTGCCTTGTGGTGAAATGCCAAACTGTACACTATCTTTAAGACTGTGAACCTTCTCATATACATTTTTGATAAGTGTATTAACATTGTTCATTCTCCATTTATCAAGGCTAAGACAGTTGTTATTTTGTGCTTTTTTGTATTGGCTGTATTCTCTGCTATCAAAACTTTCATCTTCAGTAGGGTAGAAGTAATCGTCAAATTGTATTCCATCAATGTCATAGTTAGCTACAATTTCTTCAACACCTTTTACAACTAGGTCTTGAGCTTTTTTACTTGCCGGGTTAAGATAGATTCCATCATCAGTTTCAACACCTATGGAATTATCCTTAATGTATGGGTTATCACTTGATAATTTTTCCGGAACTTTTTTGCTTTTTACTCTGTATGGGTTTACCCAAGCCTCAATCCTCATTCCAGACTCGTGAACCTTTTTACACATATATTTTAGCCCATCATAATTTGGATTTTTACCTTGTTCACCTGTAAGTATGTGAGAATATGGAAATATACTTGAATTATATAATGCATCGGAAAATGGTCTAACTTGTACAATAAGTGTGTTAAAGCCTTTTTCTTTGCAAGTGTCAACAATAGAATCAAACTTCTTTTTAAAAGAAGTGTAACTTCTGTCTGTGTTACTCATATCAAGGTCCATATATGTAACCCAAATTCCTTTCATAAAGAATTTGTCCTGACTTTTCTTAATAACCTTTTTAGTGGTACTTTCGGTTATAGGTACAGTATTTGTGTTTATTACTTCCTTTACAGGATTAGCTACTTCATAGTAATTTAATGTGATAACAGCTATTAGAAGTGATAAAGCAAGTAAAGATAAATAAATTTTAGTTTTCAATATTAACAATCCTTTCGGTGATATTATGTTATATTTTTTGATTATATATTTAGTAGTAGTGAATATTATAGCCATAGCTTTGACTATATATGATAAAAGAGCAAGTGTTTTAGGCTTGTGGAGAGTGAGAGAAAGCACCTTAATGCTATTTTCATTTTTAGGTGGTTCAGTATTAATGTACCTAACAATGAGAATTATTCACCACAAAACAAGACATCCACTTTTTATGGTTGGTATTCCCATTATTTTTGTGTTACAAATTATTTTTACCTTAGTAGTGCTTTATGCAGTAGGTTATATAGGATAGTGTTATGAATAGAAAAAGTTTAACTTTTATAGTGCCAATTGAATATGACAACAAAAATTGCAAAGAGTTCTTAAAGTATTATTGCAATATTTCTGCAAGATTAATTACTAGACTGGTTAGAACAGAAATGGGAATTACTAGGGATAATCAGCTTTTAAGAACTATTGATAATGTGTATGTAGGGGATAAGGTAGTAATTAATTTACCTAACGACAGTAACGAAATTACTCCAACTAAAGGCGAACTAAATGTAATTTATGAGGATGACTATATTTTGGTAGTAGATAAACCACCACTAATGCCGGTACATCCTACTAAGAATCACCAAACAGATACTTTGGCAAATATAGTTAGATATTATTCACTTAACAAAAATGAGGACTATACCTTTAGAGCAATTAATAGAATAGACAGAGATACATCAGGCTTAGTTGTAATTGCAAAAAACAGATTCGTAGCAAACAAAATCAAATCTCTATATAAAGAATATACAGCAGTATGCTGTGGTAATATTGTCGAAGATGGTACGGTAAATAAAAATATAAAATTAAAAGAAAATAGCAAGATGGTTCGTGAAGTTTCTGATGATGGTGCAAAGGCTGTTACTCACTATAAAGTGATAGACAGAAGTCCAAACTATACAGAGATTCTCTGTACTTTAGAAACAGGCAGAACTCATCAGATAAGATGCCATATGTCCTACCTAGGTTATCCACTGGCAGGGGATGATTTATATGGTGGTTCTCTAGAGCATATTTCCAGACAAGCGCTACATTGTAGCAAGGTGATTTTTACCCATCCAATAAGTAATGAAAAAGTTGTATTACAGAGTAATTTGCCTTTTGACATAAAATATTTGTTAAAATATTGACTATTATGTAATTTGTGATAAAATAGAACTAGAGTTCATATACGAAAGGTCGATTATATTATGGAAGAAATTAAAATTGAACTTACTAAAAATCCAAAAGAAAAACCACAAGACGAAAGTAAATTAGGTTTTGGTCGTATTTTCACAGACCATATGTTCCTAATGAATTATGATGAAGGTCAGGGTTGGCATGACCCAAGAATTGTACCTTATGGTCCAATCGCACTAGACCCATCAGCAATGGTATTCCACTACGGTCAAGAAGTATTTGAAGGTATGAAAGCATACAGAAATGTAAACGGTGGCATTAACCTATTTAGACCGGACAAAAATATGGCTAGACTTAATGTTTCTAACGAAAGACTTTGTATTCCTCAGATTGACGAAAAGTTTGCAGTAGAAGCAGTTAAGAAACTTGTAGAAGTAGAAAAAGATTGGGTACCACACTCAGAAGGTACATCTCTATACATTAGACCATTTATTTTCTCAACAGATGCTCAGCTAGGTGTTCACCCTGCAAAACATCTTCTATTTGTAATTATCTGTTGTCCTGTTGGTGCTTATTATCCTGAAGGACTTAACCCTGTTAAGATTTATGTTGAAGAGAATTATGTTCGTGCCGTTAAAGGTGGTATGGGCTTTACTAAGACTGGTGGTAACTATGCTGCTTCTCTAAAGGCTCAGGATGAAGCTGAAAAGCAGAAATATACTCAGGTTCTATGGCTAGACGGTGTAGAAAGAAAATATATTGAAGAAGTTGGTACTATGAATGTATTCTTTGTTATTGATGACGAAGTTATTACACCTGCACTTCAGGGTTCAATCCTTGGTGGTATCACAAGAATGAGTACTATTGAACTTCTAAAATCTTGGGGTTACAAGGTTTCAGAAAGAAGACTTTCAATTCAGGAAGTTGAAAAGGCTGCTGACGAAGGCAGACTAAAGGAAAGCTTTGGTACAGGTACTGCTGCAGTTATTTCACCAATCGGTGAACTAAAGTGTGGCGATAAGGTTATGACAATCAACAATGGCGAAATCGGTGAAATCAGCCAGAAACTTTACGATAACCTAACAGGTATTCAGTGGGGTAAGGTTGAAGATAAGCTAGGTTGGGTTGTTCCTGTTTGCTAATCTAAAATCTAAAAGTTAAGACTTTAAGACCTATGTTTTACATAGGTCTTTTTTATATGCATATAAAAATATTGACACGAAATAAAACATTTCCTATAATGAATATATAATTAAATTGTAGTCTATTCATAAGGGTATATTGGGGTGAACAATATGAAAAATTTTTTATCAACAGTATTGTTATTTGTTTTTTTGTTTTCTATTAGTATATGTACAACTGTTGAAGGTAAAAGTACAAGTTATGTAAATGATATTACTTTATCTTCAACAGATATAACCGTGTATGTAAATGAACAATCTACTGTAAATGCTACAGTAAGTGTCGTAGGCTATGCTAATAAAGGTATAGTTGCAAGTTCAAATAATACTAAAGTTGCAACAGTTTCTTCAAAATTAGATAAATCTAATGTATCTTCCATCTTTATAAAAGGTAAAAGTATAGGTAATGCAGTTGTTACCGTAAGAAGTTATGGAAAAACCGTTGCAAATAAATATTGTTATAAGAAAATTAATGTTACTGTAAAGAAACACCCTGCAACACCTACTGAAATCAAAATTGATAATACATTACCAAATGTATTGTATTCAGGGGAACAAGTAAAATTAAATGCTCAGGTTTCACCTAATGATGCGTTAAATAAAAAAGTTACATGGAAATCCTCTAATTCATATATTGCATCAGTAGATAGTAGTGGCTTAGTAACTGCAAAAACTGCCGGTATTGCAACAATCACTGCATATACTGCAAATACTAAAGTTTATGCAACTTCTAAAGTTAGAGTAAATCAAGTAAACTCATATATTCCTAACGGTACATATTCATTTAAACTTAAAGATGTAAATTATTACATTGACCATCAAGGTGGAACTACCCATAATACTAATGTGCATCTTTGGAATGGTGATGGTTATTCCAATAATAATCAAAAAATAAATGTACAAAGAATAGATGACAGCAGATACCACCTTCAGAGTTTTACTGCACCATCTCTAATGATCGATGTTAATAGAGGTTCTAATTATTCAGATCCTATAAGGTTTGGATTAAATATAGACTTATGGGAAAATAACGATTGGCAAGCACAAGAATGGTTCTTTACTAAAAGTTATGACGGTTACTATAGTATAAGATTAAATAGTTATCAGTCCGGTGCAATTACAGTTTATGGAGTTGAAAATGGTGCAAATGTAGCATTTGAACAGTACAATCCGGAATATAATTACGAGAAATGGCAACTAATCAATCAAAATGAATCTCAAAAAGAAGGTTGGATATGTAACACTTCAAGCACTGGTAAGGTGATGTGTGGACCTGATGCCAATTATCTTCCAATAGGTTGTTTTGCAAAAGACCAAAGAATTACTGTATTAGGTGATAAAATAGGTGAGTGGTATAAAGTAAAGGGTAATTCTAAGGCTGATGGTGGTTTAATTACTGGATACATTCACAGTACCTATGTTACACAAACAAAGCCACCTGTTAAAAAACTTTCACAAACTATATCAGCTAAATCATTTAATAAGTATTATGGTGATAAGCCTTTTAATTTAGGTGCAAAAGCAAAGACAAAATTAACATATAAATCAAGCAATACGAAAATTGCAACAGTATCTTCAAACGGTAATGTGTCAATTAAAGGTTTAGGAAAGGTAAGAATTACAATCGTTGCATCACCTTCTTCAAAATATAATTCTGCTACAAAAAAGATTACTATAAATGTAAAGTTAAAGCCTATTAATAAAAATTCAATTAGAGTAAAAAAGCTAACTAGCACTTCACTAAAAGTATATTGGCCAAAAGTTTCTAGTGCAAATGGCTATCACATTAAAGTTGCAACTGTTGTAAAAAGTCGAAAAATTACTAATGAAGCAAAAATGACTAAGACAAACGTACTTCTAAAAAATGCAACTAAAGGACAAAAAGTTAAATTTTCTATTCATACATATAAAAAGGTAGGAAAGAAAATTTATTACAGTTCTTGGTCTGTAAAGAATATAGTTGTTAGGTGAGTAAGTAGTATTTATACATTTCTAATGTAAAAAATGAATAAAAATATCAAAACATATCTTTGATTAAATTATTTAGTTGGAGATATGTTTTTTCTTTTGTTAAACTTATATTATATAATGACCAAAACACAAACTATGATTGATTAGAAATAGTATAACATTCACATTATTTAATGAAAATGGTGCATTTTTTACAATAATCTTGCTAATTATTACATATACAAAAATTTTGTAAATTTATGTTGTATTATAAATCTGTTGATAGGAAAAATATTGAAAGAGTCAATGTAATCAATTAATAGTTTTGGTGTGATGGTTTTGTTAATAGCAGTATGTGATGAAAATATAGCAGTTTGTAATAAACTTGAAAATATAATAGAGTCTGTTTTGTTTGAAGAATGTGAATGTAAAATTGATACTTTTACTGATTTAGACAGTATGTTTTTATCAGTATCTGACAAGAATTATGATTTTCTTTTTATTCCTATTGTGTGCGGCGAAGAATCAGGTCTTAAATTAGCTTCAATAATCAGAGAGCATAGAATACCATCTGAAATTGTATTTACTTCGGATAATTTCAAGAATGTTCTTGATGGGTATATTTATAGGGCTTTTGACTTTTATGTATATCCTGTAACAGCTAAAAAAGTAAAAGAAATGTTCAATCGATATTTTCTTTATAATGATAAAAGTGGAAATTTCTTTTATATAAAAAACGGAAATCGTATAGAAAAGTATGATAAGTATTCAATTTATTATTTTTGTAGTGTAGGTAGAAAAATAGTAATGTACACTTCCGGTAACCCTATGTCATTTTATTCTAAGTTAAATTTAATCGAAGAACAACTTGATGTTGGTGTCAAAAATTTTGTAAGGGTACATCAGAGTTATCTTGTAAATGTTCAGTACATAAAAACACTTACCAGGGATAATATTGTTATGGAAAACGGTACATATATTCCTGTAAGCAGAAAATACCAGGAAATGGTACATAACAGATTTTTAGCTTTCCTTGAAAGGAGAATTTAGTATGGGTATAAAAAAATGTCCTAATGGGCATTTTTACGATAATGAAAAGTATGATTTTTGTCCTTATTGTAATAATAAAAATATTTTAAATGAAAATGGTCAAAAGAAAGATAAGAAATCTAAGTTTTCGTTATTTGAAAAGACTGTAGCTAAATTTAAAAGTGATGCAAAAGAAGATGTTACTGTTGCTTACAATGCAAATGAACTTAGTGACCAACAATTAACAATAGCTAAAAATATAGTTGAGGGTATAGGTTCACCGGTAAGTGGTTGGATAGTTTGTATTGAGGGTGGCGAAAAAGGAAAGTCGTTTGAAATCAGACAAGGTGTTAACTATGTTGGCAGAAATTCCGATATGGATATTGCCTTTATTAATGAACCGACAATCACAAGGGATAAACACTTTTCTTTAGTGTTTGAACCTAACAAGGCTGAAACCTTTTTAAAAGCAGAAAATGGTGCAGTATATTTAAATGATAAATATATGGATAGTGTTAATAAATTGAAAGAAAATGATATTATCACTGCCGGAGAACTGAAATTTATATTTATTCCATATTGTAACGGAGAACGAAAATGGTAAAGAAGATTATTTGTTTTATAACTTTATTAACAGTTTTATTAGCATTTCCTTTAACAGCAAATGCTGAGGATAGTGATGCTGTTATAGGTAGGGCATATGTTTATAAACCGGTAGTTAATGTTGAACTTTATAATGTAAAAGATAATGTAAATGATTGCAAAGTTTCTCTTGGTAACAGTGAGCTAAGTGTTGAAAGTTACAAAAAATATAACCCTAATGTTAATAAATCAGTTGTATATCTTTTAATTGATAAGTCAGTTTCAAATGATAGCTTTAATACTGTTAAGTCCTCAATGTGTAAATTTGTAAATAGCCTAACCGAAAAGACTGAACTTGTTTATATAACTTTTGGCAACAGTGTAAGTAAACCTGTTGTATATAAAAGTTGTAATTCAAAAGCAAAGAAAGAGATTAATAAAAATATAAGTAACATTAAGTGTAATGAAAGTAATTCGGTGCTTTATGATGCAATGACAAAAACATATAATCTAAGTGTTACAGAGAATGAAAATTATGATAGACGATATGTTGTTGTTGCAAGTAACGGTAACAATGACACAAGTCAAAATTCAACACAAAGTCAAACAAAATCTCTTTATGAATCACATATGCTACCTGTATTTTCATTATGTAGTTCTTTAGTAGAATATAGTGATAATTTAAACAATTTATCCACTGTCAGTGGAGGAAAAATTTTTAAATACAAAAATAATTCTAATAACAATACAGTTAATAACCTGAACAATTATGTAAATAAAAATGTATTGTTAATAAAGTCAAAATCAGCAAATAATAAACTTAATTCAGTTAGAAAAACATTGTCTGTTGAATTAAACGGTAAAGCAGTTAGAACATTAGCTGTACCTATACATTCAATCCGTGATGATGTTGCACCTAAAGCAAATATTGGATTTAATGAAGATGAGTACAATAAATTTACAGTAACTTTTAGTGAAAAAGTAAATTATGCTAATGATTATTCAAAATACAAAATCAAACATAATGGTGAATTATGTGAAGTGTCTGAAGTTAGAAAGATAAATGATGTTAAATATGAAGTAATTATGAAAGAACCTATTTCAAGTGGTGATTACAGTTTTACTTTTGATAATATTGTTGATAACAGCATTCAGCATAACAATGTTGAGCCTGCCTCAATCAAAGATGTAACTTCAAATAAATACATAATTAAAAATATTATTTTATTTGGTTCAATTGGTCTAGCTACAACCGTTATTATCGCTTTAGTAATTATTTTATTACTTCGCAATAAAAAGAAAAAAGCTGAAACTATTGAGAGAAAGAAACAAGTTATTGACCATTTTGGCAGTGCTGAAAATGAGATTCAACACAGAGTTGACTTCCAAAATGTTACAGGTGTGGATATTACTCTAACAGTAACTAAACAAGGTACAGTTGCTCAAATTATTAAATCTACTGTATGTGGCAGTTTAATGGTTGGTCGTGGAGAAATTTGCGATATTTGTATTGATGACAGACAAATGTCACGACAACATTTTGCACTTGAAGAAAATAATAAATCAATTATTATTACCGATTTGGAAACACTAAATGGTACTTATGTGAACTCTTATAAGTTAACAAAGCCACAAAGATTAAATAACGGTGATGAAATCATTGCAGGCTCTTGCAAGATTAAATTTAATTACAGAAACGGTGAATGATTATGATTTGTCCTAATTGTTTTAAAGAAACAAGCGATAATACAAATATATGTATGAATTGTGGTTTTGACATTGAAAATTATTCAAATGATGCAATATGTTTGCCTGTTTATACTGTTTTAAACGGAAAGTATCTTGTTGGCAGAGTGCTTGGTCAAGGTGGTTTTGGTATTACATATAAAGTAAAAGACCTTGAAAATGAAAATATATATTGTATAAAAGAGTATTTACCATCTGAATATTCTGTAAGAAATATTGATAATTATAGTGTAAGTGCCAATTCAAAAGAAAGTGAAAAAATATATCAACATGGTAAGAAACAATTTTTGGAAGAAGCAAGAATTTTGTATAGGTTTAGAAATAATCCTATTGTAACTGAAATTTATGATTATTTTGAAGAGAATGATACAGCTTACTATGTTATGGAATTCCTTGATGGAATGAACTTGAAACAGGCCACCTATAATATGGGTGGAAAAATTCCATTAAGCAATGCTGATGTTATATTTGTAACAATTGCAAGTGGTTTAGCAGAAATTCATAAGCACAATATTTTACATAGAGATATTAGTCCTGAAAATATATTTCTGACTAAGGATTACAATATTAAACTTATTGATTTTGGTTCAGCCAGAAATTATATTCAGTCACAGAAATGTGGTATGTCGGTACTGTTCAAACCGGGATTTGCACCACCTGAACAGTATAAGACAAGTGGTAATCAAGGTGAATGGACAGATATTTATGCTTTAGCCATAACATATTATTATGTTGTTTCAGGAGTAAGACCGGTTGATGCAATGTCAAGACTCAGTGGTGAAAAAGTACCTTTATTATCAGATGTTTGTCCTGATGTTTCAGTACAGAATGCAAAGGTTATCGAAAAAGCTTATGAGTTAAATATAAATAATCGTTATCATTCTTTTGAAGAATTGCTAAATGATTTTGATATTTCCTATTCTCAAGAAAGTTCAAATGAACAACAAAAACAGTCAAGTGAAGATATAGAAGAAAAAGTATTTAGTGATAATAAAGAAGAAAGTAGTTATTCTGAAGAAATTACTTCATTCCCGACAGTTCCAAGTGACAGAGTGGTAAACACTACCATGAGAAAAGGCTTTTTCAGAAGAATTTTCTCTAGAAAAAAACCATTTGTAATTGTCACTGAACAGAATTTAGGAGATAGAATTTATCCTATCAGTGAGACAACCTTTACAACAATAGGTCGTTCCAGCCATAGCAATATTGTAATTAATAATGTGCAAATCAGCAGAACACATTGTTCAGTAAAGTATGAAAAGGACAAAGGTTTTTTTCTCCTTATTGATGATTCGTCAAATGGTACTTTTGACTCAAACCAACAATTAATAAAAGGTAAAGTGTATAAATACAAACCGGGTACTAAGATTAACTTAGTCAATTCAAGTTTTGTACTTACATTTGTTCTTAATTAATGGGAGGTTGAATGATGATATTTAAAAGAAGAAAACCTGAACTTACTGTTCCTGAATGGAAACCATTGTCGCAAAGAACCGGTGAAGAAAAATTAGGAGTGTCAATTGGTTCAGCTATTTTTCAGGGAAAACGATCATCACAGCAAGACTCTATTAGGGTTTCAGAAGTCAATGGTGACAAACCTATTATTGCTCTTTTAAGTGATGGAATGGGTGGTATGGCTGACGGTAGCAGAGCATCTACAACCTGTACCCAAGGTATTTTACAAGATTTTAATAATTCACTTGAAATAGACAGTTATCCAAGATTTTTAAAAAATGAAATAATCAAATATGACGGTATAATTTCAGATTTTTGTGATGAAAACGGTAAGCCTATTCATTCAGGTGCAACATTGATTGCCTGTATTGTTGATAAGGATAATCTGTTTTGGGCTACTGTTGGTGATAGTCACCTGTATATTATTAGAGATAACAAAATTATTCAGGTTAATAATGACCATAATTTTATGATTGACCTTAACAAAAAAGTAAAGCAAGGTTTAATCACAAAACGACAAGCATTGGATGACCCACACAAGGACAGTTTAATCAGCTTCTTAGGGATGAATGGTGTTCGTATTATGGATATAAACGAAGAACCGTTTAAGTTGCAAAGAGATGATATTGTGATTATGTGTTCAGATGGTTTATATAGAACTTTGAATGATGAAGTAATAAGAGAAATTACCAGATTTTATAAAGGTAATATTCAAAATGTATGTGAAAAATTAATTACAGCAGTAATTGATAGGGACAATCCATCTCAAGATAATACTTCTGTTGTAATTATTAAGTATTAATAAAATATGTAATTAAAGGAGACTTTTTTATGAAATTAACAAGATGTAATAACGGACATTATTATGATGCAGATAGATACAGTACTTGTCCACATTGTAACTCTTCAGTAGTTGATGTTACAAGAACAGTACCGGAAGGCTATAATAATAATCCAATTGACAAAACAGAGGCTGATCCTAGTATTGAAAGAGACAAGAAAGAAGAAAAATCACTTGAGAAAGTAATTAAGGAAGCATCCGGTTCTACAAGTGCAATTGATGATGAACAGAAAACTATTGGTATTTTTTCAACAGGTGTTTCAGGTGACTCAGCTCCTGTTGTAGGTTGGCTTGTATGTGTTAAGGGCAATCACTATGGTGAAGATTTCCGTTTAGTAGCCGGTAGAAACTTTGTGGGCAGATCATCTTCTATGGAAGTTTGCTTAAGTGGTGATACTTCTATTTCAAGAGAAAAGCACTTGATTATTGTATTTGAACCAAAGCAAAATACTTTTATTGTGCAACCCGGTGATTCAAAGGAATTGTCTTACTTAAATGATGAAGTAATTTTACAGTCTAAAGTTATGAATTCTGGTGACTCATTAGTTATGGGTAACAGCCAATTTGTTTTTGTACCATTCTGTACTAATGAAATTAATTGGAGCAATTTTGAAAATAAAGAATAAGGTGAGATTATGGGCTTAACCTACTGGACTGGTGGAATAATTTTAGGACTATCTGGTATTTACAAGGATGCAATTTTTAAATTTAATCCATCCGATCAAATCATAATAGGTCGTGATCCTGAATATGCAAATATTGTCATTGGGTCTGAGTGTAAATATGTTGGAAGAAAGCATTGCTTAATAAAATATAGTAGCGATACTAAGACTTACGAAGTAACAGATTTTTCTAAAAACGGTGTAATTGTTAACAAAACATCTGTAATAAGAGAAGGTGAAACAATTACATTAAAGAAAGGTTCAGTAATAGAAATAGGGGACGAAAGTAATGCTTTCAAATTAAAATAGGAGGTTCTTATGTATAAATATAAGTATAATAGAAACTTTAGGCTTTTAGGTGCAAAGTTATTAGCATTTTTTATTGGTACTTTAGCGTGGCTATTAGCATTTGTTCATTTAAAATATGATGGATTTCATACACTTTTTCAGGTAGCTGACGGACTAAAATATATCAGCAAAGAAGCCGAAACAATGTTACTGACAATGGTATTTACATATTTGATATTATATGGAGGACTGCTAGTCGGTTTATCTTTCTTAAGAGGTAAAGCCAGAAGTGTTACTTCTATAGTTTTTGCAAGTATCCTAATAATTTGTTCAAGTGTTGTTGGTTTAACGATTTCATATATTGACAGTAAAGTTTCTTTCTACACAAGCGATTTAATTACCAATGGTTTTGGTTTATATGTGTTTATTGCTTGTTGTGTAGGTATTATAGTGATTTCTGCCGTTGATCTTGTTATGATGAGTAACGAAAAGAAAATGGATGAAGAAAGACATAGAAATAGCGATGATATAGTTACAATAGATGCTCATACAGGTACATTAACATGTGTCGGTGGAGAATATGTTAACTTCTCATTCCCAATTAAAAATGGTGAGACTTTAGCAATTGGTAAAGACCCTAAATCCTGTTCTGTTGTAATAACTCAAGATAACCAGTATGTTAGTGGTATTCATTGTTTAGTTAGATATATTGATGGCAAATATGAAATATTAGACCGTTCCAAAAACGGTGTAAAAATTGGTGGTTCTCAAATAACTCCACAGGTATGGGTCTATGTTCAGAGAGGTACAATTTTTTCTTTAGCAAATTCTAATAACAATTTTAGAATTGATTAAGCTAATATCATAGGGGCAAAACTGTAAATTATCTGTGGTGAAATTTAGCTTTTGCCTCTTACATTATTAAGTAATATCAAAATATGTTAATTATTTTTTAACTTATATTTGATAGTTAAATAAGAGGAAAGTTATGTTAGATTATTTTATTTTCACAGACAAAGGTGATAGAGCAGTTAATGAGGACAGTGTCGGTTGTTGTGAAAACAATTTAGGAAAATTCTTTATATTATGTGATGGTTTAGGTGGTCACGGAAAAGGTGATGAAGCATCAAGTTTAGTTGTTACATTCATTAAGGATTATGCCGATAAAGCAAACTCAGATAATACAGAAGCATTTATTGACGGTGCAATTATTGGTGCTCAAAATACTTTACTGAATTATCAAAAAGAAAATCAAATCACAGGACAATCTAAAACAACTTTATCTTTATTATGTGTGAACAATACTGATAATACTTTTTCTATTGCACATATAGGTGATTCCAGAGTATATAAATTTCATAGGAATAAATATGTTTATAGAACTCTAGACCATAGTGTACCTCAAATGTTGGTTCTTAGTGGTGAAATTAAAGAGAAACATATTCGTCATCATGAAGACAGAAACAGACTTCTTAGATGTATGGGTATTGAATGGGAAGGTAAACGATTTGAAATCGACCAAATCAATCAGCCTTATGAAACCGGTGATGCTTTCTTTATGTGTTCTGATGGGTTTTGGGATTGGATACTTGAGAAAGATATGGAAAAGGCGCTGAAAAAATTTCCTAATGCTACTGAATGTGGAGAGTACTTGGTAAAGAAAGCTATGAAACGTGGTATGGGAAAAAATATGGACAACTTCTCTCTAATTATTGTGAGGGAATAATTGTGGTCACGAGATATTCTGTCATTGAATTTAAATTCGGTGATGGAAATTTCGTGTTTCTGGAGATTTATTTTTGTAAGTAAATTTCCAAAAGTACGAAATACTTTTAATTTTGCTAAAATGCAAGAATTGTTTATATTGGGAAGGGATAAAATGAAATTTAATCAAGTGTGTGTAAATTGTTTTAAAGGAACAAATGGATATGAAATATGTCCACATTGTGGTTGTATTCAAAAAGATAAGCCAAAACAACTTAATCATCTGTATCCATTTGTGGAACTTAATAATAGATATATAATCGGAAGAGTTATAAATAACGGTGGTTTTGGTGTTGTTTATAAAGCATATGATAAGAATTTAAATGCTATCGTTGCTGTTAAAGAGTTGTTTCCCACTCAAAACAGTATGGTTACAAGAGTACCTGGTACAACAAAAGTTATAACTTATAGTGGCGAAAAAGGTGAGCATTTTCTAAATCAAAAAAAGCGTTTCTTAAATGAAGCAAAGACAATGTCAAAGCTTTCCTATTGCGAAAGTATTGTTGATGTTTATGATTTTTTTGAAGAAAATAATACAGCATACCTTGTAATGGAATTTTTAGATGGTATTACACTGAGAGAGTATATGAATATGTACCCAGAGAAAATGTCATTTAAAGATACTATGGATATTATTGAACCTGTTATGAAAGCACTTATTGCAGTTCATAAGGAAAATATAATTCATTGTGATGTAAGCCCTGATAATGTTTTTATTACTGATAACGGCAAAGTAAAACTTATTGATTTTGGTGCTGCAAAACTTAGTGAAGATGATAAGGAAAAGTCCATTACAGTTGTAGCAAAACCTGGATATACTCCACCTGAACAGTATCGTAGTAAGGCAAAGATTAAACCTTATACCGATGTATATGCTACAGGTGCTATGATTTATAGAATGGTAACTAATAAATTACCTGAAGAATCTGTAGATAGATTAGAAAAAGATGAACTTGCAAAGCCTACATCCTTAGGTGCAGATATTCCTTTATATGCTGAAAAGTCAATAATGAAAGCAATGGCATTAGACGAAAATGTAAGATTTAAAAATATGCAAGACTTTTTATTGGCACTTAAAGGTAAGAAAAAAGCAGATTTTCCTGAAAAAGAATTAAAAAGAAAGAAAATCATCCGTTGGACTTCATTTGCTTCGGTTATTGTAATTGCCGGTATAGCTATTGTAGGTGGCCTCATGTACAAAAATAATGCAGGTATAGTTCCATCAAGTGGAAATCACGGGATTACTATTTGGTTAACCGATAAGGATAAGAATGATATTCAATCAGGTGGAAGTGAAAATACATGGAACAAAATTAATAAAACTTATTTTAAGAACTTCATTTCAAAGCAAAGCAGTGACCTTAATATCAATGTTAACATTGAATATTACAGTGAAGCTGAGTATAACGATAAGTTCCGAAAAGCAAAGATTAAGCCTGATATTTACAGAAGTGATTTAGTTGAGAATAACGAAAACTATTCAGCAGATATATCAAATCTTTATGATGAAATAGACCAAAATAATGATATGACTACTGTCTATAATTTGATGAAAAGTAAATATTCTTCTTCAAATGAATTTGCTATCAGATACGATACACCTGTAACATATTGTTTCAATAATGTAAATTGTGAAGGAAATTCTATTTTCTCTTATAAACAGTCTGGGTCTAATGCTCTTGCTATCAGCCCTAATGTGTATTGGAGATTATCGGACAAACTAGGTTTTGTTTCTAAAGGTGACTCAAAATCAGCTAAACAACTTATTGAATATGTAAGAGAAAATGGTGAAAAAGATTTAGCAAAGGGCAATATCAGTTACTATATTGGTTCTTTGTCAGAAAATTCTAAGGTACAAAAACTTAGTGGTAAAGATCAGATGATTACATATTCCTATTCACAAATTCCGGGTGATAAATATTTTTACAGCTTCTTCCCTGAAAGATTTTCTGTATTAAAGGATAGTTCTATTAATAGTCAAAAAGCATCAATGCTATATTTGTATTTTATTAGTACAAGTGATGATGTTCAGTACAATTTATTCAGAAATAGTGAAGTTACTTACCTATCAATGGTAAAGAGTGTTGTTAATTCTGTTAAAGAAAATTCACTCAATAAAGATAATACACTTTACGAAAATGCAATTGATGAAGATATGTTCACGGTAGATGATACAAATAAAATCAATACTGCTACTAACAAGTTAAAAGAATTTGGCTATAGTAACGGAAAAATCAATATTCCGGATATCAATGCTATTGAAAGTATTATCAGTGATTTAAAAAAATAAGTGGGGTAAATAATGCAGTGTAATAAGTGTGGTAACTTAGTTGAATACGGTATCAATGTTTGTCCTAATTGTGGAAATGTTATGCCGGAAGAAAATTATATTTTGAATTTGACAAGAGCTTTACCAAAGAAACAAGAAACAAAAACAAGTGTTGCAAGGATTATTGTTGTGTATCCTAATGGTGAAATGGATAATATAAAGTTACAGTCCAAGAAAATGTATTTAGGACGATTTTCAGAAAATTCAAATTGTCAGTTACTTATCAAGTCATCATTAGTTTCATCAGTACATGGCAGATTTGAACTTTTTGACAATCAATATTTCTATATTGACCAGGAAAATACTAACGGTACTTATTTGAATAATATGATGATTTCAAAACCAAGTAATTCAGTTTCAAAGCCTATGAAATTGAAGGATGGAGATATTCTTTCAATCGGTGACTTTTCTAATAAGGAACGCATATCAATTATTTTTTCTTTAACTGCCAATGATAATTTTGATTTAAGAAGAATAAGTGTTTTTCAGAATAACACCTTAACAATCGGTAGAGATAAGAAAAGTAACATTTGTATTCAAAATGTCAGAGTTTCCAGAAATCATGCAATAATTCAAAATATTGAGGGTAGAACTCAAATTATAGATAATCACAGTTCTAACGGTACTATAGTTAACGGTACATTAGTTAATTCAAAGATTCTGGATAACCAAAGTGTTATAAATATAGGTTCTACAAAAATATTTTTTATTAACGGAAATCTAATTTTTCGAGAACCAAGAGAAAATTATATTCGTACCGGTGGAGAAAGTTTTAGTACTGTTTTTTCAGGTACCGACCATTCAACTGCCGGTTTTGATGTTGAAGTGAAAGATATTTCCAGAATTGTACCTTGTAAGAAAGGTACAGGTATTAACGGTGGAAACAAAAAGTATATTCTTCAAAATGTTTCCCTCAGCATTAATGCAGGTGAATTAGTAGCTATTTGTGGTGGTTCGGGAGCAGGTAAAACTACTTTTATGAACTGTATCAATGGTTTTGAACCGGCAACTGGTGGCCAAGTTTTTGTTAATGGTATGGATTTGTACAAAAACTATTCTTCAATGAAAAACAGTATAGGATATGTGCCTCAGCAAGATATTATTCATGATGACTTAACACTTGAGGATATGCTTACATATACTGCAAAATTAAGATTGCAAAAAGATATAACCAAATCTGAAATTAAGAAAAGAGTTACCGAAGTATTACAAATGGTTGATTTAGAACCACAACGCCATACATATGTGAAAAAGTTAAGTGGTGGTCAGCGTAAGAGAGGCTCAATTGCCGTTGAATTAATTTCCGACCCATCATTATTCTTTTTAGATGAACCAACATCAGGACTTGATCCTGAGGCAGAAACTCATCTAATGCATCAGTTAAGAAAATTGTCTAAGGATAAAGGAAAAACTGTGATTGTAATTACTCATACATTACAGAATATTCTCCTATTTGATAAGGTTATTTTCTTAGCACCGGGAGGAAAGTTATGTTTTTGTGGTACTCCTGAAAAAGCAAAAAATTTCTTTGGAGTAGATAATTTAGCAGATGCATATGAGTTAATATCAAATGATGTTGATGGATATGTAGAGGGGTATATAAAATATAGGAGTGCACTTTAATGAAAAAAAATAAACATTTATTTTGGACTCAAACAGGAGTATTGACTTCAAGATATTTTCATATTTGTTTAAATAATAAGCAAAATTTATTACTGAATTTTATCATACCATTACTCACAATATTAATTGTGTGTTCTGTTGCTTGTGATAAAATGTTTAGCGAAAAGCCATCTGTTGATAATTCTATTAATAAGGGTTATCCGGTATTGACTTGGGAAAAGGTTACTCAAGAAAGCAAGGATAAACTATCCATTCATAGTAGTGGTATAGGAAAAATTAACAGTAATCAATCTTTGTATTTTATTTTTAGTGAAAACAATATTTATAGTATTAATAATGCAAGGATTGTAATTAAATCAAAAAATGGTGAAGAATTAAAAACCTATTCTAATGATGATATTAAAGTTGTCACTATGAATAATGATAATGGTAAAGGTACATATAGTCTATATGTTGAAACTGATGTTTTAAAATCATATGAAAAATATAATGTATCATTGTTTACAGATACAAATAAATCCGGTGATAATGAAAATAAAATCACAGTTGAAGTACCAAATAAACTTGAAAATGTTACTGATAAAGTAACTAAAGCAAAGAATGACTATAAAATATCAGAAAGTCTTTCATCTGATTTTAATATTAATGATTTTGTATCTAATCCAAAGAATCAACAGAAAATTGCCACTATTCCTAATTCAAAGATAGTTGTTGATAATACAGAGTATATCTTGATTAATGATGCAGAAACCTTTGCATATATTTTTAGCGATAAAAAAGATAACAATGTAAAATGGGAAGAACAAAATTACTACTTGTCTTGTGATATTAACCTTAATAATTATTCTAAACTTAAATCATTAGTACAAGATAAAGAATATAAAGGTATTTTTGATGGCAACGGTCATATAATTTCTAATTTTAAAACAAAAGACTGTGGATTAATAGCAAAACTAAATGGTACAGTTAAAAATTTAGGTATTGAAAATGCCACAGTAAATTCATCAAAAGATAATGTAGGTATTGTTTCAGGTACACTTAACAAAAAAGGTTTGATTTATAATTCATATATTAAGAATAGCAATGCAACAGGTAAGGAGTCAGTTGGTGGTTTTGTAGGTGAAATAGTTGATAACAGTACATCAGCAGAAATTTATGGTTGCTATGCTATGGATTGTAACATAAAATCAGATAACAATGTTGGTGGCATAGTAGGTACTGCAAACAAGGGTATAATAAAGTCTTGTTATTCTGTATCGGATATTAAAGGAAATTCTGATAATAAAGGTGAAATTGTAGGAAATATATCTACCGACGGTACTTTAGATAATTGTTATTATCTTGATTCAGAAGATATTTCAGCCTATGGAGTAAATTCAAGTATAGATAAGTCAAATGTAATATCAACAGAAGGACTTGATATTGATGAACTTAAAAATGCATCAGAAAAAATAGCATATACAGTTAACGGTGAAGACAATGCTTATTACTTCAAAACTGATGGTCAGTTAGACGAATTTTCACATACTCAAACAGGTTTGTTTATGTTAGTTTGTGTAGCTATTTTTGTCGGTATATGTAATTCTATTCAAGAAGTATGTAAGGAAAGAAATATCTTAAAGCGTGAGTATATGACTAATTTAAACTTAGGTTCATATATTCTGTCAAAATTAATAGTTCAAGCACTTTTATGTGCATTACAAATGATTTTAGTCTTAGGTATTTTTGCATTATTTGTTAACGGAAAACATTTAAGTACCGGTGGAGTAATCTTTGGTTCAATATGGATTGAATATTTTATCACAATGTTCCTATTGTGTTTTGCTTCGGATACATTAGCACTATTTATTTCTTCCATAGTAAAAAATAGTTCAACTGCAAATATCTTTATTCCTATTGTATTAATAGTTCAAATTGTTTTTTCAGGTGTTCTCTTTGATTTAGGTAATACATTTGAAAAGATAGCGTATTTAATGTTTAGTAAATGGGGTATTGCAGGTTTAGCAATTACCAGTCATTTAAATAATGCAAGGGGAAAGTTCTTATTAGACAATCCTACTTTTGAACTTCAATTAGGACCAAATATGTCCTCAGTACATAGTATGTTTTCATCAGAAGTTTCAAACCTTTTCTTAGTATGGGAAGTATTGATATTATTTATTATTGTTTTTTCAGTATTAAGTGTATTATTCCTTAAAAGAATAAAGAAAGATAAGAGATAATAAACTTGTTGGAGGTTAAATATGTCAACAATTAGATGTATGGGTTGTATGCAGGAATATGAAGATACTTTTGATATTTGTCCTCAGTGTGGATATGGAAAAGCCACTGAGCTGAAAGAGGATTTTCAACTAATTCCTGGTACAATACTTAATAATAAATATATAGCCGGTAGAGTATTGTCATATGACAAAAGTAGTATTACCTATCTGGGATGGGATGCTATATTAGAAACAAAAGTTACTATTAAGGAGTATTTTCCTCAGGACTTAGCTACAAGATTAAGAGAGGAAAACAAAGTTAGTACATATGATGGAGACAGAAAAACAAAGTATGAAAATGGCTTGGAAACATTCCTTAATGCAGGTGTAAATTTAACTAAGTTTAATTACATTACCAATATAGTTCAAACCTTTGATAGTTTTACTGCCAACAACACAGGCTATGTTGTTATGGAATATCTAGAAGGTGAAAGTATTCTGGATATGGTGAATAAGCAAGGAAAATTTTCATATCAAGAGGCAATTAACATTATTATGCCTATCTTAAATTCTCTATCGGAATTACATAATAATGGTGTAGTACATGGCAATATTTCTCCTAAAAATATTCTAATAGTTAATGGAAATCCAAAGTTAATTGACTTTAATTTTGAGGTTCATTCAAAATATGAAAGCAAAAATATCCTAACAACAAAAGGGTATTCACCGATAGAGTCTTATAGACCAAATGGAAAAATAGGACCATGGACAGATATTTATTCTGTATGTACAACCTTGTATTTTATGTTAACTGCCAAAAGACCTGTTGAGTCACTTAAAAGAGAAAATGAAGATACATTGCAGAGTATAAATAAATATGCACGAAAAGTTCCTTCATTTGTCGTAAATGCAATTACTAGTGGTCTTAGTGTTAATCCAAAAGATAGAATTCAGTCTATTGAAGAATTATGTGCAGTTATTACAGGTAATAAAAAAACACAAATACCCAATATGAAGAAAACTAAAAATAAGAAGAAATCAGCAAAAGGAAAGGTAATAGCAATTATTCTTATTGCAGTATTTGTACTTTCAGGTGGTGGAGTATTGTTCTATTCACTTAGTGGTAATAATATTAGTAATGCCAATTCTTCTAATAGCAAGAATGGTTTTACTATAGATAAAATACTGGGTAAAACAGTAGATGAGGCAAGTAAAATCACAAAGAAATACAAAAAGACTATTGCCGTAAAGTCTAATAAATATGATGATGGTGAACTTCTAAAAGAATATAAAATTGATACTATTGTTGAAGGTACAGTTAATAAAGATACAGTTAATGTAGTGGTTTATGGTGGCAAGAAAAGCACCAATAAAGCTGATGCAGATAACAATGTTTTAGTACCTAATTTGTATGGTATGAGTCAGAAGAAAGCTGTATCAACACTTAAAGAATACGGTTTAAAACATAAGATTGTTTACAAAGAAAATGATTATTTTGTTGGTCAAGTTTTTGAGCAATCCGAAAAGTATGATACAAAAGCAAAAGTAGGTTCATCTGTTACAATTACTGTTGGTAAACCTGTTCCAACAACAGTTACTACAACAGTTCCGGTAACGCAACAACCTACAACAGAATATGTTCCTGAAACATATCCACAGAATGACAATGATAATTATCAACCACCTGTAACACAGGCACCGGTTACTGAAGCTCCGGTAACACAACCACCTTTTACTCAACCTCCTATTACAGAAAATCAACAAGTGGCAACTACTGCAGTTGACAGTAATAATGGACTAAATTAATAATTAACGAGGAAGTAAGACTAATGAAAAATATGAAAAAATATATAGCTACTTTTTTAGCCATTGTAATGCTTATGGGAATATTTACAGTTGTTCCAACTGTTTCAGCTTATGATAATCCTACCGTAAAAATATCTGATGAAATAAAAGAGAATAACGGTGATGTTTCAAAAGATGATAATCAAAAAGATGATAATCAAAAAGATGATAATCAAAAAGATGATGGTCAAAAAGACGACAGTCAAAAGGACGACAATCAAGATGAAAATAATTCATCAGTTTCGGAAACTACAGTTTCAACAACTGCAACAACTACTAATACTTCAGAAACAAGCACTACTAAGCCGAAAAAAGTTTTCAAAGTATCTGTTATGTTGGTTAATATGACTTGTTCAAATAGCACTGCTGAAATTACCGAAAATGATACTTATACTAACATTATTGAACCAATTGAAGGTTTTACTATAAAATCTGTAAATGTTGTAATGAATAATAAGGAAATACAACCTAAGATTGAAAATGATATATGTACAATTAATATTCAAAATGTGTCTTATGATATTTCTATTTTAGCTGTTGCCAAAAAGATAAATAATCAACCTGTTACAACTCCTACAAGTGAAACAACAATACTATCACCCACAACTTCTACTACTGAACCAACTAATGCAACAGTTCCTACAACAGAACCAACTAATGCAACAATTCCTACAACAGAACCAACTACTGCAACAGTTCCTACAATAGAACCTACTGTACCTGATCCAATCTGTAGTGTAAATTCAACTAACAATTGTGCAACCTCACAAACAGTTACTTTAACACTTAATAATACAACAAAATATTATTGGGGTACAAGAGAAAATCCTGATGAAAATGATTTTGAAAATGTTACTGCAACTGTAGTTGAGAAGAAAGTATCAAAAGAAGGAACATATTATCTTGTTGCTAAAAATGAAAAAAGACTATTGAAAGTTAAGAGAACATTCTATAAAACTGATTTAAATGCTAACGGTGGTAAGGTTAATACTAAATGTATCATTACTGAAAGTGGTAAGAACTTAACATTACCTAAACCAACAAAGAAAAATTTTGTTTTTAGTGGTTGGACTTTAGGCAGTAATACAAAGACAAAGTATTCAAAAGTAAAGGTAACCTCAAATAAGAAATATAAAGCACTTTGGATCAGTCCAAAGATTACTTTGAAAATACAGAACAAAACTGTTGTCAAAGATGGTTATAAGAAGTTTATTTCATATAACAAAGACGGTGTGGTTTCTGATTGGTATAAATATTCTGTAAATTGTAATGTAAAGGCAGTATGGAGACCATCAAATGCAAAGTCAAGAAAAGTTCTAACTATTAAAAATGATACTAAAAAGGGTATCGTAACATTTACACTTAATAAAAAGGCAGTCAGTACTCAGTTTTATCAGGTTGAATGTTTGGTTTCAGGCAAGAAAGTGTTTAGTATGCAACTATATTTTTCTGACTTAGAAAAGTTATACAATGTAAAGATAACTAGAAATAATAAGAAAACAGTTTCTTTGTCTTGGAAAAAAACAACAAATTCCCAAAAGTATTTAGTTACAGTAAAAGACAAAAATACTAAGAAAACCGTTTATAAAACCCTTTCATTAAAGGCAAAAAGTTATAAATATACTAAGCTAAATCCAAGACATAAATATTCAGTGAGTGTAAGATTATGCTACACAATTCACGGAATAACTTATTATGGTGACGCTAAAACAAAAACAATCTAATAACGGAGAATAGTAATGAGTAAAACAAGATGTATGGGATGTATGCAAGAATATGATGATGGAGTAAATGTATGCCCTTATTGTGGATATGTTAAGGGTACTCCCGTTAAGGAAAAATATCATCTTATTCCCGGTACAGTGCTAAAAAATAGATACATGGTTGGTCAATCAATAGGTTTTGGTGGTTTTGGTATCACTTATATTGGTTGGGATAAACTTCTGGAGAAAAAGGTAGCAATAAAAGAGTACCTACCTTCTGAATTTGCAACAAGGATGGAGGGTACAACTGTTGTTTCTGCTTATGATGGTGAAAAAACCAGACAATATGAGTCAGGTTTAACACGTTTTATTGATGAAGCACAGCGTTTGGCTAAGTTAAATCATTTAGATGGTATTGTACATATTTTTGATAGCTTTTCAGAAAATTGTACTGCTTATATAGTAATGGAATATCTTAGTGGTGAAACATTAAAGTCAATATTAAAAACTCGTGATAAACTTTCTTATCAAGAAGCAATTGATATTGCAATACCACTGTTAAATTCTTTGGAAGAAGTCCACAAGAAGGGTATTATCCATAGAGATATAGCACCTGATAATATTATGATTACTGATGACGGTAGAGTAAAATTAATTGATTTTGGTGCTGCAAGATATGCAACAACTGTTCATAGTAAAAGTCTATCTGTTGTTCTAAAGCCGGGATATGCACCTGAAGAACAATATCGTTCTCATGGTAATCAAGGGCCATGGACAGATGTATATGCTATGGGTGCTACCTTGTATAGGGCGATAACCGGCATAATTCCCGAAGAGTCTTTGAATAGAAAGTTCCAAGATAAGTTAAAAGATATTTCAGAATTTGTACCAAACATTCCTAAAGCATGTGAAAATGCAATTATGAATGCTCTAAATGTTAGGGCAGAAGACAGAATTCAGTCTGCAAAAGAATTTGCAGATGTACTTTCCGGAGTTTCGGAAATGGAAAGAAAGCGTATAAAAACTAAACAGGCTGATGCCGGTAAATGGTCACTAAAAATGAAAATTATTGCAGTATCGGTGGTTGTTGTTTGTATTGCAGTAATAGGTGTAGTGCTATTTAATAATACAACAATCAAAAATATGGTGTTTAATTCTAATTCAATAGAACTATACGGAAAAACTGTTGATGAAGCAAATAAAGAACTTGAAAGTGTGAATAAGAGTGTAAAAATAGAAGATAGCCTTTATGATGATGGTTCTTTGCTTAGTCAACTGGATGAAAATTCTATTGTAAAAAGTGATGATATTACCGATGATAAATCAGTAATTAATGTTATAGTTTATGCCGGTAAGAAAGCCAGTACAAAAGCAGATATTAATAATAATGTAAGAGTACCTAACCTTTACGGTATGAAAGAATCAAAGGCAATTTCAACATTAAAAGAGTATGGACTAAAATACAAAATTGTTTATAAAGAGAACAATAGCTTTGTAGGCAATGTGTTTCAGCAATCAAAGAAAGCAAATGATAAGGTAAAGGTTAACTCAGAAGTTACAATTACCGTAGGTAAGAAAAAGAAAGTTGTAGTAACTACTACTGCACCAACAACTGAGCCATATACTGAGCCTGTTACTGAAAACAATAATAGTTATAATGATAATTCTTCAAGTTATAACCGGCCTGTAACACAAGCACCTGCAACCCAAGCTCAACAAGCACCTGTAAGGTCATACAATACAACCCCAAAGGTTACTCCAAAAAATAATGATGATGATGGAATTGACCTTGGTGGTGGGGGCAATATTGATTTAAATTAATGCAAATTAGGAGTGTTGTATATGAAATTAAAAAGGTTATTATGTGTCACCTTATCTGTGCTATTAACAGTATGTTCATTTAGCATTGTTACTTTTTCAGCAGTAGAATCAAAAACCACCTTCAACGGTAGATATGTATCTGTAGGTGATACCATAACAATGTCTTATTTTGTTCAAGTTGATAAAGTATGCGAAGATTTTATGGGAGTTTTTACATACGGAAAATATAATTCTACCGGTTGTGACGGAATTGAATTAGTTGATTATAAGCTAAATGTAGATGATGGTAATTTATATATTAAAAGTAGGCAAACAGGTAAAATCGATTTCAATGGTATTTCTATAATGAACCCATATAACTTTAAAAAATTGACTAAGTTTGTAACTGCAACTTTTAGAATTACTAAAGCAAATGCCGATTATTATGCTGAATCTAAATTAAATTTTTTAGATGCTCAAGATGGTACTAGATATGTAAATAGTTATGGCCAAATGTCAGATGACGTTACATACATAAATGAAATAACAATTACTCACTTAAAATCCCAAACCATTTCAGCAAAGTCATATACTAAAGTATATGGTTCCGGTGCTTTTAATTTAAATGCTAAAGCAAAGACAAAATTATCATATAAGTCAAGTAATAATAGTGTTGCTACAGTTTCCTCATCAGGTAAAGTTACTCTAAAAGGAGTAGGTAAAGCTACAATTACTATTACTGCAGCATTAAGTACAACTTATAAACCGGCAACAAAGAATATTACTGTAACTGTACTTCCAAAACCGGTTACTAAAGTAATAGCTAAAAAGTCAAAAGATAATTCCATAACATTAAAATGGAATAAAGTTCCGAATGTTGATGGTTATGATATAAAAGTTACTTCATTAATTAATGGTGGTAGTCATAGTACTGGACGTAAACAGAATAGTACCGTCCTAAGATTGATTAATGGAAAAATAGGTCAAAAGGTTTCCTTTAATATTCGTACTTATAAAAAAGTTGGTAATAAGTATTACTACAGTTCTTGGACACAAAGGATTATAAAAATTATATCACCTGTAACTGTAAAACCTGTTCCTAGTAATTCAATAAAGTTTAAGCAAAGTGGCTCAAATATAAATCTATCTTGGAGCAAAGTTTCCGGTGCTAACGGTTATAATTTCAAAATCAGTGCAAATTCTAACGGCAATAAAGCAAATTATGAGAAGAATATTACCAAAACAACTTTAAAACTCAAAAAGGCTCAAAAGGGTCAAAAAATTAAGTTTTCTATACGAGCCTATAAAAAGTCAAACTCCAAAACTTATTATAGTTCTTGGACAACCAAAACATTTGTAGTAAGGTAAACTACTTTGGAGGAATAGATATGAAAGAAAATAATAACAATATTAGTTTACTTAACAATAAAATATTTAAGTATATTTTAGTTATTTTGTCTATTATGGTAGTTACAGTACTTGCTATGATTTTTGGTAGCACTGATACCAAGGCATTAAGTTTACAATGTGATATTTCAACAGAATCCGGAGTATCATCTAACTTAAGTAATGGCAGTTTGCCAAATGGTACAAAACATTTTTATTCTGACCAAAGAGCATATTTTAATATAGCCGGTGATACAGATGTTTATATTAATAAATTGAACCTTACTATATATAGAGAAGGTTCATATTATGACAGTACAGATATTTCTATTAATAATTATATTAGGTATGCCAATGTACCATATAATAATTTACCCGCCGGAAATTATACCTATGAGTGGTCATTTAATGCAGCTACTTATAGTCCAAATAATGGATACAATTCAAAGAGTTCGGGTAAAATTTCTTTTACTGTCTCTGACTCACCACATATAACTCATTCATCTTTTACCCGAACGGTAAAATCCGGAGATAAAGCAGAATATTCTGTTATAGCATCAGGCGGAAAATCATCTTTATCATACCAATGGTGTTATTCAACTTCTATGAACGGTAATGGTACTGTAATTTCAGGTGCTAATTCCTCGTCATATTCTTTCACAGCAAATTCAAATCATAATGGTAGATACTATTATTGTGTAGTTTCTGATGGTGAGAGAACTGACTCAACTTCACGATTTACATTATCAGTTACTTATGTAATAAGCTATAGTGGCAATGGTGGTTCAGGAGCACCTTCAAATCAAACTAAAAATCATGGCGTATCACTAACATTAAGCAATACAGTTCCAACAAGAAGTGGATATAAATTCTTAGGTTGGTCAAAATCTAGTTCAGCAACTACTGCTACATACAATCCGGGAGATACTTTTACAACAAATGCAAATACTATGTTATATGCAGTATGGACAAGCGTTTATCAATTATATGAGAATTCATCTAGTTCTATTGATATGAAAAGTACAGATAATATTAGGTATTTTTCATTTACTCCATCAACGTCCGGTAAATATGTAATTTATTCAACAGGTTCTGATGATACAAAAGTTATATTATATAATTCAAATTATACTGAATTAACTTCTGATGATGATGGTGGTAGTGGCAGAAACTTTCGTTTAGAATATAATCTTTCTGCCGGAACAAAGTATATTTATGGAATAAAATTTTATAGTTCAAGTAAAGAAGGAACAATAAATTATAGATTTGGTAGAGTTTATACTATTTCATATAATGCTAATGGTGGAAGTAATGCTCCATCATCACAAAATAAAGATTATGGTATTGAGATAAAACTAAGTTCATCTGTTCCAACAAGAAGTGGGTATAAATTCTTAGGTTGGTCAACATCTAGTTCAGCTACTAGTGCTACATATAATTCAGGTAGTTTTATTTCAAGTAACACAAACACAACATTATATGCAGTATGGTCAAGTATAGAGCCACCAACATGTTCTTTTACAACAACAAATGATCCAACAATTAATCAAACCCTTACATTAAAATTTAACAGTAGTGTAGGTATATGCGGTTATTATTGGGGTACAAATTCTAATATTTCAAGTAATACTTTTTATTCAACATCAGCTACAAATATTACAAAAACTATATCTAGTTCAGGTACATATTATTTTGCAGTAAAAGATACATATGGGAATTTTTCAACTACAAAATCTATAACATTTTATAAAACAACTCTTAATGCTAATGGTGGATCTATAACACCAAGTTATATTATAACTCAAAGCAATACCTCAGTTACTCCACCTGAACCAATATGGAATGGAAATGCATTTTATGGTTGGTCAACATCAGCTGCATCATCTTATGGTAGTAAGACAATTACACCTACCGAAAACAGTACTTATTATGCAATATGGATTGATAAAGTTATTCCTACTTGTACTATTTCATCCACCAATAGTCTTGAAATTAGCCAAACTGTAACATTGGACTTTTGGGATAATAAAGGTATAGCAGGATATTATTGGGGTAAAAGCAAGAACAATAATTATAATAATTTTACATTCACTTCAAATTTAAGTGCTATACAATATGTTACTGATGAGGGTACATATTATCTTACTGTAAAAGATAACTTCGGTAATTTGTCAGAAACAAAGTCTATTACTTTTTATAAGATTACATTAGATGCGACAGGTGGTAGTGTTTCTCCTGAATATATTATTACTCCTAATAAAAATGATATAAACCTACCAAGCCCAACAAGAAATGGTTACATTTTTAATAAATGGGTAAAAAAGGCTTCATCATCCGGTGAATATTATTATGCTTCATGGAATAAAATAACTACTCAAACACCTAAAAAATCCCAAACAATTTCAGCAAAATCTTTTACTAAGTATTATGGTGACAAATCATTTAGTTTAGGTGCTAAGGCTAAGACAAAGTTAACTTATAAATCAAGTAATAATAGTGTTGCAACTGTTTCATCAAATGGCAAAGTTACAATAAAAAGAATAGGCAAAGCTACAATTACAATTTCGGCAGTTTCTAACTCTAAATATAAATCTGCTACTAAGAAAATTACTGTTAATGTAAAGTTAAAACCTGTTAATATTAAGTCAATCAAGGTGAAAAAGTTAAGTGGAAATTCCTTGAAGGTTTATTGGTCAAAAGTTTCAAATATTAACGGTTATCAAATTAATATTACAACCAGTAATATCAATAATGGCAGAAAACAAAATAAAACAAATGTTGTTTTGAATAGAGCCAGAAAAGGATTAAAAATTAAATTTTCAGTTCGTACATATAAAAAGATAGGAAAAAAATCATTTTATAGTGATTGGACTGTAAGAAATATTGTATTTAAGTGATTTGATGTTTTAAGAGACAAGTGATGGTACAAAACTGTCACTTGTTTTTTATTTGAAAAATAATATTATTTTTATCTTATCCTAAACTTTTCTAAACTAAATTTACCTAAATTATACTTGACTAAATTCCTAAAAAATGATTGAATATTACTAAAGAAATTTTAAGTAGGGATTAATTATGAAGAAATGTCTTGTAGTTGTAGATTATCAAAACGATTTTGTTTCAGGTTCTCTTGGCTTTGAAAAGGCTAAAGAACTTGACTCTGAAATTGCTGATTTAATAGAAAAGTACCATAATAACAGTGATGATGTTGTTTTTACCTTAGATACCCATTATGATGATTATATGAATACAAATGAGGGTAAATCTTTACCTGTACCACATTGTATTAAAGGTACAATCGGTCATAATCTTTATGGGAAAGTATCACATTCGGTTAAAGAATCGGATTTACTTTTTGAGAAAAACACTTTTGGTTCAGATAAACTATTTGAATATTTAAAAAATAATCGGTATTCATCAATAGAATTAGTTGGTGTAGTAACAAATATCTGTGTTATCTCAAATGCAGTAATTGCAAAAACTGCCCAACCTGAAACAGAAATTATTGTGAACAAGAATCTTGTAGCATCAAATGACGACAAATTAAATGATGAAGCACTTTCCGTTATGAGTAGCTTCCAAATTAAAATAACAGAATAAGTAGGTGTAAATATGACAGAAAAGAATATGACTATGTTATGTGACTTCTATGAACTTACAATGGCAAATGGTTACTTTAAGAACGGTTTTTATAAGAAAATTACATATTTTGATGTATTCTATCGTTCAGTACCTGACAATGGTGGTTTTGCAATTGTAGCCGGTCTTGAACAAGTAATTGATTATTTAAAGAACCTTCATTTTTCAAGTGAAGATATTGACTACCTTCATTCAAAGAACATTTTTGATGAAGAATTTTTAGATTACCTAAAGGATTTTCATTTTACAGGTGACATATATGCAATACCTGAGGGTACACCTGTATTTCCAAATGAGCCAATCCTTACTGTAAAAGCACCGGCAATTGAAGCACAACTTATCGAAACATTTGTACTTCTTTCAATTAACCATCAGTCACTAATTGCAACAAAAGCAAATAGAATTGTAAGAGCCTCTCAAGGCAGAACAGTACTTGAATTTGGTTCTCGTAGAGCACAAGGTGCTGATGGGGCAATCTTAGGTGCAAGAGCAGCATATATAGGTGGATGTGCAGGTACTGCTTGTACAATTACCGATGAACTTTATGGTGTACCGGCAGGTGGTACAATGGCTCATTCTTGGATACAAATGTTTGATACTGAGTATGATGCATTTAAAACTTATTGTGAAACTTATCCTGATAATGTAACGCTTTTAGTTGATACTTATAACACCATAAAAAGTGGTGTACCAAATGCAATTAAGGTGTTTAAAGAAATTCTTTTACCAAAGGGTATTACTAATTTTGCAATCAGACTTGATTCAGGTGATATTTCCTATCTATCTAAGAAAGCAAGAAAAATGCTTGATGATGCAGGACTGCAGTGTTGTAAGATTGTAGCATCTAATGCACTTGATGAATACCTAATTCGTGACTTAATGATGCAAGACGCAAAGGTAGATACCTTTGGTGTAGGTGAAAGACTGATTACCTCCAAGAGTACACCTGTATTTGGTGGAGTGTATAAGTTAGTTGCAGTTGAAGATAATGATGGCAACATTGTTCCAAAAATCAAAGTCAGTGAAAACACTGCAAAAATCACTAACCCACACTTTAAGAAAGTTTATAGATACTATGACAAAGAAAGTGGCAAGGCTTTGGCAGATGAACTTTGTATCTATGATGAAGTAGTAAGTGATAAAGAACCTAGAATAATCTTTGACCAACAAGCTACTTGGAAAACTAAAGAGTTAACTAACTTTAAAGTTAGAGAGCTTCAAGTACCAATCTTTAAAGATGGTAATTGTGTATATGATATGCCAACCCTTGAAGAAATCAAAGATTATTGTGCTAAAGAAATTGATTTACTATGGGATGAAGTTAAGCGTTTTGAAAATCCACATACTTATTATGTTGACCTTTCAGAAAAACTATGGAATACCAAGAAAGACTTACTTTCAAGATTTAAGAACTTTATTTAATATATTTTACGAAAAAGGCTAGTGATAGATTTAAAAGTATCACTAGCCTATAATTATTTTATTAACTTTTCTTTTTTACTTACACCAAGTATTCCACCAATAGTGCCGAATAGGAAAGATACAATAAACTTTAAGAATGTAAAAACAGTAAAATTACTGTCAATGCTTATCATACCTGCACTAAAGATAATTAAGAAAAATATAAACCCACTGCTAATCCCATTGATATATCCCTTAATAGGAGAAATTTTTGAACATATAAACCCTGTAACAAATGCACATACACCACATATAATAGTGAGAAGAATGTTTAGTACAGTACTGTTAAGTATACCTGTGTTACTCATAACTATTGCCACAAGGCTAAGTAAAACAATAAGAGTTAATTCTCCAACTATTAAACCAACTACTAAACCTTTTATGTACTTAAATTTATTAAATCCTAAAGTAATGCTTTTCAAAAAAACACCCCCAAATATGATACTAAATCATATTCAGGGGAATTGAAAATTATGTAATTATTTTTCAACCGGGTTTTCTTCAGCATTTTTTTTCTTTCTACCGAAGAAACCTTTCTTTTCTGTTTTGTCAGTCTTTTCAGCAGGCTTATCCTTACCTGAATTAACAGTTGAAATAGCCCAACGCTTAAATACCATCTTTGTCTTTTCAGAACCTGTTTCAAGTACGATTTCATCAGCTTCTTCTCTAATAGCAATAACTCTACCAACGATACCACCGATTGTTGTGATTTCATCACCAATCTGTAGGCTGTTTCTTAGTTCCTGTTCTTGCTTTGATTTCTTTGACTTTGGTCTGATAAGAATAAAGTAGATACCAACGAAGATAAGAGCGTAGATGATGATTAGTGTCCACATGCTACCGCCACCAGCTGAGCCGGAAAGTAAGTTTAGATTCATAGTTAAATTCTCCATTTCATATTAATAATTAGATTATAACAACTTTTCATTGCATATTCAAGTACTATTTTAAATGCGTTTTCCTAATATGTCAATATTATTGTTGTAATATGTCTCAAATTCTCCATTATCAAGAGCATTTCTGATTTCTTCCATTAGATTATTGTAGAAATATAAGTTGTGCATTACTGCAAGTCGCATATAAAGCATTTCCTCAGCTTTCTTAAGATGTCTTAGGTATGCTCTTGAAAAACTCTTGCATACAGGACAATTACACTCTTTGTCAATAGGAGCAAGGTCCTTTTGATATTTTTGATTGTTAATGTTGATGATACCACTCTTAGTGAATAGGTGACCATGTCTTGCATTTCTACTAGGCATAACACAGTCAAATAAATCAACACCACGCTTAACACTTTCAAGAATATTTACAGGAGTACCAACACCCATTAGGTATCTGATTTTATCCTTAGGCATATATGGTTCAACATCTTCAATAATTTGATACATTTCATCAGCAGTTTCACCAACTGCTAAACCACCGATAGCATAACCGTCAAGGTCAAGTTTAGCAATATCCTTCATATGCTGAATTCTAAGGTCACTGTAAGTAGAACCTTGGTTAATACCAAATAGCATTTGTTTCTTGTTAATAGTGTCAGGAAGACTGTTTAGTCTGTCCATTTCTTTTTTGCATCTTTCAAGCCATCTGGTAGTACGATCAATAGAATTCTTTACATAATCATATGGGGCAGGGTTTTCAATACATTCATCAAATGCCATAGCAATAGTAGAACCTAGGTTTGATTGAATTTGCATTGATTCTTCAGGTCCCATAAATATTTTTCTACCGTCAATATGGGAAGAAAAGTAAACACCTTCTTCTTTAATGTTTCTTAGCTTTGCAAGAGAGAATACCTGAAATCCACCTGAGTCTGTAAGTATAGGACCATCCCACTTAGTAAGACTGTGAATACCACCCAACTCTTTAATAATTTTATCACCTGTTCTAACATGTAGGTGATAGGTGTTACACAACATAACCTGGCACTTAATATCCTTTAAATCAAAGGAAGATACACCACCCTTAATAGCACCGGCAGTTGCAACATTCATAAAACAAGGAGTTTGAAAAGTACCGTGTGGTGTTATAAACTCACCTCGTCTTGCAGTTTTTTCATTCTTAATTAATTTAAACATATTTCTCCTTACTCAATAAACATACTGTCACCAAAAGAGAAAAATCTGTATTTCTCTTTGACAGCTTCTTTATATATACCCATAACTTCATCATAACCGGCAAAAGCAGAAACTAGCATAATAAGTGTGCTTTCAGGTAGATGAAAGTTAGTAATAAGTCCGTCAAGCACTTTAAACTCAAATCCCGGATAAATGAAAATATCTGTCCAACCTTCACAAGGAACAACCTTGCCATATTCCTTTGCAACACTTTCAAGTGTTCTGCAAGAAGTTGTACCCACTGCAATAACTCTCTTGCCATTCTTTTTGGTTTCTTCAATCAGCTTTGCAGTTTCTTCCGGCACTTCATAATGTTCGCTGTGCATCTTATGAGTTGTAACATCATCAACCTTTACAGGTCTAAATGTACCAAGTCCTACATGAAGTGTTACATATCCAATCTTAATGCCCTTAGCCTTAATTTTTTCAAGTAACTCATCAGTAAAGTGAAGTCCTGCAGTAGGTGCGGCAGCAGAACCAAGTTCGTGACTATATACTGTTTGGTATCTTTCTTTATCTTTTAACTTTTCGTGAATGTATGGAGGAAGTGGCATTTGACCAATCTTATCAAGTGTTTCATAGAAGTTACTGTCACACTTAAATTCAACAATTCTGTTGCCATCTTCAAGTACATCAATAACTTTACCTGTCATAATGCCATCACCAAAAGTAAAGCTGTCACCGGTTCTTGCTTTTTTACCGGGCTTTACAAGTGTTTCCCATACCTTGTCTTTAATTTGCTTTAACAGTAAGAATTCTACATTAGCACCGGTAGGAATTTTTGTACCGTAAATTCTTGCAGGTAAAACTCTTGAGTCATTAACAATAAGAGCGTCACCTTCATTTAAAAAGTCGATAACATCATAAAAATGCTTGTGAAGAACTTCCTTAGTTTTTCTGTTATAAACCATCATTCTTGAAGAATCTCTTGGTTCAACAGGTGTCTGAGCAATAAGTTCTTCCGGTAAATCATAATAAAAATCACTAGTCTTCATAAAAAATCAACATCATCCTAATCTTTATTTCTCAAAATAATTGACATAATCTTTCTTAAATGATAGAATAAATAAGAAAATAGGTCAATTTGTTTTTCCTAATATATAATATAATAAACTTGAGAAAAACACAACTGATTTTTTAAATTTGGAGGAAGACGAATATGAAAAATTATAAAGTTGGTATCATCGGCGCTACAGGTATGGTAGGTCAGAGATTTGCAACTCTACTTGAAAATCACCCTTGGTTTACTGTTACAGCACTTGCTGCAAGTAAAAGAAGTGCTGGTAAAACATATAAAGAATGTGTAGAATCTCGTTGGGCTATGAAAACACCAATTCCAAAGGCTATGGAAGATATGATTATCCTAGACGCAGCTAATGTTGAAGAAGTTGCATCAAAGGTTGATTTTGTATTTTGTGCTGTTGATATGCCAAAAGATCAGATTCGTGAACTAGAAGAAGCTTATGCAAAGGCAGAATGTCCTGTTGTTTCAAATAACTCAGCTCACAGACATACACCTGATGTACCAATGGTTATCCCTGAAATCAATGCTGACCATATTAAGATTATTGATTCTCAGAGAAAGAGACTTGGCACAAAGAAAGGCTTTGTTGCAGTTAAGTCTAACTGTTCTCTACAGTCATATGTACCTGCAGTACACCCACTAAGAGAACTAGGTTGTAACAAGGTTCTTGCTTGTACTTATCAGGCTATTTCAGGTGCAGGTAAAACATTTGAAAGATGGCCTGAAATGGTTGATAACCTAATCCCATATATCGGTGGCGAAGAAGAAAAGTCAGAAAAAGAACCACTAAAGATTTGGGGTCATATTGAAGGCGACCAGATTGTTGATACTGATGATATTGCTATCACATCACAGTGCCTAAGAGTTCCTGTTTCAGATGGTCATACAGCAGCTGTGTTTGTTTCATTTGACGGTGAAGTTCCATCAGAAGAAAAGATTATCGAAACATGGGAAAACTACAAGGGTAGAGCTCAGGAACTAGAGCTACCAAGTGCTCCAAAGCAGTTCCTACACTACTTTAC
>ERZ772892.676-NODE-676-length-41473-cov-19.287122_pt1 | contig 41473 bp, 27 predicted proteins | sample MGYA00512126_ERZ772892 | MGnify/ENA primary metagenome ERZ772892 (study PRJEB29015, sample SAMEA2737697) | human gut metagenome | biome: human gut; feature: human-associated habitat; material: faeces | place: China | collected 2012 ... | reverse complement strand
CTGTTGTATCTCAATGAGTTGGGATGAGGGTTGCTATGTTTAGCGGACAGTAATATTTTTATTTGTTGTTTGATGTGCCACAGGCGGGGGCCGTCGGAATGTCCTCCCGGACTTGCATTGCTTTTAGCCCGCAATGGGGGTGGGCAGATGGGGGCAGGGGGGCGTGCCCACGGATTGCCGTCTGAGACTTATTTCAATGGCAAATATACGAATAATTTTCCATATTGGGTGTTTAAAACGACATTTCGGACACAAAAAGCCTGTTGCTGACCTCCGTTTTAGGTCTCTTTGTGCGTAACTTTGCACAATACTTTGCGACTATGACACTAAAGCATGAATTTGCCATGGCGGCAGCCGTTGCCCTTGCCTTTGTTGCCGGGGGGTGTGACGGCGTTTTCGACTACCATCCTTACGACGTGCGGTTTGGCGGCCAGACGGGCATCAACGCCACGGCAATCGGGCGCATCGGGGCCCTTTGCGGCGGCAAGGACACGCTGCGGGTGGCTTTTGTCTCCGACAGCCACGGGTGGTATACTGAGACCGGCGACATGGTTGACGACATCAACCGCCGGGGCCGGGCCGACTTCGTGGTTCACCTGGGCGACCTGACCGACTGCGGCACCACCAAGGAGTTTGTATGGCAGCGCGACGTGCTTGCCGGCCTCGGCGTGCCGTATGTGGCGCTACTGGGCAACCACGACTGCCTGGGCACCGGCGAGGAGACCTACAGGCGCATGTATGGCGAGGGAAACTTCAGCTTCATAGTGGCCCGAATCAAGTTTGTGTGCCTCAATACCAACGCCACCGAGTACGACTATGTGGCTGCCAACCCCGACTTCAACTACATGGAGGGGCAGTGGACGGCCGACTCGGCGCTGTTCGACCGCACGGTGGTGTGCATGCACGCCGCCCCGTACAGCGACCAGTTCAACAACAACGTGGCCAAGCCCTTTGAGTATTACGTCAACAAGTTTCCCGGAATAATGTGCTGTGTCTATGGCCACGACCACCGTCTTTCGGCCGGCGACATCTTTGGCGACGGGCTGATGTACTATGGGGTTGACTGTGCGGCCAACCGTTCTTATCTTATGTTCACCTTCACTCCCGACGGATATGAATATGAGGTCGTTAGCTTTTAGCCTGCTCATGGGCGCCGCCACGGCGGCGGGCGCTGCAGGCTGGGATGCCGACACGTGCGCTGTGTGCGGCGCCGGGGCGGCCGCCGGCCGCGAAGGGGCGCATGCTGTGGTTGGGGCTGCCGCTGCAGACACCTCTGCCCGAGGCTCGCTGCTCACGCGCTACGACCGCAGGGTGCACCGTTACCGCCTGCAGTGGCAGAGCCTCATACCCACGCAGACCGTGGTTCAGTTTGCCGGCAACATGGGACTGCTCTCGTTTGGCGTCGGGTGGGAGTACGGCCGCCACAAGCAATGGGAGACCCACATGCTCTTCGGCTTCCTGCCGCGCTACGGGAGCGACCGTGCGAAGGTGACAATGACCCTGAAGGAAAATTTCATACCGTGGAGCATATACCTCAAGCGGGGCTGGTCCGTCGAGCCGCTGTCGGTGGGCCTGTACTTCAACACGGTGTTCGGGCCGGAGTTCTGGCGCAGCCAGCCGGCGCGTTATCCCGACAGCTATTATCCGTTCCTGTCGACAAAGGTGCGTGTCAACGTGTTTGCCGGGCAGCGGGTCGAACTGGTGCTGCCCAGCAACAGGCGCAAGTTTGTGAAGAGCATAACGGCTTTCTATGAGCTGAGCACGTGCGACCTCTACCTGCGTGCGCTTGTGCAGGACGGCAGCGTGAGCCTGTGCGACATCTTCGGGCTGTCGCTCGGCCTCAAGTTCCAGCTGTTCTGAGCCCGGGGCACCGGGCCCGCCGGTGGGCCGTATGTTCAGTAGAGGTAGCTCGTGTGGGTGTATTCTTCTATGTCGATGGCTTCTATGTCGGTCACGTTCTCGCGCGAAAAACCTTCCGGCCCGCTTACCACGGCCATCGACGAGGCCGACGTGGTAAAGCGGCGGCAGGCCTGCTCGTCGCTCCTTCCGGAGCATACGTAGGTCAGTCCGTTCACCGTCAGCGTGTCGCCCCGGCCCATGCCCCTGAGCGTTACGCGCACCCAGCCGTCGAAGCGGCGTGCAAAGTGGTAGACGACGGTGCTGCCAAGGTCGTCGAGATAGGTGTAGCGGCTTATCCGCCTGATGCGCATCGCCTTGTGTATCGGCGGCACCAGGGCTATGGGCGAGGGCGCCAGCCCTTCCTGTTCCTCGGCCGGCACCCACCCGACGGTGGGCCCCCCGTCGGTGTTCCAGTCGTCGATGTAGTGGCGGTCGTCTATGGTCTCGTCGCCGTCGGGCGTGGTCGTGGCGTTGGCGGGGCGGCACATCCATTGCCCGTCGGTGCTCAGGGCCACCCTGTCGCTGTCGCAGCTGCCCCCGCTCAGGGTCATGGCGAGCTGCTTGCGGCTCCGCCCGGCGGGCGAGTACCACACGGCCACCACGTTGGTGTCGGCCTTTAGGAAGCGCCCCACCTCGAATGTCATCACCCTTATCGTGTCGCATTGCGGTGCGGCGCCGGGCGCAATCACGTCGGTGGTGGCGTTGTAGCCGTTGACATACAGCTCAAACCTGCCGGCGCTGGCTATTGTGAGCCTTGCCGACGGCGGCCGCCCGGCTATGGTGAACGTGCGGCGGAACCACACCTGGTCGGCCTCGCCGGCTGTGGGGCAGGCTATCCAGCGCAGCCCCCAGTCTTGCGCCGTGGCGCCGATGGCGCACGCAGCCATGATGTATAGTGCCAGGCGTCTCACTCCAACACTATTGATTCGCCGGCGCCAAGGCTTACGTCGTGGCTCTGTCCGTTGAAGGCCACGGTGGCGTGGCCGCCTTTCTCCGACTTGATGGTGGCCCGGGCCACGCGCCCCCCGGCCCATTCCATGCTTATCTCGAAGCCGCCGCGCGCTCTGATGCCTTCAACCCGGCCCTCGCTCCACGCCGCAGGCAGCGCGGGCAGCAGCTCGATGGCCCCGCCGTGGCTTTGCACCAGCAGCTCGCACACGCCCGCCGTGCCCCCGAAGTTGCCGTCGATCTGGAACGGCGGGTGGGCGTCGAACAGGTTGGGGTAGGTGCCTCCGCCCTGCCGTGAGCCGGCCCCGGGCCTGACATAGTTGAGCAGCTTGCGGTAGGTCTGGTAAGCCTTCTCGCCGTTGCGCAGCCTTGCCCACAGGTTGATGCGCCACCCTGTGCTCCAGCCGGTGGTCTTGTCGCCCTTCAGCTCGAGCGTCTTGGCGCAGGCTTGCAGCAGGGCCGGGTCGGTGATGTGGCCCCCGGGAAACAGTCCTATGAGGTGCGACTGGTGGCGGTGGTGCGGGTCGTAGTCGCTCCAGTCGTAGTACCACTCCTGCAGGTTGCCCCTCTTGCCAATGGCATACGGGTGCAGCCGTGCCACGGCAGCGTCGAGCGAGTCGGCAAAGGCGGCGTCGGTGCCGATGGTGCGCGCCGCCTCGGCGGTGTTGGCCAGCAGCTCACGTATGATGGCGAGGTCGGCCGTGCCCCCGTAGCAGGTCATTCCGTGGTATCCTTTGTCGGTTACGTACTCGTTCTCGGGCGATGTGCTGGGGGCCGTTATCAGCTCTCCCGGCTTCAGCGGGTTGTCTGTCAGCCACCCGAGGCAGAACTCCGCCGCCCCCTTCATGAGCGGGTAGGCCGTCTGGCAGAGGTAGGTGGTGTCGCGCCCGAAGCGGAAATGCTCGTAGAGGGCGTTCACCAGCCATGCCCCTCCCATGTTCCAGTTGGCCCATTCGGGCTTCTCGCGCTTTTCGCCCACGGGGTTTGTCATGGCCCAGATGTCGCTGTTGTGGCTCGAGCACCATCCCCGTTCCACCCCGTAGTAGTTGCGTGCGGTGTGCCGTCCGTTGGCGGCCAGCGCCGATATGAACCCTTCGAGCGGCATGGCCATCTCTGGCAGGTTGGCCACCTCGGCCGGCCAGTAGTTTTCTTCGAGGTTTATGTTGACCGTGTAGTTGCCCCGCCACGGCGAGCGCAGCTTGTTGGCCCACAGCCCTTGCAGGTTGGCGGGCACCCCGGGTGTGCGCGAGCAGCTTATCAGCAGGTAGCGCCCGTACTGCGCGTACAGTGTTTCGAGGTATGGGTTGCTTTCGTTTTTGGCCGTGTAGTCCTTCAGTTGCTGTTCCGTGGTGCGGCTGTCGTCGGCTGTGGCGCCTGCCAGCGTGAGCCTGAACCTGCCGAACAGCGAGCTGAAGTCGGCCACATGGCGTCTCTTCATCTCGTCGTAGGTCAGGTTGACGGTGTGCCATGCGTCGTCGGCAGCGTTCTCAAGGTAGGGCGCTCCTTGGCTGACGGGGTGCTTGTCGAAGCCGTTGAAGCTCGTGGCGTTTACTATGTAGACCGTGGCCTCGGTGGCCCCGCTTATCGTTATGGTCGAGTCGGTGGCGTGGGTGGTGCCCCCTTTTGCCGTTGCGCGGAGTATGGTGCAGAAGTGTATCGAGTTGTTCGGGTCGCCGAGGGCGTGGCCCGTCATGGTGAGCTGGCCGCCGCCGAACGCCTTGACGGTGTGTGGCACGAGCGACGAGAGCGAGACCGAGCAGTTGATGGCCCCCGGTTTCGATGCCCTCAGGCGCACGGCGATGAGCCTGTCGGGGTGTGATGCGAAGTATTCGCGGCTGAATGTGGTTGCGTTGCGTGTGTAGCTGTCCTTGCACAGGGCGCTGTCGAGGCACAGCTCCCTCCTGTATTCCGTTGCCGGGCCGCTGTTGTTGTCGGTTATGGTCAGCGTTCCCAGCGGCTGGTAGTACTCCGAGTTGTGCCCCTGTACGTTGAGTTGCAGCGAGTCGGCCGCCCTGTAGTCTTCGTTGAAGAGCGCCTTGCGTATCTCGGGAATCCACCGCGAGGCCCCGGCGTCTTCGTTGCGGTCTACGGGTTTGCCTGTCCACAGGGTGATGTCGTTAAGGAATATGGTGTTGCTGTCGGTGCCGCCGTATATCAGCGCCCCCATCTTGCCGTTGCCAATGGGCAGGGCCTCTTCGAAGTGGCGTGCCGGGGTGTCATACCAAAGCAGCAGTGGCGGTTGCTGTGCGGTGGCCTGCGTTGCGGCCAGGGCTGCCATTGCGGCAGCCGTTATCAGGTTTTTGGTTGTCATTTCAGTAGGTTGATGTTGTCAGGCTATTGTCGTGCGGCCGTGCCCTTGGCGTTGCGGGGCGTTGCCGTGTTCAAGCGGCGAGCCGGCGAAGCAGTCATTGCGTGGTTGCGTCATGGCTGGTTCTCCGGCTCGTCAGTATTGGTCAGTGTGTGGTGTGCCTATGCGTCGATGTTGGCATAGGTGGCGTTTTTCTCTATGAACTCGCGTCGCGGCTCAACGTCGTCGCCCATAAGCATCGAGAAGATGTCGTCGGCTTCGGCGGCGTTTTCTATCGTCACCTGCTTCAGTAGCCTCGTGGCGGGGTTCATGGTTGTCTCCCACAGCTGCTCGGGGTTCATCTCGCCGAGACCCTTGTAGCGCTGTGTGTGTATGTTCTTCCCGTCGTCTACGCCTCCTCCCCACTTGTCGATGAAGGCCTGGCGCTGCTGTTCGGTGTAGCAGTATTCCCTGGCCTGGTTCTTGTAGGTGCACAGGTAGAGTGGCGGTGTTGCTATGTATAGGTGTCCTTCCTGTATCACTTTCGGCATGAAGCGGTAGAAGAGCGTCATGATGAGGGTGTCGATGTGTGAGCCATCGACGTCGGCGTCGGTCATGATTATTATCTTGTCGTAGCGCAGCTTGTCGATGTTGGCCTCCTTGTCGTCTTCGCCGTCTACCCCGAAGCGCACGCCAATGCTTTGTATTATGTTCATCACCGACTCGCTCTCGAACACCTTGTGCCACATCACCTTCTCTACGTTGAGAATCTTTCCGCGCAGCGGCAGTATGGCCTGGGTGTAGCGGTCGCGCCCCTGCTTGGCCGAACCGCCGGCCGAGTCGCCCTCGACGAGGAATATCTCGCAGTCTTTGGGGTCTTTGTTTGAGCAGTCGGCCAGCTTGCCGGGCAGCCCGCCGCCCGTCATGGGGTTCTTGCGCTGCACGCTCTCGCGGGCTTTGCGTGCGGCAATGCGCGCCGTTGCGGCCAGTATCACCTTGTCGCAGATGAGCTTGGCCTCCTTCGGGTGCTCCTCGAGGTAGTAGTTGAGCGCCTCGCCCACGGCCTGCTGCACGGCCCCGGTCACCTCGGTGTTGCCGAGCTTGGTCTTGGTCTGGCCCTCAAACTGCGGCTCGGCCACTTTTATTGATATCACGGCCGTGAGCCCCTCGCGGAAGTCCTCGCCGGCAATCTCTATCTTGGCCTTCTCTATTTGCTTGGCTATGGTAGGCTCGTTGTCGGCGTATGCCTTGAGCGTGCGGGTGAGGGCGATGCGGAACCCGGTCAGGTGGGTGCCGCCTTCTATGGTGTTGATGTTGTTGACGTAAGAGTGTATGTTCTCGTTGTAGTCGGTGTTGTACATCACGGCCACCTCGATGGGTATGCCCTGCTTCTCGGTCTTGAGGTAAATCACGTCGTCGAAGAGGTGGGTGCGGTGCCTGTCGATGTACCTCACAAACTCCTTCAGACCGTCCTTGGCGTGGAATACCTCCTGCCGTGTCTTGCCTTCCTCGTCGGGGCGCAGGTCGGTCAGGGTGATGGTTATGCCGGCGTTGAGGTATGCCAGCTCGCGCATGCGCTTGGCAATGATGTCGTATTTGAATTCGGTGGTGGCGGTGAAGATGGCCGGGTCGGGCCAGAACTGCTGGCGCGTGCCCCTCTGCTCGGTCTCGCCCACTATCTTGACAGGGTAGAGGGGCTTGCCCTTCTCATACTCCTGCTGGTATATCTTGCCGTCGCGGAACACCTGCGAGAGCATCTTCACCGACAGGGCGTTGACGCAGCTCACGCCCACTCCGTGCAGTCCGCCGCTCACTTTGTATGAGCCTTTGTCGAACTTGCCGCCGGCGTGGAGCACGGTCATCACCACCTCCAGGGCCGACTTGTGCAGCTTCTTGTGCTCGTCGACGGGGATGCCTCGGCCGTTGTCCTGCACGGTGACGGAGTTGTCTTCGTTTATCGTCACTTCGATGTGCGTGCAGTAGCCGGCCATGGCCTCGTCGATGGAGTTGTCCACCGTCTCGTTGACAAGGTGGTGGAGGCCTTTCTCGCCCGTGTCGCCGATGTACATGGCCGGGCGCTTGCGCACGGCTTCCAGTCCCTCGAGCACTTGGATGTTACTCGCGGAATAATTGCTTTCCTTGGTTATGTCTTCTGCCATAAGTAGATTTCGCTGTTATCAGCCGCAAAGATACTAAAAAAATGCGAGTTGCAGAAATATTTCAGCCCAAAAAGCAGGCTGCGGCGCGGGGCGTGCAAACTCTCCGCCGGGCCGCGCCACGGGCCCCGTCAACATAAACGGCCGCAACCCATCGCTGGGCTGCGGCCTTGACTATTGTGTGTGTGCCACTTGTTTTCTTATAGCCTGTTCATGTGCAAGGCCAAGCTCGACTTCAGGTTGGCTGCCTTGTTCTTGTGTATGATGTGAACCTTGGCCAACTTGTCCAGCATCTTCTGCATGGTCGGATAGAGCTTTATTGCCTCGTCCTTGTCTGTCAGGGCGCGGAACTTGCGCACTGCATTGCGCATTGTCTTTGCATAATATTTGTTGTGCAGAGCCCGCTTCTTGTTCTGGCGGATTCTCTTCAATGCTGATTTGTGATTTGCCATCTTTTAATTTACTTCGCTAAACTGTTTTTATTTTGTAGTCCCTAGGAGAGTCGAACTCCTCTTTAGAGAATGAAAATCTCTCGTCCTAACCGATAGACGAAGGGACCTTGATGTTGGATTTGCGGGTGCAAAGGTACTGCTTTTGTTTTAATCTGCAAAATATTTTAGTCGAAAAATTGAATCGCGGCCTCATTTTTGACTAAAAGTCAGGTGCTTATGGCTGTTTTGGGGCTGCCGGGCCGGTCTGTGCCCCGCTGCAGGCCGTTGCGTGGCGGCGCCTGTCGCGGGTGCTTCCGGCGGCACTCCCTTGCGGCCGTTTTGCCCCTCACTTCCGCCAGGGACCTGGCCTTGGGGCGCCCTCGGTGGCGTAGGCCTTGCGGGGTGGGGGCGGGGCGGCTGCGCAAAATGGGTAGTACGGCCTTGCGATACGGGCCGTTCGGCGGGCTCAAACGGGCCGTTCCGCAATGCAATACGGCCTCTTTGCCAAACTGCCGGCCGCGGGGCCGTTTTGGGCTGCCGCTTCGGCGGCCTGCAGCTTTTTTTCTTGGCGCCGCACAGCCTTTCCGCCTTTATTTTGTAACTTTGCGCCTGCTATGATTGTAAATACCGATGCAATAGTGCTGCGTGCGGTGAAGTATGGCGACAGCAAGCTCGTGGTCGACATGTTTACGCGCCAGTGTGGCAGGCTGTCGTTCATCGTCAGCGTGCCCCGCTCGGGCCGCGGGCGAATCAAGAAGCAGTATTTCCAGCCGCTCACGCAGTTGTCTGTGGCCTGCGACGTGAGGCCCCGCCTGCAGCTGCAGCGGCTGGGCGACGCATCGATGGCCTATGCCTACGCCACGCTCACGGCCGACAGCGGCAAGCTGGCCGTGGCCATGTTCGTGGCCGAGTTCCTGTGCCACGCCTTGCGCGACGAGCAGCAGGGAGGCCCGCTCTTCGACTATCTGGCCGACAGCCTGCAGTGGCTCGACAGAGCCACCGGCGGATATGCCAACTTCCACCTCGTGTTCTTGATGAGGCTCACGCGTTTCCTGGGCTTCTACCCCAACCTTGGGGGCTATGCCCCGGGCCGCTGCTTCGACCTGCGCTCGGGCTGCTTCTGCGACAGCGCCCCCGTTCACTCCGACTACCTGGCGCCGGGCGAGGCTGCGCTGGTGGGGCTGATGATGCGCATGGACTATGCCACGATGCACCTCTTCCGACTGTCGCGCGGCGAGCGCAACCGCATGGTCGACGTCATTGTGGGCTACTACCGCATACACATGGCCTCGTTTCCCGAGCTGCGCTCGCTCGCGGTGCTGCGCTCCCTGTTCGGCTGACGGGGCCGCCCCGCGGGCTGTAACCCCGTTGCAACGCTCTCTTAAAGCAAACATTAACCCCTTGCAACGCCTGCGTAAAGGCGTTGTGCTACCTTTGCCGTGACCTAAGGCCGGTGGTGGCCCTTGGGCGTTGTGATGATGAAAGGGATGAATATGAAGGCAAGGGGATTGTTGTTGCTGCTTGCATGCCTGGCCTTGATGGGCGGAGGCATGCCGCGGCAGAATGTTTTCAGGTTGTCGGGTATGGTGGTCGACACCGAGGGGCGCGGCATCGGCGGCGTAGTGGTAAACGACGGGGTGGGGTTTGCGCTCACCGGCGCCGACGGGCGATGGGCCCTGGTCACCGATACGTTCAGGAGTAAGTTTGTGAGTATCTCGACGCCGGCAGGCTTCAGGCTCCCGCAGGATAGCGGCCTGGCTGCCGGCTTTTTCGTGCCCGTGGGCCGGGCGGTGGCCGGCGGCGGCTGGCGTTTCGTGCTCGAGCGCCGCCCGGTGGCGGCCGACAGCTTTTATTATGTGGCCGTATCCGACCCGCAGGTGCGCAATGCCTCCGACATGGCCCGTTGGCGCGGCGAGGCCGTGGCCAGCCTGAAGCGCACGGTGGCCGCGCTCAGCCGTAGCCGCGAGGTGGTGGGCGTGGCCCTCGGCGACCTGGTGTTCGACGACATGGGGCTGTTCGACGACTATGCGGGGTCGGTCGCGGGCATGCCCATGACCATTTTCCAGTGCATAGGCAACCACGACTTCGACCGCCGGCTGCCGGCTCTCCGCCATGCGCCCGAGGGGGCGCCGGCCTATGCCGAGATGGCCTACCACCGCCGCTTTGGCCCCACCGACTATTCGTTTAACATCGGCCGGGTGCACATCGTCACCATGTGCAACATCGATTACCGTGGCGGGGGGCGCTACGCCGAGCTGCTGTCTGACAGCCAGTTGAGCTGGCTTGAGCGCGACCTGAGCTATGTGCCGCGCGGTTCGCTCGTCATTCTCAACATGCACGCGCCCGGGTGGAACCGCGAGGGCGCCGCGGCCAACATCGACAATGCGCCGCGGCTGGAGCGTGCGCTCAGCGGATACAGGGTGCATGTGTTCTGCGGCCACACCCATTTCTTCCAGAATGTGGAGGTCGGCGACAGCCTTTACCAGCACAACATCGGCGCGGCGTCGGGGGCGTGGTGGTCGGGCGACGTCAACAGGTGCGGCGCGCCAAACGGATATATGGTGGCCGCCGTCGACGGCGACAGCATTTCGTGGCGCTATGTGGCCTCCGACAGGTCGGCCGACAGCCGCATGAGAGTGTGGGCCCCTGGCACCTTTGCCGGCCACGAAGGCTTTGTGGTGGCCAATGTGTGGGATTACGACTCGCGCTGCCGCGTGGAGTGGATGCAGGGCGGCAGGCCCATGGGCGGCATGGAGCGCTTTGTGGGCGTTGACCGCGGGCCGTCGCCGCGTGGGGCGGGGGCCGCCGCCGTGCCCACGTCTCACCTGTTCCGCTGCCGCCCGAGGCCCGGTGGCGGCCGGGTGACGGTGGTAGTGACCGACCGTTTCGGGGGCAGGAGCTATGGCGAGGTGCTTGCCGACGGCACCGTGCGCCTGTGGTCCGGCCGTGGCTGAGGCCTGAGTGGCGGGGCGGAGATTGAAAAATGGCGCGGGCCAGGGCTTTGTGCCCTGGCCCGCGCCATCGTTTTGTGGTGAAGAGTGTGTCTTGCCGTGCCCTCGGCGTCCGTTTGCGCCCCAAGCCTTTGCATGCTGTCGCAGCGGGTGATGGTTTCTGCCGTTGCCGTTGCAGGGGCGGCGACAGCCTTGGTGTGGGTCACCTGCCGAGCCACGACTCGGGGTTGAGCTTGGCCGTCTCGCGCCTCAGCTGGAATTGCAGTATGTTGTCGGAGGCCACGGTGCCCAGGGCCTGGCGTGCGCTCACGCGCTGACCGCGGTGTACGCTTACCGACGACAGGTTGCAGTATACCGATATGTAGCTGCCGTGGCGAACCATCACGCCCGTTGTTCCGCCCAGGCTGAACACCGCGCTCACCTCGCCGTCGAATATGCTGCGGGCTTGTGCGCCCGGTTGCCCGAGTATGTTGATGCCCTTGTTGTCGAGCCTCACGTTCTTCAGTCCTTCCACGTTGTACTGCCCGAAGTGGCTCACTATGCGGTAGGGTCCGGTGATGGGCATGGGCAGCCGGCCTCGGTTGCTCTCAAAGTTGCCGCTGATGCGGCGGTCTTCGTTGTTCAGGCTGAAGGCCGCCTCGTCGGTCTCCTTGGCCTTGGCCAGTTCGCGGGCCCTCTCCTTGGCCTCTTTCTTGGCTGCGCGCTCGGCTTCCTTGCGGTCGCGCTCGGCCTCGCGGGCCGCACGCTCAGCCTCCTTGCGCCTCTCGGCCGATGCCTTGCGGGCCGCCTCCTTCAGCTCTTCCTCGCGCTTCTTGGCCTCGGCTATGCGTTGCGCGTTGGCCCTCGCGGCAGCCTCGGCGGCAGCTTTCTTGCGGGCAAGCTCGGCAGCCCGCTTGCGCGCCTCCTCCTCGGCGGCCTTGCGCTTGGCCTCGGCTATGGCCCTCTGGCGGGCCTTCTCCACCTCGATGGCCACCAGGCGGTCTATCTCGGCGTTGAGGGCGGCGTCTTTCTTTTGCTGTTGGGCTATGATGTTCTGTATGGTCTTCTGCTGTTTCTTGAGCGTGGCCACCACCTGCTCCTGCTCGGTCTGCTTGCTTTCCAGGGCCTCCTGCTCCTTCACTCCCTTGTATAGCAGCCTGTCTTTGTCGTTGCGTGCGGCCTTCAGCTGTGCCTGCTTCTGCTCTATCTGTGCCTGCTTGGTCTTCACGGCCTCGCCCTGAGCACGCTGGAACGTGGCATATTCGCGTGTGAAGCGCAGCCTGCGGTACATCTGTGTCAGGTTCTTGGCGCTGAAGATAAACATCAGTTGGTTCTGTATCGAGCGGTTGCGGTGCATGTACCGCATCGACTTCACAAACTTCTCCTTGCGGTCGTCGAGCTCTGCCTGCAGCGTGTTCAGCTGCTTGCCCATGTTGCTTATGCTTGTGTTCAGCTTGCCTATGTCGCGGCGAATGGTGTCGATGCTCTTGCGCTTGTCGGCAATCTCAGAGTTGATTACCATCAGGTTCTGCAACCGTTGCTTCACGTCGCGCTCGTTGTTGCGCAGCTTCTGTTGCTGCGTTTTTATCTGTTTCTTTATTTGCGCGCGCTGGTTGCGCAGCCCGGATATCGATGTGGTCTGCTTCTTGGCGGCGCTTTTCTTTGTGGTGCGTGTTGTCTGTGCCTTCTTTCCGGCCGTGCCCTTCTTAGTCTGTGCGCCACATGGGGCAATGGCCAGGGCCAGCGTCAACAGCAAAACACTTACATAATTCATAATTTACAGTTCATTATTCATAATCACAGCATCCGGCCTATATCCCACTTGCTTCCTTATCCGAGTCAAACCTCTTGCATCCCAACTCTTCACCTCATTCTGTTTGCGAACCTCAAATCCCGGAGTTCGGGAGTGCCGGAGTACAGGAGTGCAGACGTTTGCATCTGAATGCGGGAGTGCCGGAGTACAGGAGTGCAGACGTTTGCATCTGAATGCGGGAGTGCCGGAGTACAGGAGTGCAGACATTTGCATCTGAATGCGGGAGCGCCGGAGTACAGGAGTGCAGACATTTGCATCTGAATGCGGGAGTGCCGGAGTGCGGTATTGCAGACGTTTGCATCTGAATGCGGGAGTGCCGGAGTGCGGTATTGAAGACGTTTGCATCTGAATGCAGGAGTGTCGGAGTGCGGTATTGCAGACGTTTGCCTTTTCCGTGCCTTCCTCTTACGCCGCGCAGCCCTTTCTAATCGGTGATTTTAATTCTTAACACTTGGCCTTTCTCACATCGACCCCAGCTTGCGCAGGATGTCGTCGAGTTTAACCTGCTTGTATCTGTCGGACACACTGGTGCGCGTTTCCCACCCGCTGTCGTGGTCGATGCCGTTGAGCGAGTAGCTCATCTTCAGCGTATGCTTGGGCGTGGTCAGTGTAATGTCGTTCTGCATCGGGAAGCCTTGGGCACCCATGGGCTTGAAGTTGCCGTAGTGCCACGTCAGTTGCGTGTTGCCCCGGGCGGCGTCCTTGTAAGTCACGTTGGCCGTCTTTATCAGCCACTTGTCCTTGTCGGCCATCCATCTGTACGTCAGCGGCCCCCTTTCGAGCATCACCGCCACGTCGGTACCGGCCTCATAGGCGTTGAATGCGTCCAGCGCCTTGGTTGTTACGGTCGTGGTGCCGGGTTCAAACAGCTCGTCCCAGAACAACGACTGCAGCGAGTGGAAGTTCAGGCCGCTCTCTCTGAGGAAGTCGACGTCGCTGTATGCTACCTTGATATATTGCTTGTTGATGCGGTCCATCACAAGCATGTAGTCGGGAGTCAGCTCTATGCGCCCCGCCTCGATGAGGCCCAGGGCCACCAGTTGCAGCCTTATCACCTCGTCGCGCTTCATCTTCAGGTTGCCCGACAGCGACAGATCCTGTCCCCCTACGCTCAGGTTGAGCTTTATCTTCGACGTGACAAAGCGCGTGTCGGCATGGCTCACGGCAGCCACCTTGCGCAGCATCTCCTGCTTGCCGGTGTCTTCGGCCTTGGTGGTGACAGTGGTCTTCTCGGCCGTTTTCGTCGATCGGCACGACGTGAACGCCAGCAGCAGTGCCGGCAGGGCTATCTTTATGATGTCCAGGAGTTTCATTCTTTGATGTATTTTCGTTGTCTAATCTTCCTTGCGAGCAGCTTGTTGGCGGGGTCTTTCGCGGCCGCCCTGGCCCACAGCTCCACCGCCCCGTCAATGTCGCCGGCCTTGGCGTGTATGTCGCCGGCGTGCTCCAGTATCACGGCGCTGCTGTCCGAGTCGTTCTGCACGGCCTGGTCTATGTAAATCTTCGCCTCGGCATACCTTCCCTGCATGAACAGAATCCAGGCGTAAGTGTCAAGGTACGTGGCGTTCTTCGGCTCGGCTTTCACCGTGCGGTAGCTCATTTTCTCGGCCTTGTCGAGGCTGTCGCCGTTGACGCTCAGGTAGTATGCGTAATTGTTCAGGCACCCGATGTTGTCGTCTTTCCACTGCAGGCACGAGTCGTAGGCGGCGTATGCCTCAGCCGCGCGCCCCTTTTCGTAGAGCAGGTCGCCCATGACGGCGTAGAAGTCCGACACGATGTCGGGGTCGCTATGCTCGCCGATGACGCTTATTCCGTTCTGGAATGCGTTGAGGGCGCTGTCGTTGTCGTCCTTGCGGAAGTGTGCCATGCCCTCGTAATAGTAGAACGTCATCTCGTCGGGATTGTACTGCCTGGCCGCCTTGCACAGCTCTATCACCCTGTCGAGGTCGTCGCGCTGCCATGCGTAGGCCACGAGCTGCAGCCTTGCCGCGGCGTTGTCGGGCGTCTGTGCGAGCACCTTTTCCAGCACGGCCTCAATCTTCTCTTGCGGCATTTTCTTAAGGCTCATGTACGTGGCGTACAGTATTGCGATGTCGGTGCTTGCCTGCGGCTGTGCCATCATTCGGTCGAAGAGCTTCAGAATCTTGGTGCTGTCGCCCCCGCCGTTCTCGCTTTCGGCTATTTCTTGCCTCATTATGTACACCCGTGCGTCGTCGCCGGTGTTTTTGTTCAGCAGCAGCTGCATGGTCATCGAGTCGGCGTCGGCCGCCATGTCCTTCTGCTTGTAGTACGCCCTCATCGACAGTTGCGCCCTGTAGTTGTCGGGTTCGGCCTTGAGTATGCCGGTGTAGATGTCGAAGGCCTCCTTTTCCCGTCCGTTCATGAGCAGCGCGTCGCCATACATCCCGCGGTAGTTGAGGTCGTTGGGGTATTGGTCGGCCAGCTTTTTCATTTCGTTTATCGCGGCCTTCTTGTCGCCGGTGAGCGAGTATATCTCGCTTTTGGCGTAGGTGAGCCTTTCGTTTTTGCCTTCAAGGGTCTCGAGCCTGTCGAGCGTCTTGATGGTGTTGTCGTAGTCGGCCCTATTCTGGTACAGCTGCACGAGCATCTCCAGAATGTCTATCCTGCCCGTTTCCTTCTCTACGATTTTCTCGAGTGTGCCTATTGCCAGCGAGTCGTTGTCGTTGGTTACGTAAGCCTTTGCCAGCGTCTCGAGGTAGGTTGAGTTGTCGGGTTCCAGGTCGGCGGCTTTCTTGAAGCACTCTATGGCCTTGTCGTTTTGCTTCAGGCTCATGTAGTACTGCGCCAGGAAGAAGTAGGCCTCGGGTGCTTCGGGCCTGATGTGCACACAGTGCTTCAGCAGGTCGAAGGCCGCGTCGTTGTTGCCTTTTTGCCTTTGCAGCATGGCATCGATGAAGAACCGGTCGTAGCGTCCGGCGTCGTTGTTGCCTGTCTGCGCTGCGGCCGGGCATGCCACGGCCAGCATTGCGCTTGCGGCCATGGCTGTCAGGGCATGTGTCAGTCTTGTCATAATGGCTGTGGTTTGTTCGTGTGGGGCTCACTTCACGCCTGTGTGGCCGTAGCCTCCCTCCCCCCGTTCGGTGTCGTCGAGTGCGTCGACCACGGCAAACTCCGCCTGTTCGTGCCGTGCTATGACCATCTGTGCTATGCGTTCCCCGTCGTTGAGCGTGAAGTCTTCGGCCGACAGGTTCACCAGCAGCACCTTTATCTCGCCCCTGTAGTCGGCGTCCACCGTGCCGGGCGAGTTGAGCACGGTTATCCCGTTGCGCAGGGCCAGTCCGCTGCGCGGCCTTATCTGTGCCTCAAACCCCTTGGGCAGGGCTATGTGCAGGCCTGTGCCTATCAGGCGGCGCTCCATGGGGCGCAGCGTCACGGGCCCGTCGGTGTTGGCCCTGAGGTCCATGCCGGCGCTTTCTCCGGTGGCGTAGGCGGGCAGCGGGTGGTGCCCTTTGTTTATTACCTTTATTTCTATCATCTGTTGTGGCAGCCTTTTTGCTAAGGCGCAAAATTAGCCAATAATATCCGAAAATGCAATGCTTTTGCTTTTAAAAGTGCTGTTTTAACGGAAAAAAGCACTAATTTTGCATGGAAATGTTTAGATTGTGGAGTGGTGTGCCGGCTGCCCGCTGGCGGCCGCCGTGCCGGTGCCGGTGTGTGCCCCGGGCGTTGCCGCCCGCCTGCCGTTGCGCCGTGCCGCTGCCGGCCGGTTTTGGCCGCGCCTGCTCCCCCAGTGTTTTTCATTATGGATTGGCAACGACTTATCACCAACAAGCGCCTCGGCCAGGAGCATCGCCACGGCCTGCGCCACGACGACCGCTCTGAGTTCAAGCGCGACTACGACCGCCTTATCTTCTCGGCACCCTTCCGCCGCCTGCAGAACAAGACGCAGGTGTTCCCCCTGCCGGGCAGTGTCTTTGTGCACAACCGCCTCACCCACAGCCTCGAGGTGGCCAGCGTGGGCATGTCGCTCGGCTCCGACGTGGCCCGACAGCTGTGCCGGCGCGACCCCTCGCTGCTCGAGGCAGGCGTCGGCGACATCGGGCAGATTGTGGCGGCGGCCTGCCTTGCCCACGACATGGGCAACCCGCCGTTCGGCCATTCGGGCGAGAAGGCCATACAGACTTTCTTCACCGAAGGGCCCGGCAGTACGCTACGCGACAGCGTGAGCCCGGAGTTCTGGAGCGACATCACACATTTCGAGGGCAACGCCAACGCCTTCAGGCTGCTCACCCACCGCTTCTGCGGCCGCCGGCCGGGCGGCTTTGTCATGACTTACCCCACGCTGGCATCAATCGTGAAGTATCCGTACTCGTCGATGCTGGCGGGCAAGAAGGGCAAGTTTGGCTTCTTCGCCACCGAGCGCGAGGTGTACGAGCGCATTGCCGACGACCTCGGGCTGCGCAGGCTCTCGGCCCCGGGCGAGCCGTTGCGCTGCGCCCGCCACCCGCTGGTCTATCTGGTTGAGGCCGCCGACGACATCTGTTACGAGATAATGGACATTGAAGACGCACACAAGCTGAGGCTGCTGTCGTACGAGGAGACAGAGCGGCTGCTGCTCGGCTTCTTTGCCGCCGAGGAGCAGGAGCACATTCGACAGCGCATGGTCGAGGAGCAGCTCGACGACCTCAACGAGCGTGTGGTCTACATGAGGGCCAGTGCCATAGGGCGGCTTGAGGGCGAGTGCGTGCGCGCCTTCGTGGACAATGAGGGGAGCATACTTGCCGGCGACTTCGAGGGGAGCCTTGTCGAGGCGGTCTCGCCCGCCGTGCGCTATGCCTACCGCCGTTGCGCCGAGGTGTCGCGCAAGCGCATCTACCGCAGCAAGCCGGTGCTCGACGTCGAACTGTCGGGATATAAGATCATGGCCACGCTCATGGAGCAGATGGTCGACGCCGTGCTCCATCCCGACCGCTATTACTCGCGCCAGCTCATCGGGCGGGTGAGCAGCCAGTACGACATTGCCTCGCCCGACCTCGAGACGCGCCTGATGGCTGTCATCGACTACATCAGTGGCATGACCGACATATATGCCCTCGATGTCTATCAGAAGATGATGGGCATGGCGCTGCCGATAGTTTGAGTGTTCGGAAGGCAGGAGGCTTTGGGAGTTCAGGAGATTCTTTAGGAGTACAGGAGGATTTTTGGGAGTTCAGGAGTTGCAGGAGTACAGGAGTTCAGACAATAGTTTGGGAGACGGAATGCAGGAGACAGGAGTACAGACAATAGCTCGGAGCTTTGGCATGTTAATGCATTGTTTGCCCTCTTGTGCTCTTAAGCGTCTCACACTTCTTGGTTAGCATAAAGCTCCCCCGCCTCCCAAACTATTGTCTGAACTCCTGTACTCCTGCAACTCCTGAACTCCTAAAGAATCTCTCCTGAACTCCTAAAAATCCTCCTGTACTCCTTAAGAATCTCCTGGACTCCCCAAAGCCTCCAGCCTTCCGTCTCCCAAGCTATTGTCTGAACTCCTGTACTCCTGCAACTCCTGAACTCCTAAAGAATCTCTCCTGAACTCCTAAAAATCCTCCTGTACTCCTTAAGAATCTCTTGGACTCCCCAAAGCCTCCAGCCTTCCGCCTCCCAAGCTATTGTCTGTACTCCTGTCTCCTGCATTCCGTCTCCCAAACTATTGTCTGTACTCCTGTACTCCTGAACTCCTTAAGAATCTCCTGAAAAATCAAAACACCGGCAGCGCCAGCAGCTGTTGCATCAGCGTCTTGGCCAGTCTCTCGTGTCCGGCGTCGTTGGGGTGCAGCCTGTCGGTGTCCGCCCGGTTGAAGTATTGCGCGTGCTCGTCAATCATGGGGTACAGGCCCGACAGCGCGTTGAGGTCAATCACCGGCACCGCCCAGATGTTGCCGGCCTCCTTCACAGCGTCGACATAGCTCGCAAGATATTCGTCGCACAGGTTGCGGTAGTCTTCGGTGGGTTGCCAGTTCTTGTCGTTGGCATAGAAGCCGGCGCGGTGTATGGGTGTGAGCAGCACAATCTGCTTCGTGGGATACATCTTCTTCACCGTGCTCAGCGCAATGTTGATGCGTCCGCGGTAGGTGCCGTTGTCCATGCACAGGTGCTGCTGCTTGCGGCTCACCAGGTGCTTGGGCTCGTGTATTCCCGCCATCACCTTCTCGTCGGTCTCCGTAAACCACTCGCCTATGGGCACCCCGGCGTTGTAGTCGTTGGTGCCGATGAATATCAGTATTGCGTCCACGCTGTCGCCGTGCTCGGTGTGCAGCTGCCCTGCCTGTCGCGGAATGTCGTTCCACTGCCTGCCGCTCACGGCATACACATAGGGCGTTATGCCCAGCCAGTCTTCCAGGAACCCCCAGTACTTCTTTTTCGACGCCTTGTTGCGCGGGTCGGTTATCGAGTCGCCGAAGTAAGCCACGCGCTTGCCCTGCCACGGGTGTGTCATCACCGTCTGTGCCGCCGTGGGCACCATCATCAGTGCGCACATCAGCGCGCACGCCAGTTTCTGTCTTAAGTTGATGCTTGCCATTTGTCTTTACATTATATTAATTGATTGTGTCACTTGTGCAGTCTGTGGTTTTAGGTTTGCCGTCACGCCGTCTCGCCCCGGCCCCGGTGCCGCCTGCCGCTGCGCTGCTGGCCGGGGCGTGGTGGCTTCCGGGGCGTGGCGTTGCAGCCCGCAGTGGCTGTGTTTTCATGGTGCAAAGTTAATAATCATTTTCCAATTACGGCCTTGCGGCGTCGCCTTTTTCCGGCGGGTGCGGCCCGTCGGCGCCACTCGCCGGGTGGCCCTGCGGCAGTAGGCGCCCCCGCTGCCTGTGCGCGCCCGGCCCTCCGGCCGTGGGGCGGGGGCCGTTTTGGTTTGCCATACGGGCCGTTTGGCCCTGCCGAAAGGGCCGTTTCGGCTCGTCGTATGGCCCGTTTTGCAATTCGCTGCCTGTCAGGCCATTGCGCAGCCTGCCCCCGGCCCTTGCCCGTCGCGGGCCGGGCGCCGTGCCGCCCGCGGCCTTTCTCGCATGTTGTTTAAATGAATGCCCGCAAGTTGCCGGGCAGCCATGTGCGGCCCGAAAGAGCACACAAGATGGTGGCAAAGATACAGAGTACACCTGCAAGGTCTGTCGTCTCGGTTAATTTTGAACAGCTACTTAAGTAGATGTTCAAAATTAATTGCCATCAAATTGTGCGCTATTTCGGAGATGCATGCCAAAGTCCGAAGAGAGAGCGTAGCGGGCTACGCGACCGATGAGACTTTGGTATGCGGCCCGAAAGAGCACGCAAGATGGTGGCAAAGATATAGAGTACACCTGCAAGGTTTGTCGTCTCGGTTAATTTTGAACAGCTACTTAAGTAGATGTTCAAAATTAATTGCCATCAAATTGTGCGCTATTTCGGAGATGCATGCCAAAGTCCGAAGAGAGAGCGTAGCGGGCTACGCGACCGATGAGACTTTGGAATGCGGCCCGAAAGCGCACGCAAGATGGTGGCAAAGATACAGAGGACACCTGCAAGGTCTGTCGTCTCGGTTAATTTTGAACAGCTACTTACACCTATATTATATATATCGGTGATAATAGTCTGTTGCGTCCGGCCGTCAAAGCCATCCGCGCCATCTCCCCCGTGGCCGCCCTGACTGTGCCTTGCCCGCGGCTTTGCCCCGGCGCGGGCGCTGCTCCCCGGCCGTGGCCCATGGCCGGCCTGCGCTGCCGTGGCTCGTGCGCGTTTTGCCCGGCCCTCAGCCTGTAGCCGGTTTGTGCCGCCCTCTTTCGCCAAACAGTGGCGGCAGGCCTGCCGCCACGCTGCCGTTGGTGGCGGTTGGCGGCCCGTCGGGGCAGCCAAATTAGTGTTGTCGATACATTTCTTGCCTTAAATTCCCGTTTCGTCCTTATTGTTTCATAATTCTAAGAGACGGACATGTTTTCACCATCCAGCCCCTTTTGCTCCGCTACGGCAGTAGGGTGGCGCAGGCACTTACGGCATATAACGCTTTGTATCGCAGCATTATACGCAAATTATTCACTGAAGATGCGCTCTTCCCGCCATGTTTTTGCCGAACTTAACGGCCTCGGATATATTATGGGATATGTTTAGCAATCTTTTACGGATAATGATGTTTTTTAAAAGAAAGTTTGTTTCGTCGTGAAAATTAGCCTATCTTTGCCGTTGCAAATGCTGAGATTAAGACCGTATTAGCTGGTTTCTAAGGGAAAGATTAAAATTCAAAGCATTAAGTGAATCCGTCTCTTCCAACAGGGCGGATGGATATTTAGCCTTCCGGCTAAGGCCGCAGGCTCTGGTTTCTTGGCTTGCGCCATTGGATATGAATATACTATTTGGAATATAAAATAAGAGGATAATAACAAAGCTTTTATGAAGAAACGATTGGCGTCATTGGTACTGTGCGGCCTGTTGGGCTACATGTCATCGCCTGCGCAGAACGTGGCACTGAAGACCAACCTGATGTATTTGGCCACGGCCACGCCCAACCTCGGCGTTGAGGCGTCGGTGGGCCGGAAGCACACCGTGCAGCTCTTCTACGGCCTCCACCCCTGGAAGTCGGCCTCGGGGCGCAGCCTGCGCCACTGGGTGCTGCAGCCCGAATACCGCTATTGGTTCTGCGAGAGCTTCAACGGGTGGTTCGTGGGTGCCCATCTCATGGGCGGCGAGTTCAATGTCTCCGACTTCGACATGCCGTTCGGCCTTTTCGACGGGCTCAAGACCCACCGCTACGACGGGTGGTTTGCCGGGGGAGGACTCACGCTGGGCTATCAGTGGATGCTGTCGCGACACTGGAACTTTGAGGCTTCTGTCGGCGTTGGCTACGACTACATCAAGTATGGAAAGTATGAATGTGGCCGGTGTGGCGAGAAACTGCAGTCGTCGCATACCAACTACTTCGGCCCGACGAAGGCTGCGCTCAGTTTCATGTACATATTTTAATGCTTCATAAACCACAAGACGTATGCACACTTTCACACATTATATAATATGCTGCGCCATGGCGCTGTCGCTCGGGCAGGCTGCCCGGGCGCACAGCGGGGCGCAAAAGCTGGCCGCCGGACAGGTGCGCGTGGAGAATGTCAACGTAAGCAACGCCGGCGGAAGGCTTGTGGTGGGCCTCGAGCTCAACCTCGACTCGCTCCGGCTGCCCGCAAGCATGCAGTTTGTGTTCACGCCCGTGGTCAGGGGGCGCACCCAGACCAGGCGGATGCCGCAGATAGTGGTCAACGGGCGCAGGGCCGACATCGCCTTCAGGCGAGGGGCAAGCAAGCGCTTCGAAGCCGACGTCACGGCTGTAAGGCGAAAGAACAACACACCGCAGACGGTGACTTACTCGGCGGTGCTGCCCTACGAACAGTGGATGGACAACTCCGACGTCGTGGTCAACGAAGACCTCTGCGGATGCGGCGACTTCATCGACAACCACGAGGTGCCACTGAAAAAGCTCAGGAAGCCTTTCATGCCATACCTCAGGCCGGCAGCCGAGGCACGCAAAGACCGCTCCGTGCAGGGCAGGGCTTACATAGAGTTCCCTGTCAACAAGACCACGCTCTACCCCGAATACCGCAACAACCCCGCCGAACTGGCCAAGATAGTAGAGACCATCAGGGTGGTGAAGGAAGACAAGAACACCAAGATATCGGGCATCGTCATCCACGGATTCGCCTCGCCCGAGTCGTCATACGACCACAACGCATGGCTCGCCGAACACAGGGCTGCCACACTGAAAGACCACGTCAGGAAGATGCTTGACATAGACAACTCGCTGTTCCGGGTGGGCTACACAGCCGAGGACTGGAAGGGGCTGCGCGAATATGTGGCCGCCAGCTCGCTGCCACACCGCGACGAGATTCTGCAGGTGGTCGACGACAACCGGCTCGACCCCGACACGAGGGAGTGGCGCATCAAGCTGAGGTGGCCGGACGACTACCGCATCATGCTCGACGAATGCTACCCGACGCTGCGCCACTCTGACTATGTGGTGAACTACACCGTCAAGGCGTTCTCCGTAGACGAGACGCGCGAGGTGATGAAGACCAATCCCAAGCTGCTGTCGCTCGAAGAGATGTTCTTGCTGGCGCAGACCTACGAGCCCGGCTCCGGCGAGTTTAACCAGGTGATGGAGACGGCCGTGCGCCTGTTCCCTGCCGACCCGACCGCCAACATCAACGCCGCACTCGCCAGGATGGCTTCGGGCGACATTGATGCGGCAGCCGACTGCCTCGACAAGGCCGGCAACACGCCAAGGGCCATCCACGCACGTGGGGTCATGGCACTGCTCAAGGGCGACAGCAACATGGCTCTCAGGCTGTTCCGCGAAGCGCTCGCCGCAGGCGACGCCGACGCGCAACGCAACATAGACATACTGGAACTGTGACAAGAGGGCTTTGACCCGGCAGTGACGCCACCACCCCGACATGGCACTGCGGGATGGGGCCGGCAGGCCGCAAGGGCCGATGCCATGGTACCAAAAGAGATAAACAAGACCAAATTAACAAACAATTATCAAAGAAAATCATGAAGAATCTGAAAATTTTCTCAATCGCATTGGCAGCGCTGATGCTTGGGGCCTGCTCTAACGACGAGGTCGTTCAGGATGGGGGCAGTGCCCCGGTGTGGAACTCGGATGGCAAGGGCTATGTGAGCTTTTCTATACAATTGCCTACACAACCCAACACTCGTGCATGGGACGACAGTAAACACTTCGACGACGGTACGCCGGATGAGTATAAGGTTAACAACGCCACGCTCATCTTGTTTACTGGTGCAGATGGAGTAGAGAAGGTGCACAGCGCCTATGAGCTGCATCCGAATTTCTCGCCAAAAGGCTCTTCTACCGACCAGATCACTACGACGGCAAAGATTACGCAGGAAATCAACAAGATTGATAAAACGACGCCAATCAAGGCTCTCGTGGTGCTCAACCACAACGATTTGTTCAAAGTCGCCGATGGTGGAGACCTCCAGGTGTCTGGTGAATCATATGAAGGCAAGACTCTTGAAGATCTAAATCAGGGTCTGAAGGCGTTAAAAACAGACTTCAGCTGGCACAAGGCTGGCCTGCTCATGTCTAATGCTGTGATGGCCGACAAGCAGGGCGGCACCGTAGACCCGTCGGAAGCAAAGATTGTTGGCCCGCTCGTGACCATCGACGGGGGTAAGATTTACAGCACACGTGCCGAGGCCGACGCCAACCCAGCTGCCACTATCTATGTTGAGCGCGCCGAGGCCAAGGTTACTGTGACCGCCAAAAAGGAAGGTACAACGACCGCCTCGCACATGCCTTTTGAAATAGTTGGATGGGTTCTCGACAACACAAGCAAGAAGAACTACCTCACACGACATACAGATGGCTTCGATACTTGGAAGAGTTATACTTCTACCCTTTTTGCCGATAAAGCTAAGGACTATCGCATGGTGGGCAACAATGTCATAGCAGACGGCCTTTACAGGCTGTATTGGGCTGTAGACCCTAACTATAATAATGTTGGCAAGGATCTTCTTGCACGTGAAGCGGAGTATAGCACTGTTGGCGGTGCCCACTCCACCATCGACGGCGATATGCTGAAAGCCGACGGTGTGGCTGCTGGCTACTGCTTTGAGAACACCACCGACCTCGCACACATGATCGAGATGCACCTTACCCGCGTCATCGTAAAGGCTAAGTTCAATAATGGCAAGCCCTTCTACATCATCGACGGCAATGCCGAGAACACAAGCTCGTTCATGAATGAAGATGCTGTGAAGAAAGAGGTGATGGCCCGCATGTTCACCAACCCTGAATTTGCAAAGTGGGCAAAGGATAACGTAGTCGAAGGCAAGACACTGAACTCAGCCACCGACTTCGAAGTGACTCTTTCCGATCAGGCTGCCGGAGTGCGCACGGTTGAATCCATCGCTCTCAATGACGCAGGCAAGGAGAAGGTGAATAAAGGAGCTGCAGAAACAATGCCAGGCAAGGATATAGCCAACACCCTTATCTCGCTGTCTTACTATGCCGACGGCATGGCTTACTATCCCGTTTACATCGCACACTTCGGTCAGGGCCAGACCCCGTGGTCTGTATCCGACTTCGACGATGCAAAGATTTATGGCGGTAACGACAACAACTACCTTGGCCGTTATGGCGTGGTGCGCAACAACTGGTACGACATCAGCGTGAATTCAATCAAGGCCCTCGGCTCTCCCAACGTGGAAATAGTTACCGACGAAGAGGTCGACAAGAAGGAGTCTTACATCTCAGTGAAGATCAACGTGCTCTCTTGGGCAAAGCGCACTCAGTCTGTCGATCTCTGATAGGCCGATACCAACGTAAGCATTTAGATATCAAACCACACGAAAGTCCGGGGCGGCAACGCCGCCGCCCCGGATTTTAAAACCTCCGACGGGCGTCTGCCCATTTCGAAACAATAGCTGCTTAGGCCCTATGCGACGGCGAAGCAGGCAAATAACGGCATCGCCATGCCATGGCATGCCACAAATGAAAGGAAACAACACTCCCGGCCGCGAGGGGAGACAACAGTTCTTGCGGGACACCCCAACGGGTGATTGACATGGAAAGGAGATGGGGCCTCGGCCGCAGATGCACCGCCAGGCAACCGTTGCCCGGCGATATTGCATTGCCGGGGGCTGCAATGCCAGCCCGGAGCAGGCACGGCCCGCCTTGACATCATTAGCGCGATAAAACAAAAAAACGATATAAATTATGAAACATCTGACGAAGATACTCATGGCGTGGCTGCTGTGGCCGCTGCTGTCTGCCGCTGTCTTGTCGTCATGCAGCATGATGCACGAAGACCGCGACGACTGCCCTACAGGCCTGTACCTAAGTTTCAGGTACAACTACAACCTGGAGCGCGCCGATATGTTCGGCGACCATGTGGGTGCGGTAGACGTCTATGTGTTCGACGCCGATGGACACTATGTCACCACTCTGGCCGATGCCAACCGCGGGCCGCTGCGCCCGCTCGCGGCGCCGGGCTATGCCATGCACGCCAACCTCGCCCCGGGCAAGTACAAGTTCATCGTGCTGGCCGGGCAAGATGACTACGACGCCCAGCTGGCACGGGGCCGCGACCATTTCATTCGCAGCGAGCTTGCACCCGGAGACCCTATGCAGGCGCTCAGCGTGAGGCTGCAGACGGTGGGCAACGGCGAGGCGCTGCTGCGAGTAGACAACCACGGCCTGCCGCTCGACACGCTATGGCACGGCATGGAGACCACGCCGGTGGAGGTGTTTGCGGGGCGGCCCACTTACCACACGATACCACTCGTGCGCGACACGAAGAAGATTAACGTGACGCTGAGGGAGCTCGACAACCCTGCAACCATGGACGTGGCAAACTACGACATGGCCATCATCGACCACAACGCGACGCTCAGATGGGACAACTCCGTCGACGAGTCGCAGGCCGTGGTCTATACCCCGCACGCCACGTGGAACACCAACGACCGCACAGGGGCTACCGACGCCAACAACGACCCCGTCGGGGGAGTAGGGCGGATGGCGCACGCCGACTTCATGACGTCGCGCATCATCATACACGACAACCCCGCCGACGACGGCGTGCTCACCATCAAGAACCGCACCACGGGAATGGAGGTGGTCAGGGTCAACCTGCCCGACATACTGTCAAGGCTGCGCAACGCCGAGGAGATTCACCGCTACTCGGCGCAAGAGTTCCTCGACCGTGGCTACGACTACCAGCTCGACTTCTACATCAAGGGCGACAGGCTGGCCTATGTCAACATCAGCATCAGCATACTCGGATGGAGCAAGCGCATTCAGTTCGAAGACCTCTGACGGTGGCGTGCGGCCCATGGTGCATCATACTAAAAACGTGAAACAAAGTGGAAGTGGCTGCAATAGCACAGCCTGACGGGCCTGCAAGGCAGGCGGGGCCCGGCCCGGAAGCCACCGCACGGTGGCCTGTGCCCGGGTCGTATGTCCGCGGGGGGCTGTCAGCCCCGGCGATGCCGCGGCCCAGAAATACCTTCATAATATGCAAACGACAGCAAAAAACAAATACTTGAAGTGCGCGATGGCCTCGCTTGCCGTGGCCCTGGCGCTCGTCGGATGCTCCGGCGCCGACGAGCCCGGAGGCGATGTCGGCGTCGAGGGCCTGTCGTACGTCAGGCTGCACCTCACCATGACGGCCGCCCCAGCCACCCGTGCCAACCCCACGGGGGGCGAGCTCGGCGACGGCATGGAGGCGGGGCAGGACTACGAGAATGCCGTCGGCTCGGCCGTGGCCTTCTTCTTCACAGGCTCGCAAGGGGTCAACAGCCCCGCTGCCACGCCCATACAAGCCGTAGCGCTCTTCTCTTCTTTCCAGCCGTCGGCCCCCGATGCAACGCTGGCCAGCGGCGTCGACCGCTCATATACGTCGGCCCCCATGCTGGTAAATGTGGGCGGTGGCGACTACAACGTGATTGTCGTGGCCAACCCCGGCTCTGTGCAGTGGTGGCAAGACGCCGCCAACCGCACCCTCGGGGCCGTGCGCGACCATATTTACAAGGAGGCGTGGAAGGCTTCGGCAGGCACATACTCCGACTTCGTGATGACCTCGGCAGCCGACGCCTCGGCCAACCTGGCGTCGGCCACTGAAGAAAATCCCGCCGAAGTCACGGTGGGGCTCGAGCGCATGGCCGCCCGCATCGACTACAGGGCAAAGGCCACCTACGACGTGTCCGACCCGGCCTACACCGGCGCCACGGTCGAGATAATGGGCGCCACCATAGTCAACTCGCTCACGGCAGGCAGCTACCTGCTCAAGAGGGTGGCCGCAGAGCCCGACGCCGAGGGCGCCGTGGTGCTCGGCGACGAGACGGCCACGGCCACAGGCGTGCCCACCAACTACGTCATCGACCCCTGGACGGCCGGCAAGTCGGCCGATAACGCCACTTTCACCATCGACGGCGAAGGCGGAAAACCGGCCTCGGCGCTCTACGCCATGTGGTTCGGGCAGCAAGACAACCACTCGCTCCAAGACCTCACCGAGCTCGACAAGACATCGAAGTGGGCCTCGATAACACCGCCGGGCACCGACATCGGCGGGTGGAAGCGGGTGGGCTACACGCTCGAAAACACCGCATGGCCCAATGTGTCGGCACCTTATTACCATACGGGAGTGGTGTTCAGGGCACTGTTCAAGCCCAAGGGGCTGCCGAACTATGCCGACGGGCGCACCTTCTTCAGGCTCCGCAGCAATCTCTACGCTTCGATGGAAGACATGATGTCGGCCCTCTACGGGGCGGACTTCGCGCGTTTCGACGCGAGCATCGACGCCTGCAAGTCGTGGGACGACGTGGCGGACTTCGCCCGGCAAGGCCTGCTCGACGACGACCCCTCGGGCTACAGGGCCTACCTCGAGACTGCCGCTGCCAAGGCAGGGCCTTTCGACGACGCGGCCAAGGCGGCGCTCAAGTGGCGGGCCTACATGCTCGCCGAATGCGGCTACTCGGCATCCACCGATGCCGACGGCACGTGGCGCGTGAGCATCGACAACGGCGGCAAGTCGACACGCAACGTGCTCAAGCCCTACGGCGTGCGCACTTACCTAGACTCGCAGTGCTATTACACATGGTGGGTGCGCCACGGCAACGACTCCGACGACGACAACGAGGCGCCCATGGAGCACGCCATCGTGCGAAACAACATCTATAAGCTCAGCGTTGAAAGCATCACGTCGATTGGTGGCGACATCCCCCCGGGCGACAAGACATTCAATGTCAGCGTCTACGTAAACGACTGGCTGGTGCTGCCAACCGAGAAGATAATGATGTAGCGGCGTGGGGGCTGCCACAGTGGAAGGGCCCCCCGAGCCGGCGCCATCAATCCAACAACGATACAACGAACAACCCTTATGTACAGAAAAAAGCATGTCATAGATACCGCTGTCATTCATTTGATATGGTTGCTTGCCATCATGGCGGCATCGTGCTCGGCCATAACCGACGACGTGCCCGCACAGGATGACGCGACGCTGCGGCTGAACATCGTGTCGCGCGACGAGGGGCGCCTCGACACGAGGGCCGTCACCGAGGCCGGCAACAGCCACGAGTTCATCCACCGGCTGTGCGTTCTGATTGTAGCCCCCGACGGCACCGTGGTTAAAAAGCTGCTGCCCAACCTCGACGTGGTTGCCCTCGCGCAGCAAGGCAACCTGCGCCGCTGGGCGTCGGACGACTTCACCATCACGCTCGGCGCATACGATGTGTACGCCTTCGCAAACATCGACACATACTACGACGGCCTGTGGGGCAGCCTCACCGGGCTTGCCGAGGGCGACAACATATCGGGCATCAGCCCCTCGTTGCGCTCCATCGTGCTCGCCGACCCGGCCTCGAAGATAGACCTTGTAGACTATTTCATACCCATGAGCGCCTATGCCCGCGTCAATGTAACCAAGTCGACGTCGGCCATCTCGATAGGCCTCGACAGGCTGGTGAGCAAGGTGCGCATGACAATACGCGGCAAGGCGGGCACCACCGTCACGGCCTTGAGCTTCGCAGGCTATGCCGACCGCGTGGGCCTCTTTGCCGACACGCCGCTCGGCGACGTCAAGACCATGGAGTCGAATGTGGTGGGCGTGTCGCCCAAGACGGTGCAGATAGGCAAAAAAGACAGCGTGTCGATAGCCGACTTCTACGTCAACTCATCGCCCGCAGGGCGCCCCTACAGCGTCAGCGTGGCCACCAACGAGCACGGCGGCGTGGTCTACATGGCCACCACGGCCCGCACCGAGCTGCCGCGCAACAGCATTTATCCCCTCATACTGCAGCTCAACGACTACGGACTCGACCTCGAGGCCGAGGTGTGGGTGTCGCCCATAGGCTCGCTGCCGGTGCCGGTGGTGGCCGACTTCGACGCCGCCGACACTTACAGCATAAGCATACCCGAGGGTGCCCAGTTTCGTTTTACCGTCAGGGGCATCTCGGCCGGCGGCACCACGGTGCCGGCGTCGCGGTGCGTGTGGAGCTTCGACGCCGCTGCCGTCAGCGGTGTGGCCTTCGACGGCTATGCCCCCGGCGCGGCTGTGGTGAAGGGTCGGGTCACTGCCCAGGCCGGCCTTACCATACCGCTGGCCGTGACTTCGCAGTGGCGGCAGGGCAATGTAGACTACAACCGTGGCTACACCGTGAGGGTTACCACGACCGATTTGTCGGAAGCCACCTTCAAGAACGTGGCGCAAGGCAGTCCGCTCAACGTGGAAAGGCTGGTAGAGCTGAACACCGAGATGCTGAATCTGTTTAAGTGATTCAACAACAATGGCATTACACATCAACATAGGCATTACAATCAGATGAGAACAACGATTTTTGGATATAGCAAGAATGCATATTTCAGGGCACGGGCCGCAGCCATGGCGTTGCTGCTGATGAGCCTGCCGGCCGCTGCGGCCGGGGCTTCGGCGCTGCCGGCGGGGCACGCCCATGCCGGCCATTCCGAGGCTTGGCAGGGCGCGGCCGTGGGCGGCTTCCATGCCGATGAGGGCCGCGATGGCCATGGCTCGCTTTCTGTTTATGGCCGCAGCCCGGTGGCCGCCCCCACATCGCTAACATCGCCCGTGCGCCCCGCGCCCGCTGATGTTCCGCTGCCCGGCGACATCGACGCTGTGCCGGCCGACACCATCAACGGCCGCCCTGTGTACCACAGCGTGTTTTACAAGCTGCACCCCCAGCAGATATGGAGAGGAGAAGAAGGCGAAGTGTCAAGCAATGACATCTTTTATCCGCTTGAAAGGAAGAGGGTGAACGGCACACGTATAAAAAAAACTAATCCCTTCAAGGACAAGGGCATGTTTGCCTTCCTTAATAGCCTCATGGCGCCGGGAACGCGCCATATTTTCCATCATTCTAATAGCAAAATTGGCGATGGTGTAAACTTGCGTTTTCAGCTTTTCGGGTTAGACTCGCTCAGATATGCCGACGGCACACTGGCCGAAGTGCGTTTTGTGCCATTGGCCTCCGAGACAAGGGTATATACTTCAAGCGGTAAGAAATGTCCGAGTATAGGCCACTCAAAAGAAGATTCTACTTGCCTGGAATTGGTTTGCCGTGACGTCAGGGCAATGGAATTTTCTGCCTATGCGGCCTCTGTGGTAGGCAAGGATGGCGAGCCGATAGACATGACAGACCAGAAAAATGGTAGCAATTGGGATTTTACAAACCCAGCGAGCGGCATCAATATCGAGGTAAAAGACATAGACTGCGCAGCCGACCATTCGTATGTCCGCGCCCAGATAGGGTTTTCCTGGATGGGCCAGCTAAGCCAAGTGGCGTCGGTATTTGCGCCCAACAACGACGAGGTGCGCTTTTTATACCTTGTGTTAGACAAGAACAAGTTCTTTGCAGAATACCAAAAATATCTCAGGGCACACTTGTATGACGACGACGCCATGCGTCAGGCAAAGTATCACGCCCTGCGCCTGTCTATCTCGGATGTGGGCAAGCGCACCCTGGGCGCCAGGATTAGGGGTTACAGCCTTTACGATGAAAACCCGGAGTATGGCATCGACGACAACCACTATTTACTTTCCGACAACAAAGACCCCGCCACCGGCGTGGAGTATTTCTACAGAGACGGCCCCATGGACTCTGTCTTGTTTTTTGATAACAGTATAAAAAAAGATTTAACCAGGGGCTCTGTCAAAGGCGACATCCATTTCAAGGTTCCGTCCGGTAAGCAATATATAGTCTGCATGGCCCCTTTCTCGCCCGACTCTGTGATAACCGGCGACCTGCTCCAGATAGCCTCCGACCAGCTGTTGGCCCATTCCATGACCGACAGGATATTCTTCGTGCCGAGGCAGACGCTGATAAGGGCCAATGGCGAATTGATTGACGAGGGCGTTGACTATTGTGCCGGCGTCACCCGGTATGTTTCAGCCCAGGTTCGTGTGCCGCGCGACAAAGACGGCCATCGAACCTACGAGGTGATAAACCAAGGCGTGTTTTACGACTGGTTTCTTGGCGACCAGATGGTATTTTCGGTCACCGACAACCGCTTTGGCGGCGTGTCGCTGCAGCAGGCACTGCTCGATTTCCGAGCGGTATATCCCGACGCAACAGAGCTGAGCGCCAAGGCCACGCCATGGAGCGACGGCGAGCTGACCACACCCGCCGGCGACATGGCCACATTCACGCGCGACGAGTTTGACATAATAAACCACTACCTCAACCAGCCTCGCGACGAAGGCGGGATGAGCCAGCTGGTGCTGCGCCGCCGCGGGCTCGACGTGACGCTGCGCCTTGGCGTCAACAAGTTTGTGGTTGCGCCCATACACAAGCCCAACCCGCCGTCGGGCTCGCCCATCTCCGTGACCGACTGGGACCGCATCTGCTGGAACCCGGTGCCGTTTTCAATCACGACCGACGGCAACGCCCCGTCGTTGCAACCCGGCTCCGAGCTCGTTGAATATCCATACCCCGACTTCAACCCCGCCCTGCGCATCAACCTGTCACAGTTGAAGCAGGCCCAGGGCAACAGGATGCGCGTAATGGTGCGCAATGCCGGCCTTGGTGGCAAGCCCGGAGGCGCCACGGTTGGCCCCGTTACCGACAGCTGGGGTGACTATGCTTATCTCGTAGGCACCGACGACCCGCAATACGACGAGGAGTTCACCAACGAAAACCTGACAGAGCAAGACATTCCGGCCGCCAAGCTGCTAAACCTGAACAGCAGTTCAATCGTTGCCAATCCGGCTTCGAGCTTCATGGAGTTGCAGCCCATGCCAACGCCGGGGGGCAAGTCGCTTCGCGAGGGATATACATATATATATTATGTACCGTTGAAAGCCACTGTTGGCAATACGGGCAAACCTGCCACGTGCAACGGCTCGATGATATTGCATGTAAAGGTGGTTCCCGAATACTTGGTATGGCAGGGCGGCCCCGACGACAACTGGAACAACGACGCCCTGTGGCGCCGCGCCGACCCCGCCGACCTCATGGCTCCGGCCGACGGCTACACAACCAATGCCGCCAACGGCACGTCGGCGGGCTTCGTGCCCACCTGCTACTCGTCGGTGGTGATGCCGGCCGGCAGCAAGTCAAGCCTATACATGCCCGACTATGCGGGCGGCGGCGACCGTGGGGCGGCCGACGGGCGCCCCGACAGCTATGGCCCGCCAACGCGCTACATAGGATACGACATGGTGGGCTACGGCACGGGCGCCGGCCTGGCCAACGTCACCGCCGACCCCGACTTCAGCCATGGCGGCACAAACGCTTCCATAGCGGCGGTGATAGGCGGCCGTTTCCGCGCCAACGTTTGCGACAAGATACATTTTGCCACCGGCGCCCGCATGCTCCACGCCGAGCAACTGGGCTACAGCAAGGCTTCGATGGATGTCGAGCTGCCCTCAAAGGCTTGGACCCTGGTGAGCACACCGCTGCTTTCGGTGTATTCGGGCGACTGGTATACGTCGCTCGGCGGCTCGCAGGCCGACGTGAGATATTTCTCCGACCTCACCTTCGACGCCTCGCGCAACAGCCGCCTGCAGCCGGCCGTCTACCAGCGCAGCTGGGACAATGCGGCGCGCATCATCGAGCAGGGCGGCGGCACCACGCCGGCATCGTTCGCAGCCGGATGGAGCAGCGCATACAACGACGCCTCGGTGGCTTATGTGCCCGGCCAGGGCTATTCGCTCAAGGCCACGGCCGTGGGCGGTGCCGCCGGGCGCCTGTCGTTCCGTATGCCCAAGGCCGACGCGGCCTACAGCGTGCCCAACGCGAAACTGCAGCGCAATGGCGCCGGCCGGCTGTTTGTCTCGGGGCTGCTCGACCGTGCCGACGGCCAGGCCCACTCGCCCAAACCCTATGTCGAGGCCGGGCTCACGGCCTCGCAAGACGGACTATACCTGCTTGTGGGCAACCCGTTTATGGCAGAGCTCGACCTGCCCCGCTTCTTCGAGGCCAACGACAACCTTGAGAAGGCATACTGGACTGCCACTGCCGACGGGCCCGTGGCCGGAGGCGCCGCCACCGACGGCAGCGGCTGGACCACGCCCGGCGCCACGTCGACCATACCGCCCTTCGGAGCGTTTTTCGTAAAGAAGGTGGCAGCCGAAGCGTCGAGCACAGTGAGGTTTGCCCCCGCCATGCAGGCGTTTGCCGATGGCGCAGCCACCTCGCCGGCCCACGCCCCCGTGCTCACGGTGGCAGCCTCGGCCGGCGGCCGGCGGTCGGCAGCGGCCATAGTGCCGGCAGCCGGTGCAGCGGCCGAGGCTCCGGCCGGTGCCGGGGTAGGGCTGCTGGCCCCCTTCGGCGCTGCCGATGCCGACGTGCCCTTGGTCTACACCGTAGGCCGTTCGGTCGCTTTGGTTGTCAACCGCGTCGGCGGCAGCCGGCGCATACCCCTCGGCGTGTTTGCCGAGAGCGGGCAGCGGGTTGAGCTCACGTTCCACGGCGTCGACGCCTTCGAGGGCGCGCGCCTTTACGACGCCGCCACCCGTACGGAGACGAGGCTGGCCGACGGCTACACCATTGCCGTCGACGGGCCCTCGCACGGACGCTACTACATATTGGTAGACCGTCCGTCGGCCACCGGCATCGACGAGGCTGCGGCCGCGGCCGACCTCTCGGCCTACTCAATGTCGGCCGGCGAGATAATCGTGGCTGCGTCGCAGCCCATAGGCCGCGTCAGGGTCTACAGCCCCTCAGGCTCGCTCCTGGCCACGGCCGACGCCTCCGGCCGGGGCGAGTGCCGCATAGCCGGCCTTGCCCGGGGCTTGGCCGTGGTAAGCGTAGAGCTGCCCGGCGGGCGTGAGTCGCGCAAGGTCATCGTAAGGTGACCCTGCCCGAGGCGCCCCGCACAGCCGCGTGAGGCGTGGCGCAGGCCACAGGGGGCAACCCCCGGGTGCCGGCCCCGTCGGCAGCGGCGGGCGCAACCGCACATCAACAAGGATTTTCTTATCAACCCAATAGTACATTACAGAAAATCGTATTTCAAATTTGAAATGCCCGGGCCGTTCGCAGTGATGCGCGCGGCCCGATTAGTTTTTGCCCAGTCCGGCCGTCAAGGGCCGAGGCTGTCTGGCCTGGTTGCCGCGCATACTGGCAGCCAGCATTGCCCGGGGGGGCGCGTTGCGCCGGGGCCGATGGCCCGCCGATGCTCCCACCTCATGATGATAGCCCCCGCAGGCCGCCCGACGGCAACAAAGGCATCCCCCCGGCGGCCCGAAGGCCTGTTTGGGTTTCAGCCCAACCGTCTGCCGGGCCTATTGCCCGTTGTAGCTTTGCGTATGCCATATTCCCCGCCATTCTCATTTCCCCATGCCCCTCCGTGCCCGCCGCCCGCATGCAGCCTCAAGGCGGCCGCACAATGGCATGCACGGCGCAACAGGCAGTTGGAAACAGATTGCCGTCAGACTGGGCACAGTCATGTGAACGTCTTTCAGGGCTCTAAGCCCGGGTGTGGCGCGCCATACAACCGGCTATGCCTTTGAAGACGTCTATTCAACAAAGTGCAAGCCGACGGCAGCTATAGGGCGCAAGCATCAAGTGGTTTTCTGTCGGCCGGTTTGCAGCGTCTGCCTATGGGCAGTTGTCCAAAATCAATTACCATCAATTTGTGAGCTGTTTCGGAGATGCAGGCCACAGTCTGAAGAGAGAGCGTGGCGGGCTACGCTATGGATGAGACTTTGGCATCCGGGCCGAAAGCGCACGCAATATGGCGGCAAAGATATAGAGTAAGCCTGCAAGGTCAATAGTATCGGTTGATATTGAACAGCTGCTTATGCCATTTCGCGCCGCAAAACAGCCCGTATGGCACTGCAATATGGCCCGTTTGGCAGGCCTGTACGGCCCGTTTGGCCTTGCCGGGCCGCGGCCTTTTGCAACCCGCTGCATGCCAGCCGGTTGGCCAATGCGCCTACAGCCGCCCACACCGCAGCCTAAGCGCAGGCTGCGGGGGCGTGCCGCGCCGCCGTGGCCGGGCTTATGTGTGGCTTTCGGCTGTACGTGCCGGTCTTGCCGTGCCGTCGGCAAGGGTGTGCCCCGGGTGAGCAGCCGGCGTTTCGGTCGGCGGCGGCCGACGCTTGCCCCGGTGGCCGTGGCGCCGCGGGCATCAGGCCGCCAGTGGCCACGGGACAGTTGTCACAAGGCCCGGCGTGCGGTTGCGGCTCGTGAGTTCATGCCCCCGCCGGTGGCGCAACGGCGCCGGGAGAGGGTGTGCTGTAAGAAAAACACCATTTGTTTGCGGATTTTCACGCCATTTTTTTTGAGAATCGGAATGATTGGATTACCTTTGCAACTGTTATAGATTAAATTGAAATTATTATAGTCTGTGCCCACCCGGCATAGCCGAGTGCAGGTTTCGTAATAATGATATCACCTTGTGGCAATGGTATTGTGCCGCCAACCTGGGTTGTCAGGCCATTTATTGGCAGTTAAGCATGTAAGTACATTTATTGGGTATGTATAATATATTAAGATGTTTGTTTGGCCGATGGAGCCTCGTAAGGCGTGTCGGCAAAGGGCGTTTCTCGTATGCCGGGCCATACCATGGCGGCCACGCGAGCTACGTTTACCTTGAAACGCCGTCGGGGCGCGTCTACGACGGTTCGTTTTCCTTTTCCGGCGGGTCGATGACGGCCCGCACGCTGTTTTTCAACAGTCCCTACGACGACGGCATCATCAAGTTTGGCGGCCGTTACTCCAGGGGCCGCAAGACCGGCCGGTGGAAGTACCAGCGGCGGGGCAGGGGCTACAGCCGCCGTCTCACGGTAGACTATGTAGACGGCATCCCCGAGGGCACGGCCTGCTACATAGGCCGCGGCAACACCTACGGCATAGGGCCGCGCTCGCGCACGGTGATGCTCACGCTGTCGATGGCGGGCGGCAAGCCCGTGGGCCCCATCAGCGGCCGTTTCGGCGACAGCCCCTTCAGCGGGCAGTGCGACGCCGACGGCTATCCCGACGGCATGTGGGTTTACGGCTCCACGTCGCGCAAGCGCACGTCGGTAGACTATGAGCACTGGGAGCACGGCAAGCTGCTGGAGTCGTACACGCTCGACTTCTCTACGGGCCACAGGAGCGAGAAGGCGCCCTCGATGCTGGCCATGGTGAAAGACATCATCTGCGAAGAGTGCATGCCGCTGGTCAACGCGGTGCGCCGCAACGCAGCCGTGTGGGACGGCGACATCAAGGTGAAGGAGGCCTGAGGCTGGCCGGCGGCCGCGCGCGGGCATGAGTTTATGAAACCCAAAAAGGTTCACCAGATAAATCCAGGAAGCTTCTTAGGAGTTAAGGAGTTAGGAAGTTAAGGAGTCAAGACATTGGTTATGGGCTTGTTTTGGAGGAGGGAAACAGGAGATGGGAGTACTGACAATAGTCATGGAAACATAGCAGCTCTGGGAGCATAGGGAAAGTGTTGCAGGAAGAGATGACAGTCAAATACTATTGTCCTCTAACTCCTTGTAACTTCTTCTACCTCCCTCTACCTCCATTCTTACCTCCTAAAAAGCCCCTGTGTTTATCGGGTGTTCTCCCAAAAAGGCTGAACGGGTGCCTCGGCGCATCCGTTCAGCCTTGTAAGTAGGTGTTCATAATTAATTGCCATCAAATTGTGCGCTATTTCGTAGATGCATGCCAAAGTCGGAAGAGAGAGCGTAGCGGGCTACGCGACCGATGAGACTTTGGTATGCGGCCCGAAAGAGCACACAAGATGGTGGCAAAGATATAGAGGACACCTGCAAGGTCTATTGTATCGGTTAATTTTGAACAGCTACTTATTGCCTTTGCCTTCAGCCGAGCACAAGGTGCTTCATGTGGTGGCCCCCCCAGCTGTTGGTGCCGTCGGGGCGGAACCCCACCTTTATGTACAGCCTCTCGGCGTTGGGGTTGTTGTTGTCTACCAGCAGGGCGAGCGGGCCGCATCCGCATTGTTCGGCCTTGCGGGCCGTGGCCTTGAGCAGCTCTTTGGCAATGCCCTTGCCCCGGTGGTCGGGCGCCACGGCAATCGAGTCGAGGTATAGCTCGCCGGCCTTGGTCTCTTCGGGCATGCTGCAGAAGTCGCGCCCGAAGGCCTCGCGCACCGCGTCGATGAATGGCTGGCGCAGCCGGCGCAGCTGTGCGCCGTCGTAGCTCACGCTGACGCCTATCACCCTGTCGTCGCCGTCGACGGCACAGATGGCGTTGATATAACTGTACTGTGTGTCTTGCCTCTCCACGAGCGCCGTCATCAGACGGTGGAAGTCGTCGGCCGTGTGGTCGTCGCCATGGAAGTAACGGCAGCATTCTTCCGACATTGCCTGCATTATCAGCCAGGCAATTTCCGGGGCGTCGGAAGGGCGCCCCTGTCTCAGAGTCGTCTTGCTGTGCATATATGTCAGTCGCCACGGGCCTTAGTGCCCCCGGCGCGTTGTGCAAATTTACGCCTAACTTTCCGCCCGGCCAAGCCTTTTATTCTTTTTTATGAAATACTTTGGCGCATTACAGGCCTTTTCTTGTAACTTTGCAGCCGTAACATGCCCTGTCGGGGCGGTGCCCTTGGCCCGCCGCCGCCGGGAATAAAGGAATGAATATGGATTACAACAACGATTTTGAAATCAAGGAAGTGGCCCGCGGCACCGACATGCCGGTGGCATCGGCCCTTCCGGCGCTCATGCGCAAAGTGTATGTATGGATGACGCTGGCCCTCGTGATAACGGGCTTCACGGCCTATGCCGTGGCCACGAGCCCGGCCCTGCTCATGGCCATCGTGGGCAACAGGTTTGTGCTGCTGGGGCTCATCGTGGCCGAGCTGGCGCTCGTGGTGGGCATCTCGGGTGCCATCAACAGGCTGTCGCTGACGGCGGCCACGCTGATGTTTGTGCTCTACTCGGTCATCAACGGCGCCACGCTGTCGGTGGTGTTCCTGGCCTTCACCATGTCGTCGATAACGAGCGTGTTCTTCATCACGGCCGGCACGTTCGCCACCATGGCGCTTGTGGGCTACACCACCAAGAAAGACCTTACGTCGATGGGCCGCATGCTGTTCATGGCCCTCATAGGCCTGGTGATAGCAACCGTGGTCAACATGTTCATGCGCAACTCGGGCCTCGACATGATTCTCAACTATGTGGGCGTGCTCGTGTTTGTCGGCCTCACGGCCTACGACACGCAAAAGATAAAGGAACAGCTCATGATGGCCGACAACATGGGCGAGGCCGCACAGAAGGTGGCCCTCGTGGGGGCGCTGACGCTCTACCTCGACTTCATCAACCTGTTCCTCTACCTGCTGCGCATACTCGGCAAGCGCGAGTGACAACGGCACCACGGCTTTGAGCCTATGACTATGTTTAGGTCGCTCGCGTTTGGCGCTATGCTCGTGGCGGGCGCGGCCTGTGCGAAAGCCGCCGCCCTCCGGGCCGACTCCGTAATGGAGGCGGCAAGGGGGGTGGCGGCTTATTTCATGCGCACATGCCCCGACGTGGGGGCCGACAGCCATGTGGGCGGCAAGCGGCGCAACAGCCGCATCTGGACCAGGGGCGTGTTCTACGAGGGCCTGCTCAACATCTACCGCGAGGAACAACGCCCCGAGTGGTTCGACTATGCACTGAGCTGGGGCGAGTTTCACCGCTGGTACAGCTGCACCGACAGCCAGGCGCGACATGCCGACTTCCAGTGCTGCGGCCAGGCTTACCTGCAGCTGTACATGCTCGACACCACGGCCGTGGAGCGCATGAGCCACATCAAGATGCGCATCGACGCGATGATGGCCACCGACAGGGTGGACGACTGGTACTGGGTGGACGCCATACAGATGGCCATGCCCATTTTCGCCATGCTCGGCACCATCACCGGCGACGGGGCATACTGGGAGCGCATGCACGACATGTATATGTACACGCGCAACAGGCAGGGCGGCGACAGGCGCGGAGGCGGCAGCCCGCTGTTCAACGAGGCCGCCGGGCTGTGGTACCGCGACTACCAGTACGACCCGCCATACACAGACCTTGTGGAGACCGACAAAGACTGCTATTGGGGCCGGGGCAACGGATGGGTGTACATGGCGCTGGCCCGCGTGATGCAGTTTACGCCCGCCGGCGAGCCCCACCGCGCCGACTATGTGGCCGACTTCAGGCGCATGAGCCGCGCCCTGCTCGAATACCAGCGGCCCGACGGGGCGTGGGGCGTGAGCCTGGCGGCGCCGTCAAACCTCGGTGCGCCGGGCAGCGAGGGGCCCGAGATGACCGGCACGTCGCTGTTCGTGGGCGGCATGGCCTATGGCGTGCGCGCCGGACTGCTCGACAGCGCCACCTACATGCCCGCGATAAGGCGGGGATGGGAGGCCATGCGGCGGGCCGTACACGACGACACCGGCTTTGTGGGCTATATGCAGGGCACCGGCTCGAAGCCCGAAGACGGCGGCCCGGTGACATACAACTCGGTGCCCGACTTCCAGGATTTCGGCATAGGGTGCTGGCTGTGGGGAGCAGCCGAGGTGCATGCCCTGGCCGTAAGCACCGGCGAGGGCGGCACGTCGGCAGTGGGCGGCGCGCGTGTCAGCCCGGGCAGCGACGGGGCGTACTACGACCTGTCGGGGCGCAGGGTGGACAGCCCCGTGCACGGACGCATTTACATCCGAGGCGGGCAAAAGGTGGCTTACTGACGGCTGCACGGGCCCTTGCCTGCCCATCCGCCAACCGGCAGGCAGGCTTCGGCCACGCCATTGACGCCAGGCCGGCGGCTCTCACTGGGCGTTTTCCTTTTCAATGTGTTTCACCGGCAGTTTCCTTTCACTGCATTTTTTCTAATGATTGTCCGCATCCGGGCAAATGCGGGCATTCATATATATTATATATTGTATGCCATATATTGTGCTTGATGTTTGTCAAGTGAAATATAAAAAAACGTTTTCCAAAGGCAAAAAAATCCGCGAATGTTTTGTGGTTTGTGAAAAAGTGCCTACCTTTGCATCCGCTTTCAGGGAACAACCCCTGATGAGCGGCGAGATAAAGAGTTCTTTGACAGGTTGAGACAGACAGAGGATATGTAGAGCAGTACAAGGCGAGAGCCGGGGCTGTGCATTTAGCCAGCCCTGTGTACGGAACAGACCCTTCGGGCTTTACGTCCGTTGAGGTTTTAAGATAAAAGTCAATTATACAATGTAGAGTTTGATCCTGGCTCAGGATGAACGCTAGCTACAGGCTTAACACATGCAAGTCGAGGGGCATCATGGCGGTTGCTTGCAACCGCCGATGGCGACCGGCGCACGGGTGAGTAACGCGTATCCAACCTGGCCGTTGCCACGGCACAGCCCGCCGAAAGGCGGATTAATGCGGTATGAGGCGCTTCGATGGCATCAGAAGAGCGCCAAAGCTTCGGCGGCAGCGGATGGGGATGCGTCCGATTAGGCAGCAGGCGGGGCAACGGCCCACCTGGCCGACGATCGGTAGGGGTCCTGAGAGGGAGGCCCCCCACACTGGGACTGAGACACGGCCCAGACTCCTACGGGAGGCAGCAGTGAGGAATATTGGTCAATGGGCGGAAGCCTGAACCAGCCAAGTAGCGTGAGGGAAGACTGCCCTATGGGTTGTAAACCTCTTTTGTGCGGGGATAAAGTGTGGGACGTGTCCCATATTGCAGGTACCGCACGAATAAGGACCGGCTAATTCCGTGCCAGCAGCCGCGGTAATACGGAAGGTCCGGGCGTTATCCGGAATCATTGGGTTTAAAGGGAGCGTAGGCCGCATGTCAAGCGTGCTGTGAAATCCCGGGGCTCAACCCCGGAAGCGCAGCGCGAACTGGCGTGCTTGAGTTGCATCGAGGCAGGCGGAATTCGTGGTGTAGCGGTGAAATGCTTAGATATCACGAAGAACCCCGATTGCGAAGGCAGCCTGCCAGTTGCACACTGACGCTGATGCTCGAAGGCGCGGGTATCGAACAGGATTAGATACCCTGGTAGTCCGCGCGGTAAACGATGGATGCCCGCCGTTGGGATTTGGATTTCAGCGGCCAAGCGAAAGCGTTAAGCATCCCACCTGGGGAGTACGCCGGCAACGGTGAAACTCAAAGGAATTGACGGGGGCCCG
>ERZ772892.654-NODE-654-length-42182-cov-5.855580_pt1 | contig 42182 bp, 20 predicted proteins | sample MGYA00512126_ERZ772892 | MGnify/ENA primary metagenome ERZ772892 (study PRJEB29015, sample SAMEA2737697) | human gut metagenome | biome: human gut; feature: human-associated habitat; material: faeces | place: China | collected 2012 ... | reverse complement strand
GGCAAGGAGACGCTCCACCACTGAGCCACTCGCGCATTATTACTTGCGTCACTCACAACGCAAGTAAGACTATACCACATTGTTATTTGCTTGTCAACATTTTTTCTTCAATTGATTTAATAAGTTTGTAAATCATCCTGTGTCCGGGAACATCGATGCCATTTCGTCTCGCAAGACTTATAATACATCCGTTTAATGTATCTATTTCCGTTTTCTGTCCTTTTTCAATATCCTGTAGTGTGGATGACCTGTGCTTATAAGTATCCGGAACAAGTTTTTCATAAAAAACCTTCCTGTATTCCTCAGGTGTGCTCCAGAATGTCTCAAGATGCTCTGCTAAAAGTACGGAATATGTCTCGTCAATAAGCTGATTCATAATGTCACAGGCACTCTCTGACTCCGAAAGTTCACCATAAGATGAATTAAGAATTGCTCCAAGTGGATTGAGTGTTGTATTAAAAAGCATTTTGGCCCACAAAGCCTTGCCTATGTCAGCCGATACTTCGGACGGAATACCTGAATTATTGATTGCGGCAGCTAAAGGCTCCATGCAGGAATTATCCGCGCCGTAAAGAGAACCCAGCAGAATAGGTGCAGTATGTACGGTAACTTTGCTGTTTTCCGGAGTAACACGCTCAAATCCGGTTATTATTCTCGCATTGTATACCTCATTCTTATCAAAATATTTTAAAAATACTTCATCATTGCCCCAGCCGTTCTGAAAGATAACAATTTTTCCATCCGGTGCAATTATATTTCTGTTGTTATTAAGGGACTTTGCAATCTCTTCGTCAGCCATTGTTTTTGCACTGATAATTATATAATCATATGCCTGACATGCCTCACCATAATTTTTTATTACCTTTACCTTGCCTGCGGGTAATGATATCTCCTTAAATATACCGCATCTTTTTACACCATTCTCCTCGATACAGTCCGCAGTGTGGCTTTTTGAATATACCGTAACATCCATCCCTTCTTCCGAAAGAGAGGCTGCCATTGCAACACCTACCGCTCCTGCGCCGATAATCAAAACCTTGTAACTCATATTAAACACTTTCTTTCTATGTATATTGTTCCGTAAATAAATCAACTATCATATTGTAAAGTTTATTCACAATTGGTGTTTTCCTCGTACTTTCAAATGCACTTATACCGATTACGCGATATGCCTCAGGGTAAATCGGATAAACATCAACATTGGCATTATACGACTCAACAGTCATTTTGGGAAGAATACATACACCTATTCCCGACTGTACCATCGTTAAAATAGACATATCATCAACAACATGACACGTTGACTGTGCCACAAAGCCACTGTTTTCAAAAAGCATCTGGCTGTCTGCATCGCAATTTTCCGCAGGCTGCACAAAGTCACATTCTTTAAGCTCATCTACCGTAATAAAGCCCTCGTTATGGGTTTTAAACTTCTTTGGCACCGCACACATAAGTCTGTCGTTATATAAAGGTGTTATGGGAATTTTGCCGGCACTTGATACCGATAAAAATCCTAAATCTATTGTTCCATTCTCAAGCCACTCCACAATATCGTCATAAGTTCCCTGAAAAAGTTCAATTTTGATTCCCGGATATTTGCCGGAAAAATTTTTGACAAGCTTGGGAATCCAGCTTATACATACACTGTTAAAACAGCCAAGCTTTACCGTTCCTTTTTCAAAACCCTGTATCTCGGCAATTGCCTGATTGACTGCATTTTCACTTAAAAGAAGCTGTTTTATATAAGGAAGAAGTGCCTTAGCATCGCCGGTAAGACTGATTTTATTGTTTTTTCTGATAAATAACGGAAAACCCAGTTCTTCTTCCATACCACTTACGCAGTGGCTTACCGCAGACGGTGTGAGATTAAGTTCTTCCGCTGCTTTTCTGAAATTCATATGTTCTACAATGGTCACAAAAACCTTATAAGAAAATAGTGTCATATCGTTCCCTCTTGTGGTGAATATTTTTCATCATTTTCGTGAAAAAAATGAATTTTACTAATTATAACATGTATGTTATATTAAATCTACAATAAATGATACGCACTTGAGCAATGCGTGTCATAGAACAAATTGTTTCTATCTCCTGTATAAAGAGTTCAGCTGCATGAACTCTTTATTTTTTTTAAAACAGGCACCTGTCAGGATGCCTGTCAAATTTCTTATTATTTTATAATCAGGATATCATAATCACTTGCAAAGTCTTCTGCTATTCCTGATGTAACATAAGCTGTATTCCCGGACAAAGCAATAAAATCAAATTCTGACTTATGGTTATGCCAGTATTCTATGGTCTTATCAAGTCCCATAACATAGCAGGCTGTGGAAAGTCCGTCTGCCAGAGTTCCATCCACACTTACAATAGTTATCGAATCCATATCAGAATCTACAGGATACCCTGTGTGAGGGTCTATGATATGGCAGTATTTTTTACCTGTTAAATCATCCACAAAATATCGCTCATAACCCCCGGACGTAATTACTGCTTTCCCACTAACGTTAATTGATCCTGCGTAATCTTTTTTTCCATTGGGGTCAGCGATTGCAATTTTAAAATCATTGCCGTCAGGCTTTCTTCCATAGCACTGTACATTTCCTCCGAGAGAAACTACTGCATATTCAATATCAAACTCATTAAAAATAGCCATAAGCCTGTCTGAAGTATATCCCTTCGCTATTCCGCCAAAATCAAGTCCCATACCTGATTCCATCGTTATGGTCTCATAATCCATTTTAATTTTGTCAAAACCGCACAGTGCAAGTTTATCTTTTATCTCATCATCTCCAGGAACATACAGGCGTCCGGATTCAAAACCCCACAGCTCAACTAACGGTCTTATTGTAACATCAAAAGCTCCGTCCGTAGTGCCATATATATACCGGCATTTTTCAAGTATTTTTATTGTATCTTCCGATAAAAGATTGTCTGTTCCGTTGTTAATTCTGTAGATTTCGCTGTCCTTATTGCCTACAGACCAAAGCTCATCAAGCCTTTTTATCTCATACTCGGCAAGCTCCAAGGCTTCATCCGCCTCCCTGCCGTAACAGGTTATGCTCATGTATGTATCCATGGCTGTAAGGTTAAGCGTTCTTTCTTTTTTGCCCTTATAACCGTCACAGGCTGTGAGCAAAATGCCCACAGCCATAGTTGTAAATAATAATATAAGCCTGTTAATTTTTTTCATAATCAGCCTATCATTCCCTTTAAAAGTAATACTGCATTATTAATGCCGATTGTAGAGCTGTTTATTACAACGTCATAATTATGGTAATCGTCCCATCTGAGACCTGTATTGGCTTTGTAATAATTACTTCTCTTCTTGTTGAATTTCTTCATTGTACTGTCAATTTCGCTGTCTGCAATTCCGTATTCACGGCTGATGCGCTCTCTTTTATCATCTTCGTCACCATAAATAAATACACGCAGTACATTCTGTCTGTCACTAAGTGCCTCATAAGCACAATGACCTAAAAATATGGCAGGACCTTCATTAGCAAATTCTTTAATAATCTTCTGCTCAGCAATATATACTTTACCTTTTAAGTCGGTATAATCGGTATCACCTGACTGAACCTTCGTCATTACATATAATGAATACAGAAAACTTCCTGTAGCATCCTCTTCGTACTGTTCAAGCTTCTCAACAGACATTCCTGCCTTTCTTGAAAGCTCCTCAAGTATTTCTCTGCCGTAGCATGGGATTTCACATTCTTTTGAAAGTTTTTTTGCAATTTCTGTTCCTGCACTTCCGTATTCTCTTTCAATTGTAACATATCTGTACATAACCTAGCCCCTTTCCGCTTTTTATGAAGCCTGTTCAAACTGGCTGTTATAAAGGTCTGCATAGAAGCCTTTTCTGGCAAGAAGTTCTTCATGTGTACCTTTTTCAATAATGTCTCCATCTTTCATTACAAGGATAAGGTCTGCATTCTTAATTGTAGATAATCTGTGGGCAATTACAAAAGATGTCCTGTCTGCCATGAGTTTATCCATTGCATCCTGAATCTGTAACTCAGTTCTTGTATCAACGGAACTTGTTGCTTCGTCAAGTATTAACATCGGCTTATCCGCAATCATTGCTCTCGCTATTGTAAGCTGCTGTTTCTGTCCCTGTGAAAGATTTACCTGGTCATTAAGTATTGTATCATATCCGTGGGATAATGTCTTTATAAAATGATCAAGTCCTACCGCACGACATGCTTCTTTTACCTTTTCATCGGAGACACCCTCTGTACAATATACAAGGTTCTCTCTTACTGTTCCCTCAAAAATCCATGTGTCCTGTAATACCATACAGAACAATGAATGGACGTCCTCACGCTTCATGTCTTTTGTAGAAACGCCGTCAATCCTGATAACGCCGTCATTAATCTCATGGAATCTCATAAGAAGGTTCACAAGTGTTGTCTTTCCGGCCCCTGTAGGTCCTACAATCGCTATCTTCTGTCCCGGTTTTACATTAACGGAAAAATCTTTAATGACAATCTTATCTGAGCCTTTATAGCCGAATTTTACATGTTCAAAGTCCACATAACCTTTAACATTTTCAACCTTTCCGGTCTTGTCATCTTCATTTTCCATTTCTTCTGCTTCAACAAACTCAAATACACGTTCTGCTGCCGCCGCTGCTGACTGCATTGACTGCATAGCCTGTGCAATCTGGGATAAAGGCTGTGTGAAAAGACGGATATATATCATAAATGCAACAATTACACCAAATGATATTTTTCCGTTCATGGCAAGTACAGCACCGACAATACATACTGCGACATATCCGAAGTTACCGATAAAATTCATAATAGGCATCATAAGGCCTGATAAACACTGTGCCTTAAAAGCGCTGTCACGAAGATTTTCATTCATTCTGTTAAATTCTTCTGCTGCCTTTTCTTCTCCGTTATATGCTTTGACAACTGTGTGCCCTGTGTATATTTCTTCAATCTGTCCATTAATTTCTCCGAGATGCTTCTGCTGTCTCTTGAAATACTTCTGTGATTTGCCCATAATTATCATCATAATGGCAAATCCGAATAAAGACGACAGTATTGCCGTTACAGTCATAAGAACATTGGTCTTAAACATCATAAATACAGAACCTAAAAGCAAGGTAACGGATGATATAAGCATACCTACACTCATATTAAGGGACTGTCCTATCATATCTACATCATTGGTTACTCTCGAAAGGATATCACCTGTCGATGTTGTATTGTAATACCACATAGGAAGTCTGTTGATTTTTTCAGAAATCTCATTACGAAGGTTCTTACTTATCTTCTGTGTAACAACTGCCATTATCTGTCCCTGAAGTATTGAAAGAACAGTACCGGAGGCATACAAAATCACAAGTGTTATACCAATGTTAAATACTTTATCCATATCCACACCGGTCATAAATCCTGCGGTAATTGTATTGGTAAGGTCCTTTAACTTATCCGGACCGATAAGTGTAAATATCGTAGCAGCTACCGAAAAAATAACGGCACAAAGCATTGCATACGACAACTTTTTATTATATTTTAAAATTTTAATCCATGTTCCCTTAAAATCCTTGGATTTCTCCACAGGTCTGCCGGCTCCGTGTCCTCCACGTCTAGGAGGATTGTTATATTGTCTGTTTTCTTCCATATCAGAGTTCCTCCTTTGATAACTGCGAATATGCTATCTGTCTGTATACTTCACAATTTTTCATAAGCTCATCATGCTTACCCATTCCTGCAATGGTACCATTTTCCAGAACAATTATCTTATCTGCATCTCTTATCGTGCCGATTCTCTGTGCAACAATAATCTTTGTAGCATCAGCACATTCTTTTTTAAGTGCAGAACGTAAAGCTCTGTCGGTTCTGTAATCAAGTGCCGAGAATGAATCATCAAAAATAAATATCTCCGGATGACGGCACACGGCTCTTGCTATTGAAAGTCTCTGTTTCTGGCCTCCTGAAAGATTACCTCCGCCTTGTGCTATATAAGAATCATATCCTTCATCCATTTTTTCAACAAATTCGGATGCCTGTGCGACATATACAGAATCCACAATATCAGATTCCATAAAGCCGTCTTTTCCATTATCACCGTATGCAATGTTACTTTTAACCGTTCCTCCGAATAATGTAGCTTTCTGCGAAACATATCCGATTTTGTTACGAAGTTCTTTCTGTTTGTAATCTTTTACATTTACTCCGTCTACCAGAACTTCGCCTTCAGTGACATCATAGAATCTTGGAATAAGATTAATAACGGTACTCTTACCACACCCGGTAGCTCCTATAATCGCCAATGTCTCACCTTTTTTAACAGAGAAGCTGATATCTGACAATACATAATCTTCTGCATCAGGATATTTAAAATTAACATTCTTAAATTCAATTTCACCTCTGATGCCTGAATCTTTAATATCCTTGTCCCCATCTTCTATAGTAGCTTCCGTATCAAGCACTTCATTAATACGCTTAGCTGCTACGGATGCTCTCGGCAGAATAATAAATACCATTACCATCATCATAAATGCCATTACTATCTGCATTGCATAAGAAGAAAATGTTACCATATCGGAAAATAAAGTTATTTTGCTCATCATATCGGCTTTATTAATGAGATATGCCCCTATCCAGTATATGGCAAGAGGGAGTCCGCTCATTATAAGCTGGATACCCGGCATCATAAACGACATTGTCCTTGATGTAAAAAGTTGTGTCTTTGTAAGGTTATTATTAGCGGTTTCAAATTTACTTTCCTGATATTTCTCGGCATTATATGCTCTTACAACATTGATACCTGTAATATTTTCCCTGGTAACCCTGTTGATATCATCTGTAAGTTCCTGAAGTTTTTTGAACTTAGGAAGTGCTATTGATACGCAAAGACCTACTATGATAAGTAATACCGCAACAGCAACACCTGTTGAAAATGTCCACTGCCAGCTCTTTGCTGATATTTTGCACACTGCCCATATTGCAAGAATAGGAGCTTTAATCAACACCTGAAAGCCTATTGTTACAAACATCTGTACCTGTGTGACATCGTTGGTTGAACGTGTAATAAGACTCGCAGTAGAGAATCTTCCAATTTCCTCCATTGAAAATCCCTGGACCTTATTAAAAAGTTTTGCCCTTAATACGGCTGAAAAATCTGAAGCTATTCTTGAAGAAATAATAGCTACAACAACCGTAGCCGCAAGACTTCCGAATGCACAAAGCAGCATTTTTCCGCCTGCTGCCATAATATCTGCCATCTTGCTTCCGTCGCTCTGGACAAGTGCCGTAATGTCTGCCATATAGTCAGGTATCGTTAAATCAAGCCATACCTGGAGAACTACAAAACCTATGGCAAAAAACATCATAAGCCAATTTCTCTTTGGCAGGTTTTTAAGTAATTTAATCATCTTCTGTCTACTCCTTTCGACTGTATGACTGTTAATATATACCACTTTTCTAAACTCAATCTAAACTAATAATAAACATAATATTAACTTTATTCATAATATAACCGTAAATGTATTGATGTTCTTGTCGCTGTTCACCTCAATTCTTCCCTTATGGAGTTCAATAATCCTGCTTACAAGTGCAAGTCCTATGCCCGTTCCTTCGGTGGAATGTGATGAATCCGACTGATAGAATTTTCTAAAAATTTTATTAATTTCCTCATCTTCAATGTGAGGTCCCTTACCGGAAATACTAACATAAATATGTTCGTTTTTATTAGATATCCTTATGGAAATTTCTTCACCTTCAGGAGAAAATTTGATGGCATTATCTAAGAGATTAATCCATACCTGCTTCATCATCTCCTCATTGGCATTGATTGTATACTCGCCAAAATCAATATTCATATTAATATTTCTGGCTGTCCATTTACTTTCAAGGAGAAGCACCGTAAGGCGTATCTGTTCCGAAAGATTATATTCCGTAACATTAGTAAGTATACTCTGGTTCTCAACCTTTGTAAGGTTAAGTATACCGTTCGCCATTGTATATAATCTTTTCATTTCCTCTTCTATTATGCCAAGATATTCTTCTCTTTCTTCATCCGATAAAATATTTTTTCTGAGAAGTTTTGTAAATCCAAGGATAGAAACAAGAGGAGTCTTAAATTCATGGGAAAAATCATTGATAAAATTGTTGCTTAACAGTTCGGTATTCTGAAGTTCTTCTGCCATCTTATTGAAACTGTGTTCTACTTTCTTAAGTCCCGGATTTTTATTGAATTTAATTCTCACAGAATAATCTCCATCTGCAAGCCTGTCCATACCCTTTATAAGCTCGTCCAACGGCTTCATTGGTATCCTTGTGAATATTATTGAAACAATAAAACCTATAATTATGCTGGCTCCCAATATGCAGCAGATAACCATAATTACCCGCGTTTTACTTGATCCGTTAATGGTAATAATTCCCGAATGGATAAGAATTGTGGATATGGTACCCACAATTAACATAGAAACCGTCTGTATCAGAAATACAATAAACGATGATATTAATACTAATTTCTTTTTCATATATGCTTTTATACCTTCTTAACAGCCTTGTATCCAAGACCTCTTACCGATACTATCTCAAATTCCTTTATATTTTCAAATCTTTTTCTTAATCTGCCTATATGCACCGTTACAGTCTCCCAGCCTGTATCCGTATCTGTACCCCATATCTCATCCATAAGCTGGATTCTTGTATATATTCTTCCGGGATTGGACAAAAGAAGATAAAGCAACTTAAATTCTTTCTGTGGCAGAAGAATCTCCTCACCATTTACATTTACGGTAAAAGAATCATAATCAAGAACCACACTGCCGATTGTTATCTTTCTGTCACCGGCAATTTTCAGTCTGCGCTCTATTGCTTTTATATGAAGAAGCAATTCTTCTTCATCCACCGGTTTTACAAGATAATCATCAATTCCTGCTTTAAACCCTTTTTTCCTGTCGTCAGGCAGTTCCTTTGCTGATACCATGATTATCGGAATGTCCTGATTGCTTTTCCTGAGTATCTTTGTAAATTCGTAGCCGTCAAGATTGGGCATCATTATATCAGCTATAACCATATCCACATGATGTGTATTATATATTTCAAGTGCCTTTTCCCCATCCTCTGCAAGAACCGGCGTATAGCCGGCTCCAAGAAGTATGGCATTCATAAGTCTGCGTGTGTTTTTATCATCATCTATAACAAGAATTTCAAACATTTATCTAACCTTCATACATAAAATAACGTTGGTTGTTGATATAGTCTTCCTTTGAAGCAAGACATTTTTTTATCTTATCGCCTATCTTAACAAATTCATCCACAAGAGCAGGGTCAAAACTCGTTCCTCTTCCCGCAATAATCATTTTCATTGATTTTTCATGGGAATATGGTTCCTTATATGGTCTTTTGGAAGTAAGTGCATCATATACATCAACTATGCTCATAATTCTGGCAACAAGCGGAATCTGCTCTCCCTTAAGGCCTTCCGGATATCCGGAACCATCCCATTTTTCATGATGATATCTTGAGACCTGTTCCGCAATTTCACCAAACTGCTTATCCTCTATCCTGCTTGAAAGAAAATGGAAAATATCGCCGCCTATCACGGCATGTTTTTTCATTTTTTCAAATTCTTCTCCACTTAATGCAGAAGATTTTCTTAAAACAGCATCCTCAATGGCAATTTTACCCACATCATGGAGAGGTGCCGAACGGCAGGCCTTTTTAACGACAACCGGAGTCAATACATCTGAATACACAGGCAGTGTTACAAGATAATCTATAAAACACTTGTAATATATGGCGGTATTCTTTAAATGTCCGCCGGTTATACCGTCCCTTGATTCGACAAGTCCGGCAAAACTAATTGCCATAATATCATACATGTCCTCAATTTCGCTGACTTTTTCCTCTACAAGCTCCTCTAACTTATGCTCATATTTTGCAAGCTTAATCTGTGTCTCAATTCGCTTTCTGACAACCTTTGGAACAAAAGGTTTGGTAATATAGTCCACACTTCCCATATCAAAGGCCCTGACCTCAAAATCAGGATTATCAAGTGGTGTTATAAAAATAACCGGTATATGGCTTGATTTATCATTTGTCTTAAGAAATTCCAGTATGTCAAATCCATCCTTTGCTGACATAGTGGAATCAATAAGAATCAGCTCCGGTATTATATCACGTATTATAAGCAGTGCATCTTCAAAACTGCCGGCTGTACATATTCTGTAGCTGTCAGAAAGGATATTCATAATTTCCTGAATACCATCCACATCTACATCAATAACCAGAATTGTATCCTTAACCATCTTATCATCTTCCTTACTAAATTGTACAAATACGCATTGTATCATCATCAGACTCAAGGTCTGACGCAAGTATCACAACAATATTATCTCCACGCTTTACAAGTCTGCTTTCTACTGCTTTAGAAACAGCATACTCAACAAACTTATCTGCACTATCAAGGTTCTCTGCTGCAACAGGAGTAATACCCCATACAAGGTTAAGCTGGTTGCGTCCTCTTTCGGAAATTGTAGCTGCAATTACAGGACATTCCGGATGAAAACGGGATAAAATATTAGCTGTAGCACCGCTTCTTGTAAGAACGACGATTGCTTTGGCATCAAGATATTTTGCCGCATTGTATGCTGAGGCACAGATGGCATTTTTAAGATTAGGTTCCATGTCTGCACTACTATCCACATACTTTTCATAATAATTAATGGTATTTTCTGCATTAACGGCAATATTAGCCATTGTTCTTACAGCTTCCACCGGATGCCTGCCTGCTGCAGATTCGCCTGAAAGCATAATTACCGTAGTTCCATCATAAATTGCATTGGCAACATCGGATACCTCTGCCCTTGTAGGTCTTGGATTCTCTGTCATGGACTCCAACATCTGTGTAGCGGTAACAACAATCTTACCCTCTCTGTTACATTTCTCAATCATCATCTTCTGGATTGCGGGAATCTTTTCAAAATTAATCTCAACACCCATGTCTCCTCTCGCAACCATAATTCCGTCACTGAGTTCAAGTATCTCGTCAAAATTGTTAATACCCTGTCCATTTTCGATTTTACTGATAACCTTAATATCCTGTCCGCCATTATCCTTAAGGAATTTACGAAGTTTCTTAAGGTCATCTGCACATCTTACAAAAGAAGCGGCAATATATTCAACATTATGTTCTATACCGAAAAGAAGATCTGATTTATCAACATCATTGAGATAAGGCATAGGTATCTCAACATTAGGAATATTAATACTCTTATGGTTGCTTAACTTTCCGCCTGTTACAACCTTACAGATAACTTTACTGCCTTTAATTGCCGTAACCTTAAGATCTATCTTACCGTCATCCACAAGTATTCTTGTACCAACTTCAACATTCTTTGCCAGTTTGTCATAGGTAAGGCCTATTCTTTCCCTGGTTCCCGGAGTTTCTTTATCAGTATCAAAAGTAAATAAACTTCCTTTTTCAACAATAACAGATCCGCCTTCAAAATCCTTAAGTCTGATTTCCGGTCCCTTGGTATCAAGAAGTATAGGAATATGCCTGTTAAGTTCCCCCGCGATTCTTCTTACCCTGTTAAGTCTCACTTCCTGCTCTTCATGTGTTCCGTGAGAAAAATTAAGTCTTGCACAGTCCATTCCTGCATTAATGATCTGTGTAATACGTTCGTCACTGTCTACTGCAGGTCCGAGTGTACATATAATTTTGGTTTTTCGCATACATGCTCCTCCATACAAAATTAATAATAATATTTTACCACATATGCAGGTGTTTTTTAACTATTATTTTAGTTTTTTTGATTTTTTGATTTTTTTAACATTACTGAAGTTATCAGTGAAGTAAACGGAACGGTAAGCACTATTCCCATAGTTCCGGCTATTCCCTTCATAATCTCAATTCCGATGGAGTACATATTAATAATCTGATGCATCTGGTAGGAATAAGCATAAATTATCATTACAAGATTAATGCTTCCACCCACATAGGCAAGTATAAGGGTATTTGCCATTGTTCCTATCATGTCCCTGCCGATTGTTATTCCTGACTTAAATAATTCTTTCTGAGTAATATCAGGCATTTTGGTATTGATTTCGTTAAGTGATGAGGATACAGACATTGCCACATCCATAACTGCACCCATTGACGATATCAGTATTCCGGAAAACAGCATGCCTCCGATATCAAGTTTTGAATTCTGTCCCACATACATAAGTGTCTCTATTTCATTTACATTCATACCCGTTATATGTGATGTTTTACCGAATACAACAGCTATCAGGCCTGCAATAACAACACCCGCTATCGTTCCTGCCATTGCGGCAATGGATTTTAATTCAAAATCAGCAATCAGTATATGTGTAACAACGGTAACCATAATCACCGTAATTATTGCTGCCAGAAAAGGAGATACACCGGCATACATCATGGGAACATATAAAAATATAACCACAATAAATGTAAATATAAGCGCTATAAGCGAATTAATTCCTCTTTTGCCGCCAACCAGCCACATAACTGCCGCAAAAGCACATAATAAGAGTGCAACCGGAAGTTCCCTGTCATAATTATATACATTAGCGGTAAGGACGCCGTCATGTTCACTTATATTAGCGATAACCTTTGTTCCGATTTTACAATCTGCACCATACAGATAACCATTAAGGCTGTATGCCTCCACATATTCCCCCTTATGTTCTCCTGAAGTGATACTTTTTTTATTGTTTTATTAAAAGCAAACACTAATATCACTATTCCGAGAACCGCAAGGTACTTCCCATATCGTGATACTATTTTTCCCAATTGCTTTCTTTCCTTCCCATATAGATTACAAGACCTGCAAGACCTGCTACAAGTAGTGTTCCTCCGATTGCAACAGCTACCATTGAACTGTCTCCAGCCTTAGGATTGCTGTCGTTGCCGTCATTGCTGCCATTGCTGCCATTACTGTCATTGTTTTCTTTGTTATTATCAGGAGTTGTGACAGTTTCGGTATCTTTAAGTTTCAATGCTTCTATGCCTGCAAGAACCTTGTCGGCTGCTTCATTAAGCATATCGGCATTTACAACAGGAAGTATTGCGTCCGTAATCACGTTACCGCCTTCAATCTGACGATAAATTGTTTTATCAAGAATAGTTGAAAGACCTTTTCTTAATCTGTTTGCCTTGCTTCCGCTTGCAAGAACATCTTTGTCATCATCATTTTTTACGGAACCATAGCCTTTGATTGGATCATCTGCTGTATTGTAAAGTGCAGATAATGTATCAATATAATTATCTTTGTCGGTTGTATATGCTTTTCTGATATTCTTTAATGCATCAAGACTTAATTTTAAAGCATCAAGACTTTCATCTGTATATATTTCTCCATCTGATACAAGTTTTTCCGCATTATCAATAATTTCATCTATAGTAAGCGAAGCAGATGTTTTTCTGATTGTAAAATCATCGGCATACTTTGCGCCTGTGTAATCGTAAGTCTTGATTGTCAGTTCACTGTCTGAAAAATCAATTGTTGAGAAAGAAGGAAGCATTGCATTAGTTCTTTCTGCAATATAGTATGGTGTATAATTGAGGAGATTGTAATATTTTGAACCTGAGCCGGAACCTGTTGTTATATAAAGAGTTCCCTCAGGATCGGTTACGCTTCCTGATGAAATATCATAATCAATTACATTACCGTCAAGTACCTGATATGATCTTGAATAAGTATGGTCATGACCTGTAAGACAGACATCTATATCAAATTCGTCCATAAGGGGTGCAAATATAACTCTGTTGGTTGCTGCATCCGTATCTGCATGGGGCTGACCTGAACCATATATGTCACTATGGAAAATCACAACTTTCCACTTAGCATGTTCATTTGAGGCAATAGCCTTTTTCATAAGTTCCCTGTGTTCTGCCTGATTTCTATTGTTACTGTTAAGTGATATAAAAAGCACATTGCCATATGAAAAATAGTAATCCGAACCAGCATTGGTTGCTCCCAGGCTGTCACCGGTATTAGGATTATTGAAATGTGCACTATAATCCGAACCTGCCGTATCGTGGTTACCGATTGTAGATGCTATCGGAAGGCTTCTGAATACTTCCGGATAAAGATAACCCGCATATTCGCTTTCCCTTGTTTTTAAATCATTACTCTTTGATGCTCCGGACTTATCAATCTGGTCTCCTGCGGATAAAAGAAATGCTGCATCAGGACATACCTGTTTTGCCATACTCATTGTTTTGTTCCAGTTATATGTATCCCTTGCTACAGAAGAATCTGTTGCTGAATAATCATCACCTGAACCTGAAGCACCAATCTGTGGATCCCCTATAAGTATAACCGAATAGTCCGATGAACTGCCGATCTTATACGAGTAAGCTGCTGACCATACGGTCGATTGTCCGTTATAATTATCTGTATAACAATATTCATATTCTGTATTGTCTTCAAAATAACCTTCTACAGATACCTTATTTGCAGTCTGATAATTCTTTCCCTGCCAGTTATTGGCATCTACTGTGCTGCCTGTTCCTTCAAAAACCTTCGCCTGTGATCTTGCTCCGTTTTTCCATACCATAACTGCCGGTTTAGATGTATTTTCTGAATACCATGCGAAATTAAGATCTTTTTCTGTCTTACCCGGTGTAAGCGCTACTTTAGCTGAATCATCATAATTTCCGGCTGTTCTCCATACGCTGTCTCTCCATGTAAGAAACTCATTGCTTCCGTCTGTCTGACTTGCCGTACTTCCTGCCTGGTATTCTCCGTAACCATAGGCTACAGTTCCAAATCCTGTAACTGTTACAGCTGCTACAGCCATAAGGCATGCTGCCTTTTTCAACAATTTCTTCCTAATCATATTGTTTTCCTTCCTTTTTGTAATTATTTCTTACAAGAAAAAATTATCAAAAAGAAAGTAAACTAACTATCTCACTAAAATATTATTTATGTAAAATTAAAGTATAATTTTTTTACCGCATTTAGGGCAAAAACCAAATCCTTTTTCCAGTTGTCTGCCGCAATACGGACAAAAATTCACATCCGTTCCTCCGGCATTACTGCCCCTGTCATATTCTTCTTTTTTTCTTCCGTATTTCTCATTCAATGGGTCCTTTTCCTCATTTTCGTCAACAATATCAAGAATCGAATATCTGTCCTTTGCTGTTGCATTATGATACGAATACACCGCCATGGCAATTGCGATTACTATAAAAATAATTCCGAATGGCAGCATAAACCAGCCCCCGATTGCAACCGCAAACACGCACCAGAATACCCCAAACACTGCTGCTCCTATGGCACTTACCATATTAAGTTTAGACGGACCTCGTCCCGGTTTAATACTTTTCATTATAAAACCCTCCTTATCTGTTAATTTTCTAAAATAAATCCAGCATATTATTAAGATAAATCGCTTCCCTGACTTTTAAGTGGCATTCGGGCTTAGTCATATAATACAGCAAAAATTCCAGAATAAGGGCACTTCCCAGTCCCCGTCCTTCTATTTTAAATTCCGAAAAGCCCATCGGCATATAAACTTTTTTAATGTCCTCTACACCTATAAATCCCGGATTTAACATCGCTTTTGAAAAAATATATCCATCTTCTGCATCAGGTGATGTGCAATAATGCTCTGTACATGTCTCCCCAAGGGATTTGCGGCTGACACTCTCATAGCATTTTTTTCTGTCGGCACATCCGAAATTACAACATTCATTGCAAAGAAACTCTGTTTTTTTCTTTTGTTCTTCTGATAATGTGCTTAATCTGTCAAATCTCTTATTAAGTCTGAAATCAGGTACAACATATCTAAACTCTTCTCTGTCGGTTTCATTTTTAAATTCATCAAAATCTGTAATTACTTTAGTTGTGGAAGACACATAATAGAACTTAGGATAGTTTTTTTGGATATATTTCATTAATAAATCAGAATAAATGATAATTCCGTTTTGGGAATCGTGAAACAAACTGCATAACCTGTTGCATTTTCTGTCCGACAGATGTTCCTCCCTAAGCAATGAATTGCTGAACGTAAGTCTTGCAGAGATTCCGTATTTCTTAAGAAGTGCATACACCTCATCTGCATTCTCTTCCCCAAAACCGACACGTCCTCCGCCCCAGACACAATCCGGGGGTGCCCCGTATACGGAGCCTATATCACACCATTCGTAAAAATATTCCCTATGTTCATAAAAAAGAGGCAGGAACACCTTGTACAATTCATAAAATTCAAATAATCCCGGCAGGTGGTAATGTGCTTTATTATTAATTTCAGTCATTGCAAAACTTCCACACATAAATTAAAGTACTCTTTGTCTTCTTCGTATTCTTCGTCTTCGTCTTTTTTTATTTACACTGCGCACATAATCAATAATCCAATAGGCTGATACCAATACTACTAACCATATTAAACAGGCTATCCACACTTTAACAAGTTCCGGTGAATCCTTTTCAAGAAACAATAAGGGAACTGCATTTCCTATTAAAAATACAGATGCTATATACCACAAAACGGATATTGCATTATTGTATTTTTTGACACTATCTACTTCCGGCTTCTTAATTAAAGTATAATATCCTGCCGGCTTGTCTGATTTACGTATATTAATTCCCATTACAAGAAAGCCAATCGATACACCTATACAAACTAAAAATGGTAAAATCATATATTATCCTCCACGATACTTAAATTCTCTGTCTTTCAAGTATTTCTTCTAATGTTTTTCTCGGTCTTTTCTGTGGCGCTTCATCCGCATAAAAGACCGCTACGGCACATATCCGCTGACCTTGGCAGCAGTCTGTTATCCCGCTGTTCCTCATTAAGTCCTTCCTCCATTGCCTCAGGCAACCTGTCTTTTTCCTTGCCGGTATACACAATGTATTTCCATGGCTGGCGGTTCTTCGCCGATGGTGCAAGTGCCGCCGCTTCCACTAACATTCCGTTTCATAATCATAATCCTTACTCTTTCTATTTTATACTTCTGAAAATTAATGTCAATTAATATTTAGCGGGGTATGTTAGTTAGCGTAGTTTTTTATGTTTGGGCAGGTGGGATTTTCCGCCTTTTGGGTAGAGATTTGTGGGCTTGCGAAGGACGGCGAAGAGAGATGTGAGACGGCAGAACCAGTGGTGGGGTGAAAGACGGTGCGAACTGGGGGTTCTCTACCTATTTTTGGTTTTTCCGCCTTTTGGGTAGAGATTTCCGGACGGGTGAACTGGGAATCTCTACCTTTTCGGCCGTTTTCCGCCTTTTGGGTAGAGATTTCCGGACGGCGGCTCTGGGTTTCTCTACCCTTTTTCCCGGTTTTCGCCTTTTGGGTAGAGATTTCTGGACGGCGGCTGTGGGATTCTCTACCTTTTTCCCGGTTTTTCCGCATTTTGGGTAGAGATTTCCAGACGGCGGCTGTGGGAATCTCTACCCTTTTTCCGGGATTTCCGCATTTTGGGTAGAGATTTCCGAACGGCGGTTGCGAGATTCTCTACCTTTTTCGCCTGTTTCCCGCCTTTTGGGTAGAGATTTCCGAACGGCGGCTACAGGAATCTCTACCTTTTTCCCGGTTTTTCCGCATTATGGGTAGAGATTTACAACCGGCAATACTGGGAATCTCTACCTTTTCGGCCGTTTTCCGCATTTTGGGTAGAGATTTCCGAACTGCGGTTGCGGGATTCTCTACCTATTTCCTGGTTTTCCGCCATTTGGGTAGAGATTTCCGGGCTGCGGTGCTTGGAACCTTTACCTTTTCGGCAGATTTCCGGTCAGCAAAAAGTGTAGTGGCTTCATTCTGCAGCCACGTTATCACCTGCACATACATTTGCACAAAAATAGTCTGAGGCACAATGTACCACCTGCTGATACACCATTCCTCAGACCACGGGGTCTTATATCCAGTGACCCACTTTTAAATAGAGGGAAGCCCCTGTTTCAGGACATAAAAAGAAGCGCGAGACGGGGTGAGACGGTATAAGAAAAAGGTCCGCTGGACCTTTTTCCCGTCGAACCGACCGAAGGCGACTTTAGGAGCCTGAGATCCGAACCTCTTATTTCATAAGAGGTTTGAGAGGTGCTTGCACCTCTCTTTGCAAAAACATAGGTCCTACTCACAAAATGACATACAATGCAAATTGCAACCAGGACCTATATTTTTGCAAAAAAAGAAGCGCGAGACGGGGTGAGACGGCATAAGAAAAAGGTCCGGTGGACCTTTCTCCCGTCGAACCGACCGAAGGCGACTTTAGGAGCCTGAGATCCGAACCTCTTATTTCATAAGAGGTTTGAGAGGTGCTTGCACCTCTCTTTGCAAAAACATAGGTCCTACTCACAAAATGACATACAATGCAAATTGCAACCAGGACCTATATTTTTGCAAAAAAAAGAAGCGCGAGACGGGGATCGAACCCGCGACCTTCTCCTTGGCAAGGAGACGCTCCACCACTGAGCCACTCGCGCATTATTACTTGCGTCACTCACAACGCAAGTAAGACTATACCACATTGTTATTTGCTTGTCAACATTTTTTCTTCAATTGATTTAATAAGTTTGTAAATCATCCTGTGTCCGGGAACATCGATGCCATTTCGTCTCGCAAGACTTATAATACATCCGTTTAATGTATCTATTTCCGTTTTCTGTCCTTTTTCAATATCCTGTAGTGTGGATGACCTGTGCTTATAAGTATCCGGAACAAGTTTTTCATAAAAAACCTTCCTGTATTCCTCAGGTGTGCTCCAGAATGTCTCAAGATGCTCTGCTAAAAGTACGGAATATGTCTCGTCAATAAGCTGATTCATAATGTCACAGGCACTCTCTGACTCCGAAAGTTCACCATAAGATGAATTAAGAATTGCTCCAAGTGGATTGAGTGTTGTATTAAAAAGCATTTTGGCCCACAAAGCCTTGCCTATGTCAGCCGATACTTCGGACGGAATACCTGAATTATTGATTGCGGCAGCTAAAGGCTCCATGCAGGAATTATCCGCGCCGTAAAGAGAACCCAGCAGAATAGGTGCAGTATGTACGGTAACTTTGCTGTTTTCCGGAGTAACACGCTCAAATCCGGTTATTATTCTCGCATTGTATACCTCATTCTTATCAAAATATTTTAAAAATACTTCATCATTGCCCCAGCCGTTCTGAAAGATAACAATTTTTCCATCCGGTGCAATTATATTTCTGTTGTTATTAAGGGACTTTGCAATCTCTTCGTCAGCCATTGTTTTTGCACTGATAATTATATAATCATATGCCTGACATGCCTCACCATAATTTTTTATTACCTTTACCTTGCCTGCGGGTAATGATATCTCCTTAAATATACCGCATCTTTTTACACCATTCTCCTCGATACAGTCCGCAGTGTGGCTTTTTGAATATACCGTAACATCCATCCCTTCTTCCGAAAGAGAGGCTGCCATTGCAACACCTACCGCTCCTGCGCCGATAATCAAAACCTTGTAACTCATATTAAACACTTTCTTTCTATGTATATTGTTCCGTAAATAAATCAACTATCATATTGTAAAGTTTATTCACAATTGGTGTTTTCCTCGTACTTTCAAATGCACTTATACCGATTACGCGATATGCCTCAGGGTAAATCGGATAAACATCAACATTGGCATTATACGACTCAACAGTCATTTTGGGAAGAATACATACACCTATTCCCGACTGTACCATCGTTAAAATAGACATATCATCAACAACATGACACGTTGACTGTGCCACAAAGCCACTGTTTTCAAAAAGCATCTGGCTGTCTGCATCGCAATTTTCCGCAGGCTGCACAAAGTCACATTCTTTAAGCTCATCTACCGTAATAAAGCCCTCGTTATGGGTTTTAAACTTCTTTGGCACCGCACACATAAGTCTGTCGTTATATAAAGGTGTTATGGGAATTTTGCCGGCACTTGATACCGATAAAAATCCTAAATCTATTGTTCCATTCTCAAGCCACTCCACAATATCGTCATAAGTTCCCTGAAAAAGTTCAATTTTGATTCCCGGATATTTGCCGGAAAAATTTTTGACAAGCTTGGGAATCCAGCTTATACATACACTGTTAAAACAGCCAAGCTTTACCGTTCCTTTTTCAAAACCCTGTATCTCGGCAATTGCCTGATTGACTGCATTTTCACTTAAAAGAAGCTGTTTTATATAAGGAAGAAGTGCCTTAGCATCGCCGGTAAGACTGATTTTATTGTTTTTTCTGATAAATAACGGAAAACCCAGTTCTTCTTCCATACCACTTACGCAGTGGCTTACCGCAGACGGTGTGAGATTAAGTTCTTCCGCTGCTTTTCTGAAATTCATATGTTCTACAATGGTCACAAAAACCTTATAAGAAAATAGTGTCATATCGTTCCCTCTTGTGGTGAATATTTTTCATCATTTTCGTGAAAAAAATGAATTTTACTAATTATAACATGTATGTTATATTAAATCTACAATAAATGATACGCACTTGAGCAATGCGTGTCATAGAACAAATTGTTTCTATCTCCTGTATAAAGAGTTCAGCTGCATGAACTCTTTATTTTTTTTAAAACAGGCACCTGTCAGGATGCCTGTCAAATTTCTTATTATTTTATAATCAGGATATCATAATCACTTGCAAAGTCTTCTGCTATTCCTGATGTAACATAAGCTGTATTCCCGGACAAAGCAATAAAATCAAATTCTGACTTATGGTTATGCCAGTATTCTATGGTCTTATCAAGTCCCATAACATAGCAGGCTGTGGAAAGTCCGTCTGCCAGAGTTCCATCCACACTTACAATAGTTATCGAATCCATATCAGAATCTACAGGATACCCTGTGTGAGGGTCTATGATATGGCAGTATTTTTTACCTGTTAAATCATCCACAAAATATCGCTCATAACCCCCGGACGTAATTACTGCTTTCCCACTAACGTTAATTGATCCTGCGTAATCTTTTTTTCCATTGGGGTCAGCGATTGCAATTTTAAAATCATTGCCGTCAGGCTTTCTTCCATAGCACTGTACATTTCCTCCGAGAGAAACTACTGCATATTCAATATCAAACTCATTAAAAATAGCCATAAGCCTGTCTGAAGTATATCCCTTCGCTATTCCGCCAAAATCAAGTCCCATACCTGATTCCATCGTTATGGTCTCATAATCCATTTTAATTTTGTCAAAACCGCACAGTGCAAGTTTATCTTTTATCTCATCATCTCCAGGAACATACAGGCGTCCGGATTCAAAACCCCACAGCTCAACTAACGGTCTTATTGTAACATCAAAAGCTCCGTCCGTAGTGCCATATATATACCGGCATTTTTCAAGTATTTTTATTGTATCTTCCGATAAAAGATTGTCTGTTCCGTTGTTAATTCTGTAGATTTCGCTGTCCTTATTGCCTACAGACCAAAGCTCATCAAGCCTTTTTATCTCATACTCGGCAAGCTCCAAGGCTTCATCCGCCTCCCTGCCGTAACAGGTTATGCTCATGTATGTATCCATGGCTGTAAGGTTAAGCGTTCTTTCTTTTTTGCCCTTATAACCGTCACAGGCTGTGAGCAAAATGCCCACAGCCATAGTTGTAAATAATAATATAAGCCTGTTAATTTTTTTCATAATCAGCCTATCATTCCCTTTAAAAGTAATACTGCATTATTAATGCCGATTGTAGAGCTGTTTATTACAACGTCATAATTATGGTAATCGTCCCATCTGAGACCTGTATTGGCTTTGTAATAATTACTTCTCTTCTTGTTGAATTTCTTCATTGTACTGTCAATTTCGCTGTCTGCAATTCCGTATTCACGGCTGATGCGCTCTCTTTTATCATCTTCGTCACCATAAATAAATACACGCAGTACATTCTGTCTGTCACTAAGTGCCTCATAAGCACAATGACCTAAAAATATGGCAGGACCTTCATTAGCAAATTCTTTAATAATCTTCTGCTCAGCAATATATACTTTACCTTTTAAGTCGGTATAATCGGTATCACCTGACTGAACCTTCGTCATTACATATAATGAATACAGAAAACTTCCTGTAGCATCCTCTTCGTACTGTTCAAGCTTCTCAACAGACATTCCTGCCTTTCTTGAAAGCTCCTCAAGTATTTCTCTGCCGTAGCATGGGATTTCACATTCTTTTGAAAGTTTTTTTGCAATTTCTGTTCCTGCACTTCCGTATTCTCTTTCAATTGTAACATATCTGTACATAACCTAGCCCCTTTCCGCTTTTTATGAAGCCTGTTCAAACTGGCTGTTATAAAGGTCTGCATAGAAGCCTTTTCTGGCAAGAAGTTCTTCATGTGTACCTTTTTCAATAATGTCTCCATCTTTCATTACAAGGATAAGGTCTGCATTCTTAATTGTAGATAATCTGTGGGCAATTACAAAAGATGTCCTGTCTGCCATGAGTTTATCCATTGCATCCTGAATCTGTAACTCAGTTCTTGTATCAACGGAACTTGTTGCTTCGTCAAGTATTAACATCGGCTTATCCGCAATCATTGCTCTCGCTATTGTAAGCTGCTGTTTCTGTCCCTGTGAAAGATTTACCTGGTCATTAAGTATTGTATCATATCCGTGGGATAATGTCTTTATAAAATGATCAAGTCCTACCGCACGACATGCTTCTTTTACCTTTTCATCGGAGACACCCTCTGTACAATATACAAGGTTCTCTCTTACTGTTCCCTCAAAAATCCATGTGTCCTGTAATACCATACAGAACAATGAATGGACGTCCTCACGCTTCATGTCTTTTGTAGAAACGCCGTCAATCCTGATAACGCCGTCATTAATCTCATGGAATCTCATAAGAAGGTTCACAAGTGTTGTCTTTCCGGCCCCTGTAGGTCCTACAATCGCTATCTTCTGTCCCGGTTTTACATTAACGGAAAAATCTTTAATGACAATCTTATCTGAGCCTTTATAGCCGAATTTTACATGTTCAAAGTCCACATAACCTTTAACATTTTCAACCTTTCCGGTCTTGTCATCTTCATTTTCCATTTCTTCTGCTTCAACAAACTCAAATACACGTTCTGCTGCCGCCGCTGCTGACTGCATTGACTGCATAGCCTGTGCAATCTGGGATAAAGGCTGTGTGAAAAGACGGATATATATCATAAATGCAACAATTACACCAAATGATATTTTTCCGTTCATGGCAAGTACAGCACCGACAATACATACTGCGACATATCCGAAGTTACCGATAAAATTCATAATAGGCATCATAAGGCCTGATAAACACTGTGCCTTAAAAGCGCTGTCACGAAGATTTTCATTCATTCTGTTAAATTCTTCTGCTGCCTTTTCTTCTCCGTTATATGCTTTGACAACTGTGTGCCCTGTGTATATTTCTTCAATCTGTCCATTAATTTCTCCGAGATGCTTCTGCTGTCTCTTGAAATACTTCTGTGATTTGCCCATAATTATCATCATAATGGCAAATCCGAATAAAGACGACAGTATTGCCGTTACAGTCATAAGAACATTGGTCTTAAACATCATAAATACAGAACCTAAAAGCAAGGTAACGGATGATATAAGCATACCTACACTCATATTAAGGGACTGTCCTATCATATCTACATCATTGGTTACTCTCGAAAGGATATCACCTGTCGATGTTGTATTGTAATACCACATAGGAAGTCTGTTGATTTTTTCAGAAATCTCATTACGAAGGTTCTTACTTATCTTCTGTGTAACAACTGCCATTATCTGTCCCTGAAGTATTGAAAGAACAGTACCGGAGGCATACAAAATCACAAGTGTTATACCAATGTTAAATACTTTATCCATATCCACACCGGTCATAAATCCTGCGGTAATTGTATTGGTAAGGTCCTTTAACTTATCCGGACCGATAAGTGTAAATATCGTAGCAGCTACCGAAAAAATAACGGCACAAAGCATTGCATACGACAACTTTTTATTATATTTTAAAATTTTAATCCATGTTCCCTTAAAATCCTTGGATTTCTCCACAGGTCTGCCGGCTCCGTGTCCTCCACGTCTAGGAGGATTGTTATATTGTCTGTTTTCTTCCATATCAGAGTTCCTCCTTTGATAACTGCGAATATGCTATCTGTCTGTATACTTCACAATTTTTCATAAGCTCATCATGCTTACCCATTCCTGCAATGGTACCATTTTCCAGAACAATTATCTTATCTGCATCTCTTATCGTGCCGATTCTCTGTGCAACAATAATCTTTGTAGCATCAGCACATTCTTTTTTAAGTGCAGAACGTAAAGCTCTGTCGGTTCTGTAATCAAGTGCCGAGAATGAATCATCAAAAATAAATATCTCCGGATGACGGCACACGGCTCTTGCTATTGAAAGTCTCTGTTTCTGGCCTCCTGAAAGATTACCTCCGCCTTGTGCTATATAAGAATCATATCCTTCATCCATTTTTTCAACAAATTCGGATGCCTGTGCGACATATACAGAATCCACAATATCAGATTCCATAAAGCCGTCTTTTCCATTATCACCGTATGCAATGTTACTTTTAACCGTTCCTCCGAATAATGTAGCTTTCTGCGAAACATATCCGATTTTGTTACGAAGTTCTTTCTGTTTGTAATCTTTTACATTTACTCCGTCTACCAGAACTTCGCCTTCAGTGACATCATAGAATCTTGGAATAAGATTAATAACGGTACTCTTACCACACCCGGTAGCTCCTATAATCGCCAATGTCTCACCTTTTTTAACAGAGAAGCTGATATCTGACAATACATAATCTTCTGCATCAGGATATTTAAAATTAACATTCTTAAATTCAATTTCACCTCTGATGCCTGAATCTTTAATATCCTTGTCCCCATCTTCTATAGTAGCTTCCGTATCAAGCACTTCATTAATACGCTTAGCTGCTACGGATGCTCTCGGCAGAATAATAAATACCATTACCATCATCATAAATGCCATTACTATCTGCATTGCATAAGAAGAAAATGTTACCATATCGGAAAATAAAGTTATTTTGCTCATCATATCGGCTTTATTAATGAGATATGCCCCTATCCAGTATATGGCAAGAGGGAGTCCGCTCATTATAAGCTGGATACCCGGCATCATAAACGACATTGTCCTTGATGTAAAAAGTTGTGTCTTTGTAAGGTTATTATTAGCGGTTTCAAATTTACTTTCCTGATATTTCTCGGCATTATATGCTCTTACAACATTGATACCTGTAATATTTTCCCTGGTAACCCTGTTGATATCATCTGTAAGTTCCTGAAGTTTTTTGAACTTAGGAAGTGCTATTGATACGCAAAGACCTACTATGATAAGTAATACCGCAACAGCAACACCTGTTGAAAATGTCCACTGCCAGCTCTTTGCTGATATTTTGCACACTGCCCATATTGCAAGAATAGGAGCTTTAATCAACACCTGAAAGCCTATTGTTACAAACATCTGTACCTGTGTGACATCGTTGGTTGAACGTGTAATAAGACTCGCAGTAGAGAATCTTCCAATTTCCTCCATTGAAAATCCCTGGACCTTATTAAAAAGTTTTGCCCTTAATACGGCTGAAAAATCTGAAGCTATTCTTGAAGAAATAATAGCTACAACAACCGTAGCCGCAAGACTTCCGAATGCACAAAGCAGCATTTTTCCGCCTGCTGCCATAATATCTGCCATCTTGCTTCCGTCGCTCTGGACAAGTGCCGTAATGTCTGCCATATAGTCAGGTATCGTTAAATCAAGCCATACCTGGAGAACTACAAAACCTATGGCAAAAAACATCATAAGCCAATTTCTCTTTGGCAGGTTTTTAAGTAATTTAATCATCTTCTGTCTACTCCTTTCGACTGTATGACTGTTAATATATACCACTTTTCTAAACTCAATCTAAACTAATAATAAACATAATATTAACTTTATTCATAATATAACCGTAAATGTATTGATGTTCTTGTCGCTGTTCACCTCAATTCTTCCCTTATGGAGTTCAATAATCCTGCTTACAAGTGCAAGTCCTATGCCCGTTCCTTCGGTGGAATGTGATGAATCCGACTGATAGAATTTTCTAAAAATTTTATTAATTTCCTCATCTTCAATGTGAGGTCCCTTACCGGAAATACTAACATAAATATGTTCGTTTTTATTAGATATCCTTATGGAAATTTCTTCACCTTCAGGAGAAAATTTGATGGCATTATCTAAGAGATTAATCCATACCTGCTTCATCATCTCCTCATTGGCATTGATTGTATACTCGCCAAAATCAATATTCATATTAATATTTCTGGCTGTCCATTTACTTTCAAGGAGAAGCACCGTAAGGCGTATCTGTTCCGAAAGATTATATTCCGTAACATTAGTAAGTATACTCTGGTTCTCAACCTTTGTAAGGTTAAGTATACCGTTCGCCATTGTATATAATCTTTTCATTTCCTCTTCTATTATGCCAAGATATTCTTCTCTTTCTTCATCCGATAAAATATTTTTTCTGAGAAGTTTTGTAAATCCAAGGATAGAAACAAGAGGAGTCTTAAATTCATGGGAAAAATCATTGATAAAATTGTTGCTTAACAGTTCGGTATTCTGAAGTTCTTCTGCCATCTTATTGAAACTGTGTTCTACTTTCTTAAGTCCCGGATTTTTATTGAATTTAATTCTCACAGAATAATCTCCATCTGCAAGCCTGTCCATACCCTTTATAAGCTCGTCCAACGGCTTCATTGGTATCCTTGTGAATATTATTGAAACAATAAAACCTATAATTATGCTGGCTCCCAATATGCAGCAGATAACCATAATTACCCGCGTTTTACTTGATCCGTTAATGGTAATAATTCCCGAATGGATAAGAATTGTGGATATGGTACCCACAATTAACATAGAAACCGTCTGTATCAGAAATACAATAAACGATGATATTAATACTAATTTCTTTTTCATATATGCTTTTATACCTTCTTAACAGCCTTGTATCCAAGACCTCTTACCGATACTATCTCAAATTCCTTTATATTTTCAAATCTTTTTCTTAATCTGCCTATATGCACCGTTACAGTCTCCCAGCCTGTATCCGTATCTGTACCCCATATCTCATCCATAAGCTGGATTCTTGTATATATTCTTCCGGGATTGGACAAAAGAAGATAAAGCAACTTAAATTCTTTCTGTGGCAGAAGAATCTCCTCACCATTTACATTTACGGTAAAAGAATCATAATCAAGAACCACACTGCCGATTGTTATCTTTCTGTCACCGGCAATTTTCAGTCTGCGCTCTATTGCTTTTATATGAAGAAGCAATTCTTCTTCATCCACCGGTTTTACAAGATAATCATCAATTCCTGCTTTAAACCCTTTTTTCCTGTCGTCAGGCAGTTCCTTTGCTGATACCATGATTATCGGAATGTCCTGATTGCTTTTCCTGAGTATCTTTGTAAATTCGTAGCCGTCAAGATTGGGCATCATTATATCAGCTATAACCATATCCACATGATGTGTATTATATATTTCAAGTGCCTTTTCCCCATCCTCTGCAAGAACCGGCGTATAGCCGGCTCCAAGAAGTATGGCATTCATAAGTCTGCGTGTGTTTTTATCATCATCTATAACAAGAATTTCAAACATTTATCTAACCTTCATACATAAAATAACGTTGGTTGTTGATATAGTCTTCCTTTGAAGCAAGACATTTTTTTATCTTATCGCCTATCTTAACAAATTCATCCACAAGAGCAGGGTCAAAACTCGTTCCTCTTCCCGCAATAATCATTTTCATTGATTTTTCATGGGAATATGGTTCCTTATATGGTCTTTTGGAAGTAAGTGCATCATATACATCAACTATGCTCATAATTCTGGCAACAAGCGGAATCTGCTCTCCCTTAAGGCCTTCCGGATATCCGGAACCATCCCATTTTTCATGATGATATCTTGAGACCTGTTCCGCAATTTCACCAAACTGCTTATCCTCTATCCTGCTTGAAAGAAAATGGAAAATATCGCCGCCTATCACGGCATGTTTTTTCATTTTTTCAAATTCTTCTCCACTTAATGCAGAAGATTTTCTTAAAACAGCATCCTCAATGGCAATTTTACCCACATCATGGAGAGGTGCCGAACGGCAGGCCTTTTTAACGACAACCGGAGTCAATACATCTGAATACACAGGCAGTGTTACAAGATAATCTATAAAACACTTGTAATATATGGCGGTATTCTTTAAATGTCCGCCGGTTATACCGTCCCTTGATTCGACAAGTCCGGCAAAACTAATTGCCATAATATCATACATGTCCTCAATTTCGCTGACTTTTTCCTCTACAAGCTCCTCTAACTTATGCTCATATTTTGCAAGCTTAATCTGTGTCTCAATTCGCTTTCTGACAACCTTTGGAACAAAAGGTTTGGTAATATAGTCCACACTTCCCATATCAAAGGCCCTGACCTCAAAATCAGGATTATCAAGTGGTGTTATAAAAATAACCGGTATATGGCTTGATTTATCATTTGTCTTAAGAAATTCCAGTATGTCAAATCCATCCTTTGCTGACATAGTGGAATCAATAAGAATCAGCTCCGGTATTATATCACGTATTATAAGCAGTGCATCTTCAAAACTGCCGGCTGTACATATTCTGTAGCTGTCAGAAAGGATATTCATAATTTCCTGAATACCATCCACATCTACATCAATAACCAGAATTGTATCCTTAACCATCTTATCATCTTCCTTACTAAATTGTACAAATACGCATTGTATCATCATCAGACTCAAGGTCTGACGCAAGTATCACAACAATATTATCTCCACGCTTTACAAGTCTGCTTTCTACTGCTTTAGAAACAGCATACTCAACAAACTTATCTGCACTATCAAGGTTCTCTGCTGCAACAGGAGTAATACCCCATACAAGGTTAAGCTGGTTGCGTCCTCTTTCGGAAATTGTAGCTGCAATTACAGGACATTCCGGATGAAAACGGGATAAAATATTAGCTGTAGCACCGCTTCTTGTAAGAACGACGATTGCTTTGGCATCAAGATATTTTGCCGCATTGTATGCTGAGGCACAGATGGCATTTTTAAGATTAGGTTCCATGTCTGCACTACTATCCACATACTTTTCATAATAATTAATGGTATTTTCTGCATTAACGGCAATATTAGCCATTGTTCTTACAGCTTCCACCGGATGCCTGCCTGCTGCAGATTCGCCTGAAAGCATAATTACCGTAGTTCCATCATAAATTGCATTGGCAACATCGGATACCTCTGCCCTTGTAGGTCTTGGATTCTCTGTCATGGACTCCAACATCTGTGTAGCGGTAACAACAATCTTACCCTCTCTGTTACATTTCTCAATCATCATCTTCTGGATTGCGGGAATCTTTTCAAAATTAATCTCAACACCCATGTCTCCTCTCGCAACCATAATTCCGTCACTGAGTTCAAGTATCTCGTCAAAATTGTTAATACCCTGTCCATTTTCGATTTTACTGATAACCTTAATATCCTGTCCGCCATTATCCTTAAGGAATTTACGAAGTTTCTTAAGGTCATCTGCACATCTTACAAAAGAAGCGGCAATATATTCAACATTATGTTCTATACCGAAAAGAAGATCTGATTTATCAACATCATTGAGATAAGGCATAGGTATCTCAACATTAGGAATATTAATACTCTTATGGTTGCTTAACTTTCCGCCTGTTACAACCTTACAGATAACTTTACTGCCTTTAATTGCCGTAACCTTAAGATCTATCTTACCGTCATCCACAAGTATTCTTGTACCAACTTCAACATTCTTTGCCAGTTTGTCATAGGTAAGGCCTATTCTTTCCCTGGTTCCCGGAGTTTCTTTATCAGTATCAAAAGTAAATAAACTTCCTTTTTCAACAATAACAGATCCGCCTTCAAAATCCTTAAGTCTGATTTCCGGTCCCTTGGTATCAAGAAGTATAGGAATATGCCTGTTAAGTTCCCCCGCGATTCTTCTTACCCTGTTAAGTCTCACTTCCTGCTCTTCATGTGTTCCGTGAGAAAAATTAAGTCTTGCACAGTCCATTCCTGCATTAATGATCTGTGTAATACGTTCGTCACTGTCTACTGCAGGTCCGAGTGTACATATAATTTTGGTTTTTCGCATACATGCTCCTCCATACAAAATTAATAATAATATTTTACCACATATGCAGGTGTTTTTTAACTATTATTTTAGTTTTTTTGATTTTTTGATTTTTTTAACATTACTGAAGTTATCAGTGAAGTAAACGGAACGGTAAGCACTATTCCCATAGTTCCGGCTATTCCCTTCATAATCTCAATTCCGATGGAGTACATATTAATAATCTGATGCATCTGGTAGGAATAAGCATAAATTATCATTACAAGATTAATGCTTCCACCCACATAGGCAAGTATAAGGGTATTTGCCATTGTTCCTATCATGTCCCTGCCGATTGTTATTCCTGACTTAAATAATTCTTTCTGAGTAATATCAGGCATTTTGGTATTGATTTCGTTAAGTGATGAGGATACAGACATTGCCACATCCATAACTGCACCCATTGACGATATCAGTATTCCGGAAAACAGCATGCCTCCGATATCAAGTTTTGAATTCTGTCCCACATACATAAGTGTCTCTATTTCATTTACATTCATACCCGTTATATGTGATGTTTTACCGAATACAACAGCTATCAGGCCTGCAATAACAACACCCGCTATCGTTCCTGCCATTGCGGCAATGGATTTTAATTCAAAATCAGCAATCAGTATATGTGTAACAACGGTAACCATAATCACCGTAATTATTGCTGCCAGAAAAGGAGATACACCGGCATACATCATGGGAACATATAAAAATATAACCACAATAAATGTAAATATAAGCGCTATAAGCGAATTAATTCCTCTTTTGCCGCCAACCAGCCACATAACTGCCGCAAAAGCACATAATAAGAGTGCAACCGGAAGTTCCCTGTCATAATTATATACATTAGCGGTAAGGACGCCGTCATGTTCACTTATATTAGCGATAACCTTTGTTCCGATTTTACAATCTGCACCATACAGATAACCATTAAGGCTGTATGCCTCCACATATTCCCCCTTATGTTCTCCTGAAGTGATACTTTTTTTATTGTTTTATTAAAAGCAAACACTAATATCACTATTCCGAGAACCGCAAGGTACTTCCCATATCGTGATACTATTTTTCCCAATTGCTTTCTTTCCTTCCCATATAGATTACAAGACCTGCAAGACCTGCTACAAGTAGTGTTCCTCCGATTGCAACAGCTACCATTGAACTGTCTCCAGCCTTAGGATTGCTGTCGTTGCCGTCATTGCTGCCATTGCTGCCATTACTGTCATTGTTTTCTTTGTTATTATCAGGAGTTGTGACAGTTTCGGTATCTTTAAGTTTCAATGCTTCTATGCCTGCAAGAACCTTGTCGGCTGCTTCATTAAGCATATCGGCATTTACAACAGGAAGTATTGCGTCCGTAATCACGTTACCGCCTTCAATCTGACGATAAATTGTTTTATCAAGAATAGTTGAAAGACCTTTTCTTAATCTGTTTGCCTTGCTTCCGCTTGCAAGAACATCTTTGTCATCATCATTTTTTACGGAACCATAGCCTTTGATTGGATCATCTGCTGTATTGTAAAGTGCAGATAATGTATCAATATAATTATCTTTGTCGGTTGTATATGCTTTTCTGATATTCTTTAATGCATCAAGACTTAATTTTAAAGCATCAAGACTTTCATCTGTATATATTTCTCCATCTGATACAAGTTTTTCCGCATTATCAATAATTTCATCTATAGTAAGCGAAGCAGATGTTTTTCTGATTGTAAAATCATCGGCATACTTTGCGCCTGTGTAATCGTAAGTCTTGATTGTCAGTTCACTGTCTGAAAAATCAATTGTTGAGAAAGAAGGAAGCATTGCATTAGTTCTTTCTGCAATATAGTATGGTGTATAATTGAGGAGATTGTAATATTTTGAACCTGAGCCGGAACCTGTTGTTATATAAAGAGTTCCCTCAGGATCGGTTACGCTTCCTGATGAAATATCATAATCAATTACATTACCGTCAAGTACCTGATATGATCTTGAATAAGTATGGTCATGACCTGTAAGACAGACATCTATATCAAATTCGTCCATAAGGGGTGCAAATATAACTCTGTTGGTTGCTGCATCCGTATCTGCATGGGGCTGACCTGAACCATATATGTCACTATGGAAAATCACAACTTTCCACTTAGCATGTTCATTTGAGGCAATAGCCTTTTTCATAAGTTCCCTGTGTTCTGCCTGATTTCTATTGTTACTGTTAAGTGATATAAAAAGCACATTGCCATATGAAAAATAGTAATCCGAACCAGCATTGGTTGCTCCCAGGCTGTCACCGGTATTAGGATTATTGAAATGTGCACTATAATCCGAACCTGCCGTATCGTGGTTACCGATTGTAGATGCTATCGGAAGGCTTCTGAATACTTCCGGATAAAGATAACCCGCATATTCGCTTTCCCTTGTTTTTAAATCATTACTCTTTGATGCTCCGGACTTATCAATCTGGTCTCCTGCGGATAAAAGAAATGCTGCATCAGGACATACCTGTTTTGCCATACTCATTGTTTTGTTCCAGTTATATGTATCCCTTGCTACAGAAGAATCTGTTGCTGAATAATCATCACCTGAACCTGAAGCACCAATCTGTGGATCCCCTATAAGTATAACCGAATAGTCCGATGAACTGCCGATCTTATACGAGTAAGCTGCTGACCATACGGTCGATTGTCCGTTATAATTATCTGTATAACAATATTCATATTCTGTATTGTCTTCAAAATAACCTTCTACAGATACCTTATTTGCAGTCTGATAATTCTTTCCCTGCCAGTTATTGGCATCTACTGTGCTGCCTGTTCCTTCAAAAACCTTCGCCTGTGATCTTGCTCCGTTTTTCCATACCATAACTGCCGGTTTAGATGTATTTTCTGAATACCATGCGAAATTAAGATCTTTTTCTGTCTTACCCGGTGTAAGCGCTACTTTAGCTGAATCATCATAATTTCCGGCTGTTCTCCATACGCTGTCTCTCCATGTAAGAAACTCATTGCTTCCGTCTGTCTGACTTGCCGTACTTCCTGCCTGGTATTCTCCGTAACCATAGGCTACAGTTCCAAATCCTGTAACTGTTACAGCTGCTACAGCCATAAGGCATGCTGCCTTTTTCAACAATTTCTTCCTAATCATATTGTTTTCCTTCCTTTTTGTAATTATTTCTTACAAGAAAAAATTATCAAAAAGAAAGTAAACTAACTATCTCACTAAAATATTATTTATGTAAAATTAAAGTATAATTTTTTTACCGCATTTAGGGCAAAAACCAAATCCTTTTTCCAGTTGTCTGCCGCAATACGGACAAAAATTCACATCCGTTCCTCCGGCATTACTGCCCCTGTCATATTCTTCTTTTTTTCTTCCGTATTTCTCATTCAATGGGTCCTTTTCCTCATTTTCGTCAACAATATCAAGAATCGAATATCTGTCCTTTGCTGTTGCATTATGATACGAATACACCGCCATGGCAATTGCGATTACTATAAAAATAATTCCGAATGGCAGCATAAACCAGCCCCCGATTGCAACCGCAAACACGCACCAGAATACCCCAAACACTGCTGCTCCTATGGCACTTACCATATTAAGTTTAGACGGACCTCGTCCCGGTTTAATACTTTTCATTATAAAACCCTCCTTATCTGTTAATTTTCTAAAATAAATCCAGCATATTATTAAGATAAATCGCTTCCCTGACTTTTAAGTGGCATTCGGGCTTAGTCATATAATACAGCAAAAATTCCAGAATAAGGGCACTTCCCAGTCCCCGTCCTTCTATTTTAAATTCCGAAAAGCCCATCGGCATATAAACTTTTTTAATGTCCTCTACACCTATAAATCCCGGATTTAACATCGCTTTTGAAAAAATATATCCATCTTCTGCATCAGGTGATGTGCAATAATGCTCTGTACATGTCTCCCCAAGGGATTTGCGGCTGACACTCTCATAGCATTTTTTTCTGTCGGCACATCCGAAATTACAACATTCATTGCAAAGAAACTCTGTTTTTTTCTTTTGTTCTTCTGATAATGTGCTTAATCTGTCAAATCTCTTATTAAGTCTGAAATCAGGTACAACATATCTAAACTCTTCTCTGTCGGTTTCATTTTTAAATTCATCAAAATCTGTAATTACTTTAGTTGTGGAAGACACATAATAGAACTTAGGATAGTTTTTTTGGATATATTTCATTAATAAATCAGAATAAATGATAATTCCGTTTTGGGAATCGTGAAACAAACTGCATAACCTGTTGCATTTTCTGTCCGACAGATGTTCCTCCCTAAGCAATGAATTGCTGAACGTAAGTCTTGCAGAGATTCCGTATTTCTTAAGAAGTGCATACACCTCATCTGCATTCTCTTCCCCAAAACCGACACGTCCTCCGCCCCAGACACAATCCGGGGGTGCCCCGTATACGGAGCCTATATCACACCATTCGTAAAAATATTCCCTATGTTCATAAAAAAGAGGCAGGAACACCTTGTACAATTCATAAAATTCAAATAATCCCGGCAGGTGGTAATGTGCTTTATTATTAATTTCAGTCATTGCAAAACTTCCACACATAAATTAAAGTACTCTTTGTCTTCTTCGTATTCTTCGTCTTCGTCTTTTTTTATTTACACTGCGCACATAATCAATAATCCAATAGGCTGATACCAATACTACTAACCATATTAAACAGGCTATCCACACTTTAACAAGTTCCGGTGAATCCTTTTCAAGAAACAATAAGGGAACTGCATTTCCTATTAAAAATACAGATGCTATATACCACAAAACGGATATTGCATTATTGTATTTTTTGACACTATCTACTTCCGGCTTCTTAATTAAAGTATAATATCCTGCCGGCTTGTCTGATTTACGTATATTAATTCCCATTACAAGAAAGCCAATCGATACACCTATACAAACTAAAAATGGTAAAATCATATATTATCCTCCACGATACTTAAATTCTCTGTCTTTCAAGTATTTCTTCTAATGTTTTTCTCGGTCTTTTCTGTGGCGCTTCATCCGCATAAAAGACCGCTACGGCACATATCCGCTGACCTTGGCAGCAGTCTGTTATCCCGCTGTTCCTCATTAAGTCCTTCCTCCATTGCCTCAGGCAACCTGTCTTTTTCCTTGCCGGTATACACAATGTATTTCCATGGCTGGCGGTTCTTCGCCGATGGTGCAAGTGCCGCCGCTTCCACTAACATTCCGTTTCATAATCATAATCCTTACTCTTTCTATTTTATACTTCTGAAAATTAATGTCAATTAATATTTAGCGGGGTATGTTAGTTAGCGTAGTTTTTTATGTTTGGGCAGGTGGGATTTTCCGCCTTTTGGGTAGAGATTTGTGGGCTTGCGAAGGACGGCGAAGAGAGATGTGAGACGGCAGAACCAGTGGTGGGGTGAAAGACGGTGCGAACTGGGGGTTCTCTACCTATTTTTGGTTTTTCCGCCTTTTGGGTAGAGATTTCCGGACGGGTGAACTGGGAATCTCTACCTTTTCGGCCGTTTTCCGCCTTTTGGGTAGAGATTTCCGGACGGCGGCTCTGGGTTTCTCTACCCTTTTTCCCGGTTTTCGCCTTTTGGGTAGAGATTTCTGGACGGCGGCTGTGGGATTCTCTACCTTTTTCCCGGTTTTTCCGCATTTTGGGTAGAGATTTCCAGACGGCGGCTGTGGGAATCTCTACCCTTTTTCCGGGATTTCCGCATTTTGGGTAGAGATTTCCGAACGGCGGTTGCGAGATTCTCTACCTTTTTCGCCTGTTTCCCGCCTTTTGGGTAGAGATTTCCGAACGGCGGCTACAGGAATCTCTACCTTTTTCCCGGTTTTTCCGCATTATGGGTAGAGATTTACAACCGGCAATACTGGGAATCTCTACCTTTTCGGCCGTTTTCCGCATTTTGGGTAGAGATTTCCGAACTGCGGTTGCGGGATTCTCTACCTATTTCCTGGTTTTCCGCCATTTGGGTAGAGATTTCCGGGCTGCGGTGCTTGGAACCTTTACCTTTTCGGCAGATTTCCGGTCAGCAAAAAGTGTAGTGGCTTCATTCTGCAGCCACGTTATCACCTGCACATACATTTGCACAAAAATAGTCTGAGGCACAATGTACCACCTGCTGATACACCATTCCTCAGACCACGGGGTCTTATATCCAGTGACCCACTTTTAAATAGAGGGAAGCCCCTGTTTCAGGACATAAAAAGAAGCGCGAGACGGGGTGAGACGGTATAAGAAAAAGGTCCGCTGGACCTTTTTCCCGTCGAACCGACCGAAGGCGACTTTAGGAGCCTGAGATCCGAACCTCTTATTTCATAAGAGGTTTGAGAGGTGCTTGCACCTCTCTTTGCAAAAACATAGGTCCTACTCACAAAATGACATACAATGCAAATTGCAACCAGGACCTATATTTTTGCAAAAAAAGAAGCGCGAGACGGGGTGAGACGGCATAAGAAAAAGGTCCGGTGGACCTTTCTCCCGTCGAACCGACCGAAGGCGACTTTAGGAGCCTGAGATCCGAACCTCTTATTTCATAAGAGGTTTGAGAGGTGCTTGCACCTCTCTTTGCAAAAACATAGGTCCTACTCACAAAATGACATACAATGCAAATTGCAACCAGGACCTATATTTTTGCAAAAAAAAGAAGCGCGAGACGGGGATCGAACCCGCGACCTTCTCCTTGGCAAGGAGACGCTCCACCACTGAGCCACTCGCGCATTATTACTTGCGTCACTCATAACTCAAGTAAGACTATACCACATTGTTATTTTTCTGTCAATATATTTATAAATAGTTTTTTGCATATTTTCATTTTTTTCATTAATCCCGGTATATGTAACTTTTGGCTGTTTGACATGTATATACCTGCGTTTTATAATATGAAGTATGAAGAAAAAAGAAAAAATTACCATAATATTTTTAGTAGTTTCTCTTATGACAGCACTTGTGCTGATAGCTTTGCTTGTGCTTAAGAAACCGGACAAATCAGGCAGTGGAAAAAAAGCTGATACCAGTCCTACAGTCAAAACTACAGCTGATGCTGAGACCACATCGGATACAGAAAAAACAACAGATAATGAAAAAGAGACTACTACTGAAACTCCAACCACAGCGGAGGAAGAAACCACCGAAAATCCTGATATGCTTCGAGATAACAAGTACAATCAGATTGCCATTAATGCAAAGGAGAATGGACAAAAGATAGTATATCTGACTTTTGATGACGGCTCAGGTACTCTTACTCCTGCCGTACTTGATACACTTGATAAATATGGTGTTAAGGCAACTTTCTTTGTTGTTGCTGAATATTCCCCTAGTAAGGATTTTGCCAAGGAACAATATAATGCCATTCTTGCAAAAGACCATACACTTGGAATACATTCCTATACCCACTCAAGAGCGAATATATATCAGTCCCTTGATGCTTTTAAAGAAGATATTGACAGCGTATATAATTATGTATATGAATTAACAGGCTTTAAGCCTTATGTATCAAGATTTCCGGGAGGCTCATCCACAAGTTTTGCCGATGAAAGGATGAAAACAGAATATATTCCCTATGTAAAATCAAAAGGGCTCATTTATTATGACTGGAATGTATCATCCGGCGATGGGAATGGATCAATTACAAGTGAACAGGTATATAATAACGTAATAAACGGGGTCAGAAATAAAGACGTAAGTGTTGTACTTATGCACGATGGCAGCGGTCATGAAGCTACCGTTGAAGCGCTTCCCCGCATTCTTGATACGCTGATTAATGAGATGAATTGTGTTATTTTACCGATAACACAAAGTACAACTCCGATACAGGCAGATTTTTAATAAAATATTTTATATGTCAAAAACGACTATGAATCATAACAATTCATAGTCGTTTTAATTATTTGTATAATATTCTTAAATATTAAGCTTTTGGACCTGCTGCAACGAGTGCTTTACCTGCATCATTTCCTTCATACTTAGCAAAGTTCTTAACAAATCTTCCTGCAAGATCTTTTGCCTTAACTTCCCATTCAGAAGCATCTGCGTATGTGTCACGTGGATCAAGAATTCCTGTGTCAACTCCCGGAAGTTCTGTAGGAACTTCAAAATTGAAATAAGGAATTGTCTTAGTAGGAACGTTGTTGATAGCACCACTTAAGATAGCATTGATAATTCCTCTTGTATCCTTAATAGAAATTCTCTTACCTGTTCCGTTCCAACCTGTATTAACAAGATATGCCTTAGCACCGCTCTGTTTCATCTTCTTAACAAGTTCTTCAGCATACTTAGTTGGATGTAACTCAAGGAATGCCTGTCCGAAACATGCTGAGAATGTAGGTGTTGGTTCTGTAATTCCACGTTCTGTACCAGCAAGCTTAGCAGTAAATCCTGAAAGGAAGTAGTACTGTGTCTGCTCTGGTGTAAGAATAGATACTGGAGGAAGAACTCCGAAAGCATCTGCTGAAAGGAAAATAACGTTCTTAGCTGCTGGAGCTGAAGAAATTGGACGAACGATATTTTCGATATGGTTAATTGGGTAAGATACTCTTGTATTCTCTGTTACACTCTTATCTGTGAAATCAATCTTTCCGTTAGCATCAAGTGATACGTTCTCAAGGAGAGCATTACGCTTGATTGCATTGTAGATATCAGGCTCTGAATCCTTATCAAGGTCGATAACCTTAGCATAGCATCCACCTTCAAAGTTGAATACGCCGTTATCATCCCATCCGTGTTCATCATCACCGATTAAGAGACGGTTAGGGTCTGTTGAAAGTGTTGTCTTACCTGTTCCTGATAAACCGAAGAAGATTGCTGTATTCTTGCCTTCTTTATCTGTGTTAGCTGAGCAGTGCATTGATGCAATACCCTTAAGAGGTAAGTAGTAGTTCATCATAGAGAACATACCCTTCTTCATTTCTCCGCCGTACCATGTATTGATGATAACCTGTTCACGGCTTGTAATGTTAAATGCAACTGCTGTTTCAGAATTTAAGCCAAGTTCTTTATAGTTCTCAACTTTTGCCTTAGAAGCGTTGTATACAATAAAGTCAGGTTCAAAATTTGCTAATTCTTCATCTGTTGGTTTGATAAACATATTAGTAACAAAGTGTGCCTGCCAAGCTACTTCTACGATAAAACGAATTGCCATACGTGTATCTTTATTAGCACCGCAGAATGCGTCTACTACATAAAGTTTCTTGTTAGAAAGTTCTTTCTTAGCAATTTCCTTTAAAATCTTCCAGTTCTCTTCTGAAAGTGGATGATTATCATTCTTGTATTCATCTGAAGTCCACCATACTGTGTTCTTAGAATTCTCATCCATAACAATGTACTTATCTTTAGGAGAACGTCCTGTATAAACACCTGTCATTACGTTTACAGCGCCAAGTTCACTAACCTGTCCCTTATCGTAACCTTCAAGGCCTGCCTTAGTCTCTTCTTCAAATAATAATTCGTAAGAAGGATTGTGTACAATTTCAGTAGCACCTGTGATGCCATATTTAGTTAAATCAATTGTTGCCATCTTGTCTCTGACTCCTTTTCTAAATTAATTGTTCGTATTCATTATACATAAATATCATTTAAAATCAAGACTTTTCACCATATACTTTTATCATAATATTAAATAAAATGAGAAAAAACGGATGCAAATATTACGGTCAGAATTCCTGACACAGCAATAGAAAGACTGCTCATTGCTCCTTCCACTTCTCCCATTTCCATTGCTTTAGCCGTTCCTATCGCATGTGATGAGGTTCCAAGTGCAAGACCTTTTGATATCGGTTCGGTAATGTGGAATATTTTACATATAATTTCTCCGAAAATATTACCCACAACTCCTGTAAGTACAATTATTGCCACTGTTATGGTAACATATCCGCCAAGTTCCTCGGATATGCCCATTCCGATTGCCGTTGTTATTGATTTAGGCAGAAGCGTTATGTATTCGGTATGGTTTAATTTCATTAATTTTGCCAGCACAAAAACCGTAACAAGGCTTGTCAAAACACCTGAAAGAATTCCGGCAAATACAGCTTTGTAATTTTTTTTCAATAAATCAATCTGTTCATAAAGAGGGATTGCAAGGCATACCGTTGCCGGTGTAAGAAGCCAGCTTAAATATTTTGCGCCCTCGTTATATACTTCATAATCGGTTTTTGACACAATGAGGACAATTATTGTAACTACAATAGAAATCATAAGTGGATTAAATATGGCAAGCTTGGTTTTTTTCTTAAGAAACACACCTATCATATATGCCACAAGACTCAGTGTAACTCCCGCAAATGCCGATATTTGAAAAAACTCATTCATTTTCTTTATTTTTCTTCTTTCCTGATTTAATAATAAACTGTGAAACGTGGCCTGTTACTATTATAACCGTAACAACAGTTACTATAAGAACCACGCAAAACGGAATAATCATAGGCTTTAATACGCCAAAACTAGCCATAAGCCCCACTCCTGCCGGTATAAACATCACAGGCATAATTTCTATCATTAATTTTCCTGCGTCTTTAACGTAATCAAGAGGGATAAATTTTGTCATAAGACCCACAAAAAGAATTGCCATTCCGTAAATACTTGCCGGTACCGGCAACGGAATAAAATAATGCATTACTTCCCCGATAAGTGAAATCATTATTATTATTAAAAACTGTCTTAAGTATTTCATTTTACATCTCTTCCGCAACACTGTTTATATTTACGTCCGGAGCCACATGGACATAAGTCATTGCGTCCTATTTTAGTATTTTTTCTATAGTAAGGCTGTTTTCCGCTATGGATTAATTCCGGCTGCTTGTGGCTGTTCAAAACATACTGATATGCTTTGTCAAGAGCCGTTTTAAGAGCTTCCCTGTCTATATTTTTTGCGGCAAAAGGAGCAAGTTTATCCAATGTTTTTGATATTTTAGCCTGTTTATCAGACTTAATTTCTTCAACATCCTTTTCTATAGTCTCATAGCTGTGAGGATATGCTGACATAATGTATTCGACTTCATCCGTATTGTCGTCATAATAACAGCAAAGATAATATATATTGGTATATATATCCATTTCCATCTTCTGCCTTTTGTCCGTTTCCTCAACTCCGGCCAAAACATAGGCTCTTTCATAGCCTGATTTAAGGACATTCTTCATTATTATGCTTACTTTATTGTCATCAAAATACACAACCGATTCGACAGATGCGTATGCTGAGTCAAGGGTTTTTCTGTACTCTTCTTTTGTGAGATAGCCTTTCTTTTCAACAGTTGCGACAAATTCCCTGAAAAGAGGTCTGTACCATTCATTTTCCATTAACTCACAAAACTTAGCCAATGTTTCTACAACATATTCCTGCATAAGGTCGTTCATTGTAATGCTGTCAAGGAATTTAAAATAATCCTCCACATCCGTCTGGTATCTTTTATTACAGTCATAAATATCGGTTTCAAGAACTTTTGGATATATTCTTGCCAATGTAAGTATAACTTTATCAACATTCCTGCCTTCTTCTGTTGCAAGAATCTGTACACATATATCTTTTGCCTTATCAAAATATCCGTTATCTTCCTGTTCCATTGCTTTCTCAAGCTCTGTTGCTACTTTTTCAGGCACTCCAAGAAGATCTTCCTCTCTTTTCTTCTTTGCAAAACGTCTGTTACTGTCACTGATAGTGTTTAAAATATCTTTATTTGAATCCATTAAATACGCCTCCTGCCTTTTTATCAAAGGAATATTACCACAGAGGTTACATAAATTCAAGGGTGGAAAGCGGTTGATTATTTACCGCACCTGCCGCCATTGCCCCTGTTCGTCCTGCAATATGAAGATTGCTATGATTCTCCTGCTTTTGCTTTCTACATCCATCATCCAAAAATGTGTAAAAAATAGCCATCTGGATGCTTAATCCAAATGGCTTATGTAAATACTCCTATTTCATTCTATTGTAAAGAAGTGTCCATGATGCTTGATTTTTTATGTAACTGAAACACCTTTTCTCCTCAACACAAGCTCATATTCAGTTGATAGTAGCGGAATAAATGCGTTTATACAGTCTAAAACATTCCTTGTTTTCTCCTTTAAACAATTCCATTGGTTTCAACGGCC
>ERZ772892.651-NODE-651-length-42263-cov-13.170063_pt1 | contig 42263 bp, 46 predicted proteins | sample MGYA00512126_ERZ772892 | MGnify/ENA primary metagenome ERZ772892 (study PRJEB29015, sample SAMEA2737697) | human gut metagenome | biome: human gut; feature: human-associated habitat; material: faeces | place: China | collected 2012 ... | reverse complement strand
CATATATTTATAAGTCATTTTATATTTCTCCAATCATCTCTGCAAATTACTATTTATTTAACAACCTACTAATTGAAATTATTTATATGATCTTAAAACTTGAAATTGGTATGAATCATTTTTTTCTATATATCCGATAGAAATACCTTTTCCATTATTTGCTGTTTCTCCAGATGTAGATTTAACTTTTGCTTCTTGTAATAATGAATCGATCTCATTATCGGTAATATTACTATTATTCGCTTTAATTAAATGTTTAATATATGAAATGGCATCTGATTCATATTTGCTAGTTTTATCCACATATAAAAGCGTATAATCTACAATTTCAGTTGATTTATCTCCAGTATATTTTTCTGGAACAACTACTAAATAAATACCATCAATTAATCCATACCAATACTGATTATTATCTTCAGTCAAATAATCAGTTGATGCTGGATTTAGTGAACTACTATCAACTATTTCCGTATTGAATTTTGCTACTAAAACATCAACAGTTTCCTTTTCAACCCATCCATATTTTTCTTGTGTCTCTTGTAATTTTTGTCTCTGATTCTCTAAATCCTTATTTAAGTATAATTTAACACCTAAAGAAATTACTATTGCTAATATAATCATTATCAAACATATTATTATAATTTTTTTATTTTTCATATTTCTACTTCTCCTTATTTTTATAATAGACTAATAAACTTTTTACTATATTTACTAATATCTTTTTTATCCTTAATTTATTACAAAATGTATATTAATTTTTTTAGACATTATCTCATATTTTATGTACTAATAGTAAATATCATCTAATATCTCTCTTAATTTTCTATAATCCTCTTTTGTTACCCCCCATAGGAAGTTTTTCTTCATTTTCATAATATTCAGCCACATCAACTCGTAGGCATTCAAATTCATATTCGGTATACAAATCGTTTTTTAACTGTATACCTAATCTTTTTAGAATATTGAGTGCCCATATATTTTTGGACTCATTAAAAACTGAATACACATTTATTTTTGGGATATTATAATAGTCTTTCTTCATATCCAATAACCTCTTTATTTAAAATTATTAAATAGAATTATATGTTATATATCATATACTATTTATGAATTTTTTTCAACCTCTATACACTTTTAAATGTAAGTTTGCGTGAATTATATTCTTGTCCTTCTTTTTAAGATATTACAGAATCTGTCGAAAAAGTTTTCTCTATGAAATTTGATCTCCATATCTTGCACTAAAATCATTCTTTTAGGGTATACTTCCTCATATATATCATTCATTTTATCAAGTAGCCTATCATTATCAAGCTGTATCTATTGCATATGGCATTAAATTTTCTGTTTCTACACAAGCATATCCAAACATTATGCCTTGATCTCCTGCACCTCCATCATCTACACCTATTGCAATATCGTTACTTTGTTTTGTTATATTTACATTAATTTTACAAGTTTTATAATCCATATTGAATTTAGCACTATCATAACCTACATTCTTCAATACTTCTCTTGTTATACTTTCTATATCTATTGTAGCATTTGTTGTTATTTGACCAGCAATATTAACTTGTCCATTTGATATAAATGTCTCAACAGCTACTCTTGATTCACTATCTTGTTCTAAACAAGCATCTAAAATACTATCAGAAATTAAATCGCATACTTTATCTGGGTGCCCTTCTGTTACACTTTCTGATGTTAAAAAATATCTTTTATAATTCATTTAAATCTTCCTTTCTTTTGCACCACAATCGATTTTGTGGCTTCTAAAACACTAGTATGGGATATTATCCCAATTAAATTCTTTCATTCTGTATTTTTTTACTTCTTTTGTATAAATCATAAATACTTTTTCTTTACTAAATTTTGTAAGATATTTAAAAAAAGATAATAACTCTTGTATTATCTTCTGCTTATATTTAGTTCCTATATCTGAATATTCCAAATATTCATTATCTACATAGATAGATGCAATGCCATCTATCAAAATGCTATATAAAACCTTTTTCTCATAAATACTAAACTCATCAAATTCTTTGATTGCAGTTTTTGTATTATAATTAATAAATAATAATAACAATGAAGATATACTTTTTACAACTTCTTTATCAACAACTTCAAAATCATGTAAATAAATCAAATTATCTGCTAATATATTTACTAGTATTATTTTTGCATCTTCAGACATTTTATTATAATAATTTTTTATTTTTATATTTTCCATCTTTCCTCCTTATATATTTCAAAAAAAACAAAGTACATCAAATGCACTTTGCTCTTTAGAAAGAAACAGTTTTTTAATATTTTTTGACCTAGCCACCACATACCACCTTGTGATTTAAGACCTTTATTTTTTTTAATTTTTTACTATTTTTTATAAATTTTTATTATTTTTTCAAAAACTTTATTTTTAAAAAAGTGAGTGTTATCAACGCTTTCATAGATTACTTAAGACATAGCAACGAAACACATTCAACGTGTGATGTATATGGAAACATATCTACTGGTTGTATTTCTTTTATAATATAACATTCTTCTAATATTTTTAGATCTCTTGCCATTGTTGCTGGATTACAACTTATATATATTATTTGCTCTGGTTTTGTTTTATTTAATATTTCTATTGTTTTATTGTCTAATCCTTTTCTTGGTGGATCTACAAATACAACATCTGGTTTAATCTTTTCCGTATTTATCAATTCCGGTAATATCTTTTCTACATCTCCCAAATAAAATTTTATATTTTCTATTTGGTTTATTTTTGCATTTTCTTTTGCGTCTTCTATTGCTTGTTCTACTATTTCAATTCCATATATCTTTTTGAAATATTTTGCCACAAAAATTCCAATTGTGCCTATTCCACAATATAAATCTAGTGCCACTTTATCTTTTAGATTTTCTTTATCTTTTATAATGCTATTTATGGCCGTATTATATAATATTTCTGTTTGGCTTGGATTTATTTGATAAAATGATTGTGGTGAAATTTTAAACTTGTAATTTCCTAATTTGTCAAAGATATATCCGCTTCCATATAAAATTATATTTTCTTTTCCTAATATTACATTTGTATTTTTATTATTAATGTTTTTAATAACTGTTTTTACCTCTGGAAATTTGTTAATTATATTATTTACTAATTCATCTTCCCTTTCAATTTTCTTTTCGTTTGTCACAACTACACACATTACTTCATTAGTTCTAATTCCTATTTTTATAACAATGTGCCTTATTTTTCCTGTCTGATTTTCTTCACTATATGGTGGTATATTGTATTGCTTAACAAGTTCAAAAATATACTTTGCAATTTCTTCTGCTTTTTCATTTTGAATCATGCATTTACTTACTGGAATAATTTCATGAGTTCTTTTGGCAAAAACTCCCATTACTATTTCTTTATTTTTGTCTAATCCAACAGGATATTGAAGTTTATTTCTATAGTAATATGGTTGTACCATTCCTATTGTTTCGTTAACTCTTATTGGCGTTTTTGTACTTTTACTAATTAAATTTTGAACTGTTTGTTGTTTCATTTTTAGTGTATATTGATATTCTATATGTCTTAAGTTGCATCCCCCACATCTTTTATATGTTGAACAATCTGGTTCTACTCTTTTTTCTGATCTTTCTATTATTTCTAATATTTTTCCATATGCATATGTTGTATGAACTTTTACAATTAATATCTTACATTTTTCTCCTTTTATTGCTGTTGGAACAAATACTGTAAAATCGTTTATTTTTGCAATTCCTTCTCCTTCATACCCATTGTCAATTATATCAACTATATATTCTTTGTTCTTTTCTATTATCTCATTTTCCATATTTAGTCTTATTCCTTTCTTAAGGCACATTTTATATTTTTTATTCCATGTCTGTATTGTAATATTTATTTCTACAATATTTTTTTGCAAGTCCTCCTGTACTAGTTTCTCTATAGTGACTTCTTAAATCCTTTCCAGTCTCATACATTGTTTCTGTAATTAAGTCAAAAGATATTTTTTGATTTTCATCTAGCAACATAGATATGTTACTCGCATCTATTGCTCTTATTGCAGCTACAGCATTTCTTTCTATACAAGGTATTTGAACATATCCATATATTGGATCACAAGTTAATCCAAGATGGTGTTCCATTGCAATTTCTGCTGCATGTTCTATTTTATATATATCTAATTTTCTTAATTGACTACAAGCTGCTGCTGCCATTGAACATGCCGTTCCTATTTCAGCTTGGCATCCACATTCTGCTCCACTTATAGAAGCATTTGTTTTAACAATATTACCTATTATACCTGCTGTAGCCAATGCATTAATTATCTCTTCATCCGTGTATTTATCTTCTTTTTGTAGATAATATAAGGATGCTGGCAATACACCACATGAACCACATGTTGGAGCAGTTACAATTTCTCCACCAGAAGCATTTGTCTCACTAACAGCATATGCATATGCTGTTAGCAATCTTGTCCTCTTAACTTCTGTTGGTTCATTTTCTATTTTATTGTTGTATATGCTTTTAGCTCTTTTACTAAGTTGTAGCTTACCTGGTATAATTCCCTCTGCATTTAATCCAAGGCATATACTTTCTTTCATTGCCTCCCATATTTCTCCTAAAAAGTTTTTTATTTCTTCTCCTTCAGTTTCATATACATAGTCATATATTTGTTTATTATTTTGCTCACAATACTGTTTTATTTCGTTAAATGTATTTAATTTATATATTTCTTCTGGTTCTTGGCTCTCTTTTCCTACTATTCTTATTGCTCCTCCACCTATAGAGTATACCATCCATCTTCCAAGTTCCTGTTGGTCTTTATATGCTATTAAAACCATAGTATTAGGATGCACATCACATTTTGTCTTTTTATCAAATACTATTTTAGTCTCTATTGGTTTTAATGTTTGTTCAATTATGTAGTCTGTTAAGTGTCCTTTCCCTGTCAAAGCTAATGAACCATATAAAATAACTTCAAAAAAATCCGCCTCTTTATATGATTTTTTAAACATTTCCGCTGCTTTTTTAGGTCCCATTGTGTGTGAACTTGATGGCCCATTTCCTTTTTTATAAAATTCCATTAATGATTTCATTATATAACTCATCTCCTGCCAAAGTAATACTTGATATTGTTTTTCTTATCGATAAACAATTACATAAATAGTAAAAACTCACATCTGTACTTTGCAAGGTAGATGCGAGCTTTCTCAATATATCTGACAAAACCACGTTTGTGGATTTGTCATTTCCTATATTTATTATACTAAAATAACATCATAAAATCAATACTATTTTAATAAAAATTGTGACCTCCCCAGTTTGACACCTGATTAATAAAAAAACATTGAATAAAGCCTAAAATATAGACTAAAATTTTTGTCAACTTTTTCTTGTTTAAAAGTAGAATTTATCCTAGAGAAATTATCATTACTAAAAAAGCAAGATATCAAAAAAATTCTGGCAAATACAAAAAAATATTTAATATAAAAACTCTAAACTTATTGTTGTTCAATGGGTTTAGAGCTTTTTATTCTCTTCCAAGTGTCAAAGTCAGGTTATAGCAAATAGTTTCCTAAACACAAAAATTATAGTATATTTTTTAAGCTTTTTTTTTGATTCTGCATATTATGTATTGAAAGGATGGTGTTTTTATTTGAAAAAATATAAACTAGCTGTTGTTGGTGCTACTGGCGTTGTTGGTCGCACTGTATTAAAAGTTTTACAAGAGAAAAATTTACCAATTTCAGAGTATGTTTTTTTTGCTTCTTCTAAATCTGCTGGCAAAACTATTCATTTTATGGAAAAAAATTATACAATAAAAGAATTAACTGAAAATTCTTTTGATGACAAATTTGACTTCGCAATTTTTTCTGCGGGAGGCGACACTTCTAAAAAATATGCTCCTATCGCTGTATCTAATGGTTGCATTGTTGTTGACAATAGTAGTGCTTTTAGAATGGAGCCTACTGTTCCATTAGTTGTGCCAGAAGTTAATGCTGATGATATAAAAAAGCATAATGGCATTATCGCTAATCCAAATTGTTCTACAATTCAAGCAGTACCTGTACTAAAACCTTTAGATGACGTTTATAACATAAATCGAATTATATATTCTACTTATCAAGCTGTTTCTGGAGCTGGGCAAAAAGGTATTAATGATTTAGAAAATGGAATTATGAATTACACACATTATAACTCTTTGGAAGTTGAACTTGAAAAATTTCCACATCCTATTTTTAATAACTGTCTACCTCATATTGATGTATTTTTATCTAATGGTTATACCAAAGAAGAAGAGAAAATGATAAATGAAACTAGAAAAATTTTAAATAAACCTAACTTAAAAATAACTGCTACTGCAGTTAGAGTCCCTGTTTTTAATTCACATAGTGAAGTTATAAATATAGAATTAGATAAAAAATTTGAGCTAAATGATATAATTGAATTATTAAAAAATTCGCCTAATGTTATAGTTCAAAATGAAACAGAAAATAATATATACCCTATTGCTACAAAAGTTTCTGGCTGTGATCAAGTCTTTGTTGGAAGAATTAGAAGAGATTTTAGTGTAGATAATGGTTTACATTTATGGGTTGTTGCAGATAATATTAGAAAGGGAGCTGCTACTAATGCTATACAAATTGTAGAAAAGCTAATAGAATTTGATAATTAACTCGATTCTTTAAGAATGCCAAAGGATACATTACCTTTGGCACATCTTAACTTTTCTATTGTACCTATTCCATATTTGTGCTATAATTAGTATGTTTGAATAATTAGTCTACTTAATTAATCTTTCAAAATACATATATTTATAAAAAAGGAGGTTTTTATGTTAGAATTAAAAAATATTTATTTCTTTAAAGATAATAAACAAATTTTAACTGATGTTAGTTTAAATATAGATAATCAAAAATTTGTAGCTGTTACTGGCCCTAATGGTTCTGGTAAATCTACTCTTGCTAAGATTATTATGGGACTTTTTAAACCTGATTCTGGTCAAATTCTTTTTGGTGGACAAGATATTACCAATCTTAGTATTACTGAAAGAGCTAAACTTGGTATAGGATTTGCCTTTCAACAACCTGTTAAATTTAAAGGGCTTACAGTTAAGGATTTAATTGAAATTGCTGCCGGTAACTCAATTAAGCTTGCTGAGGCTTGTGACTATTTGTCTGATGTTGGATTATGTGCACAAGAATATTTAAATAGAGAAATAAGTGCTTCTCTTTCTGGTGGAGAACTTAAAAGAATTGAGATTGCAATGCTTGCAGCCAAAAAGTCTAAACTTACAATTTTTGACGAACCAGAAGCTGGCATTGATTTATGGAGTTTTAACAATCTTATTAGTGTATTTGAAAAAATGCATCAAAAAATTAATGGTTCTATTATTGTAATTTCACATCAAGAAAAAATATTAAATATTGCAGATGAAATTATATTATTAAATAATGGAAAAATAATTGACAAAGGTCCTAAAGAAAACATGCTTCCTAAATTATTAGATAAAAAAGTTTCTTGTCGTAAAGCAGATTATTTGGGAGGTGTTCAAAATGGAACTAAATAAATTAGAAAAAGATTTATTAAGCAAGATTGCAGATATAGAATCAACACCTATAGGAGCTTATAATATTCGTGAAAATGGAAAAGGGATTGCCAGAAACACTACTACAAATATAGATATTATAACTAAAACGGACAAGCCGGGAATTGATATTATTATAAAAGCAAATACTAAAAATGAAAGTGTTCATATTCCTGTTATTTTGACTGAATCTGGTTTTAACGATGTTGTCTACAATGATTTCTATATCGGTGAAAACGCTGATGTTGTTATTGTTGCAGGATGTGGAATTCATAATAATACTTGCAAAACCTCAGAACATGATGGTATTCACACATTTTATTTGGAACCAGGTGCCAAAGTTAAATATATAGAAAAACATTACGGCGAAGGTTCTGGTACAGGTGATAGAATTTTAAATCCCCAAACCATTGTACATTTGAAGGAAAATTCTTCTTTAAAAATGGAAACTGTCCAAATAGAAGGTGTTTCTTCTACCATAAGAGAAACTTCCGGAGATTTAGGAGATAATTCTACTTTGACCATAACAGAAAAAATTATGACAAATGGAAATCAATTTGCTAAAACAGTTTTTAATGTAGATTTAAATGGCAAAGACTCTAGTGTTCACGTTACATCTAGATCTGTTGCTAAGGATAATTCTTCTCAAGAATTCTACTCAAATGTTAATGGTAATTCTAAATGTTTTGGTCATGTTGAATGTGATGCTATTATAATGGATAATGCTAAAATTACCGCTACACCTAAAATAGTAGCAAATCATATAGATGCTAGCCTAATACATGAAGCAGCAATTGGAAAAATTGCAGGAGAGCAGTTAATAAAATTGATGACTCTTGGTCTTACTGAAAAAGAAGCAGAAGAGCAAATAATTAGTGGTTTCTTAAAATAAATATATTTAATACTCAAAAAGTACAAACCTTTTTGGGTATTTTTTTTTAATCTTTTCATATTATATACTATAAATTTTTTAGGAGAATTATTGATATGAAAAAAATTATATTTAAAGGCTGTGGAACAGCAATTGCAACCCCTTTTACTGAAGACGGAATAAACTTTAAAGAATTTGAAAAATTAATTGAATATCAAATTAGCGAAGGTATTGACTCTATTATAGTTTGTGGTACCACTGGCGAATCTTCTACTATGACTTTAGATGAAAAAAAGACGCTTATTAAGTTTGCTATTGAAGCAATTGATAATAGAGTACCCATAATAATTGGAACTGGTAGTAACAATACTGCTTCTTCTATTGAGTTATCTCAGTATGCTGAAAGTGCTGGTGCTGATGGCTTGTTATTGGTTACTCCTTATTATAATAAAACTACACAAGAGGGCTTAATAAAACATTATACAGCTATTGCTAATAATACCAATTTGCCTATTATTTTATACAATGTTCCTAGCAGAACAGGCTTAAATATATTACCTGAAACATGTTTAGAATTATCAAAGGTAGAAAATATTGTTGCTATTAAAGATGCTAGTGGCAATATCTCTCAAACCGCTCAAATAGCAACATTATGTGGAGATAATTTGTTTATTTATTCGGGAAATGATGATCAAACTTTGCCTATTTTGTCTTTAGGAGGAATAGGTCTTATCTCTGTTCTCTCTAATATTGCTCCTAAATTTACTTGCAATATGGTTCACGACTTCTTTAATGGTAATATAGATAAGGCTACCTCTGCTCAATTAAGAAGTATTGACTTAATAAATAGTCTATTTTGTGAAGTAAATCCTATTCCTGTTAAGGCTGCTCTAAACATGATTGGATATAATTTTGGTAGCCCAAGACTTCCATTGATAGATATATCTGAAAAAGGAAAGCAACGTTTAAAAAAATCTCTAGAAAATTTTAATTTGTTATAACAATTTATACATATCTATGTTATAATATAATAAATAGTCGTTTTAAGGAGCATATAAATGTATACAAGAGATAATAATACATGTGAAGAATTTGAAAATGTAATAAAAGATTTAACTATAAATCCAACTGTCCAAAAAATGAAGGAATTTAGGCAACACTACAATACATCTTGCTATGAACATTGTTTAAATGTTGCTTTCTATAGCTATTTAATAGCCAAAAAGTTAAATCTGGATTATAAAGCTATTGCACGTGGGGCAATGTTACACGACTTGTTTTTGTACGATTGGAGACACAGTAAAAAAGCATTAAAACTAAAAAAATTTCATGCCTTTATACATCCAGAAATCGCATTAAAAAATTCTTTAAAATTATTTAATCTAAATGAAAAAGAAAAAGATATAATTGTAAAACATATGTGGCCAGTAACAATAAAATTTCCAAAGTATCCAGAAAGTTATATTGTTACTCTCACAGATAAATATAGCACAATAGCAGAAAGTTTGCATTATTATACAGATATATTACATACAAAAAAACTTTATAAATATGCTTATGTATTTTTAAGCTTAATTGTATTTAGAGTAATATAAAAGGAGACATTGATGATAAATGTATTAATAAATGGCTGTAATGGTAAAATGGGGCAAGAAATTGCAACATTAATTCATAGTAGCCATTCTTTTGTTTTAATAGGTGGAATTGCTAAAACTATTTCCAACTCCAATTTTTGTGATGTTTTTACACATTATAGTCAAATCCCCTCAAGGCCAGATGTAGTAATTGACTTTTCCAGTCCAGCTGGGACATTTAATATTTTAGAATACTGCCAAAAACATAAAGTGCCTTTGGTTATAGCAACTACTGGCTTTACTTCCGAACAAAATAATAAAATCTTTGCCACAAGTAAATATATTCCCATATTCAAGTCAGCTAACATGTCCTATTCAATAGCTGTTGTGTGCAACCTACTTAATAAATTAGTAAACCTTTTACCTAATAGTGAGATAGAAATTCTGGAAACACATCATAGCCAAAAGTTAGACTCTCCTAGTGGGACAGCTATAATGCTTGCTGATAGTTTAAATAAAGGAAGTAATTATAAATATACATATAACTTTAACAGAAATAACTCTTATAAAAAGAGATTAAACAATGAAATTGGATTTTCTAGTATTCGTGGTGGGAGTATTGTAGGTGAACATTCCGTTTTTTTCTTTGGAAATGCTGAAAAACTCGAAATAAAACATACTGCTTATTCAAGAAAAATTTATGCAGAAGGAGCATTAAAAGCTACCGAATTCATTGTAAGTCAAAGACCGGGACGAATTTACACTATGGAAGATTTACTTTAAAGCAATAAAAAATGGTACACTCTTATTAAAAAGTGTACCATTTTTTAATAAATTACCCCATTGATGTGCTATTGCTGTTTTGTCATTTTTATCATTTTATAAGTTCTACATATATTACATTCTCTGCATATATATACTCTATCTTCAAAAATCAGCTTTACAGTTTTTATAAATTCGTCTTCTGAATCTAATAAATGAATTTCTATTCTTTGCGGTAATAATGTTAAAAGTGTATTTAATGCATAATCATTTTCTGAAAAAATAATATCTGATAAAAACTTAGCATTATAAATTTCTTTACATAGTGGAACAATATTTTTATTTTCATCTAATATTGTTAATTCTGATTTTCCATATATTAAGTGTAAATTTTTAATATTTGATTTTTTAGAATTAATATACATTCTTAGTAAAGAAATAAATTCATTATATTCTTTTTCTATTATATATTTATTAACCGCTATATCTACAATGCTATCCAAATATTTAATATATTCTTTAATTCTAAAGTTCACAAATCCTTCCAATATCATGCTTTTATTTTCAATTACATATTGTAGCACTGCTTCATGTATATACTCTTTTTCCTTACTTATTTGTTCATATTCTGAAGATTCTATAATTTCACAACAATTCTGTATTATTATTTTTTTCTCATGTTCTTCAAAGTAAAAATAGTCAAAGTTTATTATTTTTTTTATCATTTTTTCTTTATAAAATTTTAATATTGTATCTGTTATAATACTGCTTAATTTTTCATCAAAAAAAGATATTTTTTCTCCAATATAATGTACAATTATATTGGAGTATATTTTAAATTTATTTTTAGAATACTTTACCTCTTCAAGTTCTAAATAATCTAACTTATCCAGTAGATATTCCAATATTGCGTTATTATTTGTTTTTATGCAAAAAGATTTCATTGCAAAATTCTCCTCCCATATTATTTTATATTATCTACTAAATACTTTTTAGATATACATATTTTATTCAAAAAAACTAAATATGCAACTTGTTTTATTTTTCAATTTATTCCTGAAATGCCATGCTTTAAACTATATACATTTTTATATCCCATATTTTCCAATATTTCTTTTCCTTTTTTACTTCTTATACCACTTGCACAATACAGTATTATTATTGCTTGCTTATTTTTTATTTCTTTTTCTATACTTCTTTCTAAGTTATATAAACAAATATTTATAGCTTCATTTAAATGTTCTTCTTCATATTCTTGTTTACTTCTTACATCTATTAAATAGCATTCTTTTTCCTTTTTTATGATTTTTTTAGCTGTTTCGTAAGTTATGTCTTTTCCCTCAAATCCTCTATATAATATTCTTTTTATCTTTTTAAACATCATTTTCACCCCATCGCAAAAAAAACACTACTAATATATTATATTAGCAGTGTTCTCTTATGTTACTTTATTTGTTTTCTTCTAATTTTTTCTCATATTTCATATTTAATACTATTATTGTAATTACATATATTGCCATACCTATTGGTATTATAAATTTATTTATAGGTATTCTTGTTATTGCTATTAACGATGCATATGTTAATCCTATTAGCATTAATACAATTATTGTTGTAAGTAAAGTTTTTGTTGCTCCTAATTTTTTAAATCTAATCATTTGATATATCACTATCGCAATTGTAGAAATTCCAAATGGCAATATATATCTTTTTATTAAACTTGATAATTTAACTTTTGGATTATGCACTATTTCTATTTCTTCGTCTTTTATTTCTTTTTCATATTTTTCATTTAATTTATTTATTAATTCTGTCTTTTTTTCATTTAATTCTTCTTCTGACATTTCTTCTGTTGTTATAGAAATCATATCTTCAAATAATTCTACTTTTTGCACTATTGCCTGTTTTCCCTTAAATACTTCCTTAGTAATTTCTTGCATATCCTTGTCTTCTATTTTTTTTCCAACATATACGCTAATATTTATATTGCTTTTATAAGGTAATCCTACATTAAAACCTTTAAAACATACTATAACTGTTCCTGCAAATATTAGACATATTAATAATATTAAAACTATTTTTTTCATTTTTATAATTCATTCCTTTCTTAAGGTATAAATAATTTATTCTTTTATAGAATTTACTATTAATGTTTTAGTTAAGATTATATTCCATACTATTGTAATTGCTAGACCCCAGAATATTATCATAGCAAAGCTATAAATTTGTAACCAACTTGTTAAAATTAATATTACTGATAGTATTAATACTGGGATAAGTGCTATTGATATTTTTGTAAATGCTCTATTAAAGTTTGTCTCTAGCTCTGCTTTATCTTCTGATTTACTAATATAATTTAATATATAAACATTAAATGTGTAATTTATTGCTAATGCAACTATTAATCCCAATATGCCTTCTATTGTAAGAATCACATTTGTGTATCTTATTGCAAGCAACAATACTGCTATATATCCTATATATGCTACTGCAGTTAATAGACCATTTTTCTTATATTTAATTATTAAATACACTAATGCAATTAATATTAAAACTCCAAATATTATTATTGCTAAATTATACATATCTGTTGTAATGTTAGATTTCATATATCTATTTGCTGTAACTTTATACTCTACAGGCAATGCCCCAGAATTTAGTATTTTTTCTACATATCCAGCTTCTTTTACATATGATTGTAACTCTGCTTGTGTTTTTGTTTCTCCTCCAACAGATAATTGTATTGAACCATTTGTTATTTCTTTTTCAAATTGTGTAGAAAGAACCGTAGAACCATCAATTTTTATAGTAACTTCTTTGCTTTCTTTTTCGTTTTCTTCACTATTTTCTTCTTTTTCATCTGTTGTATTTTCTTCATTGTCGTCATTATTTTCTTCTACTTTTTCTGGTACTTTATATTCATTACTTATATTTTTTAATATTTCTTTTCCTTCTTCATTAAATTCTATGTTTAAATATATGCTTGTCCCATTATCTGTATTAGCATACATTGTTTTTACTTGTTTTATTTTTGAACTATCTAATAAGACGTTTTTATCTGGGTCTTCTATTGTTAAGTTTCCTTTTGCATAAGCATATTGAATTACAGTATCTGTTGCAGTATCTTCTACCATATTTACAACTATTTTGCCAGTTTCCTCATCTTGTGCAATTGTATATTGTGCAACATTCATTTCTTTTAGTCTTTTTTCAATTATCTTTCTAGCTTTTATAAAATTTTCCTTTGTGTTTGCACTTTCTTTTTCTGTTTTTTCTGTTGTTTCTTCTTTTCCTTGTTCTGTACTTTCTTCTGTATCATCAACTACTTCAAATGTTATATACCTATTTCCTTTTAGATCCATTCCCTTAATATATTCAGGTAATAAATTCGCCATTCTACCATTTTTTTGTATAAATAGTCCTCCAAATGACATTAAGCTAATTAATATTATAATTAATATTAATAAAATAATTTTAAATTTTTGTTCTAGTTTCATTTCCATTTTCACCTTTCTTTTTATAATAATCTTGTATCATTAATTATTAATTCAAACCATATATTTAAATATTTAGCAGCATGTTTACTCATCATAGTTCTTTCCATAAATATTTCAAAATAATCTAAAACTGGAGATATTTTTGTATCTATTGTTAAATCCAAGGTAACTTTTCTATCTTCTTTATTGATTATAAACTTTGAATCTGTTACGGCATAATTTACTCTGTGGTGTATTCCAAATCTAGATATATTATTATCTGTAACTCTATCTCTATGCACATCTGATTTATCTGCCAATATTATTGCAGCTGATATATCACTTACTGCATTTCCTGTATTTTCATCATGATTTCCTATCGCAGTCATAATTTCTGTTCTATCTTCTATTGGCATTCCCATTTCTTTTAATATTTCGTATGCCAATATTGCACCTGAATGTGCGTGGTCAACCCTATTAATGCAATTTCCTATATCATGCATATACCCTGCTATTCTAGCTAATTCTATTCTATCTTTTGGATATCCCAATATTTCTAATAAGTCGCCTGCTCTTTGTGCCACAATATTTATATGCCTCTCTGAATGTTCTGTATATCCTAATGCGTCTAATTGCCTTTGTCCACTTTTTATAAGGGCTTCTATCTCCTTGTTGTTTTTCACATCTTGTAGTGTTATCATAGTCTCCTCCTTTATTTTAAGATTTTATATTAAAATCTTAAAAATATCAACCTATTTTGAAAAATTTATCAATTATGTTTGTATATTTCCTTTGCCAAGTGTGTATATTAAAAATATATATTATTGATAGGAGGTTTTTATGAATAAAAAAAGAGTATGCGAGATTTTAAAAAGTAAAGAAAAGTATGATGTTTTTTATGATAATCGTCCTGTTTGGATTCAAGAAATTGATGGCAATAATATTGCCAAAATCGGCTTTGTAGACAAGGTTGAAGAAAGAGATGTATATTTAAAAGATTTATATGAATAATTATTATATTTGTTATTACTGTTGTAAGTAAAGTTGTACAAAATGAAGTGAACCTCATCAGTTCACTTCAAAATCGTTTTTAATATTTTTGATTGTATTTTTTATTTTAATGTTTCTATTGCTTTCTGTAATTGTGTATCTTTTTCTTCTGGAATAGTTGTTTTATTCTTGTATTCTTCTGGCACGTCAACTTTTATGTTTGGTTCTATTCCGACTTTATTTATTTTGTAATACTTTGGTGTATAATATTCATTAGTTGTTATTTTCAAACCACTTCCATCAGCCAAAGTGTGTATAGTTTGAATTACACCTTTTCCATAAGTTATTGTTCCAATAATTGTAGCTTTTTCATTATCCTTTAACGCTCCAGTCATTATTTCAGAGGCACTTGCTGAATATTCATTTGTTAAAACTACTATTGGCATATTTATTATGGGATCTTTATCGTTCTTTGTTATTTTTTCATTTTCATTTTTGTCTTTTGTTATTAATAAAGTGTCTCCCTTATCTGTAATCAATTTCAATATGTTAATTGCCTCATCAACTATGCCTCCACCATTATTTCTTATATCAATTATTAACTTTTCAATGCCTTGTTTTTTTAATTCTTTATATTTTTGTGTGAATTCATCAGCACAGCCACCATCAAAATCAGATATATAAATATATCCTATATTATCTTTTAATACTTTTGTATTTATATGACTTATTAATATTTTCTTTCTTTCAACCTCTATTTCAAAAGTCTCTTTTTCTCCTCTTTTTATTTCTAATTTAACTTTAGTTCCTGCTTTTCCTTTTATTTTGTTAGAAACTTCTGTTATTGTATCTAATGTATAACCCTCTCCATCCACCTTTGTAATAATATCTCCTGCTAATATGCCAGCTTGCTCTGCTGGTGAATTCTCCATAGGTTTTAACACTACTATGGTTTGCTTTTCTTTGTCAACCAACATATATATTCCAATTCCGACATAATTGCCATTTGTTGTATCCATAAGCTTTTCCATTTCTTCTTTTGTATAATATTCTGTGTATGGATCACCTAAAGCTTCCACATATCCTTTTAGTGCTCCTTCTACTAATGTTTCGTCATCAATTTCGCCTAAGTATTCTTTTTCCAATACTTTTCTAAAACTTGCCAAAGTTTCATCAAGACCTGTTACTTCTCCGTCTGTTATTTTTACATATTTAATCCCATTTTTAGCTATCGCTTTATAAACTGTAACACTTGTTATCAAAAATGTAATTATTACAGTTATTACAACTAACATTAACGATTTATAAATTTTTTCTTCTCTTTCTTCTTTCATTAAGTTTTTTCCTCCCAAAACTGTTTTTTATTATTATACTCTTTACAAAAATTTATAGAAGTCAAATATTGCTCAATTGGCCTAAGTAATTACGTTGGTTCATTTACATACAAAAGTGGATTTACTGTATAGCCATTTATTCTAACTTCAAAGTGAAGATGTGGTCCAGTTGAATTGCCTGTAGAACCTACTTCCATAATCAAATCTCCCTGTTTTACTTGTTTGTGCAATGTTGTTAATATTGCTTGACCATGTCCATAAAGGGTAGATACACCATCGCCATGGTTTATTATAACACAATTTCCATATCCACCAAGCCATCCGGCATATGAAACATATCCATCCATTGCTGCCACAACAGGGGAACCAAAGTATGCATTACCTATATCAATTCCAGAATGATAGTGTACAATTCCAGAAATTGGATGTTCTCTTTGTTCATAGTAAGAAGTAATAGCCGTTCCTTCTTTTGCTACTGGCCATATCATGTTTCCACCAGTATATTGAATTGGTAAAAATTCTTCTCCTGATGCTTGTGCTATTAAACCTTGTATTCTATAAACTTCTTTTTTATACTCTGTTATTTCTTTTTGTAATTCTTTTTCTGCTTTTGTTAGTTTACTTGCTTGAGCTTTTTGTAATATTTTTTTATTGTTCAGGATTGTTGTCGTTTGCTCTTTTTTTGCTTTTACTGTTCTTATTTCTTTTTGCTGTTTTTCCAATTTTGTTTTTGTTTCTTCTAATTCATTTTTTTCTCGTTCTATTTGTTCTATATATAAATTATCATATTCCACTATTTGTCTCATTAAAAAATATGAAGAAATAAATTCTGTTAAACTTTTTGATGAAAGCAATACATCTAAATATGTTACATCTCCAGCTTTATACATTTCCACTAATCTATCTCTTAAGATTTCCTCTCTTGTTTCACAGTCTTCTTGAGCTATTTCTATTTTATCTATGGCATTATCTATTGATTTTTGCAATTTGCTTATCTGTGCTTCATACTTTGTTAAGTTTGTTTCATATTGCAATATTTCATCTTCTAGCTTTTGTATTTCTAAGAGCGCGGTTGTTAATTCTTCTTTTACATATTCTAATTGTTTATTTTTTTGGTTTAACCTTTCAGAAACTTCTTTTTTTTGTTTATCTAAGTCTACCATGTTTATGGCAATACTTTTACCTATTAACATCATGCATAACATCAAAATACTTATTATTAAAAGTATTCTTTTCAAAGTTTCTTTCATCTCTCTCCTCCGTTCTTTTTATTTTTAGTAATTTCTTCGAAGTGCAGGCGATTAAAATCGCCCCTACATTTTTCATAGATTACTTTTACACTATCTTTTTATTTAGTGGTTATATTTTGGTTGTTACAATCCACTATATAATGTAATTGGGTCAGTGGTTTTTACTGACCCTATTATTATTATATCATTTTTTTATACAAAATCCAATGGATTTTTAACTTCTGCATTATAAAAGAAATTCCATGCATCCGCCCTTCCTGAGCTTAGATACCTTACTTCAAAGTGCAAATGCGGTCCTGTTGAACCACCAGTATTTCCAGAAAGTGCTATTCTTTCCCCTCTTGCAACTCTTTGCCCCACACTAACTAATTGCTCATTCAAGTGACCATATAACGTTATATATCCATTTCCATGATTTATTGCTATATAATATCCATAACCACCTGTATCATATGTACAAATTATAACTTCTCCTGCTTCTGCTGCTATTACTGGTGTATACTCATCTGCACCAATATCTATGCCTTTGTGCATTCTTCCCCAGCGCCATCCTACATAAGAGGTTATATAATACTCTCCCGGAATAGGCCATTCCATTTGTCCACCGCTATATGTTGACTCGTAATTACTATTTTCAAATGCCTTTGCTAATTCTTCTTCCATTTTGTCTATTGAATTTTGATATTCTTCTATTTTATCTTTTAATGATTTTTCTTCTGCTGATAAATTATCTGCCTTCTCTTGTCTTGTTGCTCTTTTGCTTTTTAATTCATTATTTTTATCTTCTATTTCCCTTTTAGCAGTATCTATTTCTTTTTTCTCGTTTTCCATTTTTTGTTTTGTAGATTGAATTTTATTTTCTTGTTCTTCTATTGTTTCTAGTAACTTGTTGTCCGCTTCTGCCAATTGTTGTACCATATAATAATTTGATATTAGGCTTGTTATGTCTTCTGAAGATAATAACACGTCTAAATATGTAGTATTTCCTGCCATATATATAGCTACCAATCTGTCTTCTAACAGTTTCTCTTTTTCCGCATGTTCTTTTTGTAGATTTTCTATCTCTATTTCGCTATTTTTTATAGATGCATTAAGTTCTTCTATTTTTCCTTCTAACTGTCCTATTTCCTTTTCATATTCTGATATTTCAGCATCTAATTCACAAATTGCATCTAATTCTATTGATAATTCTTCTTTAATATCTGTATGCTTCTCCTCTGTTTCTTTTTTTTGCTGTTTCAATTCATCTATAGTATTTGCAAATACACACATACCAAAACTTTGTATTATTGCAATTATTAATACTACAACAATTATTCTTTTTTTCATATATTTTCCATTCCTTTTATTATATATATTCACATTTTTATACATAATCCATAGGGTTTTTAGGCACTCCATTTATTATTACCTCAAAATGTACATGTGCTCCTGTTGAAGATCCAGTAGATCCCATTTCTGCAATTGCTTGTCCTCTTTTTACATGTTGTCCTATGCTTACATTTATTGCTTGGCAATGAGCATATAAGGTTGTTAGTCCATCACTGTGATTTATTTGAACATAGTTTCCATATCCTCCGCCACATCCACATGACCAGCTCTTTCCATAATTATGTGTACAACCTCTATTGGTATCTACCACAACGCCATCTTCTGCCGCAACTATTGTAGCTCCATAGTCTCCACCTATGTCCACACCTTTGTGACCTATATATGTTCCCCATATTGGATGCCATCTATATCCAAATGGTGAAGTTATCCAATCTTTTCCATATCCAGTAAGTGGCCATCTTAATTGCCCCGAATATACATCTCCATCTGTTCTTGAACCAGAATCATATATTTTTTGTAATTCTGCCTCCATGTCATCTATTTCCTTTTGTATTTTCTTTTGATCAGAATTAAGATTATCGACTTTAGTTTGCTTTTCTTGTTTACTTGCCTTTAATGCATTATTTTTGTTATCAATTTCTGTTTTGGCAGTATTCACTTCATTTTTTTCGTTTTCAAATTTTGTCTTTGCTTCCTGCATAGTTTTTTCTTGATTTTCTATTGAAGTTAATAATTCATTATCTGCTTGTGCTAATTGTTGTACTAAATAGTAGTTAGATATTAAACTAGTTAAATCTTCTGATGCTAATAAAACATCTAAATATGTAGTTTCTCCTGCCATATATATAGCAACCAATCTATCTTTTAATAATTTTTCTTTTTCCTCATACTCTTTTTGTAGCTTTTCTATTTGTTCCTGTTTATCTTTTATTGAAATTTCTAATCTGTTTATTTTATATTTTAACTCTTTTATATCGTCTTCATATTGACTTATTTTGGCTGTTAAATCTTGTATTTCCTGTAGCGCTTCATCTTTTTCTTTTTTTATTTGCTCTATTTCGTTTTCCTTCTGTCCAATTCCTTCTTTTAGTTCTCCTTCTCTACTTGCAAATGAAACTCCGCAGAAAAGCGTTGTAATTATTAAAATTAAAATAATACATAACATTTTTCTTTTCATAAATAGATTATACCTCCAAATATTTTTTCATCGATATAGCACTACCAATTGTTCCAATTCCTATTCCTAGTACTAAATATACTATAATTAATAAATTAAACATATCTGAAAATGTTAATAAGTTCAAGCTAACGCGCACACCTGCTAATGATGTAATTATTTTTTCTGCAACAGAATTATATGTAATCCCTAAAATTAATACTGTTATAAACGATGAAATAATGCCAATTAAAATACCTTCTACCATAAATGGCCATCTAATAAATCCATTTGTTGCTCCCACATATTTCATTATAGATATTTCTTTTCTTCTTGCATGTACCGTTAATTTTATCGTATTCGAAATTATAAATATAGATACAAATATTAATATTACTAATATTACACCAGAAATAGTTTTTACTCCATTTGCTATCTTAATTAATGCACTTATTGTGTCATCACTTGTTTGTATCTCTAATACATTCTCGAATTTATTGATCTCTTCTCGAACATCTTTACTTTTCTCTAAGTTTGTAAGAGTAACAACATAAGATGCTGGAAACGGATTATCTTCTTCATATGATTTAACCAAGCCTGGCGTTTTCTTAAACACAGATTTCATTTGGTTTAAAGCCTCTTCTTTAGATTTATATGTTACATTATTCACATATTCTATACCTCTTATTTTGGCTTCTAAATCCTTTTCTTCTTCTTGGGTTGCATTTTTATTTATAAATACTTGCATACCTTGTTGTGCTTCTATTTCGTTTATAACATGATTAACATTTTCTCCTATTACAAAAAATATACCAAACACAAACATTGTTGCAAACATAATTATTAATGATGCCATTGTGGATTTTTTGTTCTTAAAAAAGTTTCTAAATCCTTCTCCTATTAAATACCCTAGTACACTATATTTCACTATTATAACCACCTTTTTTATCATCTCTTATGATGTTACCCTCTTCTATTTGGATAACTCTTTTCTTCATTCTATCTACTATATCTTTAGCATGCGTTGCTACTACAACTGTTGTTCCTCTTGCGTTTATATCATTTAAAAGAGTCATAATATCCCAAGCAGTTTCTGGGTCTAGATTTCCTGTTGGTTCGTCTGCTATTAGCATTGATGGATTATTAACCAAAGCTCTTGCTAAAGCTACTCTTTGTTGTTCTCCTCCTGAAAGTTCATTTGGATAAACCTTTGCTTTATGACTTAGTCCTACTAATGATAACACCATTGGTACTTGTCTTCTTATATGTTTTGGTGTTGCTCTAACTATGTACATTGCATAGGCAACATTATCATATACTGTTTTATCTGGTAATAGCCTAAAGTCTTGAAAAACCACTCCCATGCTTCTTCTTAAGTATGGAACCCTACTTGGTTTTAAGAAAGTTGTGTCTCTTCCATTTATTATAATATTACCCTTAGTTGGTTCTTCTTCTTTAAGTATTAACTTAATAAGTGTTGATTTGCCAGAGCCCGAACTTCCTACTAAGAAAGCGAACTCCCCCTTGTCTATTACAAAATTTGCATTATGAACTGCTTCTGTTCCTGTATCATATGTTTTGCTAACATTTCTAAATTCAATCATGTGTATCTCCTTAACGTTTTATACATTTTGTTTTTATTCGTAATTATCATAACAATAAAATCCTTTATTTGCAATAGTTTTTTTTATAAAAAAATGTACTTTTTTAGGTATTTATTACTATTTATAGCCTTTTTCTCTATTTTATATACTTTCATAAATTTCACAAGAAATTCACAAAAAGTACCCAAATTATTCTGGTACTTTTTGTGTTTTAGTTTTCTTTTATCTTTTTAACTATTGATAATGAGTCTATTTCAAAACATCTTATTAGTTCTTCTGCATTTCCAGATTTTCCAAATACATCTTTTATTCCCATTCTAATAATTTTTGTTGGATGTTCTTCTGATAATACTTCACATATTGCACTTCCCAACCCGCCTATTACATTGTGATCCTCAATTGTAATTATTTTTTTTGTCTCTTTTGCGCATTTTATAATTAATTCTTTGTCTATAGGTTTTATTGTATGTATATCCACTACTCTAATATCAATTCCATCTTCTAGTAATTTTTCTTTTGCTTTTAACGCTTCCTGTACGGTAATTCCTGTTGCAAAAACCGTTGCATCCTTTCCTTCTCCTATTTGCACTCCTCTTCCTATTTCAAATTTATGTTCTTTTTTATATATTACTTCACTTGGTAGTCTACATAGCCTTAAATATACTGGCCCTTCAAATTTTGATATTTCTTCTACTGCCCATCTTGTTTGTGTATCATCTGATGTGCATATAACTGTCATATTGGGAATAGTCCTCATTAAAGAAATATCTTCTATCATTTGATGAGTTGCTCCATCTTCTCCCACTGTTATTCCTGCATGTGTAGCACATATTTTTACATTTAATTTAGGATAACATATACTATTTCGTATTTGGTCATACCCTCTACCTGCTGCAAACATTGCGAATGTGCTTGCATATGGTATCTTGCCAAATGTTGACAGTCCTGCAGCAATTCCAAACATGTTTTGTTCTGCTATACCCACATCTATAAATCTATCTGGAAATTTTTTTGCAAATATATTTGTCTTTGTAGCTCCTGACAAGTCAGCATCTAGCACTACTATTTTTCTGTTTTTCTCACCTAATTCTGCTAATTTTTCGCCATAGCTTTGACGTGTTGCTATTTTCAATTTTTCCTCCACCTTACTCAACTCCTCTTCTCAATTCTTCAATTGCTTTCTCATATTCTTCCTGTTTAGGCGCTTTTCCATGCCATTCTGCTTTGCCCTCCATAAAAGATACACCTTTTCCCTTTATTGTTTTTGCAATTATTATAGTAGGTACTCCTTTAGTTTGCTTTGCCGTGTCAAACGCGTCTATTAAGTTGGGTATATTATGACCATCTACATTTATTACTTTTAATCCAAAATTAGAAAATTTACCTTCTATATTTGTTAGTCCTGCTACCTCCTCTATCTTCCCATCTATTTGCAGTCCATTGTTATCTAAGATAATGCATAAATTATCTAATTTGTATTTGCTTGCTGTCATTGTTGCTTCCCATATTTGCCCTTCATCTATTTCTCCATCTCCTAATAAACAATAAACTCTACATCCTGCACTATCCATTTTTGAGGCAATTGCCATTCCAACAGCAGCTGATAGTCCTTGCCCTAATGAGCCTGTTGACATATCTACCCCTCTAATGTTTTTCATATCTGGATGTCCTTGCAATTCTCCTCCAAATTTTCTAAAAGTACTTAATTTTTCTTTTGGAAAATACCCCTTTTCTGCTAAAGTGGCATATAACGCTGGACTACAATGCCCCTTCGATAATATAAATCTATCTCTTTCTTGAGCACCTGGTTTATTTTCGTCTATATTCATTTGGTTAAAATATAATACCGTTAATATATCTGTTGCTGATAAAGAACCGCCTGGGTGTCCAGATTGTGCATTATATACCTGTTCTATAATTCCTATCCTTATATTATTTGCTATCTTTTCAAGTTTATTTATATCTTTAATTTTCAAAATTTTTCCTCCTTTTTATAGCCTTCTACATAGTTCTATTTTTAAGAAAATTTTACTATACTACCTTAATTATTTCAATAGTTATTCTTGTTATTTTTTTGAAATTGTTGTATAATAGTATTGTATTATTTTTATGGGGATGTATTTGGTTTCGACAGTATTTTAGAAGTAAAAATAGCGAGTAGTGGATTCGCCTGGCCACTATAAAAGGCGAAAAATAAATATAAACGCTGATAATAGAGAATTAGCATACGCTGCCTAATTAAGGTAGCTCGTCTTACTCTGAATGCCCACGTTTAGAGAATAAGGCGTCATTTAGTGGGAAACAAACCTATTTCTTGCCATAGAAATAGCGGGTATTTTAATGGCTACTCTAATTTTAATTTTGTTTGTTAATTTAATTTTAGAGGAATTTTTATAACAAACTACACTCGTAGAAGTTTTTATGGATGGAATATTGGACAGGAGTTCGACTCTCCTCATCTCCACCAATAACGTATCTGTATGGGGACAAAAAACTTGTCCCCATTGACATTTATTTTATGTATTTTATTTCAAATAGTGTACCTTTTCCAACTTCTGAAGTTGCTTTTATGTATCCATTGTTTTGTTCTATTATTGTTTTTGCCAAAGACAATCCTATACCTATGCTATCTTCATTGCAATTTTTTGCTTTATAAAACCTCTCAAATATATGCTTCAAATCCTTTTGCTCTATTCCTTGCCCTTCGTCTTTTATTTTTATCTTTAGAAAAATACTTGTATTTTCTACAATTATATATATATTGGATTTCGGTTGGCTATGTTCTATCGCATTCTTTAATATGTTTGTTAATGCTTCCTGTTGCCATTTATAATCTGCTATAAATATAGCTTTTTCGTCAATTTTAGTTATTACTTCTATTTCCTTAATTTCTATTAATATTGCCAAGTTATTAATTACACTATCTATTAATTTTTTTGCATCTATTTCTTCGTTTTCCATCTTTATTGTTCCCGCATCAAATTTTGCAGTTTTTAATAAGGATATAACCAATGAGCTCATATGTTCAACTTGCTTACTTATATCTTGTATGAAATCTTCTCTTATTTCTTGTGGCATATCTGGATTATCACTAATATTGTCTAACATTATCCTGATTGAAGTTAATGGCGTTTTTAGTTGGTGTGATATATCCGCAATAGCTATACTTAATTTTTCCTTCTCCTCTTCACTATTTTCTGCCGCTTCTCTCAAAATAACTGTGGTTTTATACAATTCATTTCTAAGTCTTGATAATTCCCCATCTTTATTGTCCTCTATTTTTAAAGAGTAATTTTTATTATTTACTTCTTTTATATATTCGTTTATTTCTTTAAGTTCTTTTTCTTGAATTAATACATATCTCATAAATATACTTAAACTTGCTATTCCAAATATTCCTATTAATACTGCCGTATTGATTAAATTTTTATTGATATTTTCTCTTAATTCTTTTATGTATGAAAGTTCATCATCATATCCATATTTTTCTAGAATATTTTCACTTGAATCGTCTCGATTATTTATTATTTTTAGTATATCTTCTTCTTTAACCTCAGGATATTTTTCCATTACATTATTAATAATATCGTTTATTTTTTCATTTACAATTTTCGAATATACTTTGTTTTGCATTTTAATAACTACTACGAATATAATTATAAATAGTAATACAATTACAATATTTGTCAGTAATACTTTTATTAATGTTTTTCTTTTTAATAAATTCACTTTTGTCCCCCTTGTACCTGATATCCAATCCCTTTTATTGTTTTTATACAATCCATTTTACCTAATTTTGTCCTTATTCTTTTTATATAAACTGTAAGTGTATTGTCATTTACAAAATTTCCTGCAACATCCCATATCTTCTCCAAAATCTGTTCTCTTGTTATTACCTTTCCAATATTAGTAAACATTAAAACTAATATTTTAAATTCTAATGCTGTAAATTCAACACTTTCTTCATTTACATATACCGTTTTTTCATCTAAATTTATTTTAATACTTCCATATACTATTTTATTATCTTCTTTATTAAATCTTTTTAATACATTATTAATTCTTGAAAGAAGTTCTCTGTTTCTAAATGGCTTAATAATATAATCCTCTGCTCCTAAATCAAGCCCCTTTACTACATCTTGTTCTTCATCTTTTGCTGTTAAAAAGATTACTGGTATATCTGTATATTTTTTTATATATTCACAAAGCTCAAATCCATTTCCATCTGGAAGAGCTATATCCAATACAATTAGATGTATTTCCTGTTTTCCTATAGCATTCATTGTTTCATTAACATTTTTGCATATGATAACATGAAAGTTTTCTTTTTCTAACAAATATGTTAATCCTTTAATTATAACCTCGTTATCTTCTACTATTAGAATACTTCTCATAAACGTCTCCTTTTCGCATATTATAACATATTCCTATGTAAAATTAAAAGAGCTGTTTGGTTGAAATAATCACAAAGCAAATTTGGGTTACTTCAATACAGCTCATCTAGTCTTAGATATTGTCCTTTCTAATTGTTTCTATTATATTCTGCTTATTTATTCTATTTAGTGAATATTTCATTGTTATTCCCACTATTATAAATACGAAAATAATTGAAATTATTACTGCTTGATATGGAAACATGTATCCCAAATCTATTCCCTGTGCAAATGCTTTATATATTCCATAAGAGCCCAATATTCCTAATGGTATTCCTATTAGTAGGGATTTTGTTCCATACATTATACTTTCTAGTCTTATCATTCTGTTAAATTCTTTCGTTGTCATTCCTATTGATTTTAACATAGCAAATTCTTTGCTCCTCAAAATCATGTTTGTTGTTATTGTATTAAATATGTTAGTCACTCCTATTAGTGTTATTACAGTTATAAATCCATACAGAAATATTTTTATAACTAACAAACTTCTTTGTTCTTGTTTTATATATGTTTCATAGTTCTGTACTTCAAGCTCAAAATACTTTTCGTTTTGTTTTATCAGGTCATTTATTCTGCTCTCTAGTTCTTGTGCCTTTTTTGATTCTATTAACAAGTTACTAATACGATATGAATTATTTGGTACTTCATCAAAAACTTCTCTCATAAAATCTTCAGATACTATTATTTTTCCATTGTCATGATATACTGTTTCTTGCCCCATTGGTGAATTATCTGTACATTTTGTAATTGTTATTTCTCTTATTTTCTCGTCCTTTGCTACATTTATTTTATCACCATTTTTTATTTTATACAGTCTTTCTATTGTTTTACTTCCATCATCATTGCTTTGCCTTCCTTCATCTATCAAAATTACTGCAGACTTATAGTTTTCTTCTTTTATTCCTAGTTCCTTTATATACTTTTTAAAATATTCATTATTATATATTATTATTGCTATACTATTTTTGTCATATGGATTTTGTTCAAATCTATTCTTTCCAAAATCAGAAGCATATTTTGCTTTGTCAAAGTCTAAACTAGTTTCATAATAATATGCATATTCGTCCACATTATCTAACTTAGCTATTTCCTCATATATATCTGCATTTCCATTTAATACGAACATATTAAATTTAAAATCCATGTAATAAAAAGTACTTGCTTTTGTACCTATAGTCAAAAAGCTTGATAAGGATATAAATATAAATATACTTACAACTAGTGAAATAACTGTTGTTCTATATTTCTTCTTGCTCCTTTTTAAGTTTTTACTCGCAATTACTCCACCTACACCAAATAATTTTTTCGTTATAACTGATGTTTTAAGTTTCTTACTCTTAATCTTAATATCATTGTTTCCTCTAATTGATTCTATTGGAGAAATTTTAGCAGCCTTTCTAGCTGGAATTAAGCATGACAAATATATTGTTATAATTGAAATTATTATAGATATTAAAATTGCCACCCAATTAATGCTATACATAAACCTCATTCCACTTAACATATCTACTAATAAATAATTTACAACTTGCAATAAAATTATTATTGCTATTATTCCAAATACAATTCCTAATGGTATCGCAATAAGTCCTATAAGCATTCCTTCAAATATTACGTTTTTCTTTATTTGTTTTGATGTTGCTCCTATACTTGCCAGCATTCCATATTGTCTGTTTTTTTCCGAAACAGATATGCTAAAGCTGTTTCTAATTACAAATATACTACTTACAACAATAATAATAATTATTATTCCTGCTATTGTATATAACACATTTAATGTAATTTCGCTCATAACACCTTGGTATCTTAATAGTTGACTGTTTACATATGTATCTATTTCTTCATTTAATCCTGTATTGGCGCAAATATTTTTATTTATTTCTATATATTCTTTTGGTTCATTATATAATACCGATACGTTTACCTTATCATCTATATTTTCCATATAAGTCATAACTATATACCCTGGTGAAGTGTATGTTTCATAGTTCCATCTTTCTATTTCGCCAACTATAGTATATACTTTTTCTTCTACATTTACTAAAGATTCTTCTGTATCATCTATGTATGGATTATTGCCATTTAGATCATATCCGTCAGAAGTTTGCCTAGTGCCAACGTTGAAGGTAATTTTATCTCCAATTTTCAAATTTACTCTTGCATTTGTTTTTATATGCTCTGGTATAAGTATTTCATTTGCGTTCTGTGGTAATCTTCCTTCTTTTAAGTTTATTCCATAGTTTTCTAGTGCTGTTTTGTCATATTCCCAAATGTTCACATATGGTTTGCTCTCGTTCTTGCAGCCTTCTAACTTAGCCCAACCAACTTGATTTGTAAAAAAATATTTTGCAACTTTTTGATTTTCAGTTATATATTTTGTTTTTTCTTTCTCTACTCCATAAAATGTTGTATGATAATTACCATCTTTATATTTTGTCCAATTTATAAGTGAATTCTGAAAACTAGACACCAATCCTGCAACACCACAAATAAGTGCTGTAGAAAGTATTATACCAATAATTGTAACAATGGTTCTTTTTTTGTTAAGTTTTAAACTCTTAACTGTAAATTTATTTAATATATTCATCTTTAATTCCTTTCATCTTTAATAATCTTTCCATCTTCTATTGTAATTACTCTTTCTGCCTCTTTTGCAATTTCTAAATCATGTGTAATTATTATTACTGTTTGGTTAAATTTTTTATTTGAAAGCTTAAGTAATGCAATTATTTCTTCACTTGCTTTTGAATCTAAATTACCTGTTGGCTCATCTGCTAGCATTATTGCTGGATTATTTATCATAGCTCTTCCAATTGATACTCTTTGCTGCTGCCCACCTGATAGTTGATTTGGTAAATGAGTCCTTCTGTTCTCTAATCCTAGTGTTTTCAACATTTCTTGTAATCTTTTTTTATCTATTTCACAGCCATCTAAATCGCATGGCAAAGTTATATTTTCTTCAACATTTAAAATTGGTATTAAATTGTAAAATTGATATATTAACCCTATTTGTCGCCTTCTAAAAATTGCTAAATTATCATTGTTTAATGCGTAAATATCTTTTCCGTCTATGTATACTTTTCCAGAGGTTGGTCTATCTACCCCTCCTATCAAATGCAACAAGGTAGACTTTCCACTACCACTTGCACCAACAATGGCAACAAATTCTCCTTTATTAATTGTAAATGAAATATCATCTACTGCATTTATTTTTGTCTCTCCTTTGCCATATGTTTTTACTAAATTTTCTACTTTTAATATTTCCATACTATTATCCTTTCCTATAAAAATTAGATAAGAAAATCCTATCTTTATATTTGTAAATTATTTTAACATTGTAAAGTGACTCTAAAATGACTAACGCAAAAAAAAAGAAGCATTTTTACCATTGCTTCTTTCTTATGGCTCGTTTGGCACTTCCGTGTGCGAAAAATACGAGCTTGTATTTATAAAATTATATTTCATAGTTTGATTCTATGGTATTAATATAACATAAAATTTTTGTATTTGCAAGAAATCTTTTAACATTTATTATTATTTTTCTCTTTATCGAATATATTATTTAATATTTGCAAAATAATTGGAATTACAATTGATGTAACTAATACTGAATAAAAATCCAAATTATAATTTTGACCATATTGTATTAATGCCAAATAATATGTTCTCAACAATCCAAATATTATTGAAATATTGAAAGTTTCAATTATTATTATTCTCATATCATATTTATTTGTAAGTTTACTGAATAAGTTGTAGATAAACTCAAATATGAATTTAGGTAAATAATATATATATATTGTTACTACTGAATATATCGAATTTTTTAAAAGTATAAAAATATCTATTATATACCCCAAAATAAACTTTATTCCGAGATTTCTTTTTACAATTATCATATGTATAATCTAAAAACTTAAATACTTTTAAATTTTTATTTTTACTCTTAATAATATTTTTTCTATCTAAGAATTTCTTCATTTCCTTAATAAAAATAAAGAAATACATAAAGGTAAAGAAAGAATAAATAAAATTCTTTAAAACATTTATTAATAAATACCAATTAACATCATTGATATTAATATTTAAAATATTAGCATCTTTGGTCAAATTATATAATTGAATTATTGATAATGGTAATAGCAATATTACTTGAATATCAAATTGCTTCAAATCTTCTTCATCTTTATATATTAAAATTTCAAATAGATTAATTAAATATACTGTGAATTGTAAAATGTATAATAATGCTAAAAAAATCCAACTTGCATATTTAACTTTAAACATTATTATAATAAATACTATCAATAATAATAGTAACATAATAATATTAGATATTATTTCCCATTTTTTTTGATTTTTATTATTTACATTTTTTTCTTCTTTTTTATCATAATTTGAAGATATAAGTGATGAATCTATTACATAAAAAACAGCAATATATATTGAAAATAAAAGAAAGTAATTCATAATTAATATTCCTCATAAACTTTAATAATTCGTTATTAATACTTCTTTAGTAACTTGATTTTTATTTTTCAAATGGTAATTTGAATTGCTATAATTATAATTTAAATTATGTATATTATATTGATTTTCTATAGCCCAATTTATTAGCATTTCATTTTTAAGCTTCATATCAATACCTCCAATCACTCTTATAAAGCTCATATACCTTAATTATACTATATTTTTCAATATATTACAAATTATAAAAAATATGACATAATTCTAAATTAGTGCTATAATAGAGTTAGTTTAAGTCGATAATGTGACTTAAAGGGGTAGGTTCTACCATACTTCCTATAACAACAATTATCAATATACTATTTCCAATTTTCGCTCATAACTCCTTGGAATCTTAATAGTTGACTGTTTACATATGTATCTATTTCTTCGTTTAATCCTATATTGGCACAAATATTTTTATTTATTTCTATATATTCTTTTGGTTCATTATATAATACCGATACGTTTACCTTATCATCTATATTTTCCATATAAATCATAATTGCTGGATTATTTATCATAGCTCTTCCAATTGATACTCTTTGCTACTACCCACCTGATAGTTGATTTGGTAAATGAGTCTTTCGATTCTCTAAACTTAGTGTTTTCAACATTTCTTGTAATCTTTTTTTATCTATTTCACAGCCATCTAAATCGCATGGCAAAGTTATATTTTCTTCAACTTTCTACATTTGTAAATTATTTTAACATTGTAAAGTGACTCTAAAATGACTAACGCAAAAAAAAAAAGCATTTTTACCATTGCTTCTTTCTTATGGCTCGTTTGACACTTCCGTTTGCGAAAAATATGAGCCTGTATTTATAATCGTATTTTATGTTTGATTCTATGGTTATACTATAACACAATTTTAAGAATTATGCAAGAATTTTTACTATGTTACTTATAATCCGTTGATTTACTTGCATCAATATTATATTTTATTGTTGAAAAGAGGTGAAATCTATTGATAAGGAAAAAATTAGGTAATCGTATTAAAGAACTTAGAATTGAAAAAACTGGTCTTAGCCAAGAAAAATTTGCATTAAGCATAAACATGGATCGAACATACTTTGCTAGTGTTGAGTCTGGTAAAAGAAATATTTCGATTATTAATTTAAATAAAATATCTAAAGGTTTGAACATCTCTTTATCAGAATTACTAAAAGGTATTGATGAATAATAAATATAAAGGAGGATTTTCAATGGATCCATATAAAAATAAAGATGTTAGCGAATGGCAATCAATAACAGAAAAATTAATAAAAGAACATCCGTTATCACAAAAAGAAATTGTAGAAGCTGTTTTAATAAGTTGGGATGAAATATTTGATACATTAATAGGAAATGTATTAAAAATAGGCAGAGATATAAAACCATCTCCTCAGATACTAGGGAATTATCTACATGAACTAATCCCAATATATTTCGAAAACAAATATCCAAATAAATGGAAAAAAGACAGTACAAAATTAGATAAAGACTTAGTCTGCATAGATAATGATAATTATTCAATAGAAATAAAAACTTCTTCAAGCAAAAATTCAATTTTTGGAAATAGAAGCTATGGTATTCAGAGCAATAAAGAAAATACTAAAAAGAAAGAAGGTTATTACTTAGCAATTAATTTTGAAAAATGTACTGAAGAAATTGAGAAACCAGATATTAGATTAATCAGATTTGGATGGCTTAGTCACTCTGATTGGATTTCTCAAACTTCAGAAACTGGACAACAAGCTAGTTTATCCAAAGATGCCTATGATTACAAATTAATTGAATTATTTAAAAAATAAGAGTTTCCTCAAAGCTCTTATTTTTTATGACTCTCAGCCCACCATCCAGTTCTTTTTCCAACAAGATTGTTTATTTCTGTATTTGCTAAAATCTCATCTTTTCTATTATATATTCTTTCAAATACTTCATCTGCTTCTTCTAAATTTAAATTCATACAACTAATTTTAGAAATTAGCTGCGAAATAAAAATATTATCTATATCTGGATTAGTAAGTTCTGCATTTATCTTATTTAATTTAATTATATATTTATCAAAAGTATTCCTGATTTTATTTATAAGATTTTGTTCATTAAAATTTTCACATACCTCATTTTTTTTGTTACATACTAAAAACATATCAAAGACTATTGATTCCTTACTTGAAGTATGTGCTCCTGTTCTAGATTCAGAATGTATAGGATATGCAGCTGTTATTATAAATCCCGAATTAATTAAGGCTTTATAAATTGATTTCCAACCATCTATTTTTCTATCGTGATATGTAAAAGCCATTACTCCATCATTTTTTAATACTCTATAGCATTCCTTAAATACACTTTCAAGTCCAGATGAATAATTATCATAATCTTTGCTTATAGCTTTATTAACTACAATTTCTTTACTTTTTGGAGTTAATGGAGTATTAAATCCAAGCTTATTTCTTGCATAATCAGATAGATAAATCCAAGAATGGAAAAAATCTAACAATTCAGAATACATAATATTATCACTATATGGTGGATCTGTTAAGACAATATCTACACTTTTATCATTTATATATTCCAAATTACGCGAATCCATATTTGTCAATAAAGGTTTTTCTTTAGATAATTCATTATAATCATTTGCTACATTAAATAAAACCCTATCTCCGTTATATATTTTATCTGAATGTTTATTATCAGCATAAATATCATATATATTCTTTGAAAATTCTTTTCCCTTTAATATTTTATTAATGGTTTTTACAAAAGTTCCTGTACCTAAAGTTGTTCCCCACACGCAATTTTCAGTTGGCATACATATAGGAACATACGCATGGTTAAAGAATATATTGCTTATTTTATAGGCATTAGCTTGATATCTACAAAACATATTATTCATTTCTAAAATACCTGAAAAAGTAACTAAAAACCAGAATTTATTTTGTTCATCTTTAATTTCTTCTATTCCTTTTAATAATTCGCTCAAACATAATAATTGCCTCTTATTAAACAAATCTGAAAAATTGTGATATCCATGATTTAATATTTGTCTAGTATTATATCCATCAGGAATCTTAATATTAGGAATTTTTTTGTTTGTTAAACTATCAAATTTTTCACAAGCCTTTTTATAAAGCATTTCATCATCTTTAGTTGGTGTTTTGTAACCATGATTTTTACAATGAGGACAATAGTATTCTATTGCAATTATTCTTGATTCAAATGGATATCCAGACTCTCTACTTAAATTCAAAAGACTTATTTCTTCATTTTCAACTTTTATTTTTCCATTTTTCACATTCGAATCATCTTTTAAATTAAAAATTGATTCACATTTTGGACATGCTAAAAAATCATTTTCACACTTTGTAGTTACTACTTCGTTACAATTAGGGCAAACATATGTATAATCTTTTCCTCTTTTTGAAATGATATGACTTGAAAATAAAGATATTTCATTATTTTTATATTTAATAATTTTACTATGAAAGTTATACATAACATCAGCTGATTCTTTACAGCAAGGACATTGTGTTTTATAATACTTTTTAATTTTCTCTCCAACTTTGTTTTCTAATTCTTTGAAATCTTCTTTTAATCTTTTTTCATCTAATGGTAAAATTTCAGCTAAAGTTACAAATTTTGATATTGGTTGTAAATCATTCCCTATAACACTCATATTTAATCGCAATGCTTCATATATTGTTGTTCCTCCTCCCATAAAAGGATCTAATAATGTTATATTTTCTTTTTCTGATAATCTACATTGATTATAAAATTTATCCCAAACATCTTCATCATTATTACTAAGCATTGAAAGTAACATTAATCTAAAATTACATGTCGTTCTTCTAGCAAAGTATTTGTGTAAAAAGAATATTGGTTTTTTTCTACTTGCTTCTTTTTTGCTAGTTTCATATATTTTGTCAAAAGGGAAATCCTTATATATATATGAATTTTTTATATTATGTTTTTCTAATTTTGTATTATAATATATTTGTAATTGATTTTCCATTTCTCCTCCATTTAATTATTTAACAACTATTTTCTATTTTAATTATTGAACCTACTATTTATCAAATGCTTCCTTAACAGATTGATAATCCCAATAATACTTTCCTTCTTTTCTAACAACCATAGCTCTATGAGTTCCTAAATTTCTTACAATTTCTGGGCATTTAGTTTTATCTACCGTTGTTGCATTATATAATACAATAATTTTAATTCCAGCTTTAACCGCTTCTTCACATTCATATTTTATATAACTACGATAATCTATAGAATGTCCTCTTGCACAAGAATAGGTATGGCTATTATAACTACCACAATTTTGACAGCCACCTTTTGTGATATTATTTGTATTACTTCCAACAATTAAAACAAATGTCTTTGAACCATCCATTCGATATTTTAGTGAAGCTTTAATTGAACAATATAAACTATTATCACTTGAAGATTGTAAGTCATGTGCATCAGAAAATGACAAACTCCAATAATTGCTATCATTCCATTTATGCAGTTGGTCTACAGCATCTTTATCATTATCAAAATCAGCTGCTATATATGTTCTTGTTCGATATAATGACATATCAAAATTCCTCCTTTATTAAATTCATATCTATATTTTCTATCACATCTTGCGTTAATATAATCGTTATTCCTTCTTGAGGTTGAAATTTACTATTGCGGAATGTACATAAGATGCATTTCAAAAATTCAGTATAATTTTTTTCTTGGATACCTTCAATTGTAGTAAGCCCTCCTCCTAATAACGGAATTACTATTGGTCTAGCTGCATAAGTTCTTCTTATTTCAGACCACATACATATAAGTAACTTTTCATATTCTCCTATACCTATATAAGCTTCATTTTTCTCATTAAAATGTGAAAATGCAAGTAGCAAAAAATTCTCATAAGCTATAATTCTACCAAGTGGAAATACTACTTTTCCACTTTTTTTAGTGGATTTGAAGGGAGAATTATCCGTTTGTGCTAATTTGATCTTTAATTTTAAATTCTCTATATCTTTTACATAATTATCTATCATTTTTCCATTTAATGAATTATGAGCAATAATAATATCATCTACTTCAGTATCAAATCTTTCGTTAAATGGTATTACCTTTAATCCCTTTTCATCGAATATATCTCCAACTTTTATTTTTACAGGAACACCATTAATTGTTGTATCATATGTTTTGTGTTTTTGAATACTTAAAATAACAAACATAATAGTTGAAAGTATAGCAAAAGCCACTAACATAATTATTCCACATTGCCACCATTGTAGTTTATCGCTAATATCTCTTACAGTATATCCCCATAATCCTACAATTGTATTAATACCTGTAACTATAACAAAAGCATAATTTATACTTTTTCGTATTATTAATGGAATTTTTTTCAAGTTAAATCGTCCTTTCTGTTTTGATAATTAATTATACTTTTACAATTATATTTTATATCACAAATATACCTTTTTTTCAACAAATTAAATAAAGAATTTTATATGTTATTCTCTTCTTTTTGAACATATCCGTTTACTTTAATTTGTTTTCTCTTCTTTATATTTTTATACGACAAAAAGCGTTGATATATCAACGCTTTTTAAACTATATTTTCGTCTTCTTTTATCTATTTTATAAATAAAGCAATTCAATTACATCTGCAAATCCATTTCTATAATACTTTTCGTTCCAGTAGTATAAATAGTCCATAAAATTTTTATCAAGTTGATCTAATTGCTTTTTTACATACTTCTTATTCTGCTCTGGTACATTTTTTAGTATTTTTTCTGCAATTTCATCAAAATAAATGCAATACTTCTTATCTTGAGGTGTCATTTCACAAAATACTGTTTCATCTCTAAATTCTAACCATTCTTTTAATAAATCATCTTTTACTTCTCTTAAATTTTTCATTTGAATCCTCTCCTATACATATATTAATTTATTAAAAACAATCTCTTCTGCTTGATTTTTAATAGCATTCATAGTTCCAACCCAATAAAGCATATCTGTATTTTTCATATCTTCTGTTAAATTACTTTTGGATTTTAATTGTTTTATTATTTGTTCTACTCTTTCTGTTGCAGTTTCTTGAATCTCTTTTAAAGTTCCATCTATTAACATTATTGAATATTCAGCTTTTTTATTTTCTTTTAAATATTTTAATCTCATTCTTCCATATTTGTTTAAAGTAATCTTCTCTTGCTCTGGCATTACAAGATTTGGAATATAATAATCTCCCTCTAAATGATATTCAATTCTTGTTTTTTCATCTATTTTTGTTTCTGGTAATTCATTATTCATAACTATTTCTCTCCTTTGTTCTCTTTTATTTTTAATTCTTCGTAATAATCTGTTTTAGCTTTTTTTCTTACTAAATACATACATTCCTGAACAAGCCACTTAAGTTCATTTGAATATGCTCTATATATAACACCCTCTTCTAATCTTCCTTCAGTTTGCTTCTCATGTATATAAACATAATTTTCAAATTTTTCGCTTAATTATTCTGCTCTTTGTTTGATTTCCTTATTTCTGCTATTTTTATTATCATTAATAATCTGCATTAATTTATTGTATTCTTCTCTACTAAAGTAGATATTATCTTTACTAGACATTGTTTGAAAACCTCCTTTAACCTAAATTATAATTATTCTTTTTCTTAACTTTTTTAGCTTGTTTTTCAGCTAGTTCTTCAGTAGTTAATACTTTTCTTGTTGGATTATGTACTATATCAGAATCATTATCACCAAATATTCCACTTCTTTCTAAATCTTCTGCAACAAGTGTATAACTTCTTTTATCTTCTGGCACTTTTTCAAAATCTTCATCAAATATCTTGATTTGAAATCTTCTAATTAGTCTTCTCCAAAAGTCTTTAAATTTGCTTAATTCTGCTTTTACCTTATTTAAAGCTGTTTCTAATTTGCTAATTTTTTCATCCTTAGCCTTCATCGTTTCATTTAAATCAGCAATTATTTGGTCCTTTTCAGTATTACTATTATAAAGTCTATTTCTCTCACTTTCTAAATTTCTATAATTCTTCTCAACTTTATCAATAGTAATATTTAAGTCATTAACACCCTTTATACTTTTAGTAGTATCTTTTACTTGTTCTGTATAATTTAAGACTTTATCAATATTCTCGTTTGAAATAAGCTTATTATTTTTATCAAGTAGTGGTGATTTTAAATTATTAAGAATCTCTTTAATCTCTTGCGTTTTTATATCTAAGTTTTCGCTTTTACTATTAGCCTCCTTTAATCTCTTTGTATTCTTTTCTTGTTCTCTTTTTAATTCACTATAACCACCCATATCATTAACATTAATATCTCGATTTCTGCCTTTTTGTTTTTCCTTTAATGTTGCATTTTGTTCATATACTTCGTTAAATTTTTCAATACAATATTTTCTCATTTTATCTTGAATCTCTTTCAAAGATGCTTTTGTAAATATTTGAGATTTAGCCACTTGCTTTTTCATTCCATTCTTATAACCATCTTTTACAGGTACTCCAACTAGGTGCATATGTGGTGATGTTTCATCATAATGTACTACTGCATTTGCTACTTTAAATGCAGGTACAACTTCCACAAATTTATAGATTTGGTCTTTATAAACTTCTGTCATTTGCTTTTTATATTCCATTGTTTTATCATTCCAAAAGTCCATATCACCAAGTTCTATTATAAGTTCACAAGCCAAATCATGTTTACTATCTTTTGATATATGTGTAAAGTAGTCTCCTATTTGTCTATCTTTTCTTACTCTATTATCATACTCAATTTGTGCTTCTTGAAATTCTTGCAAATACACATTCTTTACATCTTGATACAAATTATTTGTACCATAAATAACTTCAATATCTTCAATTTTTTTGTCGTAATCTCTTAAATTATGCTTATTAACTTTTGATAATTGCTGACTATTTTGAATAGCATTATTACTTAATGAAGTTGTATCAGATGGATTATTTTTTGCTACTCTTTTTCCAAGCTTTGATCTATTTTTATCGCTACCTAAATGAATAGAATATGCTAGTTTTTGCATCGTAAATTGCTCCTTTCTATTAGATAATACTTCATAGAATTTTCTAAAAAAGCTTCTTTGAATATGCTAAGAATTAGCGGATAGATAAATAAAATTTGCCATGCTTTATGCAAATTTTATTTAGATATTTTTCATCAAAACGACTTGTAAAATGAAATTTTACACTTGATTTTCGATTAAGAAAATCATTCGTTTTGGATGAAAAGTTAGCTAATTCGATGCCTCGCAGAGCCCCCGAATTTTGATAGTATGTCAAAACTCATAAGGGGTTAGGAATTTTGACATAGTCAAATTCCTGCTTCGTAGCCTTTCTTCGAAATGCTACTTCAGTTTCAGCTAATCTTCGAAGCTCTCCTCTTCATCTTCTGTGGATTCTTTTTTGTATAAAACCAAATCAGATACTGCTTCATAATAATCGTCTAATTCATTTTTATCTGTTGTTCCTTTTTTACGATAAGATACAGCACCAAGTTTTCCTCTTATCATTCCCTTTGAATCTTTTATAGGAAATTTTTTATCATTATCTACAAATACTGCTCTCATTAATTTTTCGTTTCCTTTTTCTCTTGGTAATGTTATCATCTTATCTTCTTGAATATAAGAATGTGTCCAATCATAAACATCTTCATAATATTTCACATCATAATGCTCTTTTAAGTTTTCAATGTACTCATTTAATTCTGATTTAGTAATTCTAGGTGTACTTTTTATTACTGATAGTCCTTGCATATCTTCTGTTGGTTTAGCTAAGTCTATACAATCTGCCTTATTTAATTTTTTTAGTTCATCTAGATATCTACTTCTAAAATTTATCTTTATAATCTTAAAGCTATCATTTTCTTCGTCTTTTTCTAATGCCATTGATTCAATAAATTTAGAAATAAACTCTTGCTTTTCAAGTTTGGTTTTTGCATTCCATTCAACTTTTAAATCTTCTACAAAACTATCACTATTTAATTTGGATTCAATTTCAAAATCTCTATCTGCCATTATCTTCATTAAAGAAAAATGTTCAGTATCTATTTCCATATTCTCTAATTTTTCCTGTTCTAACTTGTCCAATTTATCCTCTATGCGTTTATAGTCTAATTCAAAATCTTCCATCTTAACAGTTCCAGATATAAATACTTTCTTAATTCTTTCTTTTTGTTCATTAAGTTCTTTAATTTGTTCATCTATATTTTCTGTATTTACATCTTCTTTTTCTGCTAATATCGGATAAAAATATTTTTTAACAACTTCGTCATATTCTACTAAACTAAGAATAAAAGTTAATAACACATCTTCTATCTTATCTTCTCTATAATAAAGATGACAATCTCCGCAATTATAATACATATATTTCTTCTTGCTACCACCTGAGCCTTTACATAGCATTAATTTACCGCATTTAGGACAAATAAGTTTTTAAAAGAATATATAAACTCTATCTCTTGAGAATGATTGCATATTTTTTTCTTTTTGAATTTGGATTTCTTCCCATTCTGCCCTTGTTATAATAGGTGCTACAACATCAGTATATACTTCCTCCTTAGTTTCATCTTTTAAAGTTTTATTTCTAACATAATCTCCTACATATATTCTATTGTTTATAATAGTTCTAACTGCTGCCTCAGTCCATTTATTATGTTCTGGATATAAAATCTTTTCTTCATCTAATATACAAGATATTTGATAATAACTTTTCCCTTCTAAATACATATTAAATATTCTTTTTACTATATCTCTAGTATTAGGATCTATCTTTACAACTTTATCTTTATCTCTATAATAACCAAGCGGACAAGTTCCAGGTAAATGACCTGCCTTTATTGCTCCACTCATTCCAAATTTTGTTCTTTCTGATACAACTTCTATCTCTAATTGAGAAAGAACTGTTAACATTCTAACAAAGAATATACCATTTGCTGTTGAAGTATTAACATCATCTCTTTCACAAATAAGATAACAATCATACTTCTCTAATTCTGCAATTAAAAGTTCCAAATCTCTAACAGAACGAGTTACTCTATCAAGTTTATATGCAACAATATAATTAATTTTTCCTTTTCTCATATCATCCATCATTTCTTGAAATCCTGGTCTATGTTCCATGTCTTTTGCACTTATTCCTGCATCTTGATATACTTTATGAACTTGATATTCTTTAAAAGCACATAATTGCTTTAATTTTTCTTCTTGTTCTCCTAAACTAAACCCCTCACGAGCTTGGTCTTCTGTACTAACACGAATATAAATACCTGCAATTCTCTTTTCTTCTTGATTCTTTGAATCCATTTATATCGTCTCCTTTCTCATAAAAAACACAAAAGAGTATTAGAAGCATTTATATGCTAAACTAATACTCTAAATATATTTATATGTTATTTTGTGATGTTAGTAGAAAAAATTAAATACACTTAAAATACTAGTTTACCATATCTTGCAGTCTAGCAATTGGATACTTATTCTCTAAATTACCTATATAGAAATACTCATGATTATTAAAGAACAGAAATAATTTTTCTTTAATAATAACTCTATGAGGCTCTACATAAGCTAAATTAGTATGCTCAATAATCTTTAGACTACCGTTCTTTATCATTGGTACACAATTATTAAAAGTGCATGCCCATTTAATTTTTGAACGTAATTCATCAGTCATATTAATTTTTCTTTTTACGATGTCTATCATATCACAAAAACCTCCTTTTTTCAAGCATTTCACGAAGATTCGCTATTTGAGGAAAATAAATTTATAAAAATATAAATTTAAATAACGAATTTCATGATTTCGAGAATCCTCATAAAATACTTATAAATTTTTAGAGATTTTTGTTTTTTATAACAAAAAAAGAAGCTAGTTTATAGAATCAAACCAACTTCTTTCTCTTATCTTGATTTTGTCGAAATTTTGAAATCCTTTTATTTCAAGACTTTCAAAATAGTTCGACGAAAATCGTCTATGGCTCTCCGTGTTGGACTTGAACCAACGACCTATCGGTTAACAGCCGAGCGCTCTACCAACTGAGCTAACGGAGAATATATAATCTGGCAACAACCTATTTTCTCAACAGGGTAACCCGTAAATATTTTCGGCACGATAGAGCTTGACTTCTGTGTTCGGGATGGGAACAGGTATTTCCTCTATGTTATCATCACCAGAAATGTATTGTAAGATGTTAAACATCATTACTTACTATAACTGAATTCATTTTGTATTATACTACATACTTTTAATAATTGCAAGTATTTATACAAAAAAATTTATTATTATTATGTACTATTATTTTTTTAATATACATATATAATAGCATACTCAAAAATACATAGAGAGATAAATTGTAAACCAATATATATTAGTGGTTAAGC
>ERZ772892.599-NODE-599-length-44156-cov-46.528310_pt1 | contig 44156 bp, 26 predicted proteins | sample MGYA00512126_ERZ772892 | MGnify/ENA primary metagenome ERZ772892 (study PRJEB29015, sample SAMEA2737697) | human gut metagenome | biome: human gut; feature: human-associated habitat; material: faeces | place: China | collected 2012 ... | reverse complement strand
TGGCATCTTTTAAATGAACAGAGGAGCTATTTAATTTCAATTTACTTTTTAAATGGTTTATATTAAGTGCAATAGGAACTATCCAATTTTCATCGGACATTTTCTTTAACATACTCTCGGCGCTGTTTTTACCTAAAGAGTTTCTAATAATGGTATTATTTACAGAGAATGTTGCACATTTCATAAGTCCAGATGATAGGTAATTAGCTAACGAAAAATATCCGATAGGTTTTCTATGAATACTAGACTGTTTCACTTCTTCTACAGAATTCTTTTCCCAAATAGCTTGGAAAGGATTCATCCATATACCTCCGTCATACATAGTAACTTTATCTATATCCCCATGTATATTCCCCACATAATCTATAGGGTCTTCAATTACAGCCAGTTTAAGTTTATTTGGAACTCCGTTAAGTTTATTCTTAAGCCAAGTATGAATAGTAGCACCTCCAATTACAGCACGTTTATATGATGCATTAGTTCTAGCAGCGTCTTCTTGAATGATGCTAGAATCGCTAAATTTGAAGAAATCAGAGCGAGAAGGAGTTTCTCCCTTCTTTAGTTTGGAATCAGCTAAGGACTTAGAAGTAGCACCTTTAGCAGGATGTATAAACGGAAGACCATATACTAAAGAATTATAGTTACTGGCTATAAGATTGTCTAAGGATAGAAATTTATCGAGAAGAGGATTCAATTCTATAGTAAAATCTGAACTAAGCACATCATCTTGTGTAATGTAACTTATAGATTCCCCATTTCTGAATGCTTTAAACAATATAAGTTCATTAGAATCTTTGTTTACCCAATCTTCCATATATGAATCGTAATCCATATTCATCTTTTCCAAATGAAACTTAATACCATTCTTTATTTCGGTTATTTCTTTTCCATTATTGTAACTTAACTCTATTTTCGTAGAATCCTGTAGTTTTAAAGCATAAAATCCTTTATTGAGATTTTCCCTGGAATTGTATTTTTCTATATCGTCATTTGAATACATTTTAAAGAAGTCGTACAATGCCGGATTGACCTTAAATCCAGGAAGCCAATGAATTTGGTCAATTATAGTAACCATCTCTCCAGTAGTATGCTTTAAGTGTCTTAGAGCATCCTCTATTAACTTTCCGTTAGCTCTCTCTCTGAATAAGGATAAGTAGTTTTCATACTTTTTAATCATATTATCTGTATCTAGACCATATTCTGCAATTAATTCGTCTACATTTCCAAATACTCCGGTTTTAACTAATGCTTGATAATCAGAAATAACTCTATTAATAAGTACATTAGCCATTCTTTTTGTAGACTCGTATTTAATACTTCTAACCTGATCCGGAGTCATTTCTTGGAGAGTTCTTCCTTTTAGATGGTCAGGTATCCAAGACGCTTCTAGAGGAATATTAGTATTAATGACTTTATTCCAAATAGTAGATTTATCTGAGTACACAGTAGGCTGTATAGAAACTTCATCTTCTCTGGTTAGGAAGTCATGAATGAAAAATAAGTAATTAGTTTCTGAGTCAGTAGCAGTATTAATTTTCTTAGGGGTAGAGTTGTAAAAACTGTTATAAAATGTTTTTAATTCCGTTCTTGTTAGTAGTCTACTGTCTTCTGTAGTACCGTTAGAAGTAAATAGATTATATTTAACTACATCATCATCCAGAATGTTATCTGATACTTTACTAAGTAGAGTTTCAAAATAATAATGGACGTCATTAGTTAAATTAGTTAAACGCTCTTTTTGTAATTTATTACCATTAGCATCAGTAACGTTAGATTTAGAACTGTCTCCGTTTATAATACTTTGTACTACGGCTAATGATTCTAGACCATTTAAAGATGAAAAGTATCCTGACATTTTTAGAGATTTGGTCTCTATATTAAAATACTTCCACGGACTTTCATAGGAATCAGAAAGTTCTAAATTAGGATATAAATCTAAAACTGTTCTTAAACTAGGATTTTCTACTAATTTATCAGAAATATTCATGTTTAGCAGAGAAGCTGTGATAACATCCAATACTCCATTTAATTTGGCATCAGAATTTATAATTTGAGACAAGATATTAACATAAATATCATCTGCATGAATATACGCAAAATCAACTAATAATCTTTCTAGCATTTTCCCAAGACTGGAGTCCGTTGATAAACTACTTCTTGTGATTCTAGTCTCATTCATTGAATATGTAGGATTATTAGGATCGGAGAAGTCTATAGTTAAAATATCATCGTTGTCGCCTAATGTTATTTTACTTAGATTAAGACTATCTGAGATATTATCAGAGTAATAGTTTAATGAAGTTCCATTCTCGCTTAAAAAGTTTACGTTCCACTTTTTAAGTGCATTTAACCTAGAATCTCTATATAAACTATTTGCCATTATGTTTCTTTCTATAGTATATTTTTTTCTATCTATATCAGAACTGTTTAGTATAGTGGCTTTATTAGTCTTGTCTGTAGTATTATATATATATTGAGTATAAGTTATAAAACTAGTTTTATTTATCTGATTTAATATCATTCCGTAAATATCAAATTCGGATGAAACCATATTAGAGTCTAAACTAGCCTTTGCTAGACTGGGAGTTCTTAATGAGAATATTTTATAATACATAGTATCGAATATTCTTCTAACATGTTCCTTCTCTCCAGAAAATATTGTTTTTCTATATCTGTCTGCCTTTTCAAACAAAGATTCTATACTATAAGTATCATCTCTAAGTCTAGAATAATCATTCCTAGTTACAGGATTTTCCTTTAGTATTCTTAAAACCTCTTTGAAGTTTCTATAAGATAAGTACTGGTTTGGGACTATCTTATAGACTCCTTTACTATCTCTATCATATAGATTAATATTTTCCAAGAACTTTCTAACTAAAGGGTTAGCTTCATCCGACTCTTTAGATAAATCTTCGTCCCATTTTTGGGCTGGAACTTGCTGAAATGCAAATTCATATTTTGGAATATTATACAGAGGAATAGTGTTGGAACCTCTCAGATTTAGTCCAGTTCTTGATATTCCTACTATTTCCGAGAAATTAGGGTTAGTTATAAGTTTATCAAAATTTACTAGAGAGTAGAAGCTATAAAAAGCATTATCCTCAACAGGATCATTGCTTGATTTATATTTTCCGTTCACTAATCTCTCACTGAACTTGTTCTGGGCAGCCTCTAATAGTAGATTATAGGGTATAATTTGCAATTCACTACCCTTAGTTCCTAAATCTTTATATAGAGGGAAGTTATCTATTTCTAAGTATTTTACTATGTTATCTACATAAGTCTGTTTTAGTCTCTGTATAGAGAAATTAAGATCTACTGTAGATTTAACGATTCTCTCAGGCTGCAGCAAAACTGCACTATTAACTAAACTTGTATTAAACCATTTAGAGAATAATTTCAGAGTATTATCTCCTAAAAAGTTATTGGTAAGAGAGTCTGTAAGTCTTGGTAAATTATTTACCTTATTAGGTCTTAATTCCCTTCTTAAATATTTTAATCTGTTATAATTCTTTAATATCAATGATGCTACTTCAGAAAATTGTTCTGGATTTAGATCTTCGTCTTCAAAATTTTCAGTAACTACATCAACAAAATCATCTACTGAACTAGGTAATTGTCCTGTTTGAGTAAGTAGTTTAATGGAGAGACTTTTCAGGGCCTCTCCATCACTTTCTACCTTTCCGTCAGTATTAACTGAAAAAACATCACTGAACTCTGTAACGGCAAGAGTGTTATCTAATGCTCGTCTAAAGTCATTACAAATATTAGCCATTTGAACACTGATTTGTTTGTTTATTTGAATTTAATGCTTGTAATATGTAATTAGTAAGTGCCTTTATTGGCAAATTCTTATTTACATTTTTATAATTAGGTTTTAAAGAATTCCTAATATCTACAGCTTCAATAACTTCCTGGTCTTTAAATATTTCTATTACACCTTTTATGGCGTCTAAATCAGCTGAATCTAAGTCATTGGATAAGTTAATTCCTACTCCTTCTGTATCTAGTACATTTTGAAGAGTTTCCACAAATTCATTTGATGATTGTACTACAGTCTCTAATTGTTCTACCTTTTCTAAAGTAGAACCATTTAAAGTGAAAAACTCATCAGTAAAATTAAATTGAATTTCATTCCCGTTAACCAAAATTTGAACTGGGATGTTATTTCCTAATAATACTTTTAAGTTTTCTTTAATAGTATCATCTTCCAATATCTCAAATGCCTTGGATTTCAATAATTCTATTGCATTATTGTTTCCAAGTTCTTCTGCCTCAATAGATTCATCTTTAATTCTTAACATAATAGCTTTTCCATCTACAGGGATAATCTCTCCATCTATAGATGCTACTATTCCTAGATTTTTATCTTTTCTGTTATTATAAAGCTCTTCTATTTTAGATTTTAAATTAGCTAAATCCACTGTAGAATTATGCAAATTTAGCTTATCTAGGTAACTATTCAAAGTGTTTTCAGTAGTCTCTTCGGATATTTCTTCAGATGTTTCTACAGGAGTATTATTCCCAAATTGAATAGAGCTTAAATCTATATATGCGTTAGGGATCTCAATTAATGAGTTAAAATATAGATCGTCTGTTGTATTAGAAGATCTATAGAATCCATTTTCACTCATATCTGAAAATATTCCATTAGCCCATATACCATCCTTATATTGTGCAGTATGATCAATGCCAATAGATGCAGCATTCATTAATTCTGGACTCTTGTTTACTATTTTAAACAAGCTATGTGTTAGCATAGTTCCTCCGATAAAATTGGCTGCATAACCTTTATTTATTAACCAGTCTATTAAATCTCCCGATATATTAGTGTACTCATTTACTCCTTCTGAAGTAGCTGGAGTAAGTGTACTAAGTATATTAGGATTATCTTCAGCTAGTTTAGTAAATGCGTCATATAATTTTAGAAAAGCTTCTAAATCAGAATACACTCCATCCACCATAGCTTTGTTAGCTTTATCTCCAAATATACTAGTTAGCTTTTCAGTTAATTTATCCCTATCTAGGTTCCTTATCTGTTCTACTATTTTGTTTTTGGGCAGATTATCTAATAGAGTTTTTGTGTCTTTTCTAAATGTGGAACGATCTAATCTTTCCCAATCTACTTTAAAATTATTACTAAAGTGAGCAATTGCATCGGATCATTCTGATATTAAAGTGTCTATAGTTTTCTTAACAGACTGTAACTGGTCTGGAGAAACTATACCATTATAATATTCTATATCATTATTTAGTGCAGTTGCATTTCCAGCATATAGATCTTTTAGAGCTGTTTCTATATTTTGATTCTCTGCTCTCGCTGTTAGGTATCTTTGGAATCTGATTAATTGTCTACGTAATAAAATAGGTTGTCTATATCCAGAAAATGACGTGAATTTTATAACTCTCTTCCCATTCTTACTATTGTATAAAGTTCCCCATTTTTTCATATAGCTAGTAAAATCATATCCGTGCAAGCTTGCTCTTAAAGGGACTATATTGTTATTTTCTCCAGATATTCTCTTTTCAAACAAAGATTTAAACTCATCTGGATTTATAAACAAATCTCTAGAATACAGTACAAACGGATAACCAGCTTGAATATAATTGGCTTTTGTTTCTTTATTAGCTACCCAGATTTTCCCAGAAATGTTAGCTCATGGATTATTCTTAGAGAATTTAGATATGGAATTATTATCAAAAGTAAACTTTCCCTCTTTCACTAAAGTTATCTTAGCTTTAGAAAATTGAATATTCATTTTAGATTTATCCAATTTGAAAGATTGATTAGTATTAGCTGTAATTAACTTAGTTCTTATATCTCTGTCTACCAATTTATTAGGATCAGTAATTACTCCTAGATCTATTTCCCAATCTCCAATCTTTCTAAATATTCTATATATGTAATCTGGAGCTTCTATATTAGAATTAACACCATTGTCCTCGGAAGCATATTCATCTGAATATTGAACCTTCTGTATAAAGAATTCGCTTTCTCGTATAGCTTCAATAGCTTCGGTTCTAGATGTTATACCAAATTTAGGGAACAAGGAAATAGCAGACGTTAGAAGTGAATTCTGGTATCTGTCTGTATTTTCGTTGCTAAGGATTCTTTCTAAATCTTCCTGATTTCTAAAGATTAAATTCTTTAAAATATTAAACTTAGAGATAATATCCTTATCTCTATCTCATTTTCCTAAATTTCTATTAGATCCAGTATTAAAATTGTACATAATATGACTCTGGAATACTGTAAAGGCTCCAGGATTATCTAATTCTTTAGACTCTTTTATGTCTTTTTCAGCAACTTGTTTTAATACTTCAGACCCAGGAGTAGATGATTTCAATCCCGGAGTCCCGATTTCAGGAGTAGGTTCAGGTTTAGATGGTTTAACACTAGTAGAACTATTTAATTCTAGTCCTTTATAAACACTGCTAATAAACTCTTTGTAGTCACTTACTTCTTTTGGATCAAAGGTACTGCTAGAGTAAGTTTTGTATCTTCTAGAGTTTCCAAGTAGTATATGACTATTAGAAATTAACATAGTTCCATCTTTAGATCTAGACATTAATGTGTATAAATCTCTTAAAGCATTAACTACTGTAGCAGGGGTATCTGCTTTATTAACTTCTTTATAATCTATATCAACTATAGTATAATTGTATTCAGACCCTTGAACATCGTCTTTGTGTACTGTTATAAATTTACCAGGATACTTACTAGTTAATTCCGACATCTCAGAAGTAGGAGTATGAGCTTTGTCGTAAATATAAGCTATATTTTCTCCATTTGGCAATGATGTAATCATAGATTCTAATTCAGATATAGTTGGAACAGAACTAACTGTTTGCTCTCCTCTAACTAATCCATTGGACTCTGAAAATTTAAAGAATCCATCCTTTTTTATTAAATCTAAAGTTGAAGCTGTATTAGATATACCAGCCTGTCCAGTTTTATACAGTTCATTTTGTCTCTGTAAAGAATCTATAATAGAAGCTAGAGAATTAAGATTGTCCTTCTTGTGATTGTTGTTAGCTCTAATACTAACATCTAAAGATGGTGTTGAAAATGCTGTTAAAGACCCTCCACTCCCCATTATTCCATTAAACCCGTTCTGTTTAGGATCTCCTAAATTTAAAATATATAAATTAGGGATACCCCCCAATATCATGAGTTCAAAATTAGATAAATGTGTGTACTCATCTATTATTAAGACTTCTCTATTAGGAGATAATTTATTTTTATCTAATTTTTCTAATATCTCATTTTTCTTTTTTATAATATTATCAACTTCAACTTTTGAATCTCCAAGTAAAGACTCTTTGAATGATTTAATTTCATTTATGACGTCCTGACTAAACCATTTTGAATACAGTTCATATCCACTAAATACTTCTTCAGATTCAATAGTTTTATGTAACTCATTAGCTCTATCCTGTTTTAATGCGTAAGACGAGAATTTAATATTAGGATCTTGAAGAGTGATTATGTTTTTAAATAATTTAGCTACAACTTTAGTTTTTCCACTACCTGCCGATCCAGATACTAGAGTTTGATTTCTTAAATATATTTCTCTACTTTTATCTGGAAATCTAGTTACAACATCTCCTAAATATTCATTTACTGTGTTAGCCCCAAAAAATGCTGATACAGCTTCTTTTACTACTAACATTTGTGGATATAGAGGGACAATATCTTTAAAGCTATCGTCGCTTATAGATTGAATATAGTTATTTCTAAAATCGTTAGGATCATATACTAAAGTAGACAATACATAGGCTACTACAGATTCATTATCAATGGAAGCTATGTCAAAATCTCTGTTTAGCTTAGCTGGAAGACTTCCATATGGATTTAATTTAGACAACTCTTGAACAAGCTCAGATTTCTGACTATCACTTAAATTTTGAAATTTATTGTAATAATAAGTCTCCATTCTGAGAAGTTCCTTTTCTAAGCTAGTAACCTCATTAACACTTAACTCTTGTCCAAGTGAGGCTTTTACAGTAGCTTCTAACGCTTCTGGTTCAATATCCTCTAAATCAAAAAACTTATTACCATCTAATAGGATTGATTGAAGCCCTTTATGGGTTGAGAAAATTCTAATCCAGTTTGCAACAATTTTAGTGTGAATAATTTTATTTTCTTTTATTTTTCCATTCCTGTTTATTGCAGAAATTTCTTTCATTATATTAGCTGCATTAGCTATTTCTCCTAACTGATTCTTAATTTGTTCAGCTCCGTCTACTGATAGAGTTTGTAATTCTTCCAATCCTTTATTTCTTCTATATCCATTTACAACAGTAATAAAATCGAATAAATTAGGATTAGATGTTCCCCTCTTATACTCTGTGCTGTAAGTTAATATAGAGGCTAACAAATTAACACTATTAATTAAAACATCAAGTCTGGACTCAGCAGAAGGATCGCTTATTATAAAGTCTACTAGGCTTTTACTTGAAGTTAGAGAATTTAATAACTGTTTATATAGTTCTGTTATATCTTCCCCGTAAACAGCACTAGAAATTTTTCCTAGTAATTGAGAACTTATATCCTTTACATTACTAGAATCTAGTAATTTATTAGCCTGTTCTATTAAGCTAACTGCAGTAGCATCTGGAATACTGATTTTTCTAAGTTGTTCTATTAAACTATTTTTACTATTATTATAGTCTAACAGTGATTGTACAGAAGTATCTACTGATAACAAATCTCGTAATAAGTTAGTTACTGTAGTATTGTTTAGTACTACTGTGTATTCTTCTCCCAGGTTATTTGTTAATGTAGCTTCATAATTTTGTTCATCCAACTTTTTTAATTCTATGCCATTAGGAGTTCTATCTCCTCCTAATTCTTGCATCTCAACCATTGTCTCTTCATCAACTTCTAGCTTTTCTACAATAGGTTTAATGGTACTTAGTATAGAACTAGCGTCCTCAAATTCGTAAGACAATGATTCTCCAGAATTTACAAAGTTTTTTACAATAGTTTCAGTAGAGAAGTCTTTTATGTTCAGCTTATCAATTATAAGTTTTACTTTGTTAGCTGTTTCAGCATCTATATAACCATACTTATTTTTTATTTCCCCTAATACATTTATTACTTGTCCAAGTCTTTGGGTGTCTCCAAAGAATTTAGGGTCTAATCCTAGCTGGAAATACTTTATAAAAGCATCACTACTCTTGGAGTTCCATTCATTTTCTATTTCTTTATTGAAATAGTCATCTACTAGAGACTCTTTTTGCTCTTCTGTAAGAGCATCTTGTTTCTGATTTAAACTATATAAAGAGATTATCTCATCATTACTTCTTCCGTTTCTCTTTTCTTTCTTTAAATCGTCTATTTCCTTTTGAGTAGGAGGCTCCAATCCATCTATTTTACTGTCAATAAATAACTTGTGAAGAGATTCCTGTAAATCCTTTAAGTAGTTAACATCTAACTCTTTTACATTCATGATATCTCCCTGAACTAGATCTCTAGATCTTTTAAATACTTCATAAGCTAAATTTTCTACATTTGAATTATTTTTAGTAAACTCTTGATAAGATTCTTCTATTTCTTTTCTTGTATTTTCGTCAGCTTCTGAATAGTCTTTATTTATTGATCTAGCGTACATATATATGTCAGGAGTATAAAGAGAAGCTCCTAATGATCTACTTAATTTAAAGACGGTCTTATCTAGAAAATCATCAGCATACAGACCTTCTCTCAAATCTTTGATTTTTTGTCTTATGTCGTCGGCAGTTTTTTTAGCTTCGGCTAATTCACTACTATTTGCTTTTTGATCATCTCTTATAGAGTAATAAAGCTCCTTGTATCTCAAATTAGCATTAGCTAACTGTACTAAAAGATTATTAAAAGTATTTATTACTTCTGAGCCCAACCCATTCTCTCTAAGTGCAGCTACTCTTATATCTTTATTCATAGCTTCATTTATAAGGTCTGAGTCAGAAATGCTTAATCCCTCTTCATGGATAAGGGTATCCCAATATTCTACATACTGTTTAAGATAATCAAATAGAATAGCATTTTGACTATCAGAATAGTCCATAGCAGGCTGGAAATTATCATTACCTAACGAGTTTAAAGATAGTCCAGTAGGAAACATACCTTTCTTCTCATATTTGTCTAATTCTTTTAAAATTGGTTCTTTCCCATACTTTCTAACTAAATCCACAAAGTCTAATACATCAGATTTGTTAGACTTAGCTAGTTCAGCTTTATGTCGTTGATATGCTTTCCAGTTTTGAGCTATATCTAAAGCTCTATTTACAGGACCTCCAATAGCACCTCCGACAAATGCAGACAAATATCTTTCTAATGGATTACTATCCAAGTAATTCCAAGACCCCTTATTAGTCTGGTCTATTCCTAATTGCTTAAGTGACCATGCTATAGAAGACGATCCCTGCATAATAATATCCTGAAGCACTTCTTCACTTACTTCTTCAGCCCCTTCTTTTAGAGCGCTTTCCATAAATTCAGAACTCTCCATTAGTTTTTGAACTCTATTGGATATTTTGTCAGCCGTTTGTCTAATCCAAGCTAATTTTCCAGTCTGAGTTTTAGCTGCATCAAAAGAAGCTTGACCCTCATTAGCTAATTGCTTTAGGTTTTTCTTAACTGCTTTACTTACTTCATCTAGACCTAATCCCTTTAAAGCCACATCTCCAAGTTCAGAATCCATTATCTTTTTGAATCCTAATAACGCAGCTAGTGTAGCTGCAGCAGTATAAGGCGAACTAAAATCATTCTCCTTCATACTATCTACTATATCAGAAGATTGAGTTAAAGCCATATACCAAGAAGAAGAAGATCTAGCGAACTTATCAGCAGCCTTTCTCGCATCTAGCATCTTCTTTATCTGAGGCATGGTAAGAAAATCATCAGCAACATCCCCATCAATAAATGCTTGCTGTAAAGATTTTCCGTATTTCTTTAAGTATGTATCTCCATATTCAGATATAAGTTTCTTTTGAAGGTTCATACCTGTACGATCGTATCCTAGAATCCTCATAAAATTTATAGCCCCTTTAGCTACAGCTCTTTGCTGTGCTCCTTGTGTAGCTACATCGCCTACCATCCCAACTAGATTTTCAAAATTCCAAAAAGACTCTTGTCCCTTTTGGCTTATAGATCGTTGGGTTACAAAAGACTTAGTATAAGCCTCTGTGTTATTTAAAAGTTTCCATAAATCGTTATCTTTGTAATTTTTATCTAGAGTTTCGATTCCGACTTTGGAAATAGAGGATAGTGCATCCGCCGCATTAGCAGCAATAAGTCCGTATGCATATACTTCCCCTACATAAGGAATAAATAATGGGGCTATGGTTGCAACCATTTTAGCTACAGAGCCGGCAACAGATTTATCAATTCCATCACTATCAAAAAAGTCAAATTTATTAGCTTGAGACCCGTCTATTGTCAAAGTGTCAGTTATACTAACTAATTCTTTTCCAGAAACATCTTCTCCCTCTCCAAGTTCTTGAACAAATGGCATCCCTTCTTCATCTAACTTATATTCTCCTTTTAAATGGTAAACCTCATTTCCATTGGCGTCAAGATGCGTTCCATCCTCATCCCATTTAGCGTAATATAATGGTTTATTTTTGAAAAAGCTGAGCCCTCTTCTATTATCGTCATTCGGGCGCCAATCAAGTTTATTTCCATCAGCATCTCTCGCGAAATTATCTTGAGCTGCCTCTTTCATTGACCGTCTAGCTTCACCTTGACCATATAAAGAGGATATTCCAGATGTTCTTAATTCTGGATTTGCAACTTTAGTAATTCCAAAAACAGGCAGTTTTCCTTGTCCTTTTCCTTCAATACTAAATAGACTCCAATCGTTTTCTCTAACATTTTTATTGTTTAGATCATTATTAACAAATTTGTTGTACGTCCTAACTGCGCTATCATAGTATTGATCAAATGCCTCCTGGTCAAAATTACCTTCAGCATCGGAAAATTTCTGTTTTATCTGATCTATATTTTGATAATAGTCTTTATTATACATTACAGTGTTACTAGAATTTAAACCTGCTGCTATAAAGTTTTCAGTTCCTTTATCTGGGTTTAAAAATAGTGTTGCTAACCAATCATTTTTTTGTTCCATTTTTGTTACCAATTAGTTCTTATAGATTCATTATTGGATGATTTTACTCCGAACACTCTCGATGGTGTTCTATCCTTTTTATTAACAAATACTTGCCCATTAGATAGTAACGTTTCACTAACTGCAGATGGAGAATATGGTATAAATACTGCAGTTTTATACATATTTACATTACCTATATTTTGTCCAAATAACCTAGAATTAATAGGTCCAGAAGTAAAGTCAATTTCTCCTAAATTGTGTTTTTCTCTATCAGCATTAATTCCCTGTTCTATCTTTCTGGTTTCATCAACATCATTTATTATGTCTGCAGCTCCATTACTGTCAATGAAGTTGTTATCTGAAGCATATCCACTAAATATTAAGAACGGAGCTATTTTATCACTATTATATAGAGCTTGAGTAGATTGTTCTGATGGTTGAATTACTGTGTCAATATAGTCTCCCAATCCTTCACTCTCCAAGGCATCTATAATTTCTGTATTAGAAGCTCCTTTATCTAGTTTCTTCATAGTTTCTTCTATTCGGCTGGTAACTCCAAGATCTACTACTCTTCTTCCGTTGCCGTCTACTTTAGATGGTAGTAAAGCGTATACAGCTCCCTGAGTTGTATCAATTCCTATGTTGCCAAAATCTGTAGGCTTAGCTACTTGAGTTCCTACTGATACTCCAGCCTTATCCAGCATAGTAGATAACTTAGTATCAGTAAATAAAGTATTAAGAGTAGTAATAGGAGATAAAGGCTCCCCTTTAAAATCGGGGAAATTATTATAATATGAAGCCCCCTTAACACTAAACTGATATGTAGAACCTGGATTAAACGTATAATTTACTTTAGATTCTGGAGATAGAGCTTGTCCTGTTGACATCCAGTCATATACCTCTGTTTCAACAGTCCCTTTACCTTCACTATCAGATTCCTTGTTAAGAGATGCTGGCAAACTTAATTTACGTTTCTTTGTAACTGTAGTTTTAGCATTAGCATAATCCTGAATAAGATTAAAAACTCCCTCTACAGGATCTTGACCAGATGCAGCTGCCTTAGCAGCTAAAAACTTTTTATAGTTATCCGGAAGAGATTTATACAAATAATTTTTTGCAGCTTCTAATTGAGCTAAGTTAGTTTCATCTGTTATATTTTCTTCTACAACTCCTTGTTGTAGCAATTCTAATCCCTTTTTTACGTTTCCTAATTCTGAACCTGGTATAAACTGGTTATATTCACTTGAAGTTTTACCAGCTTCGTTTATAACAGTTCTTATATATTCGTCAATCTCCTTACTTCCAACAGCATTTTCTAGTATATTAAATATATTAGTGTCGTAAGCTAAGTTAGAATTATTCATCCTAAGATTAGCTAATTCAGCATTAGTCAGTGGTGCGTATCTATCAGAGTTTTCAGCTAATTCTGTTGGACTTATTTGTTTTATTCCTCCAGCCTCATTGTCGAATGTTATGACCTTACCAAATGAAGTTACTGCAACTTCATCTAAAGCTCCTGACGTTCTAGCTGCATCCACTGCTTTATCAAACATAGCTTTTCCGTTTTGTATTTGATTAATCCTAGATATTAAGGTTAATTGTTTTCTAGCTATATCAGAACTATTTAGTGAGGATCCAAAAGGATTAGCTTCTAAAGGATTTGAGTACATAGAATTAACTTCTGATACAAATCTATTTACATCGCTAGTTAATCCCTTGCCCATCAAAGCCTTTATCATATCATCTGACAATATACCCCCCGGTTGTTCTCCAGTGGGCACTCCAGTTTTACCACTTCCGGCTGTTTGAGCTGTTTGTGGTATATAAGGAGTATAGTCTAAAAATCCATATGCTTGAGCAGAGGAGCCTAACGCTCCTCCCTCTTGCATTTTTCTAATATTTAATTTCATTACAGTTTTAAACTATTCTTAATTAGTGATGCAGAATAATTAGAAATTCCTCTTATAGTTTTATTACCCTCTGTTATAGACAGCCTTAGTAATTTATTAAACTCTTTCTTGTCCTGAAGTAATTTCTTATTATATTCTCTTATATTCTGTAGTGCTACCCTCTCTCCAAAGCTTAGAGAACCGCCCTTCTTAAGAAATACAGAAGGTTTTCGTCTTCTAGCCATAATATCCTCATAGCCGCGATTTGTTATTTCTCTGGCTTTCTCGGTCATAGCTCTTCTTATTCTAAGTTGCTCCTCTGGAGTTTTAGCATTTGCTAGTTGGATTTCATATGGAGATAGCTCATTATTATATATTTGGCTCCATTTATTTCTAGCCGTTTCTAAATCTAGATTTCTATTCCACTCATTAATCCCTTCCAGCCTTTGCTGTTTACCGAATAGCCAATTAGCCAAATTTTGACCTCTCTTAAGACCTTTAGCTCTTTCAAAAGCAGCTTTAGCCTCTTGAGCAGATGCCATTCTAAGTTTATTTTGATTGGCGTTTTGGATTCTAGATAGCGTATTGGTATTTTGAACTTCTTGTGCCCTCTGGGAAGTTGTATTATAGGTATCCAAATTGGCTAATCTCCCTCTTTCTTCCTGACCTACTGCAGCGGATTCAGCCTCTAGTTGTTGTGCAAAGTTTCTAACTGAATCACTTGTAGCAGCTCTAGCTCCAAGTCTTCTAAACTTATTAGCTGCATTTTGATAAAACATCTCCATAGGGAGATTATATTGAACCTTAGAATATAGTGTGGGAGCGTCAGTTAGAGCAATTTGTGGGCTATACTTTTGTCTATTATTGAACCATTGAGTGAGTCCAAATCTTAAATCGCCTATATTTTCTGAAGATAGTCTTATGTTAGGAAGTTTAGATGGATTTATTTCATTTCCAGAAATATCTTTAATTTTCGAAAACGTTTCAGAAGTTGAACCATTTAAAGAAGAATTATCCAAATTTGGCTGAATGTTCTCTTTAGATGGTTGCTGAGCCATTGGTCTTATTCTCCATCCTCCATGAGTTGCTTTATAAAACTTCAACCCATTTTTATTAAGCTCTGTATTGTATAGTTGAGCTATTTCATCAGATATTCCTCTACCTAAAGTTCTTTGTATAGTCATATTTCCGAATCTTCCATCCTCTCCCAGGTTTGGTCTATCTCCGCTATTTCCAACTCCAGTAAATCCTTTGAATATGGGATTATTAAGACCTCTAGAGTTTCATACAAATTGCATTCTTTTAGTTTTGGGATCGAACTTTATATTGCTTAGAGATTGTGTTCCCCAGTTATTCAAACTTCCTTCTCCATAAGTGCTTGTATAATTATTATCGTAGAGATCTTCATACCCATTAAACTGCATATAATTATCTCTATTTAGACTTCTAAGATAATTTAGTGTTTCTTCTGATTTCAACAAGTCTCTATCTCTATTATAAGAAGAATTCATAGAAGTATTTCTAATACTTTTAGCGGCTGGATTATATAAAGCTGCTCCACTCTGAGCTTTCACAATTCCTCCATTTTTATAATAATAACTAGGCTTTTCTTGTTTTTTAATAAAAAAGTCTATAAACAAGTCCTTTATCTTATTAGCTACAGCATTAGTTGCTTCAATTCTCTTATCCTGAAGACTACCCTTTTCTATTATAGGTTGTCCTGGAATTACTCAATTACCTATTTTAAGAGGCGGTCTGATTTGAATGTTTTTGTGATTTGGAGTTCAAGGTTCAGATATTCCAGATACTGAAGATTCTCTAAATAAGTCTCTAATAGTGGCTTTAGTTTCTTCTTTTTTAGCTGCTTCCTCAGCTTGTTTACGTTCTAATTCCTCCATTTTGGCTAAATGTTCTGGAGAATCTTCTTCTGCTATACGTTCAGATTCTGTCATTTCTCCTAATTCATCCTCCAATTGTTGAGTTTTAATACGAGCCTGCTCTTCAGCTGCTTGTCTTTGCTCTGGTGTCATTCTAGAATAATCGTAATCAGCTTTGTTCATAAATAATGAATATAAGTCAGCTTCTCCAACATTGTACAAAGATTGTTTTAAAGAATCTAAGTTCTTAGATTTCAAAGCCGCCTCAACTTCAGCAAGAGCATTTAAGTATTCATTTTTATCTTTAAATGAAGTTGATGAAAAATCATAATCTCCAGTTAGAGATTCTCTATAATTGTTTAAAGCATTTAAAGCAGTATCTCATTTATTTTCATTTGCATACCAAATTTCTTTTTCTGCATCTGATTCATTATTATCTTTAAATATATTTTTTCTAAGTTGTTTTCCATATCCGTAAGTAAAAGATTGCTTTGCAGTATTAGGAATATCTTCTTGACTACTGTTATGTGGAGATAATGAATTAAATACATTATTAAAATATGCTAAAGCTATTCTCTTCTTGTCTCCTCTTATTTTTCCAAATAAGCCTCTTCTAGCTGGATTACTATCTGTGATAAGTGACTCATCCGAAACAGCATATGTTCCGTCTACATTTCTTCTAATTTTTCCTTCTTTAAATCCCTGTAAATAAGAGTTCAAGTATCCTCGTATTTCTTCTGCATCCTTACCCTCTATGCCTTGTTTTTGTAGGTAAGAATCAAAGTTATTATTCATAACTGCATTTTCAAAATCAGAGTATTTATATTGATTAGAACCCCAAATTACTGGATTTTCTTTAAGTTTATTAGAATCAACCTTATCACCGTTAGCTAATTTTAGTATTGCTTGTGACATTTTTATATAACAAAAAGGGAACATACAGATTACCTTCTATATGCTCCCTATTAAATTTTAGGACTAGTTTTTAATTCTACCAACAAATTTTCCGCCTTTTCTATAGACTGGTTCCCCCTGTGGAGCAGTTTCAGGTCCACCAGCTTCTCCAGCCATCTGTTGAACTAACTGTAGGAAACCTTGACACACTTCTAATGCCATTTGTCCGTCATTATTCTGCAATGCTTGAGCAGCCATTTGTGCTAACATTAGTAGAGCATCATCTTCTCCTTGAGGTGTGTTTCCGCCTTCAGCCGTATTTCCAGCAGGAGCTGCACTAGTATCGTTTGTTTGTGCTCCCATCGGTCCACCTTCCTGTAAAAATTGTACATTTGTTTTAATTTTCATATACTTAACAATTAATTAATTATTTAGTTTCATCTAGTAAATATGCAAATTTACAACAATAGTTGCATATTTAAAAATATTTTTATAATTTTAAAGGAAATCAATTTTATATAGACTATTACTAATCTTTTTTGTTTTCTGGAGAGTCTACGTACTCAGGTTCGTTTGAATCTTGTATATCTAGAAATTTAAACATCTTTTTTCCTAAGGCTCTAAAGTGTTTATCTTCCTTAGATGCATCTGCCTTTTTAGCCATTTTTATTAGAGCTACAGTATTCTTTCTACTGAATATTCTAGCTCCATTTTCTAACTCATATTGTATAGACCCATCTGGAGCTATAACCTTCAGGTTAGAATCATCACTATCTAATTCTAATTCGTCTCCTTCTTCTATTCCGGAGTTTACGTTAACTTCTAAAACGTATTTAACGTTATCTTCTTTAGCTATATCTAAATTTCCAGGCTCACCTTGATATATAGAAATGACCTCTCCGTCCTGATCTATAAAGATAATATCTAGAGGAATAAGTGTGTCCTTCATTCAGAATCCTACTGTTTTAGGTTCATCGTATATAAATAACATTCCTTCATCATCCTCTAACTTAGAAACACCCTGTAGACCTTTTAACTTGTCCTCTTCAGATTCTACTAGTCTTACGTTATATTCTTTGTCTCCTATTTCTATTTTCATTACTCTACCTCATTTAAAAGTCCTGTATTATCCTGTGTATTATATAATATCTCTTGAACTAGTAATTTTCCTGCTTCTATAGCTATTGCGTCTTTTTCTTTAGATGAAGATTCATCATCAGAATATTTGTCTCTAAGTTCTTCTAATTTTTCAGTAATCTCCTTTGTAAAGATAATTTCATTCTTCTCTATTTCAGCAACTTGTTTTATTCCATTTTCCCCTTCTACGATTACTGGGATACCTTTTTTTGTTATTTTTCCATCTAATTCTGGAGTATCTATATTATGCTTTCTAGCATGTAAAGCGCCTTCAGGAATTATATTAACTTTACCTCCTTTTTCAAATTTTTCTGGAGTGTCTTCTTTTAAATGGTTAAGGACTTTATGAGCAAATGATAAATCGTAAGACACTTTGGTTCCTGATTTTCCAAATCTAATTCCGTTATTTTGCTGTCAACCCCCAGACATATTTAGGTTATACCTATTTGCTAAATTTTGAATAGATCCAACTGCTGCTTCCTGATCTGTTTGTGCTGATTTAAGTATGCCTTCTGATTTTATTCTTTGTTGCTCTCTTTCTGCTACCTTTTTAGCATATCTTTTTCCTGCTCCTATGCCGAATAGTCCAAATTTTTTGGAATCCAATTTATCTAACCCTCCATATGATGAAGAACTGTCTGTTAGTTCTTTAGAGGTATTACCCTTTACATTGGGACCTATAGAAGTAAATAAAGTACCTAAGACTTTAGCTCCAGCTCCGACTATACTACCTACAGGCCCAAATGAGGATGCTATATCCCCAATAGTATTCATAGCCTGTCCAGCTATCTGACTTCCTTTATCCTCTGCTTGAGGGGTAAGTGATTTTATTACTCCAGTGGCTACATTTGTTCCAGATAATAGTCCTGCTCCACTTTTTTTAAGAAATCCTCCCAAGTTTCCTATTTTATTAGAGCCAGCTGTAGTAGAAGTTTTCCCAAAAGAATCTATCTGTGCCTTAATCTGTTCAGGAGTTGCTATTCCCTGTATGGGATTACTTAAATAAGATTGTTTTCTATTAATATCATTCATAGTTCCTTGACTATAGTTCTTAAATTGATTAGCAAAATCTAAAGATGCAGGCACTGTATAAGCTAATGGAGCAGGATTTCCGGAGAGTGTTGTAATTTGATTAAAGGGAGGAATTCCTCCTCCCTGTAATTTTTTAATTTTATGCATAACTTATAGAATATATAGTTCTTAAAGCTGAAATTATAGATTTATTTTCTCCACTATACCTAACTTTAATTCTAATATACTTATCTCTAATTCTTGTTTCTTTTCTAGAAGTTCAACCATCTAAAGGTAATGTCACATCCGTAATATCATACTGGCTTGGAAGATCCTCTGAGCTTATTTCATCCTTTTCTATATCGTTTGGAATATTATTTAATATAATCTGTGGAACTTTATTTCATTTAGATTCATTTTTCTGAACATAGTTTATAGGACGTATTTCAACTTCTCATATATCTTCCTTGTATTGCATATTACCTCTTAGTCTTCCTACTTCTTTTAAATCAGCTCCTTTACAGTGGGTAACTAAAGAGTACTCTTCCAAGTTATCGTCATAGACTACTTCTGTTCCTGTCATATTTTGATAATCTTTATTAAATGCCGACTGCTTTTGTTGATAGCTGTCGTAAATTTTATCAAAGGTGTCAATTCTCTCATAATACCACGGGAATAGAGTAGAAGGAGCTTGTTGATCTAATTTAGTATTAGCATAATCCCTATTAAATATAATATCTGAGCCTAAATTTTGGTATAATTCTTTTGTAGCCTCCTGTCTATAATATATATTAGGTTTATCCTTATTAAACCCATATACTTCTCCAACTATTTGATAATGGAAAGATTCTGGCTTAGCCTTATTAGATATTATATTTAAATTTTCAAATATCTTATGTATTCCGGGATTGTCATTTACTATAAACTCAAATTCAAATGGATGCTGTTTTCCGTACCAGAAACAAGGTTTTAATTTTTCTTGAATATCTATGATTCCAGCCTTCCCATGCTTTCAGAAGTCTGTAGTAAGATTGATTAATCTTCCTGATTCATCCGTTGCATTAGCAAAGTTAGAATCTACTACAGCTATAGTATCGCTAAATTGACCTCTATTTACAGTTATGTATTCCTTCCATCCATTTAAATGTTGGGACAGATTTGGATCTTTAGAAATTTCTTCTGAGTTTAAATCACAGTAGATGTCTAGATATATTACCTTATCTCTTGGATAGTCTTCTTTAGCATACAATTTGTTATTCTCTATATAAAAATATTTAGAAAATATATTCTTCTGTAAAGAAAATGTAAAGAGCAGTGCAGAATCTATTTTAGTGGAGGTATTTAAAATGTTATCTTTTAAAACTCTATTAACAACATTTAGGTTTCCAACAAGTCCAGGAGATTGTATCATAATATTGTCTAATACAATTCCGTCTCCTGACATTTCTGAGTCTATACTACTTATAGAGTACTGTTCGCCAGTCATACCTAGTTTAGCAATAGCCTTGGAAGTATCCCTATCGAAACTAAAGAATATATTATCTATATTTCCAGAGTAAGAGGGAACTCAAGAGTATTGAGTTATCCATTTTCCTAATACTTCGCTAAAACATATATTTCATACATTCTCCTCTATTCCATATAAATTATCGTAGAAGGTGAACATTACATCTTGTTTATAGGCATTATAATGAGTTTTTACATTTCTTATACCTATAATTGGCGTCTTCTCTCTTTCTTTTAAAGTGATATTGTCATTTAGATACTTTTGTATTTTAAAGTCAGAAATCACTTCAAAAGTCTCTCCATTAGTTCTTCATATTTTCTTTGCAACAGTGTCTACTCCATACATAAAGTTTGGAGTAAGTATAACACTTTCTGGTCACATACTTCCATAATTGGTAGATAACATTCTAGGATTTAATGGAAGTACATTAGCTGTATTAATGAAAGCTGGACCTCCAGCACCTTCTCCAGATACTACTCTTTCATTTACTGGAATTAATGCTACTCCATGCTCGAATACACATAATATATTTCCAGAGAAAGATTTAAGACTTACTATTGAACCATGTTCTCTAGTATAGTCCTGAAATTGAGTTGATTTAAATACTCTGTATCCGTTTTTAAACGCATCATTCACAAATATATCAGAATATAGTATTCTATTATCAAACTCATTTTTCAAATATGGAACATTCGGCATTACGTAATTATATCTATATGATAATGTATTTGCTTGACCCGAATTATATAAACTAGATTCCGGGATTTTAGACTCTCCTGTTCAACTTAATTCATATAACGGATGAAAGGCTCTAGGTCTTCCAGTTAACCCTAGTTCATTATAGTAGTTGTTGTCAACATCTCTTAAACTAATATTTATATTTGCTAAACATTTAAAGGTTGCTCAATGTCCTATTTCCACGGCATTGACATCCCCTCTATTTATATCTCCATTTTTTTCATTATCGTCTATACTATAATTTTCTTTTCATGTGGTCTCGTCCACTATAAGGTCATTAACTGGAGCTTCTGGGTCTTGGAAATTACGTTGCATTCTATGAGTAAAGTTTCCAATATAACAATCTCCTCTATAGCACACAATATTTCCTACTGTTCTATCTGACAAATCTACACGCTCACTAACGGCGGCAAATGGAGTTTCGTCAGTAAATCTTATTCTGAAGTATTGATCCATTCTCGAATCATTGTAATCCGAAACTCTAATATTTATCATATTGTTGTAACCGTTGAAGTCCTCTATTCCAATATAAGTTCCAAAATTACCCCTTACTATATTAGTCGCAGCAGTATCTAGAGAATCTTTTCTCATGTATGAAACTCTCCAAGCCTCTTCCCCCTCCCCAGCTCTAGCTGAAAATTTTTGAGTACCAGAAGTAGTCATTTTTGTACCATCCTCAACTAATGTTATTTTAATCCCTTGAATAGCCTTTATCTGCTCGCCTAAATCCTTATACTTATTAATGTAGAAATGACGTTGATCAAAATCTTGAGCAGATAGATGTTCAAATGGTTGATTCGGAGCTTTGGTAATAGTAAACTCACTCCCAGTAAATAACTGATTAAAAAATGGAAGTTTCAATTCTGCTTCTGGACATATAGCAGCCTCAGTTCTGACATTACTGGATAATAGAATACGTTTATTGAAATCGTGAGTTAGTAATCTATTAGAATCAATAAAAGATTCTACAAAACCTTGACCTTTTTTATATTCTATACAGGGTAAATGAGAATTTTGGTCTAGATATACGGTAAGTGCTTGAGCTAAAATAGTAGGAATTCTCTTCTGTCTTACAATAAAAAATCCTCTGCAATATTTTTTTAATTCTTCTAGAACGTCTAAATTAAACTTAAATTCTATACCTATTGGGTTAATAGAATCTGAGTGTATAGGATTAATATTTTCATCAATTCTAATGGTTCCTTTTACATTTTCTAAAGTATCACCATTTAAAAGGAATGTATCTTCATTAATCTCAATATAATTTCTAGCTCCATTTTCATATAGGGGAATATCTGTAAAATTATTTTCTACACTTAAATTGTTAACTCCTCTAGTATCGAAAGCGGGAGATAGTGAGTAATCTTTCATTATAAAGACTACGGAAAATCTATATATTTCTCCAGGTCAGTACCCCAATCTATAGTATATGTTTCATGGATTATAATATTCATACAAATTAGTTTTATCCTTATATTCATAATCAACATACCCTATAGAGTCTCCATTGTAAACATGTGGAATAAATCTTAATGCTAAGTCTCTTAATTCTTTGTAGGGAATTTCAGGTCTAGATAGATTTCCTAAAAATAACCTATTTTGGCACTGAGCTTGGGTTTTAACCGTACTTGCCAAAAAGTATTGAGCATTTATGTCTTCTAAGTTAATATCTATTTCAGGATCGTATCCAGATAATACTATTTCACATGATGAAGATTTAATAACAAAATCTCTGTCTATTTTTACAGCTTTAGTTACTAAAACGCCATCGGGACCAGACGTAGTTCTAGTATAATATACTTTTACATAGTCGTAAGCTGTATCTATATTAGTAACCCTTAACTTTATTAATTTATTACTATTCTCGTCCATTAAACCTCCTCTAATAGAAGTAGGAGAATTGACAGACCCAATATAGCAACAAACGGTTCCAGATTCTGCTATGAAATCAGTTTCATTTCCATCTACATCAGAAAGAGTAAAATAGAAGTTATAATTTCCAACCTTATTTACACCTCCAGATTCTACCCCCTCAAATATAACTTGAGGTATTTTGGTAATTCTTTTGTATAAAGATGTATCTAATTCAAACTGAACTGGATCATTTCTATATATATTAGTATTATTATTCTTATATCTTTCTATTATCTTATATGTATTGTTTTCCAGACAAGTAAATCTGGAGTTTATCATCTTGGGAGTATTGACATCATCATTCAATATTAAATTTACAGTACCGTCATACGATGGCTGACATTCTATATTTACAGGATGATGCAAACTAAATTGAAGAAGATTAGTATCAAAATCAACCAATTCTCCTTTTATATGGTCTGAGCTGTTTTCAACTGTTCTTAAATTTCTAAATGGGTTATATTCATAGGCTAAGTTTCCCTCTTGATTTAATTTATTAAACTTTACCTTAAATACCTGACTGAAATTTATAGAAGTAGTAGAAATTGCTCCTCCAGATTGTACAACTCTCATATTACCAAGCTTTTAATTTTGGATAAATTGCAGCATTTAAGTCGATATCGAATGAGGGACGACTTCCCACATTTGCATCATTTCTTACAGTATCTGTTCCAGATGCTTTTATGTATAAAAGTGGTCTAGACGATTTATTTGTTTTTCTAATCTGAAAGAAATCAGAGTTCACCGACATAGTTTCTCCATCTGGATAGGTGAACTTTCCTTTAAATGGCTCATACGAGTCCCCAGACTTTATGTAAACTGTATCTTCCTTATATGGAGACTCTAGGATATTACCATCAGAATCCACTACAATATCTCCCAGACTGTCTACAGATGAGGCTTTATTGAAAGCAGAATACCATTTTTCCATTGATACTGTAGACCCTAAACTATAACTTATAGTATAGTCTAAATCATTAACAGTTTTTATATTAGTATGTATAATCAAATTATTATCTAGAGAGTCTCCAATATTAGTATATTGAGGTAACAATCTAGTTATTTCTGCTTTAACATCTGTAGGATTAAAATTAATTTTAGTATTTCCATTACTATAAGTTATTAAATTGTAAGGGATGTCTTCTTCATTATACTTATATGTATTTAATATAATACCGTATTTGTAGGTAATTTTAAAATCCTCATTGAAAGTTCCATGATAAACTATAGTGTCAGAATTTGGAACTTTTACATTATTAATAGTAACATTTGTATTTTCTAGTGTATATAGATTATGCAATAAATTGTATAAAATATCACAGCTAGTTAATTTGGTTCTAGCTCCCTGTTGAGGATATTCATGTAAACAATTTTCAACAGAATATTTATTTCCAGTTACATTATTAGCTACTACGCCTCCTAGGTTAATAACGGTATAGCTATAATCATTTATTCTTCAAGCTATCACCATTGGGTCTTGCCTAACTTTATTTTTTTCACTTCCTTTTTTATAAGCCTGCCATCCAGAGGCTATATTCTTACCCTTAATATATCAGCAATCATCACTGCCATCAGTATCTATAGCTATAAAAACAATTGGATGTTTTAACTGGAAAGAATTATAAGAGTTGACTCTATCATGTTGGCAGGCAGCACTTCAATTTCCATTAGACAATTTTTCTTCGGTAGCTGGAGGTAAACTTCCATCTCCTGTCAAGTAAGTATAGCAAAATTCATTATTATGTTTTCTTTCATATGGTAAACTTCCACTATATTCTATGTGGTCACTGTTATTAGAAAGCATAGTATTGGGAATACTTCCATATACTGTTCCTGCAACGTATTCCTGGAAGTCTGTTATATCTCTAACAACTCTAGTCAATTGCATAGCTTCTAATTCTGTAGATTGTTCTGCTATGCCAGTAGCCATAATTCCTCTTCTAATATATCCACTGATATGAGTTGAATAGGTATTGTCCTGCAATTCAAGTTTTGTTTCCTCTATGTTGCCTCTTCAATTTTCTCCAAATTCTGTCTTCATAGCATTCTCCAAAGCGTCTTTGTTTTCTATAGAAGATCCTAGATATTGAGGAGAATCATTTACCGTATAGGAATAGTTATCATTCATTTTTACTACTAATCCGTAGTCTTCATTACTTTCATTTATAGTAGCCTTCCAATTTAGCTCTCCAAATTGATTATCATCAACGAGAGTTGGAGTTAATTTAAACGTACCGCTAACACTGTAGATAGTAGATGCTCCAGCATATACCTTATCTCCTTCTTTTATTTGACTCATAATTTTACTCATATTAGGAGTAGGTAGTGGAGTAACTTCGGCATTTTCTAAGTTAGTCTCTATTTCGTAATCTATAGTAACTGGATAATTCAGTTCAGCAAAATCCTTAGTTTCATACTTAATGAAGTTTTCGTTAAATACTCCAGTTGTAAATACCATTTTGTAATATCTCTTTGGACTAACTTTACCTCCAGACCTATTTACAAAATTTATATCAATAACTACAAAGTAAAAATGATCTTTCTTTAACCCGTATACTGTTTTACTATTTATAAATGGTATTTTTTCAGAAAAATTACCGTTATAGTTATCTTTTGATCCACAAGTATAATACTCATGTGTTCCATCAGGAGCTGCAAATTTAACTGGAGCCAATCTAGGTTCCATCATATCATGAAAAGTAAATTTTACTTCGCTTACTTTTAAGAACTTTATAACATCAAAATCAAGCCCCCAGTTTACTTTTAAGTAATCTCTATCAACATAATATCTCCACTCAGTTAGCTCGCAGAAACCAGTTCCTAAAGCACTAAAATCAATAATTCCAGATACAGCAAATGATGATAATTCTCCATATTTACAAATAGGAATTATTTTGTAGTCTAGAATATCAGTTTTCCTTAAATCAGCCAATTCTATATACAACCCAGGAGTAGTAGAGTATATTGGGTTATTGTTTAAGTTAGAGGTTAATTTAAACTGTTCAGCATGAATATTAGATTCTGTAGTATAACTTCCTTGAAAGGATAACCCAAATTCTGGATTAGTATTGGAGATACTATCCCCCTGCCCATCTACTGAGAGCAGTTTTATATCCCTAGAAATGTTAAACGTGTCAATAGTTAATAGTTCTACTATTATAGTTAAATATCCAGATGTCTTACTTGTAAATACTTGTCATTTAGTACTAGTTTCGATATCGTTTGTATCTATAATATAAGGGCTTTCTAAATCCTCTTCTATGTATGTTATATTGTTTTCTTTGTCTACTATACCTATATGTATCTTTAAAATTCCTTCATAAGTACCTGAAAAATACTTAGATATACCAGAGGAAGTAATTATAAACTTATCTCCTGGATTAAGTCTATATAAATTTTTCTTGTTTTCGTCATATATATCTAGTCTGATATATGCATTGCTAGTATTTATGTTTGTGCTAGTAGCAAAGTTTCTGCCTAGTTCTTCAGTACTTATTTGTCTTTCGGGTGAAGGAAAGCTTCCTAATTGACTTTTACCAGTCAAAGGATTGTATGAAGCCACATATATAATACCTCCATACTCAGTCATTCCGACTGGAATATATCCAGAAGGTAATCTAGCTGTCTCTACTCGTCCATTTCCTACATCATTTTGAAGAATAAACTCATTTCCATCATAAGTTACCAACGTTGCATTTAGAGCATCTGTAAGTACATTAGCTGGAGTATTAAGCGGATGTAGATCTTTTACAAGCCCTTCTGTAAACGTATTCACTGTCTCTTTTCTCATATTTCTTTACCTATTTATTGTTTTAAACCCATTAGATTCTAATTCTCCTAAGTATTCTGCTTTATCTGTTCTAAAGTCTTTTTTCAAGTATCTATAACCTAAGTCAGTTCCAGTAGGGATTTTAAAAAAATATTTTTTATTATACTCAGCTACTTTACATTCTTTAAATATTTTATATAACATAATAGTATTATCAAACGTAAAGTATTTTCTCTTTCTCCCTTTAGATTTTTGTTGAGATAGGTAATTTTGATATTGATTATCTGATAAAGCAAAATAATAGTACCCATCTCATTGAGTTTTAGCCCTGTTATACAGCACTCTAATCTTTACTATCATTTTTTTTACATAGTATTGGAAATGCTTAAGAGAATCAAAGGTTAGGTTTCCTATATAAAATAAAAACTTGTTTTTGGAATCATCCTTTAATATTGTATCTCCTCCATAAACATTATGCAAATATACGGATTTTCACCCATAATTCATAATTCTTTCTATATCTTTTTTTGGAACTTCTGGAAATGCCTCAGAAACTTTATCATAGTAGTCTTTAGTAGTCTTAGGAATAGATACATAATATTGAAGTCCTTTGTTAGTATTCTCAGTTATTAAGTTCCTCATTCACTTACTTATATAAATTGGCTTATGAATATCTCTTTCACTGGCAAAATACATTAGCTCTAAGTGATACCCAGAAAAATTAGATGCAAGATAATCGACGTCTAATCACTTACCATTTCTTCTGGCTTTTTTAAAGTCCTCTCCATAAACCCTTTTCATTTGTATGTAACACTCTCTCTGAGTAGGCAGTTTAAATGTTACATTATTTTCAATAATATCTAATAATATAACCTTAACAGAATAGTAAAATATTCTGATAACTACTGCCCTTCTGTCTAGTGTATTAAATAACCTTTTACAATCTTCCCTAGAAATTAACAATTTTTTAAGGGGAAAGTTAGCAAAAAGGTCTTTGCTTGTAAAAGCATATCCAGTAGCAAAATTCATATATTTTAAAGTTAGACCATTTAAAAGAAGAAACTCCGAATTAACTCGAAGTTCTCTTTTTAAATGGTTAGTGTATAGGTTTAAATGAAAAATTAAATCTTTTCCTGTCTCAGCTAGAGTTGGCATCTAGAATTTCATTCCATTCATTTTGATTGATGTAGTATGGAACTCTAGCAGCGCTACATAATTTCAGCCATTCTTGATAAAGCATTTGGTATTCTTGGAGTATAGCATTATTATGGGATACTAATCCATCTCTTCTCAATCTAGTCATTGCACAGTATGTAGCTATAGCCAACGCTTCTTTTTCTGTAATATAAGGTAATCCTTCACTATCTAATACTACTCCTTTGTATAATATATTAATTGTACCATAATCTCTGTCGAAATATAGTTTATCCCCTACCCTTTCGTATTTAACATATCTTCCAGAGATGTATAAAGGAGATTGTGTAATTTTTCTAGTTTCTATGTAATTTTCAGTAAACTGAGATGAATAATCCCCATTTACTGTCTTATTAGTAGTGTATTTTCAATCCTCCCATCCATATGTTACCGCTTCTAATATATCACAATTACATGGAAGTGACATGGAAAATCCTTCAACCTTTTGTCCACATCCGTTTCTACAGGGAGGAGTATCACAAATTAAATTTGCTGAATATCTATATAATTTAGTAAATTTATTACCTATATGTTTTCACGCTATAAGTCCAATTTCTTCAAAGTCTTCAGGAGTTAATTCTACCCCATATAACTGCTTTATCAAAGGATAAGCAGTATAAAATTCATCCATATGTTCCATTATCTAGCAATTTGATCATTAACAACAGGCATTGGAGCAAGTTGACGATAAAACCTTATCTTTTTCTCTGTAAGTCTTCTTTTAATTTCATTGTTCAAGAATGATGGATTATCAATATCCTCCGAGTTACAGCAGTTATACTCCATTGCTTGCCTAGGGTCTTTAAAAATAGCTACTACTGATACCATCCTTAATAAGGGAGCGTTAAAAACAAAACAGTCATACATATTATTTTTATTAGGAGTCATATCTACATATACATACGGTCTATTTTTACCTCTTTTTCTGTATTTGTGTGCTCTCCAAGAATTTATACTATTATACCATATAAAAGGTAACTGTCTATCTGTTGCTCCAATATATTCTATAGCATCAGTTCCAAAGTCTGCTATCACCTGAGGAATTTCAAAGTGTGCTACTAATTCATCATCTTCTGATTGAACACAGCATCTGTCTAGAGATTCACAGTCTACTGGGATGCAATTTATAGATAGCATTAAATCTTTTTTTGGAAGTATTCCCTTCAGTGCATACTCTTTAATAATCTGTAATCTTTCGTCTATAACATCATCCTCTAGCTGATCTAATGATAAAGATAAATTAGCTGAATAGCCTCGTAATCCAGCTTGGATATCATTAAATATTGCTGATGCAAGTTTACTATATACCATATATTTAAAATAAAAAAAGGCGAAAGGCAAAAGTGCCCATCGCCTTTATTTGGTTGATAATTTTACTAAGCTTTTGCAGTTACAGTTACTTTACCCTGAGCTTCTTTGCTTTGGTAAACTACTTTGACATTTATATCACCAGTTGGTGTACTATCCGAAGTTTTCAGACTACTTCCGGTGATAGATGCTCCAGTCACAGAACCGACAATAGACCAAGTTCCTCCAGAAGTCTTTTCTTGACTATCTACAGTAAACTTAAGAGCTATAGTTTCTCCTTGTTTAACTGTCTGTCCAGCAGGAACAGCTACTACGATTTCCGGAACGTCTGGATCGTCTTCGTTAGTAATAGTTTCTAACGAGAGACCAGCAGCAGTAATAGCTGCTTCAAATGCTTCAGCTAAATCCTGTCTTACGAAGAATACATGATGTGTAATGGAAGTTACCGTATCACCTACAGCATCAGATCCCATAATTCCTCTATCTTTGCAGTATTCTAGAGTGTATTGGTTATATAGCATTCCTATAACTGGCATTTCATCCTGCGTAGGAGAACCAAAACGTAGAGCTTCCAAAGTCGGAAGTCTTAAATTTTTCATAATATAAGTATATGTACCGAAACCTTCTTTACCATTGGCAATTACTGCTTCTGATACTTTCTTATATTGATTTTGGTCGTCGGGATATACGGATACGGTTGCAGAAACTAATTTCTGAAGCTCAGCTTTATTAAATACTTCGTATTCGTCTGTTCCAGAAATAACTACTTTATTACTTTCGTTCTTACTAGCCTTGATATAAGGATAGAGATTTTGTTGGAAGAATCTAACAGCTTTTACCATATTGTCAGCAATAGTAGAAGCGTTATCTCCATGAGCTACTTTAAATTCAATATGAATAGGTTTGCTCTTATAAACTGTAGCTGCTGTAGCCATAGTTGAAGCTTGACTTCCAGACAGTCTCATAAATAACTCAATTCTATAGAAATCTTCGGCTCCAGCCTCAGACGGTGCTGTCGGAGGGGTGAATGTAGCTGTACTTATGATTCCTTTATATCCTTCTCTTTTGGAAATATATTTAACAGAATCTTTATTAAATCTCCCAACTCTCTTAACTCTAAATTGATTGTTTTTACCTTCGAACTTAACTAATCCGCTTAGTTCGTCAGTATCTGAATTGATAACTACTGTGTTTGTGTAAGTAAACATAGATTAAAATTATTATTTAGTTTGCGGCTGCTGTTGAACTGGTGAAGCAATAGCCTGATTAATAGGAATATTTGTTTGTAATCTTGGGTCTCCTGCATTTTCTAGCAGAAGTGTTACCAGCTCCTTTACAATCTCATAACATACATAATCTGGTCACTCGAGAACTTGAGATGTATCCTCTACCAAGTCTAACTCTTCTTGAGTTAATCTTATATACTGAGGAGTCTTTATATAATCAATAAATACTTTTTCTAACTCAAATAATGAGTTGTCTTTTCCATATCGAATTTCCATTCTTACTGGAGAGACATTTCCGTATCTTAATTTAGCTAAGCGTTCTACGTTTGAAGCTGATCCTTTAGTTAACTTTATAGTAGTTGGAAGCCCTCCAGATATTTGAGAATCCTCCTCATTTTGAACATCAGTACCCCAAGTTCCATCATAAGGATTAGTGGGATTAGTTTCAGAAACATTTACATTATGTAAATAAAAGTAAGGCTTTTTGTAGGAAGGCTTATTGTACGCATTAATTATAACTGTAGGTCACATATCTCCAGTCAATCTTTGAGCTGGAAACTGAACCTTGTTACCTTTATTATAACATTTGAAATTTTTAGCAACATTGTATTGACACACACAATTCAAAATATGAAAATAGTCATTTGGAAGCTCTACTTCATAGACAGCACCATATAAAGAATCAATTCCAGTTTCGTCTCCATATTTAGATGAAGCCAGTACTGGTCTCAATATTGCTGTTGCTTTAAGAACCCGCAAATCATCAGATGTTTGCTGATTTATATCATAAATGTTATATCGCTTATCTAAATACTGATAAAAAGATTTATTAATTAAATACACATAATCCTCCAGCAGTAAACTTTGTGCTCCTACTTTATTAGTTTCTATTAGAGCATATTCAAATAATTGTCTAGAGGTCATTTATATATTATTCTAGGTCAAGAGCTTTCACGGCATTAGGATTAGTGACTTCTAATTCATCGCCATACGTGTCTCTTTTAATTAGTGCTAACATCTTAGAATTTCTTGGGTCTCTCATCCATGCTAACACAGCATCTATTGTTCCTCCCAAAGGTATTCCATCACCATAAATGTAAACTCTGTTTTTACTGTAAATAACGTCCTTGTCCTTAGCATCCATAAATAATACTCTAAGTACAAGATCTTCTCCAGTATATAAGTTGATAATTTTATCAGGATCTTTACTAGCTATGTCTAATAGATACTCTTTAATGTCTGCATCAGGAGCATTTCTAAGATTTCTTCCAAGTAATCTTGCCATTTTGAGTCTTCCATCTGCTCCTTCCGGGTCATTAAAGACGTAAGTCTCAGCTGTGTGGATTTTCTCTCTACGACTAACCTTCTTGCTAGTTTCGTATCCAGGTCTTTCCACATATAGTTCCGCTGCACTGTATTTAATGCCTGATTGTCTACTGAGAACATAGTTACCGTTCTTATCCTTTTGGTCAATAGTTTTAGCAATCAAAGAACAATTCTTAATAGCCTCCCATTGTGCCCTCTCAATAGGATTATCTAGATTAAATTCTTTTCCACTTTCAAACGTAATAGAAAAGTTTTCAGGAATATAGACTTTGCCGCTGTTTCTTTCAGCATCAGTCATAATCATGTCACCTTTTGAATCTACATATTTTACACAATCGGGATATTGTCCAGTCACTCTATCTTTACATGGTTGTAGAGTATATTTTTGACCTACTTTACCATATACACTTCTAAGGATAATTTTATTATCAACGTAGTCTTTTGCCATATTAATTCATTATTAATTAAAATATAAAAAGTGTTGTGGAGGGTCTTTGCCCTCCACTTATCTGTATATTTTTTGATACTATGCCTCAATTAACATATATGATCTATATGGGTTAAATACTGCAACTCCAGAATAACCCCAGTTAATAAGTTTACTTGCTGCAACAGCAGAAGAAACTACTCCAGAACTTAAACCGTCTAAACCACCAACTCCAGGGAATCTATTAGAAATAAAGTCTCCTCCTTTAAGAGTGAACATCTGCAAAGCAGGTTTACCGTCTACGGAGTCAGCTGTTAAGTCAATAAATACTCCAAAGGCTTTTCTATCCCATTCATAAGATAGAGCACGGTCAACTTGGAATGTAACTTGGTTTCCAGCAAATTCATAAGACTGGAATGTAGCACCTACCTCTAGATATTTATTCTTTGCAGTAGAGTACATATAAGTTGAACATGGTTTAAATCTAGACAAATATTCTGAAAGAACATTTTGAACCATTGTCCACATAATCTCATTGCAAATGAAGATGTATTTGTTTCCAATTGGTTTTTCAGACTTTTGAACCATTTCATTCATAGCAGTCTGGAATACATTAATAGTCATTTTGTTGAAGATATACTTACCGCAATATCTTTCGATTTGTGGAAGAACACCATCTCCAATATAAATTGGTCTACCAGTATCAGGGTCTTGAATAGTTGCTTTGCCGTTTTTATCAACGTTAGTTCTATTGAACATTGAACCGTTGTTACGAGCATATAAGAAAGAGTCTAACAATTGTTTTTCTTTCTTATCCATTTTGTAGATTGTTGGAATAAGAGATTTCTTATCCTTTCCTTCAGCTACTTGGATAAATACATTTTCCATAGCAGCAAACTGAGCTGAGTAAGATACATCAACACGGTGTGTAGTAATATATCCTCTGTGTGTTTCAACATTAGATTGATATTTGATGTAACCTTCTTCGTGCATTTCTGGCATAGCATTAGACTGGAATCTAGTAGTCATACCTACCTGGCAACCGTCTAGATCAAGAACTGAAGAATAATCGTTGTCGATTAGTCTTACTGTATATTCCCAGAAATCATCAGCTTTTCTAATAGGTCTTGCAACAACTTGACATTGCTGACGAGTTGCATCAATTTTAAAGATGTCATACTTTTCGTAGTATCTTTCTTTAAAATGCATAATAATATCTTCTCCTGCTGCACCCTGTTCTGGAACTGCAGCAAATTCTACACGTTTAATGTAGTTAGTTTCGATGTCCCATTCAAAATAAGGAGCTTCTAATGATTTGTACTGTTCTTTCTTATGATCCATATAGAAAACATTTCTAAGACCTTCTGTAAGGAAAGAAGTAGTTAAATATGGATACATACGTGACATTACACCTAAACGATGTGGTTTAGCACCTACGAATTTATAAAAATCTTCGTAAGTCTTAGTATCGTTCATGTTTTGTTTGTTGGATACGTAACTTGCTACTAGCATACTTTATTTTATTTTTATGGTTATTAATCTAAGTCTAAAATAGGAATATCACTACCTAAACTTATAGTTTTTTGTTTGTCTGATTTAGATGGAGAACTTTTCTTATTTATTTTAGATTTTTTACCACTTAAAGCATCCTTATAGCCTTCTTCATACTTAGTCTGAGAATGTTGTTTAACAACATCAGTCCAGTAATCATTTAGTGCTTTTATAGAATCAGCACCATCTAAAAGGAATCATGCCATTTTAACTATACTTTCTGGGTCTTTTAAGGCTCTATACATGTAGTTAGTTCCAGTGGCATCAGTTCCTAAAATAAATTCTGCAATGCGTTCTCTGTCTTCGTCTTCTAAGTCAAACGATTCAATTGTTTTTAAGCCATTGATAGCTTCTATCATAGAATTAGCAAAAGCCTCTTGTGCTTCCTGGTCTTTAGCTTCATCAACAAGTTTTTGTTCTTCTATCTTAGCTTCCTCTTTGGCTTTATATCCATCTCTTAATGCTTGTATCTTTTTATTCCATAGAGTCTCGTTAGCTTTTTCGTGTTCTAAATATTGCTGAGCCTCCTCTTCAGTAATATCTCCAAAATTATACTTTAAATCTAACAAGTATAATTCTTCATCAGATAACTTGTCTACTTCATAGTGAGGTTCGCTATTAGCTGCTACAAAATCCTCTATGGCTTTATTACGAACATAATCTAAGTAGTCTTCTACGGATAAGTTATTATCTCTTAAAAGACTTATAAATTCTGTCTCTTCAGGTTCAAGTCCATAGTTATCGTCTAAATCTGAAGAGTTTAATATGTTGAGTTGCTCTTCTCTAGATAAACTGTTGAAATCAACTTCCTGGATATTTCCCTGCTCATCTTCGTACTTAATAGCTGATGGATCTTTTATACCTTTACTTTTTAGTAAAGCAACTAATAGATCATCGTCGTTATCTGAATTTTGGTCTGAAGTATCACCTTCGTCCCCTTTATTAGAGTCACCGTCGTCACCGTGATCATCTAAATTATCATCAAGCCCTTCTATATTTACAGAATCAAGAGCCTGATCATCTGAATCACCGTCTACGGGATCTATGTCTAAATAGTCTAAATCATCGTTCATATTAATTCCCTTTAAAATTATTTACAAAATTAGCTATATTTTACGTGTTTGCAAAATAAAAATATTTTTATACTAAAATAATTATATAATAACAATATTTTTATAGAAACTATCTAAGTTACTCCAAATCTAAGAATTTTTCAAAAGTAGAGAGGTTTTCTTCTGTGAATGCTCCATTTTTATCTATGTTTAGTGCTACTGATTTTAGGTAATTTAATTCTTTATCAGACAATCCAAACTCCAATTCATCATTAGCTTTTTTATGGTCTGAATAATATACTTTAGTCATTCCCTGCTCTCCGACTATAGCTATTCCAGAATATTCATCTTCAGATAATTTTAGTTTTTCTTTTATGGAAATGTTATTTTTTATAGCCTCTCTGTTTCCTACAGATGGCAAATTTAAAGTTATATTAATTCTGTCTCTAATACTTAATTTCATTATTCTCATACTACTCCTATAATTAAACCATCCTGTACTTTAATACGTACTTTATCTAAGTCTATGTCGCTCATTTTTCAAGTTATTCCATTATAATACTCTCCTTTCTTGAATGAAAGTCCTTTAAATGAATCATCTTCTTTTATTTTAACTGTAAATTTGTCAGCATATACTTTTCCATCAAAATATCCAGCCCATCTAGAAAATCCAGTAATTTGACTTGGGGGTAAGTCAGCTGAGTCGAAGGGTCTTTCTGACCCATAGATAGCGCAGCCTCCGTATATGTTAGTAGTACTAGTTCCTTGAACAAAACCTGCTATTGCAGTATTTCCGCCAGTTACAGCCGCAGTTACTAAAGATTCTCCCCATCCTGCTGTACTTGGAAATTCTGAATATGGTCCAACTGCTAGTTTATTTCCAGTATAGGTATAAAAATTTGGAATATTGTTAGGATATTTTAATAACTCGTTGGATATATTAAACCGAGCAATATTACCAGAAGAAGCATAAATACTTCCAGTAAAAGACCCTGATGTAGCAGTTATCTCTCCTTTTATATGAGCATTAGTTGCATGTAAAGTCCCATCTGCTAAAAGTCTAAAAGGAGCCTTATTTGGATTAACGCTTCCAGTTCCACTTTGAGAATTAGGCGGAGTATAACAACTATCTCCCACAGCCAATACATGCCAATCTTTATTTAAAGCACTATTAGTTCTAACTGTTCCATTTAGAAATACATCATTTGTCTGGGACCACATACAAGCATTATTAAAATTCCATCCAGCAATAAAGGCTTGATTTCCAACTAACAAAAAGTCTGTTGCCACACTTTCAAAACTATTCATTGGTATTCAGAACTCCTCTTCAAACCCTCTTCCTTTAAAGATTCCAGGTTTGTCCTGGTTATCGAAATACTTATCTCTAGTTTTAGTATAGTTAGTTATATAGAATGTGTTACCACTTTTTACTGCACTTGCTCTATAATAAGTTCCATAATAATACTTGGAAGATTCATAAGTTCCCTCAAAAGTAATAGTAGGTCCTTGTGGACCGTCATTTCCGTCCTCTGCATATCTAGAATATAAAGCTGGGTAACTCCAATAGTAAAGTTCCTCAGCAGCGTCTCTTGTTCCAGTACTGTAATACACATTGTAACCTCCAGATTCTGGGGATAATGCACTTTCACTTCAACCGCTAGGAACTCCAGTAGATGCAGAAGGTCTAGATGGAGTGCTATAGTCTTTTTTATATATTATTTTAAACCCTTCTCCTTTAGCTGTGTATAAATCCCAATAATCAGTATTTGTAGGAAGTATATTTCCATAGCAATCTTTTTTACATATATAAGTATTGCCGTTATAGATTACTACATCTCCCTTACTATATTTTACAGAGGAGTTATTCTGGAATTGACCTCTCCATGTAATCATTACTGATGGAGAATCTGGGTCTTCCTGTTCTAAATATCCCTTTATAAATAGTTTTCCAGTGTCTGAATCAAATCTAACATATGTATTTCCATTACCTATTCTAAAATTACCATTAATCATATCCCAATAACAATTTCCAGTTTGATCTTTTATAACTCCAGTAGTTATTGTATTTCCAGCAATTTCGGTAAACCCATACATAGTTTGAAAACTTCTTACTTTAGAAGCCTTTACTGTAGAGTCACTAACTCCTCCAGATATTTCACTGCCTCCTTCACTAAGACTAGCTCTAGGAGTATTAAGTACTCCAACTCAGAACATATAATACCCATCCTCAGACTCTAAAAGTTTTTGTTCTGTAGACAATAAGAACTCTCCTTGATTACTAGTTTTACTACATTTTGCATACAAGTAGTAAGGCTTTCCAGGGTCTAAACCAGTTTGGTCAAAATCTGGAGCAGTGAGCGACCCACTTATATTATGCAAAACCTCCCAAGTAGCTCCTACCGTATCATCATTATTTTCTAATCCTATTGTATTATGAATTAGCAATCCAGGTCTACTTATATCAACAATAAATGCGGCGAATCTATTTTCATCACCTAAGTGATTAGGAGAAAACTTAATATTTTCTAAACTAAATTGCTGAGAATTAGTACCAACAATTAATTGAGCTGTATGTACTGCAAGTGGAGTAATTTTCTCAGTAAAATAGTTTCCCTCTGGGTCAAACATCATATCAAATGTCTCCATTACGTCCTGCCAAGTTCTCTGTGTAAAATCACTTTGATTCTTTAAAGCATCACGTATTTCATCTAAATTTCCAGTAATCATATCTTCTAAGTCATTAACATTAAATAATGTATTTACCCAATAGCCACCTTGTTGTACTAGCAAATCCCCATCTCTAAGGTTAACTAACATTACATCTTCTAGTTCTGACAGTTTAGTAACTCCTTCAGAATTGTTGTTATTATTGCCAGCGCCTCCACCTAAAGGGATGAGTGATTTTTCTACTAAGGCATACATTCCATCCTCATTTCTTACATAGTAAAATCCAGTTTTAGTTCCAATATCATTAATAGTATCTACTACGTGAATAATAACAGGAGCGTTAATTTTACCATCCTTTATTAAGTCTATGAAGGAATTTCCTTGCTGTATTTTTACCTTACCCTTAGTTTGTATAACAAAGTCCTTATCTCTAGAACCAGCTATAACTTGCTTAGTTCCCAGAACGGAATCTGATCTAATTAACTCTTGAGACATTTTTATTTTACTTCTATAATTAAATTATCCTTATCTTTCTCAAGTAATTCTAATAGCTTATTGTAAGTAGCCCTAGAATTTAATACTTTTCCTTTAACTAAATTTTGCCCAACTAAAATGCACCCCTCTGTATCAGAACTAGTATTTCCACTGTGTATTCTTATTCCTAAAAAGTGAGGAACATTTAATAGCTCTGGAAGTATTTTTTTAAATCTGTTAGAATAGGATAAAACAACTTTATATGTTCCAGAAGGAATTGCTGTCTTTCCTTTAATCTTTCCTTCACATTTGCAGTCTATTCCATTAGGAGTATAAGGACATTCATCTGGAAGTATTCTAACCGTATCTTCCAAAGTATCACAAAACCATTCTCCATCAATGTAGAGCTTTCCTATCGTGTACTCTGAACCTTTAAAAATTCTATTCAATAATAGCTTCATAACTTATTATTATAATAATTATTTCAAGATTAAACCATTTAAAGAGAATGTTCCGATTTTATTTTAAATTTGAGTTCATCTTTAGATGGTTCCAGTCTGCAAATATATAAATAATTATGCCTTATTCCGAATTAATTAAGTTAAATTAAGTTAATATACTCCTAAACAAAAATACCACCGATACAATTAAGTACCGATGGTATCTTTAGCTAGTTAGCTTTTTTATTTGCCTTAAATGTATTTACCAACTCGTCTACATCCTTATCAGTAAATTTAATTCGTCCTACTGTAAATCCGCCCATTCTCTTGATTTCTTCTCTGGCTGCTTCTCCAAGCATATCCACATTTATATTTCCATTCTTATCAATAAACAGATCTATAATTGGTCCATATTTATCAACAGCGTTTTTAACTACATAATTTACAACAGCTTGTGTAGGCAATGAATTTAATCCAAACATAGTAGATGCTAAGTTTTTAGCATATTGTTCAAATGTTTTTACTAAAATCTCTTTATCGCTCATAATTTATTAATTTAATTACTGGTTATTTGTAAGCATCTCCTCATATTTTTTCTTGAGGTCTGGGTCATTTTCTAGTAAATTTAGCAACTTGTCAATTTTTTGTTGCTTGGCTCTTAACCCTTCATTTACCCTTTCTTTTTGCTGTTTGATGGTTGTTAGAAGGTTATTAGCAGCTATTTTTCCGTCTGGAGTAGTAACATACTCCACAGCAAATTTGCTTCCTAAATATCCCAAAAACCCTGCCTCATATGTCTGTTTGGCAAGTTGATATTCTCTTGACTCTGCCATAACAGCCTGCTCTTCTGAACTCATAGAAGAAACAATTTTATTAATTTCTTCCAAGACTGGTACAGACGCCTGCTTTTGTTGCTGCATTGCTTGCATAGTTTGCATCTGCTGCAAGTAGGTAGTCTGTAAGTCTTGAAGATTAGTACCAAACGGATTTTCAAACATACTAATTAAATCTTTCTATAAGAATATTTACGTTATAAGCTGGAGCATCGACTGAATTAATATTTAATGCAGAAGCTCCCGTATTTGTGATAGTTATTACATCTCCTTTATTAAGAGACAATACTGTCTTAATCTCATACTCTGTATTTATGGCGGTTGCACCACTTGCTACTGGAGCTGCAGATACTATAACACCGTTTACAGAAATAGTAGGTATAATAGTAGAAGAAACAGTCCCAGGAGTACCTATAGCAGAAACATCTATCATATATGTACCCTTGTTAGTAACAACTAGTGAGTTACCAGAAACTATAATATTGTTAGCACTAGAAGTAGCTACAATGCTTCCTGGTTGTAAAACTCCGCCTAATGCCGCCCAAGTTTGGGTAACATTATTCTTTATATAAGTGTATCCAGGCGTACTGGATACACTTCTTCTGCAACAACTCATATTTACTTCCTTTTTAAATTACTATAAACTTTGAGAATTTCCGCAGCATCCTGTCCAAGTAGTTCCGCTGCCATTAGGAGTGAAAGGAGTACAATACAAAGGAGTGATATTAGGAACAGGAGCACATAGATTACTATAAGCATACTTTAATTCTCCATCAATTTTGTGATCTAATTGTCTTTGTAGATAAGCATCAGAAATCAAGTTCTGTTTTTCAGCTCTGCAGCAGCAATCGTCGGTATATTTGTTAGCCTTAACCTGAGTTAATTCGAACATTAATGGAAGAGCAGCAGCAGTAGCGGCTTCTTTCTTTTCAAGTTCATTAATTCTAACATTTAATCTAGTAAATATATCAGTTTTTTCCTGAATATCTTTTTCTCTATTTGCTGACAATTTGTCGCATAGAGTAAGATTTTGAACGTTATCTCTAGTAATAAGGTCTACATACATATTACATTTTTCTCCTATATCCTGGATACGTCCTTGATAGTTTTGGTCACTCAAAACTTTAGTTTGACCATTGATATAAGTGTATAGATCTATATCATCTTGCATAGACTGTACTCTATTAGACCAAGCTAAATTATCAGCCATTTGACCTTGAGCATAAGCCATTTGCATTGCTCTTTCTGCTAAGCAACAGTTTCCGTTGTTTCCTCCAAACAGACCACCTAATAGTCCGCCATTGTTTCCACAACCGCATCCGCCGTTGTTAGATAGAGCAGCTAGACCTGTACCAATGATACCAAGAGTTAAAGCTGCATTAGTTTTTCCCTTTTATTTACACTGCAAAGATAATATAAATCTATGAGGTTGTCAAATAAATTATTAAAAATTGTTAAAATTAACAATTATAAAGAAAGCGTGCTAAAATCTGTTAAAAGATCTTAACACGCTTTTGTTAAAAATTATTAAATAAACTATTTATGTGATAATTATATAAATATAGACTATTATTACTTAGCTATTTCTACATAAAGACCAACTAAAGCTGATAAATCATGATATACTGGCTGTCCAGAGTTTCTAGTACATTTATAGACCACACCATTTTGTGAATAATATTTACCAGCAAATAATTCCATATTATTATTATAAGGAATAGGATCTTCTAAAGTTCCTTGATTAGTTTCGTTAATTTCTTCATATAAAGCAGCAGTATGAATTGAAGGTGGTTGATTTTCTAATACAGTAGCTATAGTCTGTTTAACTTTATATAATTTATTTTGATACAATACTTTCATTCCAGTATCTAATTTTCCACCTACAAAAGATTCCCATTTAGGATAAAGTAATTTCATTGAAAGAGATTGTTCATCTGTAAGTTCCAAAGTGTTAATAAATGATTGTGCAAATAATACACTTTGATTTACTACAGAATTTTCTTCATATTCTTTTGCAGCTGTTACTAAACCTTCAGAAGTTAATTCTACCTTATCAGGAAATTTAATATCATAATTCACTTTTTCCAAATCTTCTAAAGAAGTACACTTCTTAATAGAATCTATTAAATCTTCTCTATTACTTTCACAAGTTTCATAGTATTCATTTAATTTGATCATTGCTTGTAAAGCAGACTTACTGTCTAATGAGATACCACAATCTACACAAGGAATAGTAACATTAGCATCACTATTTTCACATTTAATTTTAATAGTAGATATAGCATCTTTACTTAATACACATTTATGACCATTAATTGATGTTTCGTTTTTAATAAAAAATTCATTACACCAACTTATAATGGTTTGTTTAATATCTTCTATAGATGGTTTAAAATAGAACCTTTCATAAGTCCAAGTAGCTAAATTAGTTGGAATTGTTCCAGGTTCGTTTTTTGGAGTGCCTTCTTCTTTATCAAATACATCTTTATAATACCATCTAACTACAAAAACGTTTTCACTTTCTTGTTCAAATTGTTTGTAATTAGTCTTTAAATCAGTAATTCTAATCATAATTAATAGTTGTTTTGAATTATTTTGTTTAATAATCTATGCTTAGTAGTATATTCTTCCTTACATATAAATTTACTATAATCTGGAGCTATGTCCACTACTTCATATCATCTTTTAGAAATCATATTAGCATATTTCTTTCTTATATTATAGGATTCGTATTTACCTAAAAACCCATAGTAGCTATTAAGAACGCTTATGAAATGTTCAGCTTTTTCTGCTGGATAATGTTCATATTTCTCAGCTAGATCGTTGAATTTAAATATAGTTTGATGTAAGTATGCTACTGTCCTGTTTGCAGAATATTTAAACTTACCTTTAACTACAGCTCCTATAAATTTACAACCTTTCTTATAATATTGAATGTATAATTTCTTAGGGTGTAAAACTATTTTAAGATTATCTTTTAAGTAATTTCTTATTCACGGAACAGAATCTAATAGTAGTTTTTTGTCTTTACTTATTACAAAGAAGTCGTCTACATATCTGCCATAGTATTTGAATTTCTCTACCATTAGTTTGTCAAAAGTATTCAAATAAAAATTAGCAAACATTTGACTTGTTAAATTACCAATTGGCAGTCCATAATCTTTGTCTACAGTAAATAAAGATTTATTAGCTAGCAAATCATCTCACATGAAATCTGGAGATTTTCTAATACAATTGTTTTGAGGGCAATTGTTTACAATTTTTGTTACTAGTTCTAGTATTATATCAACATCATCTTCTTTATAATTTTCTTTTATAAAAGTTATTAACATTTTCAATAAAGTAGATTTATGGATAGACATAAAAAATCCTTGCAGATCAAATTTAGCAATGTAACAAGGTTGAGTGTAGTTTTCACTACACTCTTTTACTTGTTCATGAAGTCTATTTATTCCGTATAAAGTCCCTTTCTCTACTCTACAATTGTAATTGTCTTTTATAAATTCTCTCTCAAATAAGGGTTCTAATCTTAACATAACTAAATGATGTACAACCCTATCTCTGAAATCAGCTGCAAATACCTCTCTCTTTTTAGGTTTAGTTACTATAAATGCTATACTTCTTCCTATCTCATAAGTTCCATCCATAATATCTTTGTATAGTTTAGCACATTCTATTTCCCAATTTATTTCAAATTTTAATGCATTACAAGTATTTCTCTTATTTTTTCTGCATTTGTAATAAGCAGAAATTACATCCTCTAAAGTAATCATACAATATAATTAGGGCACTTAAAGAATATCAGGGACGACAGTAGTTGGTGTTGTTCTTATCGTTGTTGTTGATGTTCAGTGTTGTTATCATAAAGCATTTTATTCTTTATTTCATATAGTTTTCCATTCTATATGCTCAGACTATATCTTTATCCTAACAGGATAATGGGCGCTCGTGTTAGTATTATGTTCTCTTAAAATTTAATTCGGATTTTTCTTTTAAATGGTAAGAGTTTCAACTATTAGTCGTTGAACCTTCTAAAGTTGTTAAGCTCTAGCTTGGCTGCTGATTGTCCATATTAATAGGAGGATTTCCAGCAATTCACCCATTTTTCTAAATATTCATTACTGAATATTGAGGCTTGTTTAATAAACCACTATCTCAATTCAATTCCCACGCGTCGTTCGACGAGTACTCCGTTGCGTTCTTACGATTATATTGTCTTAGCTATTTCGTGTATTTTTATATATAATTTTTGTAACATTTTTACATATATTTTTACACGGGTCTAGCACGTAAGCAGCTTCTTTAAGTTTGTTTAAAATAAATAACATCTTACTCTAAACTTAGGCTCCTCCTAGCGTAACCTTAGTCACACTAGCTCTATTTTATATATTGTTGTTAAGATGCTTGCATACCTAAGCATTCCTCTATACTAGAGAAATGTTGAACGAAACGTGCTTGTTGTTGATAGCTTATCAACTCTTTTTCAAAACTGGCTCTTATAAGTATTTTTACCGTTTCGTATTTAACCCTATATTTTTCTAGACAACTTTGTCTAGTATTAGGGTTTTCCCAGTTTTGATGAGCTAGCGCCAAATAGGCTACTAGCTCACAACTATTATCCATAATTCTGTCTCCTAATGTAAATCTTGAGTTTTTAGGAAACGTTTCTATACATCCTATTACTTCTAATATAAACTTGTATGTTTTCTCATATAACGGTAAGCTTTCTATCTTACTTTTCATGTTCATATTGCTCTTTTGTTTTAGTTTTTAACAAAGTTAATTTTACTTATATTGTTTCATTTAATTTCATCTATATTTTATAGT
>ERZ772892.597-NODE-597-length-44187-cov-3.569859_pt1 | contig 44187 bp, 42 predicted proteins | sample MGYA00512126_ERZ772892 | MGnify/ENA primary metagenome ERZ772892 (study PRJEB29015, sample SAMEA2737697) | human gut metagenome | biome: human gut; feature: human-associated habitat; material: faeces | place: China | collected 2012 ... | reverse complement strand
TGAAGTGTAGATCCGAAAGGGATTGTCAGCAGGCATTCGCTTAGAGAACTTGTTTTCAGTGATTCAAATATCCCGTCCGTTTGAACATGAAATTCTTAAGGCACTGAGATCTTAAGAGGTGTTTCGACTAAGGGGTCTTAGAACTCTTCAAAGGCGATTTCTGTCGTCCAGCAGGTTAGGAATATTTACCGAGACGGGGATTTTTGCGGATGTTTAGAAAGGACGTTCAGGGAGATAAAAAATGGCGGAAAGGGTGGGATTCGAACCCACGGATGAGGATCGCTCATCGCCGGTTTTCAAGACCGGAGCATTCAACCGCTCTGCCACCTTTCCAAGGGAAAACTGAATTATACGCAATTTCGTAAAACAGGCAAATTATTAACGATCGGCAGGTAGTCTGGAGGAAATTTTTGAGGAATTTCTTCAGCCAGCCGCCTGGCTTAAAATAGTTCTGAGGAGGCGCTAGAATGATTAGTGCTGAGTTTCCGAATGGAAGTAGGGGACTCTAGAATTTGTCCCAGAACTCTTATGCAGTCGGTTCCTCCTCAATAACTCTTCTTTGTTTAGTTGTTACGTGCTATCTCAGGGCAATAGAGTTACTAGATTGTTGAAAACTTCAATGATTACTGAAATGCAACAGGGAAGCGGGGAGATCGCTTCAGATAAAGATCTTAAATCCTTTATTCGCAAAAAACAATGAGATCACTAATGATTTTGTTGAGAATTACTTAGAACTCTTCCTTCTAAGTTTGGAAGATGATCCCACTATCGCAGAGGAGATTAAAAGAAAACACTTTGCACACGGAGCCAGTATTTCATACATAGATGAAGACAGACCCAATGTCATTACCGTTGAATATCCTGGCGGCAGGACGGAATTCCTGCCTTTGCATAAACAAGATAAGTAGTTTTCGCAGACTGGAAGACCTTGCGAAAACTTACTAAGAAAACAAAGTTTCCCCACTTAATATTTCATTTCCTCGCGTATTTACAGCTGGGCGCACTGTTGCACCGCGTTTGTATCAAGACCGATAAATCGGAGCATCAAACATTCGAGAAATTTTGTCTTCAGCTTCTTCACTGAACAGGTTGGGATTTATCGGTATTTCTGCCAGAAATTTGTTTTTGGAGTCGACAAGCTCTTTAACGCTTACTTCTTTGTTAACCCGACACGCTCCGCTGTAGCAAATGTCTGAGCATAGGCCGCAGCCTGTACAAGCACTTGTGTTGGCATGAATTCTAGTACTATCGTCGTGTTTTTCAGTGACTAAGCAGCCCGTTGGACAGATGGATACACAAAGCAGACAGCCCGAGCATTTAGAAGGATCAATTGCCGGAAGACAAAAAGTTTTTTCCTCAGAGATCTTTGCGTCAGGATTTTTCATAGAGAGCATGCGCAGCGCAGTGATGAGCCGCAAATGACTGTCAGGGACTCTCTTCCATTCATTTAGTTGAGAACTATGGCTGTCTTCTGATTTCTTGGAAAGAAGTTCGGAAGTTCTGGCTTTATCCAGAAAAGCGCCTAAAAATCTTCTCCTGCCGAGATTCAACTCGGAATCTTTAACCCTGACAGAAATATCGATTGGAATGCCGAGTAAAGCAGACAAATTTTCTGTCTTCAAACAAAGAGATTTTGTCGGATTGCCGCTGTTGTTTCGCAAGCAGTTTTCACACTTTCCACTGACGAGCTCAATATTTTTCGCTCCCGCGGCTTTTGCCAATAAAAGAAGTCCGGGACTTAGCCTGCTGAAACAGCCCACTGGAATGCAGTGTGCTTCAGAACTTATTTGCTTGCAGGCGAAAGAAATTTTATTAGGATTCAATGCCTTTTTGAATCGTTCAAAAATTTCTTCTTGTGAGGGGGATCCGATTTGGATTGCCTCAGTGGGACAAGCATTCTCGCAAGCCCCGCAGCCAGAACAAGCCGAAGGCTTAAGAATCGGCTGATTATTCAGGATGGATAAGGCTTGGGAATGACAGGATTCTACGCAGGTTGCACAAGAGGAGGACGCATGACGGATGCGCAGACAGCGTCTCCGAAGAATGTTGGGCTTGTCTTTGAAGAGCGTATCCTCTTCGACGAAAGAAGACATGCCGAAGCGAATGGTATTTTCTAACTTGCTGCTCATGATAGTTGGGATGAGGGATTAGGGATGTCCTCAATCTAGCACTACAGAGCCGAGTGACAAGTAGGAGTTTTCCGAAAAAACGAACAAGAAAATCGAAATTCCAGTCGAAGCCTATCTGAGCATGAGCTCAAAAAAGCCATTCCACCGCTTAAGAATGTTGATAACCTCAGAACCTTCGGACTACATGCTCACTCTAAACCGCTGATAATGTCTTCGGCTCGTTTATACGCATCCTCGATAATTTGTCTGCCTTTGATTACTCGCTCCTGAGATGAAGCGGCTTCTGATCTTGCCCACCACAAAACAAAATTTCTTAGTTCGGCGTTTTCAATATCTTTATCTTGGCGCGTAATCAGCGACATTTGCCACGGCTTTCGTTCCCAGCCGGGAAGAATAGGGATTAAATCGCCGTTTTTTAGTTCTTCAAGAACATGAGCAAAATATAAGTCGGGCGATACCCCCTGGTGGTTTAAGAGCAGACGCTTAATCGTCAGCTGATCGTGTGTCATGAACAAAGTTTTCCACTTAAGAAGCTCGGACTCCATGCCGCGGAAATATAAAAATCTCGTTGGGGAATGAGTTGCTGTCTTCAGCAGAAGACCTGTGTGTTTGGAAAGATCTGCCGGGGTTTTCGGTACCCCGTAACGACGCAGATATTCCGGAGAACAAAGAACGGGTGTTGAGGTTTCCATGTAGGGACGAATGACTAAATTGGATTCATCCGTCGGCCGTTTATTGGCAACGATGATGTCGACCTCGTCAGTAAGCAGCTTTTCGACTTCTGCTTCAGGAACAATTTCGAAATTTATCTGCGGATGGGTTCGAGAGTAGGCAATGAGTTTTTCCGAATAAAACTCCTGGGCAATTTCGATCGGAGAAGCGATCCTAAAAATGCTCCGTTTTGCAACTCCTTTGGAGTATTCCTCTAACTGCTTGAACCCTTTAATCAGAGGATCCGCCACATCTACAATAGCCTCGCATTTTTTCGTAGGCTTGAATGGACGCTTTGTTTTTATGAGCAGCGGATATCCCAGTTCTTCCTCCAGGCCTGCGATTAATCGGGACACTTTCGAAATATCCAATCCCATGAGCAGCGCTGTCTGAGAGATATTTCCCGTCTTGACTGTCAGAATTAACGCTTCCCAGGCTTGTATGTTTTGTGTGTTATTCATAACAATTTAGAGTAAATTCAAAAAGTTAATTTGTTTGAACAAATTGCAAAACGTGAAGACTCAAAAACAAAACAACGACGCTTCTAACCCCTAAGATGTTACTTAAATTCCACACGATCTCACAGAAATACAGAAATTTCCTTTATTGATTTCTTTATAACTCTTTGAATATGAAAGGATTAATGTGATCATAAAATAAGTTTGCAAAAATCACAAACTTCTTTTCACTTCATCTGTTTTCATGACCGCCTTTGTTGGCAAAAATATAAAAAACGAAAGCAAACCCCAAGGCTTTAAAAATGAAAACAAGATCCTCAAAAATCACGTTCTCCCGATTCCTATGCGAAGGATGGGACGGAGAAGAAGCGCTGAATCAGAAATCTCTTTCCCTTTCGAAGGCGATATTTATTGAATTCTCGTAGAGAGCCGCCGGAATTTTTCGTTCCCAAATTTTTCCCTAATCCGGACGAAAATTTCCGCAGACATACCGACTTTGAGGCGGCAGAAACGGCTCATTCCTATTCTACGTTGCCGAAATCCTCAAAGCCAACTCCAAAACCTCAATTTCGATCTAGGAGACTCATCTTGAAAAAATCACTGCTTGCATTAGTACTTGGCTTTGTCGGAGCAGGTACGGCATACGCTTCGTCCGTGACCCTTTACGGCATTATTGAAGAAGGTGTCCTCTATACAAAGGGCAAACACCAGGATGCGACTGTCCAGCTTAAAAGTGCACACGATCTCGGTTCTCGCTGGGGTATTAAGGGTGTGGAAGATCTTGGCAACGGCAATCAAGTCGGTTTCACGCTCGAAGCCGGTTTTTCTCCGGATAACGGTGCAACAGCCAATACTACCTATGGAGCAAATGCCTTTACCCGTGAATCTATCCTTTGGATTCAGAACGATAAACTCGGCCGCTTAGCTTTCGGTCGTGCTGCAACTTTAGGTTCCGGCTTGGGTTCCTATGACATGCAGACGGGCTACGCTTTCATGAACGGTTACGGCTTGATCGGTTGGGACAACTGCATGAATAACTTCCTGCGAGTTAACAATGCAGTGATCTACCGTTCTCCGACATGGGCCGGGTGGACACTTGGCCTTATGTATTCCAACGGCGTTAAGGATGACACGGCCAAATGGAGCAAAAATCAGCACTATTACGGCGCCGGTCTGAAATACGCTCAAGGACCATGGAAGAGTTCTTTGATTCTTGAAATGGAAACAAAGAATAAGGAGGCAGCTCCTCAAACTAAACCCAAATATACGATCAACTACGGTGTCGAATACAACACCGGCTCCTGGACTCCGATGTTTACTTATCGCTGGGTTGATCAGGACGGTAACGTAAAAGGGCATAAATTCGGTCTCTCCGCCATCATTCCATATGCCTCCGGTCGGTTTAAAGTGGCTGCTGCCTATCAGTTCGGCAGTGATGAAAGAATCACAGGCCGCTCCGACAAGATCACTCACTGGCAGGTCGGCGCTGCTTATGAATACTCGCTTTCCAAGAGAACGGTCATCAAGCCCTTCATCGGTTATGCCGGAAGCGGAAAGGGCTGGAAAGAATACGGCTACGTCAACGATGGAAATATCTATAACGCTTGGCAAGCCTACATCGGCATGCACCATTTCTTCTAATTCCGCTGAATACGGTTCCCAATCGTTCGTATAAAAAACATCACGGAGTTCATCTATGGAATTCTCAAAATTATCAAGAAGAGGCTTTGCAAAGCTCACGGCAGCTTCTGCGGCAGGCATACCTCTTGCAAACTTCGGATCCGGCCTGACTAAAGCGGCCGAACCGGCGCCCGCTGATAAGACTCAAGCAGTCAAGGACGATGTCAAAATCGTCAAAACAAACTGCAGAGCCTGCATTTTTAACTGCGGCGTCTTGGCCCATGTTCGCAACGGAAGAGTGGTAAAACTTGAAGGCAACCCTGAGTACCCGATGACTACGGGTTCCATGTGCGCCAAAGGTCTGTCCGGCATCAACGCCCTCTATCATCCGAATCGCAATAAATATCCGATGATTCGCGTCGGTGAAAGAGGCGAAAACAAGTGGAAGCGTATTTCCTGGCAGGAAGCGATTGACATCATTGCCAAGAAGCTGATGGAAACACGTGCCAAATATGGCGCAGAAGCAGTTTTCTGCTCCACGGGCGGCGGCGGAAATCCGGCTTTCCGTTCCATTGCTCGTTTCTGCAATATTTTCGGTACACCGAACTGGTATGAACCGGGCTGCGCTCAATGCTATCTGCCGCGTACTTTAGCCTACGGCATCATGTACGGCGGCCCGTCTACATCCATTGCCGATGAAAGCGCCTTGGAAATCTATGTTCCCAATACTCCGATGAAGGCTTTCGTCTGCTGGGGCACCGACCCATCGTACAGCTGTCCCGCCGGCGGCGGAAAAGCTTTGGCAAAACTGCGTGCCCGCGGTGTTAAGTCCGTAGTTATTGATCCGCGTTTAACTCCGGACGCTGCACGTGCCGATGTTTGGCTGCCCATCCGTCCCGGTACTGACGTCGCTTTGATGTTAGGTTGGATTAACTACATTCTGGCTCATGACCTTTATGACCATGACTTCGTCATGAAGTGGACCAACCTTCCTTATTTAGTGAACACCAAAACAAAGATGTTTGTTCGTCCGAATGAACTCTTTGAAGGTGCCTCTCCGAAAGATTATGTCGTTTGGGATAAAAAGACCAATCAGCCTCAAATCTTGGAGTACCCCTGGAATGATGCACTCGATCCTCAGTTAGACGGTACGTTTAATTACAAAAGCCAGGAATACAAGACAGGCTTCACGCTCTTAAGGGAACAGGCAGCGCCGTTCACCATCGAGAAAGCAGCGGAAATTTGCTGGCTTGACCCGAAGAAAGTGGAAGAGGCGATTAAGATTTTTGCCGACGGTCCTGCCGGCATCTCTCTCGGCGTTGCCACCGACCAATTCCCGAATTCAGTGGAAGCGGCCATGGGCAGCGTGATCCTTAATTCTTTGATGGGTTACGTTGAAAAACCGGGAACCATGATGCAGCGCTTCCCCTCCGGCGGCACGGCTCCTGCCGGCTCTCTGGCTCCGCGTGCTCAGCATTGCCTGCCTTTCGAACAGCTTAAGAAACGCTTGGGCGGCATTGAATATAAAGGCCTTCTGCAGTGGGATGCCGGTTCTCCGACAGCCATTTTGGATGCGATTCTTACTGAAAAGCCTTACCCGCTAAAAGTTTGGATTGAACGTTCCGGCAATAAATTCGGCGTCTTGGGCAACGCTTCTTCTTGGGAACCCGCCATGAAGAAATTGGACTTCATCGTCCATATGTACATGTACCCGACGTCTTTCTCAACGTATGCCGACATGATCCTGCCGACCACAGAATGGCTCGAAACCAACATGCTGATTGACTGCATGAACTACGTGTTTGCACGTCAGGCCGTTGTCCATACTTATGAAACCGTGGACGAAACTTTGATCTGGTCCTGGATCCTGCGCCGCTGCGCCGAGCTCGGACATGAAGGCTGCCAAAAGGCCTGTGATCCGAAGTTCATGGGTGCGGAGCTTCCGCTTTGGCAGACTATGGAAGAGCTGCTGGATGCCAAACTCAAACGTCATAACGTTACTTGGGAAGAGGTTAAGAACGGTAAGAACCCGATTCAATACATGCCGTTTGAAAAATGGAATCAATACTATGTTTACAAGGGCATTGATCCCAAGACCGGTAAACCGAGAGGATTCCACACACCTTCCAAGAAGCTTGAGCTTTACGGGGAAGTATTCATCAACTTAGGCAGAACCGGTGCGCCTTATGCGAAGCAGCCGCTCCCGGCTGCCTCCAAAGATTACTCGCCTCTGCCGTTCTACATGGAACCGCATGAATCTCCGAATCGCCCGATTGCCAAGAAGTATCCGCTTGTGATGACCAACGGCCGTCTCCCGATTTACCACCACGGCACGTTAAGAAACAACGCTTTCTCCCGTGAGATTTATCCGCTGCCCGAAGTGTGGGTTAATCCGACAGATGCTAAGCAATATGGCGTAACCCAGGGCGATTGGACATGGATTGAAAACGATCGAGGCAAGATCCGCGCGGTCTGCCGTGTCACCGAAGGAATTCCTAAAGGTGTGGTCTACATGGAACGGTTCTGGAACCCGGAAACACTCAATACACCGACTCGCGGCTGGAAGGAAATGAATGTAAACGTTCTGACTAAAAACACGCCTCCGTTCAATGATGTGGTCGGAACTTACACGCTTCGCGGCTTCCAGGTGGCGATCTCTAAGGCCGATAAAGGCCCCGACGGCGTATGGAACAAACCTGAAGACTTCTCTGTTTGGATGCCTCAGGATGCCGAACCGACTCAAGTTCCGACATATCCGAAGTATGGGAGTAACAAATAATGGCACAGAAAACATTAGTGATAGACCTCGACCGCTGCATCGGATGTCATGCCTGTGAGGTCGCCTGCAAAGTTGAAAACAACGTTCCGATGGGTGTGTATTACAACAAAGTTCTGACGATCGGTCCGGTTGGAAAATATCCCGACATTTATCAGTATTTCCTTCCGACCGTCTGCCAAAACTGCAAGGATGCCCCCTGCGTCAAGGTTTGCCCGACCGGTGCTTCTTACAAGACCGAGGACGGGCAAGTCCTGGTGGACAAAGAAAAGTGCATCGGCTGCAAGATGTGCATCGCGGCTTGTCCGTACGGCGCCAGATCATTTAACCCGATTACAAAAGTGGTTGAAAAGTGCACTCTTTGCCGTCATTTACAGGAAGTCGGAGATGTACCGGCTTGTGTAAAGGCCTGCTGCTCGGAAGCCCGCTTCTTCGGAGATATCGATGATCTGGAAAGCGATGTCGCCAAAGCTATTGCTGCGGCCGGCCCTGAAAATGTTCACTCCATGCCGGACATGGGGAACAAGCCTACCGTTCGCTACATTCTTCATAAGAAGAACGGCACTTGGAACACAACACCTCCGAAAATGAGCTGATAGGAGAGGTCCCATGAGCAAAGATTTCACTTTGATAATTTTTGTAGTTTTAGCGACTTTAAGCTCTGGGCTTCTCGGCTCCGCTGCGCTTGCCGCCGTGCGCGGCAGCGCACGGATCCCGCTCAAGGCAATAGTGAGCTCGGGTGCGGTTTCTCTGGCGGTGGGTGCCGGCTTATCCCTTGCAACCTTGGGCCATCCCGAACTCTTCTTAGGAGCTCTGTCACATGTCGGAACAGGCATCTTTTGGCAGTTATTCGGTTCCATCGTTTGCTTTACCGGCGCCGTGGTTTTCTTGGTCTTAAGTTTTCGGGACGATGAGGGCCCTGCGCTGAAAGTATTTGCCGTCCTTGCAGCCGCAGGTGCTTTGATTGCAGTCGTCGGGGTAGGCAGAAGTTTTGTCATGCCCTGGCGTCTTGCTTGGGCGAGCTGGAGCATCGTAGGAGTCTTCTTGGGCTTTGCCCTGAGTTCAGTAGCCTGTTTCTCCCTCTTTTTGAATCAGTATTTTGAAGAACATCAAAGCATTCCGGCTTGGCTTAGAGGTGTCGCAGTTTTGCTGTGTCCTCTTTCACTGGTTTGGTATCTCACTTCGATCGGGTTGTCCTCAGAACCGGAAGCCGGCGAGATCCTCTCAAGAGCGCTCATCGGTGGAGCCGCTCCGATTTTTTGGGCCATGGCCCTGGGAGGGGTGCTGGCGCCGGTGCTTTGTTTATCCGTTCGATCAAAGGGTCGCTTTGTCGGACTGGCGGGTTCGCTTGTATCCGCAGTCGGTGCGGGAGCTTCTCAGTATTTACTGCTCTTGCTCGACACTCCGGCTTGGCAGTTTTTTGTCCGTTAAGTTGATTATTAAAGAAGAACCATCATGGATCAGTCAGAATTAATTCAGCTAATGACCGAAAGGGAAGAACTTTATAAGTTCCAGGCTCGGGTTTATCGCCGTGAAGTCGATCAAACGCTTCTCGATACGATAAAAAACCTGGAAGTTCAGTCCGATTCCTCGGACATGCCGGAGGCACTCAGAGTGATTCAAGCTTCGGCTGCTAATACCGATGATCCTCTCATTGATTTTGCTGTTGACTATGCAAGGATATTTTTAGGTGCGGGCATCGCAAAAGGCGTCGCGGCTTATCCTTATGAATCTGTCTACACCAGTCGGGATCGTCTCGTAATGCAGGATGCTTACGAAGCAGTGATGAAAATTTACCGGGCTAACGGAATCGGTAAATTAGATGCAGACCTCTACGAAGATCACATCGCCCTCGAATTGGAGTTCATGAGCATTCTTTGCCGCAGAGCAATCGAACTCGCGGAAAGCGAGGATACCCAAGCGCTCGAAGAAAACTTAGATCTTCAAAAATCTTTCTTGAGAGATCACCTTCTTAATTGGGCAGGTGAGTTCTTTGATTCGATTCGCAGCTGTCCGGGTTCAAATTTCTACAAAGGCTTCGCGTCTTTTACGGAAGCTTTCCTAAGGATGGAAAAAGAATTCTTCGAACTTTAGAACGTTATGAGCGAGAAAATCCTTAAATCCAAACTCTCCAGGAGAGGTGCAATGTTTTCTGCCGTCGGAGTAGTTTCACTGCTGGCTCTCGGTGCAGGTGCCAAAGCGCAGAAAGCACCCGCGTTGATTCGGCCTCCCAAGGTTTTTGAAGAAAAGGATTTTCTTGCCCGCTGCATAAAATGCGGTCGCTGCATCTCGGTTTGTCCTAAAAACGTGATCAGCGCAGCTGAATGGAGTGACGGTCTGCGCAATATTCGCACTCCGGTGATGGATTACAGACGCGGTGGCTGCGAGTTCTGCGATAAGTGCATCGAGGTCTGTCCGACCGGAGCCCTTCAGCCTTATGAAGGGGAGACGACGAGCATCGGTAAAGCTGAGCTGACAAACATCTGTATCGCTTTAAGGACCGGAGGCTGCACGAAGTGCCATGATGTTTGCGAATACGACGCGGTGATTTTGGATGAACAAAAACGACCGTCTATTGATACGGAAAAATGCAATGGCTGCGGGAAGTGTGTGAGTGCATGCCCGGCTTTAGTCTTCCAGTCTTTTGGGAGCGCAAAGGTTAGAGGCATTCAAATTCGGCCGTTAGAGGAAGGAGAACAATAATGAAGGCCTCCGTGCTTCGTGTGGTAACCGTTTCCGTTTTTGTGATTTTGGTTCTCACAGGCCTGCTGTTTAACACGGGCTTTGGCACCTTATCATCCTTCGGAATCGGCGCAATTTCAGAAATTTGTCCTGTCGGAGCCTTGGAGTCCCTGCTGGCTTCCAAAACATTGGTTCCCCGGGTGCTTATCGGATTGTTTGTTTTCTTTTTGGTTTGCTTGGTGTTAGGACGAGTTTTCTGTGGGTGGCTTTGTCCTGTGCCCTGGCTTCGAAAAGGCGCGGGGACTGAACCGATGCCGCCTCTGAAAGAAACAGAAAAGCAAACCGGGTCCATAACGTACTTTCAAAAGGGGCGTCTGAGGACCGGTTCCGGAGCTCATCAATCCGAAAAAATTGAAAATCAAGAAGGTCAATCTTTACAAACACAGCCGCAAGCAAAACATAAAGAGTCCGAAGCAGGATTTGCTCAAACGTCTTGTAACGGCGGCTCAGTCAGTGCGGTCCCGAAAACTCCTTTCGTCATATTAGGTGCGGCACTTCTGTCGGCACTTGCATTCGGATTCCCCGTCTTTTGCATCATTTGTCCCGTTGGACTTACCTTTGCGCTGATTATCGGTATCTGGGGCATGATTGCCTTTAACGAACCTTCAATTACGATAGCGCTGATTGCGGGTTTCCTACTGATTGAGATTCTGTTTTTGCGGAAATGGTGTCACAGCTTCTGTCCGATCGGAGCGGTCATTTCGCTTTTCAGCTATTTCAATCGGTTTTTTAGGCCTTCGGTGGACTCGGGATGCCTGAAACGCTCGAAAGGCCATAACTGCACTCGCTGCAGGGATGTTTGCCCCGAAGGCATAGATTTAAACACCAAAATTTCGCCGATGCTTCTTGCTCGCTGCACAAAGTGTCATGCCTGTTCAGAAGCCTGTCCGGTTCAAACTATTCATTTTCCTCTTTTAGCTAAGAAAACTGAAGAAACAGCAAAAACAGGAGGCCCGAAGCCGGCGGTCGAGATAAAACAACGCGTTGCGGCAGAAGCGGTTAAGGACTTCGAGCCTGTGATTTTGCCCCTTACGAAGAAAGAGGTTGTGTACGAGGCGGAAAGATGCATTAGCTGCGGAGCCTGCGAAGCCGTTTGTCCGCAACATTCGCCGATTCGAGAAATGATGGACTTCATTCGGCAAGAGAAATTTTTGAAAGCCGGCAAAGTACTTTTGAAAGCCGGTGCAATGTCTGAGATTTGCGGACGTGTTTGTCCCCAGGACCGACTGTGCCAAGGCGCTTGTCCTCTGGCAAAGGAAGGAGGTGCCGTTAGAATCGGAGCATTGACAGGATTTTGTGCGGATTATGTTCTGAGCCGAGGCTTGAAAACTCAGACTTTGGGTAAAGCTAAAGGGCGTGCAGCGGTTGTAGGCGCCGGTCCGGCCGGACTTGCTTGTGCGGATGTCTTGCGCAGAAAAGGCTTGGAAGTCGTTGTCTTTGATAAACACGAAAAGGCAGGAGGCCTTCTTTATTACGACATTCCCTCTTTTAAGCTTCCGAAAGATGTCGTTGAACGTCGTTTGGCAATTTACCAAAAGGAGGGGGTTCGATTTGAACTTAGGCGTGCGATAGAAACGGAAGAAGAGATAGAAGCGTTAATCCGTGATCATGATGTCGTCCTGTGGGCCGCAGGAGCTGTTGAGCCCGTGAGACCGAAGATTCCCGGTATTGAAGAGGCCGGTTTTTACACTTCGGACGTATTTCTTGGAAAAGTTAACGTTTCTCCGGACTCGGGTAAGACCGAATTCGAAATAGAGGGCAGAGAGGTAGCAGTACTAGGCGCCGGCGATTCGGCAATGGACTGTGCTCGATGTGCAGTTAGATTAGGTGCCAAACATGTGTTTTGCATTGCTAGAAAACCGAGAGGGACTATTTCTGCGTCAGGGAAAGAACTTCGACTGGCTGAATCCGAAGGTGTTGAACTTTTGGACTCGACTCAAGTTGTGGAGATAGTGCGGGACGCCAGCGGACGAATCACCGGAGTCCAAACCTTGGACTGCTTAGAAAATAAAAAAATAATTCCCGCACAGATTGTTATTTCGGCGTGGGGTTTCAGGAGCAAGCCAATACCAGGATTGGAGAAGTTTGTGAAATTCAATTCGGACGGGACAATAAAAACAGACAGTTCGATGAGGACAGGCGATAAGATTTTTGCGGCCGGAGATGCTGTCTTGGGGGCTGATTTGGTTACTGACGCTATTGCTCAAGGCAGATTTGCTGCTGAAAAAATGTTTGAATTTGTTTCATCGAAACAAAAGAATAGATGAGTTTAGTTGGGGTAAAACTACCCAGTCTTCTCTCGGCCCCTGAGTCTCCAATATTTGGCTAAAGAGGAAAAGAGTGGTTTGAGCCTCGGTTAATCAGGATTCTCTGAATAAACGTTGAGTCGTTCGGTCAAACTGTTGAAAAGAGACTTTTTGGAATATTCCTCAAAAACAGCGGATCTGCCTAGTTCGGAGAATTAGAGCAGAGGTCGGGGCGGGGGATTCGAACCCTATTCTCAGCGTACCAAACACGCAACGCCCCGATTCAAAAAACCACCTAAATTACGAACATAATAACCAAGATTCTAGGCAACTCTCAATTCGAATAAATAAGCAAAGAATCTTTGTATTAGTAACTTACAATGTTACAAACTTATTAAGAAGAGGCCGACTTTTAGAAAAAGAAGGGGCGCCAATGGATCCGCATGTATGGCAAGTAATGGTGGATGCTTTTCCACAGTTATTGTTCAAAGGCATCACAGTAACGATACCTCTGACGATCATTTCGTTTGCCCTTTCCATGGTCATTGCTGTTGTTGTGGCATTGATCCAGTACTCTAAAGTTCCGGTCCTTCGACACATTTGCCGCTTTTACGTTTGGGTGATCCGAGGAACACCGCTTCTTGTCCAGTTGTACGTCGTTTTCTTCGGACTTCCAAGTATCGGCATTATGGTGGATGCCTTCCTTGCAGCTGTGATTGTTTTCTCAATCAACGAAGGTGCCTATAACGCTGAAACGATCCGCGGTGCGTTAGAGTCGGTGCCTCAGGGACAGATGGAAGCTGGACGCTGCGTCGGCCTGAATTATTTTCAAATCATGTGGCACGTGGTTTTACCCCAGGCATTTAGAACGGCTTTCCCGGCGCTGGGCAACTCGATGATTTCAATGGTCAAAGATACTTCTTTGGCGGCGAACATCACGGTGGCTGAAATGTTCTTCCAGGCTCAGAGAATCGCGGGAAGAACCTACGAAACTATGGCGGTGTACATTGAAGTTGCCATCATTTATTTAATTTTCTCGACGATTCTTGAGTACATCCAGCGCCGTGGAGAAAAGAAACTCGGTAAATACGGCTCAAACTAACGATTCATTTTTGCAGTCAAAACAATGGAAAAAACGGAACCGCTTCTTCGTATCAGCCATGTGAGAAAGTCTTTCGGCACCTTGGAAGTCCTAAAAGATATCAGCATCGATGTTTTTAAAGGCGATGTGGTTTCTATTCTCGGTCCCTCCGGTTCCGGCAAAACCACTTTGCTTCGCTGCGTCAATTTCTTGGAAAGGGCCGACGACGGCTTGATCACATTGGACGATAAAACGATCGACCTCAAGACGGCGACGAGAGATGAAGCTTCGGCAGTCCAAAGAAAAACCGGTTTTGTTTTCCAGAACTACAACTTGTTCAGAAACAAAACAGCGCTTGAAAACATTACTCTTGGTTTGACTTCAGGCAGAGGAGTGAGCAAAGAAGATGCCCATAAAAAGGGAATGATGCTGCTCCGTAAGATCGGTCTGGAAGACAGAGCGAATTTTTATCCCAGCGAGCTTTCGGGCGGTCAGCAGCAGCGCGTCGCTATTGCTCGAGCGCTCGCCACAGATCCTGAAATCATTTATTTCGATGAGCCGACTTCCGCACTGGATCCGGAACTGACGGATGAAGTCTTAGAGGTAATGCGTCAGCTCGCCAGAGAAGGCATGACCATGGTTGTCGTGACGCATGAAATGAGCTTTGCGCATAATGTATCTAACAGGGTCATTTTTATGGATCATGGTTTGATCGTTGAAGAAGGCAGTCCTGAACAAATATTCGAACATCCGCAAAACGAACGTACGCGGGCTTTCCTTCGTTTGGCCAGCGGTTCTCAGGAAGCCCAGCGTTCGGCATTGGAAGCCTTTAAGAAACAGCGCGAAGCTGAAAACGCAATGAATTCACTTTAAATTTTGAGCAATTTGATATGACACATAAATTAAATTCTTTGGTTAAGTTCGGCATTGGCCTGTTGCTGGCCGGTTCTGCTTCTCTACTGCTCGTCGGCTGTGACAAAGCGCCCGGCAACAACGCGGCTTCCGGCTCTCAGGACCATTTAGCGAGGATTAAGTCAGCCGGTGAATTGAAAGTCGGTTTAGAAGGGGATTGGCAGCCGTTTTCTTTTCACGATGAGAAAGACAAGCTAGTCGGCTATGACGTTGAAGTCGCTCAGAATTTAGCCAAGAAATTAGGAGTCAAAGTCAAAATTGTTGAAGGACCCTGGGACGGTCTGTTTGCCGGCATGGATTCCGGAAGATATGACCTGGTGATTAACGGCGTGGACATTACTCCGGAAAGAGCTAAGACCTATGATTTTTCTACGCCTTATGCCTATGACCGCACGGTTTTGATTACTCGTTTCGACAATAACGACATCCATTCCTTTAATGATCTCAAGGGCAAGACAACGGCGAACTCCATCGGTTCGACTTATCAGGAAATCGGCGAGAAGTACGGCGCTAAGGTCAGCGGTGTCGACACGTTGGCAGAAACCCTCCAGATGGTAAAGAACAAACAAGTCCAGGCAACGATCAATGCTTCTACTTCTTTCGGCGACTACATGAAGCATCGTCCGGACGAACCCTTGAAGATTGCCGCTACGATGGACAAAGCAACTGAATATGCGATTCCGATGAAGAAAGGCGCAGACAACGCTTCCTTGAAGAAAGCAATCGACAATGCTCTTCAGGAAATGAAGAGTGATGGAACTTTATCCAAGCTTTCGGTGAAGTATTTTGGTTCCGATCTGACTAAGCCTAATTAACCACTCGGGCTTCTAAATTTAGTTTCTATTTTGGACGGGGCTTCTTCAAAAAGAAGCCCCGTTTTGAATCAGTTACGGCAGTCTCCTCTCCGGAAAGGCTTACATTAACCACATCAAGAAAAAGATTTTTCGGAGGAAGAAAAATGAAGAAATGGGTTCTATTAGTTTTGGCCGCAGCCTTTACGATCGGCATGTCTGCATGCTCGACGGTTAAAGGTGTAGGTCAGGACGTTTCGGCGGTGGGCAACGATATTGATACTGCAGCAACAGCTGTTCAGAAGAAACTGTAATTCAGACCCGTTTGTTATTGATTCGTTAGAGGAAGATATGAAAAAGTTTTCGTTGATCGCTATTTTGGCTGCCTTTTTAATCGGTCTTGCCGGTTGCAACACCGTTAAAGGTGTCGGTAAGGACGTTGCAGCATTAGGCAACGGCGTTGACCACGCAGCAACAAAAGTCTCCAACAAGATGTAATCAAAGGCCTATCTGCTCGTTCACAGAATCGAGCGATAGGGCATAAAAAATCTCGCTTCTGCAATTCAGTATGAAGCGAGATTTTTTGTGGATTTTTTCTCAGAGCTTAAGGCCAGAGCAACCTGACACCTGGCAGAAGGCAGACACTAAACTTAAAGGGCAGCTAACGCTCAGAAGGTATTATTTTTGGCAGTGGCTTTCGTTCTTGATTTCCATCTCAGAAACGTAAAATTCACCGCGGTGGTCAATATCACCTTCGACTTTGACGCAGGCGCCGACGTCGAACTTGTGACCGCCGTGGCTTTCAACTTTGGTACGGGCGTCAGCTTTGAAAGTCTTGCCTCCGATCACCCAAGTCGGATTTTGTGCGGAGGGCATTTTTTCAATTTTTCCGTAAAACGCATCATCATCGCCGGCAGCGAAAGCGGACAAAGAGAAACTCAGAGCGGCTAAAGCAAGAAGAAATTTTTTCATTTGGTTTTCAAAAAAATCGAACAAAGAAAAAGCAGCCCGAAGGCTGCTCGACTCAATTAAAAATTAACGGCAGCGATTGTCGCGTTTCTGTTCGATTTCAGAAACGAAGAAGTTACCCTCACGGTCAATGTCGCCTTCAACCTTAACGCAGGAACCGACGCCGATCTTTTGATCGCGGCGATGATCGATCTTAGTGCGTTGGTCAGCCTTAAATGTCTTACCGCCGATAACCCAATCACCGTTTCCGGTTGCCGGCATCTGTTCAACTTTGCCATAGAAGCCGTCGTAGTCGCGGGCAGAAGCTGTGCCCATGATCAAACCGGCAGCGGCAAGGGGAAGTAAAACTTTAACTAATTTCATATAAAACTCCTATTTCTTAAATTTTCCTGGTGACGGAGATTTTACGGGGTTACTACTAATTCACCTAGTAAAAATTGTGCGAATTGAGCGGGGAGAAACGGAATGAAACAACTGAAATACTTTGTTTACTAAAACTAAGGGAATCAGAAAGTTAAGGAGCCAAAAACTTCGGTTGGGACATAAAAAATCGGGCCGAAGCGGCCCGATCTGAGAGTTACTTAGTTGTTAAGCAAGCTGTTTCTTAACATCTTCAAGCCTGTGCTGAACTTTGTCGAAGGTTTCGATCATAGTGGCCGACGGCTTGTTCGGGTCAAGCAGGCTGACTACGATGATGGCAATGAAGGAGAGCACGAAACCGGGGATGATTTCGTACATGCCCCACCATGCACCCTGGTGCCAGACGAGAACTGTCAGAGCCCCGACGATAATGCCGACCAATGCACCGTTGCGAGTGACGCCTTTCCACAGAAGAGAAAGGATGATGATCGGGCCGAAGGAAGCGCCGAAGCCGCCCCAGGCATAGCTGACCAAAGAAAGAACAAGGTTGTTCGGATCCGTAGCAATCAAGATCGCGACAGCACTGACGGCAACCACGGTCAGGCGGCCGATCCAGACGAGCTCTCTCTGAGCAGCATGCGGACGAATGAACACGCGATAGAAGTCTTCTGTCAGTACGGAGGAGCAAACCAGAAGCTGGCAGGAAAGGGTACTCATCACGGCTGCCAGAATGGCGGAGAGAAGAATGCCGCCGATCCAGGGATTAAACAGTGTCGTAGAAAGAATCATGAATACGCGCTCATGGTTTTCTGCAACGGCCTTGCCGAGATCCGGATGGGCAGAGAAGAAAGCAGATCCGAAGAAGCCTGCAGCAACGGCGCCGGAGAGAGAGAAGATGAGCCAAATCATGCTGATCTTGCAGGCGCGCGGCATAACGGAAGCGTTCTTGGCTGCCATGAAGCGAACCAGAATATGCGGCTGACCGAAGTAGCCTAAACCCCAGGCAAGCAGAGAAATCACGCCGATGAAGGTTTGGCCCTGAAGCATATTGAGGTGCGTCGGGTCAACGGATCTGACCTGTTCAACCGTTGCTGTAAAGCCGCCTAAGTCGATCATCACGGCAACCGGCGCAATGATGAGCGCTAAGCACATCATGGCCGCCTGGATGGTATCGGTCCAGCTGACAGCCAGGAAGCCGCCGAGGAATACATAAGCCAGAGTGGCAAACGTACCGAAAATTAGAGCAGTGGAATAGGGAAGATCTAAGACGATTTCAAAGAGTCGGGCGCTTGCGACCATGCCGGAGGCAGAGTAAATCGCAAAGAAAAGCAGAATCACGACAGCCGAGATAATGCGCAGCAGGCGGGATTTGTCTTCAAAGCGATGAGAGAAGTAGTCCGGAAGCGTCAGAGCGTTGTGTGCGGTTTCGGTATAGACGCGAAGCGGAGCGGCAACGATGAGCCAGTTGGCCAGCGTGCCGAGTGCCAAACCGATGGCGATCCAGGATTCGCAGATACCGGAGAGGAAAACCGCGCCCGGCAGTCCCATCAGGAGCCATCCGCTCATGTCGGAAGCGCCCACGGACAATGCGGTAACAACAGCGCCTAAACGGCGGCCGCCCAAGATATAGTCGTTGAAATTTTTGGTGTAGCGCCAAGCCACTAAGCCGACAGCCACCATGACGACCAAATAGGCGAAGAAGGTGATTGAGATTGGTGAGAAATTCATTTTTAGACTGAAACAAAATTTACCTTATGTTTCAATCATAACGAAGGAGGCGAGTCTGTACGGAATCCCAAAAACAAATTATCGAAAAGTCAAGGAAAATCCGAGAGCATTAATCCTAACCGCCGATATAAGACATCTCAATTCGTTTGCCGGCCCTGGCTTTGACGGTCTCTTCCGTACGAATTTCGGAGTAGTGTTCGTCTCGAGTGGTCCAAATTCGTCCGATCGCTTGTTCGATTTCTTCATCCGAGGCACCGCCGCGGAGCATCTGACGAATATCGAAGCCTTCCGTCGCAAAAAGACATTTGTAAAGTTTGCCGTCAACAGACAAACGAATACGCGAGCATTCTTTGCAGAAAGGTTCGCTCACAGACGAAATGAATCCGAGCTCACCGCTGCCGTCCTTGTAGCCCCAGCGAGTGGCGACCTCGCCTGTGTAATTCGGATCTAACGGCTCAATCGGATAAACGCGGTTGATCTCTTCGACGATCTGGCGGGAAGGGATAATATCGTCAAGCCTCCAGCCGTTGGAGGTGCCGACATCCATGAACTCAATGTAACGGACAATGATGCCGGTGCCTTTGAAGTGCTCGGCGATTTTGATGAGTTCTTTTTCATTGACTCCGCGTTTAACGACGACATTGATCTTGATCGATGGAATGCCGGCGTCTTTTGCGGCCTGAATTCCGGCAAGCGTCTTCTCAATCGGGAAATTGACGTCGTTGAGATCCTTATAGATCTGGGGATCCATAGCGTCCAGTGAAACAGTCAGGCGTTTAAGTCCGGCGGCAGCTAAGGATTTTGCTTTTGCGGACAAGGCAGCACCGTTCGTCGTCACAGCCACGTCAAGCGGTTTGCCGTTCCAAGTTTTGAGTTTGGAAAGCTCCTCGATCAGAAATTCGATGCCTTTTCTGAGCAGGGGTTCTCCGCCCGTCAGGCGAATTTTTTCGATGCCGTTGGCGGCAAAGATTTTGCCCAGACGAATGATTTCCTCAAAAGAAAGAACTTCGGTGTGGGAAAGAAAGCAGTGATCTTTCTCGAATTTTTCCTTCGGCATGCAGTAACGGCAGCGGAAATTACAGCGGTCAGTAATAGAAATTCTGACATCGCGTAAAGGGCGTCCGCGGGAATCAATCCAGTGCGTATCGTCACGACGGATTTCACCGACCAGCGGGACCGTTTTAGTTGCGGCCTTAATTGGAATAACACGAGAAGACATGCTTACGGTTTCAATTCGACGAAAAAAGTAGACTGATTATAAGGATTCTCGCTTAATCACTGCTGACTTATTTGAGCATCGGCAACTGAATACGGTTTGCGAGTTCTTTCGAAACCTTTTTCTGAGAAGAACGAAATCTCAAATCTCGACCAAAAATATTTGATTCTGAAACCATACTGCGAAAACAAAAAAGCACTGCAGAACATAAGTTCTGCAGTGCAAGCACAACCGGGGAGAGTGGCTGTGAATCGCCGAAAACTAGCCTCTCATCGCTTTAGCTCGAGCCAATGCTTCTCGAGCAGCGATACGTCCCCATATCACGGCGGCCGTTAATTGAGAACCGTCGAGGTAGTTGTCGTAGAAGATACCGCCGACAGCGTTACCGGCGCCGTAAAGTCCGGGAATCGGCTGACCTTCGGTATTGATGATCTGAGCTTTGGGATTGATCTTCGGACCGCCGAAAGTTGCTGTCATGCCGCCGGCAAACATGAAGCCGTAGAAGGGCGCCTTTTCGATGGTGTAAGGCTTTTCAAGCGTGGTTGGAACAGCAAGTTTGTCGGTCGTGCCGTTATGGACTGCAGCATTGAATTCTTTGACGGTTTTTTCAAGCGTTTCAGCGGGAACGCCCATCTGTTTTGCAAGTTCGGCAATAGTATCTGCCTTGTAGATTTCAGCCTTTGCTTTCTGGTAGCGCTTGATTCGTCTCGCAACAATCGGTTCATCGACAACGCGGGAATCAATAACGATGAAAGCTCGGTTTTCTTTGATCAGCTTCGGCGTGTTCTGGCCCACGTAAACGTAAGTCTGACCTTCGTCGATATAGCGTTTGCCTTGCGGTGTGACGCAGATGCCGAAGTTGACCATGTTGGACGGGTTAGCGCGTGTGGTCGGGTGGATCGGACCGGCGTGGAATTGATCCATATTCACATACTGAGGGAAGAAGGGCTGAGTCAGTGTGTAGTTTTCGCCGGTAATGATTGCCGAGCCTCTTAACGGCATCCAGGCAACATTGCCGCCCATATAGCGAGTGACCAGGTCTTTGTTGTTGTGGAAGCCGCCTGTGCAGATCACAACACCGCCTTTGGCTTTGTAGGTGACGGGACCGTTCGGACCGACAGCTTTTACGCCTGTGCAGTTAAGAGATTCGTCGCGAAGAAGTTCTACGGCTTTGGTACGAGTGTGGATAGGAATATTCAGCAGTTTGCATTCGTCGAGCATATTGCGAAGCAGCTGGTTTCCGCCCGGCGTTAATTTACCGCCGACTTCATGGCATCTGCCGAGCATTGGAGCGATCTGAACGTCGATCGGTTTCCATTCCATGTGGATTCTGTCCGTGAGCCATTGAACGACATCAGCACTCTGTTCGGCAAACATTTTGGTGAGAACCGGGTCGCCTCGATACATAGAGACTTTCATCAGATCGTTGTAGAAATCTTCAACTGTATCTTTGATACCGTCACGTTTCTGGACCCAGGTGTTGGTTGCATTGAAGTTGCCGCCGGCATAAATCGTGTTGCCGAAGGGTCCGAACATTTTTTCGAGCACAACCACTTTTGCGCCGAGGTCAGCGGCTTCAATAGCAGTAGTGAGTCCCGCGCAGCCGGATCCGATCACGACAATGTCATATTCCTGAACGTTCTGATCTGAGGATTTGGCCGCTTCTGCGGCTTCGGCGGTTTTCAGTAAACCTGCAGTACCAATAGCAGAGAGGACGGAATTTTTGAAGAATTTGCGGCGATTCATTTTGACTCCTTTGAGTTCGTTTGAAGAGATTGATGCCAGTTTATTTATGACCAATAACCTTCAGTAAAACGCAACACTAAAATCGCTTAAACCAAGTAAAACTACTGAGGAATATTGAATTTATTGAGCATTAAGTGAAAAATTAAAGAGTAGATTTTTGAAATCTCAATCTTAGTGTTGCGAAATATGAGAGATTTGATCCAGGCGCAGGAAATATTCTGTGAAGCGGTTCGGCTGAAAAGCTTCTACCAGGGAGCCCGCTCTTCCCACATGAGCGAGGAGAAAGCCTCCAGATTGATCGACGAACTGGAAGCGAAACTTGGGCGATCTTTATTTGAGAACAGGAAAAAAGGAAAACCGACTTCAGTGGGGTTGAAGTTGTTTCGGCAATGGAGCCCGTCTATTTCTCAGCTCAAACTTCTTTCTTCTGATACTGAGGTTTCTGCGGATACCTTGCACTTCGCCTTTCCGTTTACCACCGGTGCCGTGGTGTTTTCGTCGCTGACTACTTTGTTTGCCGAGCGGTATCCGAAGGTTAAATTTGATATTCAGCTTGCAACCGGTTCAGGTTTGCCCGTTTGGTACAACACCGATTTGCGAGTGGTCCACGATACTTACAGCTACGAAGACGTCAGAGAGTATTTTCTTGCCGATGCCGTAAGAATCGTTTGCGCCACACCTGCATGGATCAAAACACATCCGGTTTCTCGGCCGAAGGATTTGGAGAGATATCAGGTCTTTGGTGCTCGAGATGCCGTGGAGCGTCGGAGTGTTCGATTTACGAAAGGAAGCCGGGAGGAGGTCGTTCTTTTTCATCCGCAGATCGTTTGCAGAAATAATCTGGCTGCCCTTCATTGCTCACTCACCGGAAAGGGAGCAGCTCTTTCCGTTCCCCGATTTTTAGCCCAGTCTTTCCTTAACAGCGGAGAATTGGTGCGGCTTCTTCCGGATTGGAACGTTTCCTCCCTGCCGCTGCGAGCAATTACTCCCAACCAAAAGCTGGTGAACCCGATTATCGAAGAATGGGTCAAGTATGTTCAGGCGTCCTTGGCGTCTCAAAGAGAGAATTTCAAATGTCCGGACAAGTCAAATTAAGCGATTGGAAGATCTTCGAAGTTTTGGCTGAAAAGGGTAGTTTTCGGAAAGCTTCCGAAGTTCTAGATCTTGACTCCGCCAACATCAAACGATCCCTGGACAAACTGGAGTCAGCATTGAATCTGAGGTTCTTTACTCGATCCCCTCGAGGTCTCAGGCTGACTGATGAGGGAATCGCCTACCAATTCAAAATAAAAGAACTGATGGCGCCGCTTGAAGTCGAGTTGGCTGAACCTAAGCCCAAGGTGGTTTCGGTTCAATATGATGCAAGAATAAGTTTTTCGCGCTTGTTATTGCTCCTGAGTCGGTACAGGCAAATCGATTCCGGTTTGATTTTTGATTGTTCCGGCGACGGAAAGAACACGGAGGACTATCTTTCCGTTCAGCTGCAGCCGGGAAAAGGACTTCAAGGATTCAGACGTTCAGCTGTCATTAGTCCAAGACTTTTGAGCGGAAAGGCTAAGCCCATCACCTTCAGGCAGCTATCCGAATTTCCTTACGTTGCTTTGTCACGAGATTTGGATTCCGAACCATTGAACAGACTAAAGCCGACTTTAATCGTCAACGGAGCCGATGAGGCGATTCGCTCTGCCGTACTAGGCTTGGGCTTTTGTTTTGTCTTTTCGGAGAACACAGTTCTTCAATTGGTTACAGCAGGATCATTGCTATTGCTTCCGATTGAGCTTCCGGAAGATGGCTGGAATCTAGAAATTAATTCGTCGTCTAACGAATTAGCTCACTTCTTTACTCATCACCGAAATCTCTTGCTTACTAAGTAAAGCAGTTAAGGGGTGATATGAAAAAAGGTCTGCGCGAACGAAAGCAATAGTAAAATTTTAGAGATCCCATGGAGAAGCAAAATGACCACAAAAACCTTGTACGACAAGATAGTCGATCTTCATACCATTGAAAAACTTTCGGCAGATGGCATTGAGAGGCTCGTTTATATTGATCGCACGGTTGTAAACGAATACACCAGTCCGCAAGCCTTCTCTCTGTTGAGAGAAAACGGCTTAAAGGTCTGGCGCCCGTCAGCGACGTTAGGCACGATTGATCATGTGAATTCCAGCGCACCTGACAGAACGGAATTCCCGGCAGAAGAAAATGCCTGTACACAAGTCAAGTACTTGATAAAGAACGGCTCGGACTTTGATTTTGAAGTTCTCAACAACGGAAATCCCAAGCAAGGTATTGAGCATGTCGTGATGGTAGAACGCGGAAAAGTCCTTCCCGGAATGCTGATCGGCGCCGGAGACAGCCATACCGCTATGTACGGTGCACTTGGTGCTGTTGCCTATGGCATCGGAACGTCCGATATTTATCATTATCTGGCTACTTCTACGCTTCGATACAAGAAGCTCAAGAATATGCGCGTTCGGGTCACCGGTGTCAGAGGCATTTCTGTCACAGCTAAAGATATTGTTCTTTTTATCGTAAAGAAGCTGGGAGCCGGCGGCTGCACAGGCCATTGCGTCGAATTGTGCGGTCCGGTGATCAGAGATCTATCCGTTGAAGAGCGTTTAACGTTATGCAACATGGCCGTTGAATGTGCTGCTAGGTCTTCGATCATCGCGCCGGATCAAAAAGTCTTTGACTATTTAGAAGGCAGAGAATTTGCGCCCTCAGGCGAAATGTGGCCCAAGGCAGTGGAATTTTGGAAAACGCTCAAATCTGACGAAGATGCTGTATTTGATAAGGACGTCGAGATTGACATCACGGGTCTCGAGCCTTCCGTTACCTGGGGTACGAGCCCCGATCAGAACTGCTCGATTTCCGAATCTATTCCTGATCCTGCTTCAATCTCTGATCCGAAGATTCGTGCTGATTACGAAAGAGCGCTGAACTATATGGGTCTTGGAGCTGGACAGAAAATTAAAGGACTTCCGATTACTCATGCCTTCATCGGTTCCTGCACGAATTCCAGAATCGAGGATCTCCGAGCAGCAGCCGAAGTTCTGAAGGGCAAAAAACTTGCTCCTGGCGTTAAAGCCTTTGTTGTTCCGGGAAGCACACAAGTCCGTGTGCAGGCAGAAAAAGAGGGCATTGATAAGATTTTTAAAGATGCCGGATGGGAGTGGCGAAATTCCGGATGTTCGCTTTGTCTGGCAATGAACGGCGATATCTTGGGCGCCGGTGACAGATGCATTTCTGCGACAAACCGTAATTTTGAAGGACGGCAGGGCGTTCAAACCAGAACCCATTTGGCAAGTCCGGCGATGGTTGCTTTGGCGAGTGTTAAAGGTTTTATCGCTGACATCAGAGAGGAGTAACTCATGGAAAAATTTGAAAAACTCACTGCAGTTGCAGCTCCGATGCCCGCTTCTAATATCGACACGGACATCATCATGCCGAAGGCATTCCTGAAGCGTATCGACAAGGAAGGCGTCCTGGAAGGTCTGTTCCATGATGTTCGCCTTTACGAGGACGGAAGAGAACGAGAAGGTTTTGTATTGAATCAGCCTGAATACCGAAGCGCGAAAATTCTTGTGACGGGATCTAACTTCGGATGCGGCTCTTCCAGAGAACATGCCGTTTGGGGATTGGAGAAGCGAGGCATCAAATGTCTGATCGGTTCTTCTTTTGCCGGGATCTTCTTCGATAACTGTGCAAACAACGGCGTTCTCGCCATTGTGCTGCCGAAGGAGACAGTTTCTGCGCTCATTCAGGAAGTTCAAAACTCCGAATCGAAGAACGTTACCGTTGATCTAGAGGCTCAAACCGTGACGACTCCCTCGGGCGCCATTTTGCATTTTGAGATCGAGCCGTCTAGAAAAGAAAAACTTCTCCAAGGCTTAGATCCGGTGGCTTTGACACTTAAGTCGGAAGAGAAAATCAAAAACTTTGAAGAAGACTACTTCAAGAAGTTTCCCTGGCTGGCATAATCAACCAAGATAACATGAAAGGTAAGACTCCGGATGCGGCTTGGTCTGTGTTCTTAACCAGTGCCGCTACGCTGCAGATTCTCTACTTCCTGAGCTGCAGGTTGCCAGAGAAGATTAATTCTAAATTGATTCCGAAACTTACTGAATAAAAGAAGCGGCTCTCTTTAATTGAGAGCCGCAACTCTTTATTCGTCGGGTTTCCAGACAAAGCCCAGAAGTTAAGCATCAAGGCTTTCTGAAGCTTCTTTCCATTTTTGAATTTCTTCGGCGCGGTCTTTGACAAATTTTTCGCCGATTCCTACAGCCATAGAACCCAAGAGGATGTGGTGAGGGGTGTCCGGTCTTTGAATGATGTCGGTGATCAATTTGCAGGCGCGGCCCATATCGCACCATTTCATATCGACCTTAGAAAGGTCGCTGATTTTGACTTTTCTCTTGTTCGCCGTACCGTCGTAGGCTGCAATACGATTCGGATTGATGTCGATCGAACGATCAAAGAAGTCTGTCTTGAAGGGGCCCGGCTCAACCACCATGACCTTAATGCCGAGCGGCTCAACTTCTTTTCTTAGTCCGCAGGACAAACCTTCTAGCGCGCACTTGGCAGCGCCGTAAAAAGCCGAACCGGCAGAGGTATCCAGAGCGGCAATCGAGGAATAGTTAATAATGGCGCCGGAGCCGGCTTTTCTCATGTGAGGAAGAACAGCCTGGATCATTCGAACAGCACCGAAGAAATTCGTGTTGAATTCAGCATAGATCTCTTCTTCGGTGCATTCTTCGACTGCGCCGCGCAGGCAGTAGCCGGCGTTGTTGATGAGAACGTCGATCTTGCCGAACTTTTCAATCGCTTCTTTTACAGCGGAATCGATGGTGTCTTTTTTAGTGACATCCAACCGCAGGCATAAAGCCGTCTGAGGATATTTTTCTGCGAAATGCTGAATCGTTTCAGGTTTTCTCGCTGTCACAACCACTTGTTCGCCTTCGGACAGGAGTGTTTCAGCCAAATTTTTACCAAATCCGGATGAACATCCGGTAATCAGCCATGTTTTCATACTTAATCCTAATTATTTGCGTTCATAGAAAAGCCACAAACCTTCCGGTTCGATCTTCTGTATTTCCTTGAGTTTGAATTCGATCGGAGAAATCGCGTGCTTGAAAAACGATCCGGTCTCAAAAGTTGTCGGCACAGAGCTTGAGCTATCGACGAAAGGAATAACGACCAAGCTCAGTTTGTCGATCAGTTTTTCGTTGGCAAACGTTCCGTTTACCAGTCTGCCGCCCTGCAGGGAAATTCGGTGGATTCCGAAAATCGACTTCAGTTTTTCCATCGGCTCAGTCAAGCGGAACTCAGTACCGCGTGAAATGAGGTAGGCGATACCTTTTTGTTTAAGAAGGTCAAGATATTCTTTTGAAGCTTGAGACGAAGTAATAACAATGATTCTTGCGTCTTCAAGACCCTGTCTTCCCACAGGCTTGCCGGATTTCCAGGGAATCTCACCGAGTGGGTCAATGACGACGACAAAGTAAGGTGCGTCTTCTCCGCAGATGTAATCCGATTCATCTGTGGCGGCAGTTGATCCTTTAAAGGTTTCCTTGTCTTTTCCAACGAAAATTTCCTTTGCTGTGGAAGCACCGTAAGCCGTTGCTTGTGTCCCAAACTTTTGTTTTGTCTTAACGTAAAACTCTAAATATGGTCCGAGTCCTTCTGCGGCAAAGGATTGTCCCGCGATTTTTCCGTCTATAGTACTGGCCATATGACAAATGACTTCTGGTCGATCCATTCTCCCTCCTTTTTTCAACTAACTCATTATGGGGAAAAGAGAATCTTGTTTCTTACCTAAACTTCTCGGTTAGTTGTCTAATGATCTCAGAGTTGAATAGGTTGTTTGATTGATGGACATAACGATTGCCTTTCAAAGGATCAAAGACGGTTAGACTAACGAAGACCTTTCCTAATCGGCTTGTCGGAGGACACGCAAATGAAGCTTAAAACACTTGACCAAGAACTGTCAGTTTGCAAGGTAGTCTCTATCTCCGACATTGATCTGAACGGTAAGTTCTTTTTCATCGGCAAAACTGACGAAGAAATCTCACTTGTATGCCTAACGTCAGACGTTCCAGAAAACACCACGGATCGCGTCGATGGCTGGAGAACATTTCGGATAGAAGGTGTACTGGACTTTTCCTTGATCGGTATCTTGTCCGAAATATCTAAAGTTTTGGCAGACAACAAGATCGGAATATTTGTTGTCTCAACCTATAACACCGACTACATTTTGGTGAAGAAAGAAAACCTCCAGAAGGCGCAGCAGGCTTTGAAGGCTTCTGGCTACGAAGTGGCCTAAAACCGATTATCCGGCTTTCGTAAGAGCCGGAAAAATACCGGTGACAGATGAATACGTCGTGGACCGCTGATTTTTGCTTATTTTTCGACAAGCGAAAAAATCTAAAATAATCGAGCAAATACCAAACACTCTTTGACAATTGTCATTCTCTGCTCTCCTGCAAAATTAAGTATGTATTAATACAAATCTCAAGCAGGAGAAATCATGAAGCTTCGTCAAACAATAGTGCTTTCAGCACTGACGGAGCTGACCGCCGTTTCGCTTTCCTCAGCCGTATACGCTGCTCCGACAGTTCCCAACCGTCCTCAAACCACGATGACGGAAATTACAACAAGAGACTTCACGACATTCAAGGTTCCTGAATCCGTCAAACTGTATCACGTCAGCTTCAGCAATCAATACGGTATGGAGGTTGTCGGATATCTTTTCGTACCAAAAGATCTCAAAGGCAAAGCTAAAGCCATTGTGATCGGCCATCCTATGGGTGCTTCGAAAGAACAAGCAGCTTCCAATTACGGCGCGGCCTTGGCAGAACACGGTTTTGTGACCTTAGCGGTTGACCAGCAGTTCTGGGGTGAATCTTCGGGCTATCCTCGTCACGCCATTTCTCCTGATCTGTATGCCGAAGCTTTCAGCGCAGCCGTTGATTTCCTTGGTACTAGGAATTTTGTGAACCACAATAAGATCGGTATCTTAGGTATTTGCGGTTCCGGCAGCTTTGTGATCTCGGCCGCCAAGATCGATCCACGTATGAAGGCCGTGGCTACGGTCAGCATGTACAACATCGGTGAAATGCGCCGCAGCGGTATCCGCAATTCTGTTTCTTTAGAGCAGCGCAAGAAAGTCATCGCCGATGCAGCCGAACAGCGCTACTCTGATTTCACCGGCGGAGATCAAGTCCCTGTGGGCGGCTCCCCGTTTAAAGTTGATGAAAAATCTCCGGCGACTCGCCAGCATTCCTATGCTTTCTATCGTGATCGCGGCAAATTCATTCCTAAAGGCGAGAAGTGGGAAGAGAATACCCGTTCAGATAAGGCTTCGAACGTAAAGTTTATGAACTTCTACCCGTTCAACGATATCGAAACCATTTCTCCGCGTCCGATGATGTTTGTGATGGGTGAGAAGGCTCATTCGAGACCGTTCACACAAGATGCATATGCAAAAGCAGCGGAACCGAAGAAATTGGTTGAGGTTAAGGGAGCCGGCCACTTCGATTTGTATGACAAACCGGAATACATGCCGATCAATCAGCTCGTTGAGTTTTTCGATAAAAGTTTGAACTAACTGAACAGTTCCTATTGAAGCGAGCCTGATCTCTGTCGAGTTCAGGCTTCTTTTTCGAGGGTGATTCGAAATAAAGTTTCCCATTTTGAGGATAAAAACCTTTGCCTAAAAATTTAAGCTTTTACTTCCGAAATTAGGGGAGATTCAGGAAGGCCAGAAGAATCGACACTTGGAAAACCCCGAAAAATGATGAAAGGCAGCAAGAAATATTTATCGCAAAACCTTTTATCTGATTTTCTTGCCGTTTTTGGACCGATTCCCGGAGGGTTCTCAGCAGAGGGGTTCGAGAGGTTTTCTCTTGGGTTCGATTGGCTCAAAATGCTCAGCGACAAATGGTGCACAGATGCAAAGACGTAATTTTTTAAGCGGCATTTTTGCGGCCTTGTTCGTCGCAAAAACCGTTAATGCAGAAGAAAGAAAACTTTCTCCTGTAGCATCGGAGGAACATAAAACGAAATTCGATGAAAATACTTTGCTGGACACAATCAAAGATGATCCGGCTTTTTCCGGCTATTCAAATTTGCTCTTTCCAAGAGGCCGCACCGCAGGCCTAAGGCTGAGAGAGGCAAGCAGACTTCTTCCTTATCACAGTTATGTGATGCCGAAAGAATCTGCTGAAGTGCTGAATTACATGAAAGATGAAGTCCTAAAGGGAAAGAAGATCTTCTACCCCTTAAAAACAGCTTCAAACGGCAGACCGGTTGCGGGACTCTTCTTTTTCCGCGGAAATCCGGATGCGCCTTTCGCGATTATTTGCCCGGGCGGCGGATTTCAATACGTCGGCGCGATTCACGAAGGTTTTCCGATCGCGAAGTTCCTTGCCGGAAAGGGCATCAATGCTTTTGTGATTGTCTATCGTGACGGCAGTGCGCAAGCCGCGTGCGACGATTTGGCGCAGGGCATCGATTTCATCTTTGACCACGCAAAGGAACTCCAAGTTTCTACTAAAAATTATTCTTTGTGGGGCTGATCTGCCGGCGCAAGAATGGCTGCCTATCTCGGAAGCTACGGAGCTACTGAGTTCGGCGGTAAAACAAAGCAGCGCCCGAGCGCCGTCATCATGGAATACACAGGTCACAGCGATATCAGCGGCTCTGAACCGGGGACTTATGCGGTTGTCGGAGATCAGGACGGCATCGCAAGCCCCTGGACCATGGAACAAAGAATCAAACGCCTTAAAGCTCAGGGAACACCGGCTGAATTCAGACTGATTCGCGGGATGCCGCACGGATTCGGCCTAGGAACAGGAACACCTGCCGAGGGCTGGGCACAGGAAGCGCTCGACTTTTGGCTTAAAAATTCAAAATAAGGACAAAAGGAAATGAAGACCAGAAAGTTATCTGAAGGTTTGGAGGTCTCGGACCTCGGTTACGGTGCCATGAGCCTTTCTCATGGATACGGCGAAGCTACCGATAGAAAGGATGCCGTAAAGATTTTGAGACAGGCGCTTGACTGTGGCTACACCTATTTTGATACCGCAGAAGTTTACGGCCCTTACATCAATGAAGAAATTGTCGGAGAAGCCTTAAAGCCTTTCCGTGACGAAGTAGTCATTTCTACGAAGTTCGGTATTTCGTTTTCCGAATACACCCACGGCGACATCATTCCTGACGCTCGCCCTGAAAAGATTCGTCAGGCCGTAGAAGGCTCTCTGAAGCGTCTCCAAACCGAAACCATCGATCTTTATTTCCAGCATCGTATCGGCCCGAAGGTTGAACCAGAAGTGGTTGCCGAAGTTATGGGCGAACTGATTAAAGAAGGAAAGATTCGTCATTGGGGCGTCTCCGTGGCGCCGGAAGAATACATTCGCCGCGCACACAAGGTCACGCCGATTAGCGCAGTTCAGGACCGTTATTCCATGATGGCTCGCGGCATTGAAAAGCTCTTCCCGACGCTGGAGGAATTAGGTATCGGTTTCGTGGCTTACTCTCCGCTTGCCAACGGTCTGCTTTCCGGAGCCTATGAAAAAGCGACAAATAAACAGTTCGAAGCCGTGGTCGATTACCGCTCCCGCATGCCGCAATTCACGCCCGAAGCGATGAAGAAAAACGAAGAGCTGATAGCATTCTTGCAGAAAACCGCTGAAGAACACAGTGCAACAATGTCTCAGCTGTCCCTGGCTTGGATGCTCGGCAAACACTCATGGCTCACAGCCATCCCCAGCAGTCGTAAACTCGAAAGAATCGTAGAAAACGCCGGCGGCGCAGTTGTCAAACTCTCTGCAGAAGAAATCAAGGCGATTGATGAAGCCCTCGATAAGCTGCCTAAGTCGGATATTTTCGGTGTCAAGAACAATTAAGGAGGTTTTGAATATGCTTTATAAGACTCTTAAGAACGGCGTCAAAATGCCGATGCTCGGTTTCGGTGTCTTCCAAGTCACCGATCCTGAAGGATGCCGCAAAGCCGTCCTTTGTGCTTTAGAAAACGGCTATCGCTCCATTGATACACCTCAGGCTTACGAAAATGAAGAAGCCGTCGGCCAAGCCATTAAAGACAGCGGCATTCCGAGAGATGAGCTGTTCATTACCACAAAGCTTTGGATTACCGATGTTTATTATGAAGGTGCAAAGAAAGCCTTTGCCGCTTCCTTAGAAAAACTCGGCCTTGACTACCTTGATCTTTATCTGATCCATCAGCCGTACCACGATTATTACGGCGCATGGAGAGCCATGGAAGAGTTCCTGAAAGAAGGCCGCGTCCGTGCGATCGGTGTTTCCAACTTCGATTTGGGCAGAATCGCTGACTTAGTGGCTTTCAATGAAGTCAAGCCGGCTGTCGATCAGATCGAATGCAACATCTTTAATCAGCGTCATTCCGACGAGGAATACCTGAACTCCAAGGGCATCGCGATGGAAAGCTGGGCCCCGTTTGCCGAAGGCAAGAACGACCTGTTCCACAATCCGGTGCTTCTAAAGATCGGCGAAAAATACGGCAAATCTATCGCTCAGGTTGTTCTTCGCTGGCAGCTTCAAAGAGGCATTATTTGCATTCCTAAGAGCGTCAACCCCGATCGTATCCGCCAGAACATTGATGTCTTTGACTTCGAACTGACGGCCGATGATATGGCTGCCATTAACGCCCTGGATCAGAAGAAGACCGCTTTCTTCGATCACAATGATCCGAAGATGGTTGAATGGCTCACCAAGCTTCATTGATCGGGGGCAAAGTATGAAGAAAACTTTACTCGCCGTTTTACTCGGCTCCTTCGCACTGGCGTCCTTTGCTCAGCCGATCATGATTGAAAAGCAGGGCGCATTCTCTGCCGGCGGCACAGTCATCGAAGCCAAGAAGACTTTCGATCCGTACCATCCGGAACCGGATGCTATGACGTTGCACGGCGATCACGCAAACATCATTTATCAGATTCCGGCTCAAGCCAAGAACGTATCCTTAATGTTTTTGCACGGTGCCGGCCAATCCATGCGAACCTGGCAGACAACACCGGACGGAAGAGAAGGCTTCCAGAGCGTTTTCCTGCGTAAAGGTTATCCGGTTTATTTGATCGATCAGCCTCGCCGCGGTGATGCGGGCAGGGCAACCGTTGACGGAACGATCAAGGCAAGTCCTGACGAACAATTCTGGTTCGGTCAGTTCCGTATGGGTTTTTGGCCGAAGTTCTATGACAACTCCGCCTTTGCCGGCCAAAAGGATCTGAATTCTTTCTGGCGTCAGATGACACCGAATACCGCTCCGTACAATGACAAGGTCATCGCCGATGCCGTTACGGATGCTTTAAAAAAGACGAAAGACACAGTCCTCGTCACCCACTCTCAGGGCTGCGGACCCGGATGGCTGATCGGAGCGGAAGCGGGAAAGAATCTGAAGGGTATCATTGCTTTTGAACCGGGTTCAGGATTTGTTTTCCCGGAAGGAAAAGTGCCTGCTCCGATTCCGAACAACAGTTTCTTTGGTCCGACCAAGGCAGTCGGCGTTCCCCTTAGCGAGTTCAAAAAGCTGACAAGATTCCCGATCCTCATCGTTTACGGGGACAATATTCCCAAGACCGAAGTTAAGAATCCGTACCAAGATTACTGGAGAGCAGCTTCGACAATGGCTCAGGAATTTGTCAACGCCGTTAATGCCGAAGGCGGTCATGCTGAAGTGCTCCATTTGCCGGACATCGGCATCAAGGGCAATACGCACTTCCCGTTCTCCGATAAGAACAGCGCAGAAGTCGCCAAGGTAGTGGAAAAGTGGCTTAGCGATAACGTTAAGTAATTGAGCTTTAGAAGGTCGGTCAGAGACAAAATCTTTGGCCGATTTTTCTTTGTATTGAATGAAGGTGGAAAGGAAATGAAGGACGACATCCTGGTAAGAGGCGCAAAAGTTCACAATCTCAAGAATATGAATGTGGATATACCGCTCAATGAGCTGGTGACGATCTCAGGGCTTTCCGGTTCCGGCAAATCTTCTTTGGCTTTAGGCGTGCTCTATGCCGAAGGGTCGCGCCGTTACTTAGAAACGTTGTCTGCCTACACACGCCGGCGCCTGACGCAAACTCAGGACGCAAAAGTTGATTCCGTAGAGAACATTCCGGCCGCTCTTGCCCTACATCAAAGACCCTCCACACCGGATATTCGAAGCACGTTCGGTACACTGACTGAGCTTTTCAATTCAATCCGCCTAATGTTCTCGCGTCTTGGCTCTCACCGCTGTCCGAACGGTCATTATTTGCCTCCGACGCCGGCAGTCGCTTCGGGTCAGAAACTTAAATGCCCTGTCTGCGGAGCGGAATTTGATACGCCGAGTGCAGAAGACTTTTCTTTCAATAGTTCCGGCGCGTGCCCGACTTGCGGAGGAACCGGTATTGCGGTCACGGTTAATCGTGCAAGTCTCGTTCCTGATGAATCATTAAGCATCGATCAAGGTGCAGTAAAGCCGTGGGGAACGCTAATGTGGTCTTTAATGACAGAGGTCTGCAAAGCCATGGGCGTCCGCACCGACGTTCCATTTAAAGATTTAACGCCTGAAGAAAAGAAAATCGTCTATGACGGGCCCGCAGTTAAAAAGCACATCGTCTATACCAACAAGGGCAGCGGCCAGGCTGTTCCGCTGGACTTTACGTATTTCAATGCCGTCCGTACGGTTGAGAATGCGCTCTCGAAAGTAAAAGACGAGAAGGGCATGAAACGTATTGAGAAGTTTCTGACAAAAGGACCGTGCCCCGCCTGTCACGGAACTCGCTTTAATGAGCGAGCGCTGTCGACCAAACTCATGGGCAAAAACATCGCAGAAGTCTGCGCGATGACGCTCTCAGAACTGGTTATCTGGGTGAAGAAGATACCCGAACAAATGCCCTCTGAAATGAAAGATATGGCTCAGAGTATCGTCAATGAGTTCTTGAGGACAGCTGAACGGCTGACGAATCTCGGTCTGTCTTATTTGTCGCTGGACAGAGCTGGGAGCACGCTTTCCAACGGTGAACTCCAGAGAGTTCAGATTTCTCGCGCAGTCAGAAGCGACACAACCGGCGTGCTCTATGTTCTCGACGAACCTTCAATCGGACTTCATCCTTATAACGTAGACGGACTGATGAAAATTGTTCGGGAGTTAGTAGATAGGAAGAACTCAGTCGTCCTTGTCGATCACGATCCGAGAATTCTGTTGGATGCGGATCAATTGATTGAAATCGGTCCGGGCGCCGGCAAAGAAGGCGGGCGGATCATCACACAAGGAACACCTTTAGAAGCTGAAAAGAATCCTCATTCTTTGATCGGTCCCTATCTGTCCGGAAAAGAATCCCTGAAAGTGCGCAATCGAGCCTCAGAAAAGGACATGTTCGAAAACGGCTCTATCAGGATTAAAACCAAACCGTTCTATACCGTTAAAGCGTTGGACGTTTCCATTCCGAAAGGGCGAATGATTGCTGTAACGGGTGTTTCCGGATCCGGTAAAACTTCTCTCGTTATCGAATGCTTGGTACCTGCGCTTCAGGCTGTTATCCAAGGCACAAAACTTCCCGAATATGTCGAGTCGATAGAGGCAAAAGGCATTCAATCCGTCAAAGTCATTGACTCTAAACCGATCGGAGCGAATGTCCGGTCGACGGTTGCGACCTATGACGGTGTGTTTGATGACTTGAGAAAATTGTTTGCCAGAACGCCGGATGCGAAGGCGAAGGACCTTACAGCTGGAGACTTTTCTTACAATACCGGAAAGCTGCGCTGTCCTGTTTGCGACGGAACCGGAATCATTTCTATGGACGTTCAATTCCTTCCGGATGTGGATACGATTTGTCCGAGCTGCGGCGGCTCGCGCTACGACAAAGAAGCTTACGACATTTTGTGGAAAAGCCGTAAGAAAGACGCTGTTTCTGTCTCGCTTCCGGGCGTCTTGAAGCTGACGGTGGAAGAGGCCGCAGGAATTCTGCATGAAGAGACAAAAATCGCCAAACAGCTCAAGATTCTTCAAGATCTGGGAGTCAGTTATTTGACGCTCGGCGAAGCGACTCCGGCTTTGTCCGGTGGAGAAGCACAAAGACTGAAACTAGCCTATGAGATGGAAACGCCGCAGCTGGGGTCCGTATTTGTATTTGATGAACCGACCATCGGCTTGCATCCGCAAGACGTAAAAAAACTGATTTTGATTTTCGACCATTTGATTGAGTTGGGTGCTACGGTCATCGTGATTGAGCATGACTTGGAACTTGTAATGAACTGCGATTACATCATCGACATGGGACCTTGGGGCGGAAGCGAAGGAGGAACGGTGGTAGTGGAAGGTACACCTGAAACGGTTGCCGCTTGTGCGCAAAGCATTACAGGAAGATATCTGAAAGAAGCTCTGACTAAGTCTTGAAAGCGGCAAGAAACCTAAGTGGAGAATACCTCGACTGCCGTTTGTTTCCAACAAAACGTTAAGCGTTTAACGGAGCAGAAAATCCTTCAAAGTAATATGAATCTCAAAAACGTCTTACGAACGTTTTTTATGCTAAAAATATGATTATTAAACAATTCGTAATACTCTCAAGGAAATGCGATGAAAAAATTGTTGGCGGCTTCGTACTTTTTATTCCCCTCGATCTGCTTGGCCTCTTCCGTGTCCATGTACGGTGTATTGGACGGCGGAGTCCAAGTGTCAAAGGCCCCCGGCCAGGATACCTTAGTTCAGATGGCAAATGGTTTTCAGTCGGGAAACCGTATTGGATTCCTCGGAACAGAGGATCTCGGCGGCGGATACAGTGTTAATTTCAGACTCGAACAGGGCTTTAAGTTAAGCAATGGCGCTGAACACAAGACAGGATTAAGCTTCAGCCGCCAGGCAACCCTCGGAGTGAAAGGAAAATTTGGCGAATTAGCTTTTGGCCGCATGGGCGGTCTCTCCTCTGACTGCGGCTCTTACTCGATCCTTCCGGTCTCTTTCATCGGAACATCTTTCTCCGCCAAGGGTGACAGCTACTCAACCATGATCGTAACAAACCGCTATAACAATTCCATTGTCTATAAGACGCCGGACTTCAATGGGCTGACGGTGTCCATGATGTATTCCAACGGTTTGACAACCGATGAACAGAAGTGGAGCCTTGATAATCACTACTACGGAATCGGCGCGGTTTTTAATAAAGAAAAAGCCACGATTACAGCGATCGCTGAGTATTTAGACAACAAAGCCGATCGCTCGGCAGCAAAAAATAAACTTGACGGAACAACGATTCTGACTTTAGGCGGCGGCTACGACTTTGGGTTCCTGAACTTGGCTGCGACGTATCAGTTCTCAAATAAGGCAATGCTGATCGAGAATTATATGGATGCTTCTAAGTTTATCGGATCGGCTGATTTACACAAAGGCGCCAGACAGCATGCAGTAGTCCTTTCCGGTGACGTTCCCCTTGCCGGAGGCCGTTTTGGTCTTCAAGTCAACTATGCCAACGGAAAATTCTTAGACGTGAAGGAAGGAGAAAAAGACTATTCCGTGATTTCTATCGGATCTGCTTATCTTTATCCCTTCAGCAAGCGAACAAATTTATATATTTATGCCGGTTACGGAGCTACCAAAAAAGCTTTGAAGACAGCTGATGCTAATGATCTTCGCGGGTACTCCGTTGCTCTAGGTCTTCGTCACAAATTCTAATTGCGCCGCATAAAAGATAAGAGGTAATCCTATGTTTTTTAAGAAAGCAGCATTAATTCTTGCTCTCTCATCCATTGGGATGTTTGCCGTCAGTGCTTCGGCCGCCGGATTCGATGTGACGGATGTAGAAGGCCGTAAGGTGCATTTCGACGCAGTTCCTAAAACCTTCGTCGTCGCAAATTACATCGCTAATTTCATGATGGTTGGGGGCTCCCCCAGCTTGGATAAAGTAGTTGCCCTCACAAAAGACGGTTGGGAAGATACGCGCTACGGAGAATATCAGGTCTTTACAAAATCTTTTCCGAAGATGAAAGATCTTCCGAGTATCGGGGGCTATCACGACGATATTTTGAATGCGGAAAAAATCCTTTCACTGCATCCCGATGTTCTTCTCATCGGCAGAACACAATATGCTGAGAATAACCAGAGAATTAAGACATTTGAGAAGGCCGGTATCAAGGTGGTGGTTCTCGATTATCACGCGATGACGACGGCGAATCACACGCTGAGCACGGAAATTTTAGGCAAGCTCTTGGACAGAGAGAAGATCGCGCAGGCCCAAAACAAGACCTACAAAGACTCACTGGATCATGTTTATACGACCATTGCCAAACTGCCTAAAGATCAGCTCGGGAAGAAGGTTTACATGGAAACTGCAAGCAAAGGCTTGGCCCGCTACGGCAACTCCTATAACAAGGATGTGTTATGGGGTGCGATCCTGAAGAATATCCATGCCGCCAGCATTGCAGAAAACTCTCCCCAGCCTTATATGGCTTTGGATAAAGAGTACGTGATCTCACAGAATCCTAAAGTAATATTCATCGGTGGAAGTATCTGGCGCAATAAATCTGAAGGGGATCAAATGCGCATGGGCTTTACCGTTCCGGAATCTCAGTCTCAGGAAAGACTCGCGGCCTTTACAACTCGTCCCGGCTGGGACAAGATCGATGCCGTAAAAAACAATCAAGTCTACGGCGTGGATCATGGCAGCTTGAGAAATATGGCTGACTATACGTTTACGCAGTATATGGCTAAGGTTTTGTATCCCGAGGCATTCAAAGATATCGACCCGGTAAAAAATCTTAATGATTATTACAAGACTTACCTGCCAGAACTTAAATATGACGGCACGTTCATGATTCATCTAAATAAGAATAAATAATGGACGAACAAGCTCTTGTCAAACAGTATCGGGACAGGATTCGAAAACGAGTCCTGTCCTCGGCGGCGCTGGCAGCCGCAGTGTTTTTCCTGGCGATTCTGGACGTCCAAATCGGATCGTCTTCCATTCCGCTTCAGGAATTGATTCAAACGATCCTACGCGGTCCGAACGATGCTTCCTCGGCTTCGTTCATCGTGTGGGATATTCGGCTGCCGATGACGTTTACGTGCCTGTTTGTCGGAGCTTCTTTGAGCCTGGCGGGTCTTTTGATTCAAACGATCACGAATAATCCGCTCGCCAGTCCCTACACTTTGGGTGTCACGGCGGGGGCAAGTTTCGGCGCCGCTATTGCGATAACGCTGGGATTTGCCGTATTCGGTCAGATTTGGATCGGCGTTTCTCTTTCTGCGCTCGTTATGGCGCTTTCCGTTTCGGCTTTTATTTTTTACTTAGGAAGCCGTCGTTCGCTGACCGCGACCACATTGATTTTAGTGGGCGTGATCATGAACTTTTTCTTCCAGGCGCTTCAGCAGTATCTCCAGTATCGCGCTTCTCCGGAGATCGCCCAGATTATTTCAGGGTGGACCTTCGGCAACCTTCAGAGGTCTTCCTGGATTAGCACGGCCGTATCCTCGGTCAGCTGGACGGCGGTTCTGTTTATTTCTTTCTGTTATTCCTGGAAGCTCACGGCGCTAAGCGATGGGGCGGAAAGAGCGAGAGGACTCGGAATTAATACGGATCATCTCAGGATGTTTGTATTTACCGTAAGTTCCGTGTTGGTTTCCTCCGCAGTGGCATTTATCGGAACGGTGGCATTCGTTGGTTTGATTTCTCCTCATTGCGCCAAACTGCTTTTGGGAGACGACCAAAGGTTTTTAATCATCGGTTCTTCAATGTTTGGGAGCGCCTTAATGCTGTCGGCTTCCATTATTTCTAAACTGATGTCGGAAGGGGCGACACTTCCTGTCGGTATTGTCACCTCCGTCATCGGTGTGCCGTTCCTGTTTTTCCTCCTGATGCGGTCTCGCGACTAACTATGCTGAAACTATGTATTGAAGATCTGGCCTGCGAGATCAAAAAAAATAAGATCTTAGACGGTATCTCTCTTACTTTTAAGGGAGGAGAGATGACTGCTGTTCTGGGCCGAAACGGCGCCGGCAAAACTACCTTTATCCGGTGCATTGCGAATTTAATATCACACAAGGGAAAAGTGGTGCTGGAGGAAAATGGAAAAGTATTAGACCGTTCTTCCATTGCCTATCTTCCTCAGCTGGAAAGAATTACTTCATCCCTGACGACCTTTGAGATGATTCTTTTAGGTCTCACGAAGACTTTGACTTGGCATGTTTCCGACGAGCAGCTTCAGAAAACGGCCGCTGTCATTCGTGAACTCAAACTCGAACATCTTTCAAACATTCCGGTCCGAAGCTTGAGCGGCGGCCAGAAACAACTAGTCTTTTTGGCTCAGTCGTTTGTCTCTGAGCCCCGCCTTCTTCTTTTGGACGAGCCGACAAGTGCTTTGGATGTTCGTCACCAACTGGTGGTGATGGAAACCGTCGAGAAATACTGTAGAAGCAAAAATGCGATTGCACTCTATGTGATCCACGATTTGATGCTGGCTTCTCGCTATAGTGATTCCGTGCTTTTTCTGCACAAGGGTAAAGCGCATGCTTTTGATGTTCCGGAAGCTGTTATTAATTCTTCAACGATCGACCCGATCTATCAGATAGAGAGCCTGATAGAAAAAAACAGCCTTGGCTGGACAACGATGACTCCTGTTAGACCTTTGTAAGACGACTATGAAGTATTTAGAGCAGATTAAGAAGTATTGGGACTCCCGCTCTGAGGGCTACAGCCTGCAGATCGAGCAGGAAAGGGAAGAGAAAAAAGACGATTTCTATCGGGCCTATTTTCAAAGCCTTCCCTCAGGGTCCTCGGTATTGGATATCGGATGCGGCCCGGGGTTCTTTTCTCTGCTTCTTGCTAATCTTGGAATGAAAGTAACTTCGGCGGACTACTCGGAAGGTATGCTTCAAAAGGCGAAAGAGCTTATTCGTCAAAACAGTTCTGCCGAAGTTGAATTTGTCCGGGCAGATGCGCAAAATCTTCCGTTCCGCAGCGGTACATTCGACGCTGTCGTAAGCCGCAATCTTGTTTGGAATCTCGAGGAGCCGGAGAAAGCTTATTCAGAGTGGCTGAGAGTCTTAAAGCCTGAAGGAAAGCTCTTTATCTTTGATGGAAATCATTACTGTTACCTTTTTAACAAGGAGTTCGCACGAGTACAGAAAGAAGTGAAAAAGGTCAGCAACCACATTCTGTTAGGTGTAAAGACCAACCTCATCGATGAGATTGCCAAAGATCTGCCTCTTTCCAAAAGAGTTCGTCCTCAATGGGACGAGGTTGTTCTCAAGTCGCTGGGTGCGAAAAACGTTAAAAGTGAAATTTTGCTTTGGGAAGGAGAAAGGGAACGAGTTCCCGTTCGTTTTGTTGTTAAGGCAGAAAAGTAAATTCTGAGTAAACTTCCATCTGAAAGATTTCGCCAACCCAAAATACGACAATGAAAAGAATATCTATCACGGTGGACGAGCCTCTTGCCCGTGCCTTTGACGACCTTATTGCTAAAAGAGGCTACGAAAACCGTTCCGAAGCCTTCCGAGACCTTTTAAAAAAAGAACTTGCCAAAGAAGCGCTGATGAATCCTGAGCAAGAGTGCGTGGCGGTTGTCAGTTACACCTACACTCATGGGAAAGCCGCTTTATCTCGCCGAAACATAGAGCACCAGCATGCTCATTTAGACATGGTTATTAGCTCCATGCATGTCCATGCCACGCACAACACCTGCGTTGAGGCCGTCATTGCTAAAGGACGTTATGACAAGCTCAAAGTTTTCTGCGAGAACACGATTGCGGAAAAGGGCATCGGCTGCGGCGAAATCAACTACCTTCCCATTGATGAAGATGAGCAAAGGGACTGACAGCCGGAACTTCGTCTAAGCGGAAATCAGAGGAAATGACTGAGGAGTTCTCTGACGTCTTTGGTTTTTGCACTAGATAAGTTATCAGAGGGCAGAGTTTCAGCGATTATGCCGCCGTTCATAAACAACAGCTTGTCGCACAGAAAAGCTCCGGCTTCTATGTCGTGGGTGATAAATAACCAGACGGAATCAGGTGTTCGGAGTGTCTGAAGCAGCTCCAAAATTTCGAACTGCACGGCAGCGTCCAGAGAGCTTATGGCCTCATCAAAAATGACGAATTTCGGGTGAATGGACATCGCTCTGGCGATGCAGACTCTCTGAAGCTGTCTGCCGGAAAGCTCGTAAGGCCGCTTTTTTAGCAGTTCTGAAGTTAATCCGACAGACTCAAGCATGCGTTTCGGATCAGGAAGTTTTTTATTTAGGGCTACACAAGGATCCAGAAGGATCTGCTCGATCGTTAAATATTGGTTGACGGAGTCAGTGTAATTTTGGAAAACTACGCTCATTTCGCCTTTGTGGCCGGCTCTCCATTGGTTTAGATTTTCGCCTTCGATCAAAACGGTGCCGCTGTCCGGGTTTTCAAGGCCCAGCAAAATTCGGCTCAGCGTCGATTTGCCTTCGCCCGACATTCCGATCAGGCCGGTGACGCTCCCGCGCTCAAGAGAGAATGAAACGTCTTTTAAAACAAGCTTTCTGTGATGCGGCCCGTGTCCGGAAAATTCGGAATAAGACTTCGCTAAGTGAGAGCATTCAAGAAAGGGCTGCATGGTCTTTGTACCTCAGCTTATCGACGGCGCGTTTCATTAATTTGGAATAATCGTTTTCGGCGTTAAGGACTTCGTTCGGAGTTCCGAAGGCAATTTCACGACCCGCCTTCATGAGTAAACATTTATCTGAAGCCGGCGCCGCCGCTCGTAAATCATGTGTCACGAGGATAATCGCGGTTTGAAGTTCTTCTTTAATCTCAATGAACTGATCAATGACTTTTCTTGAGGAAACAATGTCTAGTGCGCTGGTAGGCTCGTCGGCAATAATCAAAGACGGTTTGAGACACAGCGCAAAGCTCAGCATGCACCTCTGAAGCATTCCTCCGGAAAGTTCGCAGGGGTATTTTTTCAATACCGATTTCGAATCGGAAAAATGAAGTCGTGTCAGTGCGTCCTCCGCAATTTCCAAACACTGTTTGACCGACCAATTTTTTTTGTGAGACCGAAGTGTTTCTATGATCTGCTGACCGATGGTGGAGAGCGGATCAAAAGCAGTCATTGACTGCTGGACTAAGAAAAGCTGTTCGAGCTTGTATTTTCTTAGTCTTACGCCGGGAGTGACATTTAAAACCTCGTATCCTCCGAGCTGCACGGAGCCGCATGCCTTGAGCCCCGGAGGAAGTAGACCGAATATCGCGCTGGCCGTCACCGTTTTGCCTCCTCCGGACTGCCCGATAATGGCCAAGGTTTCACCTTTGTTCAAATCAAACGAGATGTTTTCAACGAGTATTTTTTGTGAGATCGTTTGAATTGAAAGGTCTTTTACCGAGAGGAAACTGGTCATTTATTAATCCTGTTTATTCTCAGACAGATCGAATGCATCGCGCAGACTGTCTCCTAAAAAATTAAAGGCACAGACAAGAGAAACGATGGAAATACCGGCAGGAAACATTTGCCAAGGATGAGTGGACAGCACTTCTTTCGCTTCGGAAAGCATCATTCCCCATTCGGGGGTGGGCAGCTGAACACCGAGTCCTAAGAATGACAGGGCCGAAAGCATTAACACAACGCTTCCGACATCGAGCGTCATCAAAACGCAAAAGTCTCCTAAGACGGAGGGGAGGATATTTTTTTGAAGGATATAAGATCTCGGAGCACCGATGACGTAAGAAAATCGAATGTGTTCCTTATTCATGACGCTCCTGACCGCGCTCCTGCTCATGCGGGCGTACCAGGCCCACTTTGAAACGACACAGGCGAAAACCACATTTCCGAGACCGGGACCGAGGGTGCCGACAATCGCAAGGATTAGCACTTCACTGGGAAAGGACATCATGACGTCGCAAATCCTCATCATGATATTATCCCCGCGACCTTTGAGTATTCCTGAGACAGCGCCGTACGTCGCACCGATGCAGAAGGTCAGGGCCATTGTGATGACGGCGATAAATACGGTACTTCTGATCCCCTAGACGATCCGTGAAAAAAGGTCTCTGCCGAGTTGATCCGTTCCGAGCCAGTGGTCGGCTGAAGGAAGGAAATATTTTTGACCGAAGTCGATTTCTTCCGGGTTTTGCAGCGGGAGGAAAGGTGCGGCGACGCCTAGAACAAAAACCAGCAGTAAAAAAAGAATACAGATTTTGCTGAGGTTGTCTCGGAAGAGTCTCTGAAAAAGTCTTTTCATTTTTTTAACCTTCCAAATCCTTTCTCTCTCTCGGATCCAGCCATGCCACAAATAAATCTGAAGCCAGATTAAAAAGAATGAAGAGGCAGGCCATGATGACGATGTAGGCCTGTATGACAGGAAAATCCCGATTAAAGATGGCTGTCACACAAAGTCTTCCCAACCCCGGCCAAGCAAAAATATTTTCCACTACAAAGGCTCCGGCCATAAGTTTAGGGATGGACATCCCCAGACCAGAGGCCGTTCCTCTTAAGGAATTGAGCAATATTCGTCTGATGATGAAACGGTCGGGCAGGCAGCGAGCTCGTGCGAATTTCACCCAGTTTTCCTTTGAGGTTTTGATCATTTCCGAGCGAATCAGTCTCAGATAGGTCGAAAAGTAAGAAATCGAGAGAGTCAGCGCAGGAAGGATGACAGAAGAAGGGCTGCGCATTCCGCTCGTCGGAACGTGCTGCTATGGTCGCGCAGGTGGGGCGAGGAGGTCATCACAAGATTATTCTGC